>Ga0208357_1001088_pt1 | contig 20378 bp, 11 predicted proteins | sample NGESurdeep092012_6_FD_184487 | JGI IMG/M metagenome (GOLD analysis project Ga0208357, IMG submission 184487) | Arctic peat soil microbial communities from Barrow, Alaska - NGEE Surface sample F52-2 deep-092012 (SPAdes) | ecosystem: Environmental > Terrestrial > Soil > Wetlands > Peat ... | reverse complement strand
AAGGTCGACATTGCGAGAGTTAAAGGGCGCCGCTCAACTCAGGGATGCGTCAACTTCTCAGGCGCCCTTGTCGCTGTGGGTAAATTTCGCTTCGTTAACGACTGTCCTCTCCCCGCATGAACGTTAAAGGCTCTATGCGGAGACCCCCTCGAAACGACCCATCGAACATAATTTGAGCCCGAATACGTCTCCCGATTGCACTAACGCCCCTGGAACGCCCAAGCCAATCACGCATCGCCCATTTTACTAAACTAAACGGTTGTGATCAGTAATTATGTACGTAACGGAATTGAATCCTGCCCACCCTCTCAAGCTAGCCATGCGGGTTCGATCCCCGTCACCCGCTCCAACGATCTTCCGCCGAAAGCGCATTGAATTCATGGTCGTCTTTCAAGTAACCGTGAGTGGTCACTGTTCACCGCTAGTCACCACTGTTGCATTCCCAAACTATGGGCGACGACCTCTTTATTGACACCTCGAGGTCTCCGATGAGACCGATCGGAGTACCGAGATCTGATTCATCCTAATAGGGGGGTGGCGCGCACCCGGTGATCAATTCCATTGATCGACAGAAGATTGTCCCGCACTCTGTCGAAGAAGAGACGCGACCGCCGACGTAGATGGCTGGAACTATTGAGGCTGGACGGGAATTCATGAGGCATAGTGAATCAATGGCTGAGAATGACAATTCGGGGATCCGATTCCTAGATCCAGTGGTGGTCGAAGCCTTGGGGTCGATAACTGAACGTGTCTACCACCGCCGTCGACCTCAACTCCAAGACAGATTTCGGCGCTACTACAGCATGCTTGATCGCGAATCGCGTGACTATGCTATCGCCGCTTTCAAACACCTCAAACACAGTGGTTACGACTTCTCGCCGTTCTTGGTACGCCGCTGGGCGATGGCTCATGGATGGAAAGACCCCGACGCCCAGTTGCTTGATGACTACGCCGCAGGCGTCTTGGCCGGTGTGCACTATCACCACTCCAATCCCATGGGCCATCACGCAATACAAACGTGGCAACGTGATGCCGAAGGGAAGAAACCTTGGCTGGATCCCGGGCGCCCACAACAAGGTGTCGCATTCACGCGACGAGATTAAATTCTTGCTCAAAACTGGCCTTCACGCCAAACGGGGTCAAAGCCAGTTGATCGTAAATGGCCTTTCAGCGATTAGCTCCATCGCGGATTGGACGGTGTCGAATGCACTGTGACGGCAATCCGTCGAGTGGTGTGTACCCGTCCTAGGGCGTCTTGACACTCAGCGCTGGACGCAACACATCTAGTTGGCTCACTACGTGTGTCATCGCGCCGAAGGATCAGAGGGTGTGTGCGGCCGTCTTACCCAACTTCACCAATTTGGTCAACGGCAGCTGAATCGCGTGAGTCCAGAGGTCAGATGCAACATCCACTCATCACTCACTTTGAGGACGCCGACCCGGAAATCGAGGCGTTAATGCCAAAATGCGTTTTTCGATCCACACCTGCACTGTCACAATGGAATGAGACGGATCACCACGCAATCGCGCGCGGTGATCCTCCACTAGGAAAACGAAATCGGGGTGCGTCAGTGTTCGGATATCGAAAGTGGCCGGTTCAAACTGGTCACCGTCGGCGCCACAGTGCCGCACGCCGACCATCGCAAGAGATGAGTCCGGGTCTTCGCATCGCGCTCGTCGTGGGCCTGACTTTGCTCACGATCGGCATCGCGGTTCTCGGATTCGTGCCCTACGCACTATTCGTCACTTATCAGGTTGCCGAGTCCGCTCAGGTTGAGCTCCACCACAGCCTTCCCGTCGTCTCACGGCCGGGAAGTATCGTCCCATCGCAGGCGATACTCAAATCAGTGCGATTTGCCACGCCGCCGACGCTGCCCTGGCCGACGAACGTGCCAATCGGCAGCGCGATCGCGACGCTGTCGATACCGGCAGCTGGCGTCTCGAACGACGTTGTCGTCGAAGGGACCAACGAGTTGCAACTCGAGTCTGGCCCCGGTCACTACGCGTCCACCCCGTTGCCAGGACAGTCGGGCAACGTGGCAATCGCCGGTCATCGCACGACGTGGCTTCGACCGTTCTACAACCTTCAAGCCGCGATCGTCGGTGACCCCATCACGCTGCGAGTAGGTAGCGTCGTCTTTCACTACTCCGTAACGCAGTCGTTCACCGTCGCGCCAAGCAACACTTCCGTGATCGAACCCCTGCGAGGGTGGTGGCTCACCCTTACCACGTGCAACCCGCGTTATTCGGCCGCGCAGCGCCTGGTCGTACGCGCTCGACTGACGTCGGTCGACGAACTCGTCCCCGTCGTGGACCACACACAGCGGGCGACACCACCCGCTCGTGTCACCGTCGCCGCACCTCCCTCGGCGCTTCCCTCACCGCCGCCGGCGGTGCTGATCGGCTGGCTCGTGGCCGCGGCGGCCTTACTCGTAGTTACTTTCCGCAGAGCAATTAGAAGTCGCGTCTACCTTTTCGGTTTCCTCCCGGCTGCCGCGTGCCTCTACGAGGCGTATGGCGCGGCGGTCCACCTTATTCCCGGGGGGTGGTGAGGTGGCGCCGACGACGTCGCACGATCTCCAACGTTGCGAGGCCCGCCACCACTAGCCCCAGCCCCGCGATGACGAGGGGAACGAAGTTGAGACCGGTGAAGGCGAGCGGAGGGCCAGGCGGTTTCGGGGGATCAGTGGACGACACCGCGCCCGCACGGACCATGCTCGAATTGCTGGCCGAGGTCGTCATTGGTTGGCCCCCGTGCAGCGAGTCCGTTGCGCTCGTGACCTGGGCGCTGTTGACGATTACCGTACCGGTGGTCGCCGTGACGAGCGCAACGACGGAGATTGACGTCACGTGGTCGATTCCGAGGCGGTCGATCGTGCAGCGAAGCTCATTCGTGCCCGAGACAACGTCACAGCGCCATCGCGATCCCGAGCCGCTCACCGGCCGGAGTCCGGTTGGCATCGGATCGGTAACGACCACCTGGTTCGCTGGCGACGGACCGGTGTCGGTGACGGTGATTGAGTAGGTCGCGTGTTCGCCGGAGCGAAGTTCGCCGGCGAGGGACTTGGCGAGCGTGAGTTGAGCCACCGGAATCGGCGTCACTGGATCAGATGAGGAGTTGTTCGTCGTGTTCGGGTCTGGGTTCGGTGACGACACTGACGCCGTGTTCGTGACGACGGGATACGCCGCCGCATTGACCGTCACCGTAAGGGTAATGGGTGCGGCGGCGCTTCCTGGTGCGAGCACGCCCGTCCGAGTGCAGCTCACCGTGGTGGTTCCCGCACAACTCCACCCCGAACCCGTGGCCGAGACGAAGGTTTCGCCTTTTGGCAGAGAGTCCGTGACAGTGATCGGACCGGCGTCACTAGCCGGACCGAGATTGGTCACCACAAGGTGATACGTACCGTGTGCACCCAGTACGAACTCGCCGGAGTGACTTTTCACGATCTTGAGGTCGGCGTCCTTCAAGACAACACGAGCGACAATCACCGTCGGGTCCGAGGTGGTGTTGTTCGAGGTGAGCGGATCCGCGGTCGCGCCCGGGATGACTCGTGCGGAATTCGTCACCGTGCCCGAAACAGTCGCGGCGACCGCGACCACCAGCGAGATGGCGGGCGCCCGTGCCCCCGAGGTGATCATGGAGTCGCTCGTACAGGTCATCTGCGCCGTGGCACCGTTGGAACCATCGCTACACCTCCAGCCCGAGCCCGCCGCCGATACGTATCTCTCGCCGGCGGGGAGCGTGTCGACGACGGTGATCGGTCCCACGGCCGTGCCCGGACCACCGTTGGACACGGTGATCGTGTAGGTGCCCTGCTCTCCCGCGACGAAGTCGCCGTGGTGCGTCTTGGTGATCGACAGGTCGGCGCCCACGATCGTCGCTGCGTCCGTCGCAGTATTGTTCGCCGGGTTCGGGTCGGGAGTGACACCCAGCGTGACCTGAGCGGTATTCGTCAAGTTCCCGAGCAGTGCGACCGTCGAGCTCACCTTGACGGTGAGACTGATTACCGGCGCGCCCGTGCCCGCGACGATGGTGTGGGGGTAGGTGCACGTCACGACCTGGGCGACGTCAGCGCACGTCCAGTCCACCGCGCTCGCTGACACGAAGGTCTCGCCGGTGGGAAGAGTGTCGGCGACGGTGATTGGCTGTGCCGACGTGCCAACCGAATCCGCAGGTCCCTTATTCGTCACCGTGAGCGTATACGTGCCGTCGCCGCCCGAAGTGAAGTCACCGACGTGGGACTTAGTGATGGCGAGATCCGCGTCGACGGATGGGGAGCTACCGGCCGAGGACGAATTGTTCGCGGTGTTCGAGTCGGGCGTGCCGTTGTCGACGACGCCACCGCCGCAAGAATTCGACCCAGAACTGATCGTTCCCGAACAGACAATGGCGGTATTGGTGATCGGCCCGACCGTCGAGGAGTTGACGAGTACGACCAAACTGATGGGCGCCGTCGCGTGGCCTGATGGCAGTGTCGTACTGGCCGCGTACGTACAGGTGACGGTGCCACTCGCGTACGTACAACTCCACCCGGTACCCGTTGCCGAGACGAAGCTCTCGCCGGCGGGGAGCACGTCGCGCACCTGCGGTAGCACCGCGTCGGAGGGTCCGAGATTGTTGTCCACACTGATGGTGTAGGTCGCGTCGACACCCGACGTCAGACCACTCGCCGGGCTGGTCAAGACCTTGGAAATATTGAGGTCGGCGCTCGTCTGCACGGGAAGCGTGCTGGTCGCCGAATTGTTCGCGGTGATCGGGTCACTCGTCAACCCCGGCGCGACGTTCGCCGTATTGGAGATCGTACCGCTCGCCGACGACGCGACGTTGACGGTGAGGGTGATCTGGGGTGCGGTGGTGTTGGCAATGATCGTCGACGGATCGGTGCACGTGACCGTCGAGCCGACCGCAGAACAGGTCCACCCGACGCCGCTCGCCCCGACGAAGCTTTCGCCCGTCGGCAAGGTGTCGGTAACGGTGATCGGCGAGCCCACACTCGCCAGGGAGTCGACGCTCGTCGAGCGGTTGGAGACCGAGATGACGTAACTCGTCGAGCGGCCGGCGGTGATGGGTCCGGCGTCCGACTTCGTGATCGCCAGGTCGCCGCCGACGACGGTCGTCGGGTTCGAGCTCGTGTTGTTCGAGGACACCGGGTCAAAGGTGCCGTTCGCGCTCACGCTCGCGGTGTTCGTAATGACATTCGTCCCCAGTCCCGCCGACGGCGAGACGTCGACGGGCACACTGATCACACCACCGAGGGCGCCGCTCGTCGCGGTGGTTGAGCCCGTCGCCCCGAAGGTACAGGTGAGGGTGGTCACCAACGTGGCACAACTCCACCCCGATCCCGACGGGGCGGTCGACGTGAAGGTCTCGCCCACGGGAAGCGTGTCGGTAACGGTCACCGGCTCCGCCGCGCCGTCGGGACCGTTGTTCGAGACGTTGAGGCTATAGGTGCCGCCCACCCCAGAGAGAAAGTTCCCACTGTGGGTCTTGATGATCTGCAAATCCGCCGCGGGAATGTTGTCGTTCGCCTGCGCCGGTGCGCTCTGGTAGGGAACGGGGCTCACCGACGGACCGACGCCGGTGGCACCGGTGGCGTCTGAGAAGGTCGCCCACGACTGATTGGTGTTGCCCGACCCATCGGTCGTCGCGCCCGTATTGGGTGTCGCGTGGTAGGTGACGGTGATCTGATGACCTCCGGCCGAGTCCAGGTTACCGAGGCCGGACCAAGTCAGCGTCTCGACGTGGGTCGAGGGATCGGTCGATGTCGTCGGATCGGCCGTCACGGGTCCGGCCGTTTCGGTCGAGATGTTCGTCGATGTCGTATCGTACGTCCAGAACGGGGGCAACCGGTCGACGACGGTGACGCTCGTGGCCAGCGCGGCCGTAGAGTTCGTCACGACGAGGTGCCACGGCGTCGTCGCACCGATGTTCGTTGATCCGGTCGTCGAGGTTCCGCTCGCTCCGGTGTACTTGGCGATCGTCAGCGACGGGAACACCGGGGTCACCGAGGCGTTCGCCGACTGCGCGAGGTAGGCGTCGTAGCGCGCGGCATCACTCGTCGCGGTCGCGTTCGTCACCGCGTAGTTGGTATTGACCGTCGCGGTGTTAGCGATCGCGCCCGACAAGGTCGCGGCCGTGAAGTCGTCCGAGGGCGCCAGTGTCGCGGCGTAGGTGAAGGTCATCGACGCGCTAGGCGCGATGGTCTGTCCCGAGAGCGTCCAGGTGATCACGCCACCCGACCCGTCGGCGTTGGTGCCCGATAGGACGCCACCATTGCTGATAGAGGACCCGACGACCGACAAAAGAGCCGGAAGGGGATCGGTCACCGTGGTGAGATAGGCGGTCGTCGAGTTCGAGGCGCCGTTACTCACGCGCACCGTGTAGGGGATCGACTCACCCGGCGTCGGGTGGATCACCGTGGTCGACTTCGTGATCGACAGGCTCGGAGCGAGCACGGTGACCGTGGCGCTCTGGGTACCGGAGTTAAAAGCGAAGCCGTAGGACGGGCCGCTCGAGGGCGTCGGCGCGTTGGCGCTCGCCGCACCGCTCGTGCTCGACCAGTACGCACCGATGGAGTTGACGAGTGCGTCACCGGCGGTGACCACCCCGCCGCCGTGAAAGGTCTCCGACGGGTAGCCGGTGTACGTGAGAGTGACCATCCGCGCGTCGGCGTTCGGGGTAACGTTCCCGAGCCACCATCCGAGGGTCGTGCGTCCGGTGGTGCCGTCGTGCACCGCGGCCTCGGTGGTGATCGATGAGAGGTCGCTACCGCACGCACCGAGGGTGACCACGTCTTCGCACGTCGCCGAGACGTACGCGTCGAAGGTCATGCCATCGGGGAGCAGGTCGACGCCGGTGAGGTCCGGAAAAGAAAGGTTCGCGGGTATCGAGACCGTCGCGGTGAAGGTCGTGTCCACGCCGACCGGCGTGGTCGTGGGTGAGGCCAACTTGGTTACCGTCGCACCCGGGACGATGACCGTATCGTTGGCGGACGCCGAGTAGCCGGGGACGGATTCGCCAGCGGCCGTGGTCGAGGTACGCGCGCCGGGCGACGCCGTGACGTCGAGACTCGCGGCGATGAGGCCGGCCGCGTTGGCGAAGGTGTCGGTACCGACGGGCTGAGAAGGAAGCGCCGTTTGATAGGTGACCGTGGCGGTGGCGTTCTTCGCCAGCGTCACGGATGAGCCGTAGCGGGTATTGAGGTTCCAGGTGAGTTCAGTGTCACCGGCACTGCTGCAGCTCCCGGTGCCGGGGCTCGCGACGACCGGATCAGCCGCCGCACCGACGAGTGTCGACTGGCTCGGCACGGTGATTGTCGAGCTACCCGTGACGTACGATGCCGAGCCCTCAACGCAGTCGGTCGCGACGAGATCATGGGCGGAAGAAACGTTGGCGAGATTCTGGTTGTTCAAGGTCAAGGTGTACGTGACGGTGGCACCGGGCGCGAATTGGTGCGGCGGCGCACCCGTCCCGTTGTCACTTTTCGTCAGGGCGACGTCGGGCTCGATGACGGTCACGTTCACGGTGTTCGACGTGACCGGCGAACCGGTACCGGCGCCACTCGAAGCGTCGTTGTCGTAGGTCAGGGCCGCATGATTCGGAACGATCTGGCCGCGAACGTTGGCCGCGACGTCCGCGATCGTCGCGTCAAAGGTAATGGTGCAGACGGCGTCGCTCGACGAACTGGCGAGGGTGCTCGGCCAGTCGAGCGTGAGCGCGTTGGCCGCCTCGGTGAAGGAGAATCCCGCGCCGTCGCTGCCGCCGTTCAACGTCGGTGTGTCGGTACCGGTGATCGCCCCGCCCGAGCAACTCGCCGTGGTCACGTCGGGGCCGCTCGCGTCGTACGTGAGCCGTGAGCCCAGCGCGTCGGTGACGACGCCCGCGTTGAGCGTGCCGCCGGCTGGATCGGTTGCCGTTACCGTGTATTTGACGACCTGGCCAATGGTCGCCGTCGACGGGGTCACGGCCTTGGTAATCGAAGGGTCTGGCAAGAAGACGTTCGAAGGGTCCTTCTCGACGTTGCCAGCGGGCGGCGCTGGCGCGTACTCATCGTTGGTCCCGAGCGAAGTGGGCGGGGTGAAGCCGTCGGAGGTGGCGATGTTATTGGTCTGTGGGTAATACGTGATCGCAGAGCCAGTGTCGGGCTGCGAGTTCCAACTGACGAGGCCCGCTTGGTCAGCAATCACGTCACCGGCAGCCTTGGTTGAGGGCACGTCATACTGATAGGTGAGGGTCGCGGTACCCGGCGTCGTCGTGTTCGTGGCAGCCGCGACGGAAGCGATGTTGGCCCCCGTCCAGACAATTGTGGTGTCGGTCACGTTCGCGCTGTCACCGTCGATTCCGGTGGGTGCCGACGAGCCCGCCGCGTAGCAAGTGCCGCCGTTGGATACTGCGGAGACGTCCGCACAGGTCTGCCCGGACTGCAGGACGTCCCAGATCGTTGGCGTGAGGACCGGTTCGAGACTCCAGTTCTCAACGTCGATGCGAAAGACCGCGTTACCGCCGTCCTTCACTTGAACGCCATCGACGTTCGAGTTGAAGGCCCCTCCGACGGTGGTGTTGCCCGTCGATGAAGTCGTCGTTCCGTCCGACAGCACACCTTTTCGCAGCGTGAGCGACGGCGCAGTCAGGTCGTAGGTCGCGTCGTTACGGTTCGCCGTGGCGGCACCCGGCGAGTTGAACGACGTGAACTTCATCAGGTTCTGGGTGAGGTTAAATGTGTTGCCCTGTCCCGGCGGTGCCGTCAGTTGCGCCGCGACGATGTCGTCAAAGACTTGGCCCGGCGACGCGTAGAGCGAACTGTTGCCCGAGGTCGAGATCGTCGAGCCGACGTACCACTTGACGAGATCGCCGTCGGAGGTCGCGGTGACCACCGGGTTCGCTGCGCCACTGTCACCATTGCTCTGCGCCACCGTGCTGTTGGGAACCGTCGCCGGAATGCCCACGGTGTTACTCGCGGTCGCCCCACTGCCGTCGCCACTGACGTAGGTCGCGTTTGGCGGTAGGTAGTCCTCGACGAGGGGATCACGTGTGTAGAGACCAGCGGGGAAAGCCACGTTCAGCAGGAAGCAGGCAATATCCCCCTTTTGAAAGACGAGACTCGTCGACGACGTGAAGTTCGCGTCGGGCTGGAGGCAAGTGACGCCGCCGTGACCGTCGGAGGTGGGCGCCGCGATCAGTTTCGAGATTGATGGCTGCCCGGCGACGAGACCCGCACTCGACGGATTGGTCTCAGCCGCCGCGTCCGCCAGGGGGGCAGCGTTCCCGCCGGGTTCGCCGGACGCGTAGATCGCCGACGCCGTGGGGTTAGTGCACTCGGAGTCCGCCGTACCGGCGTCGTCACACGTCGCGTAGGTGCTCGATCCGATCGTCACTGAGTTGGAGAGGCTGTCACCGGTGAGCGTCGGCGCGGCCGGGCTGAACGCTGCAGCCGCGAACGTCTGGTAGTAGGCGCGATCAACGGCCTGGTAGGTGATCGTCGCGTTCGAGTCGGTCGCGATGGTCCCGAGGTTCCAGCTCAGGGTGAAACTCCCGGCGCCAGGGGAAGGTCCTTGGTTCTCGGTGACCGAACTGTATTCGACGCTGGGGTCGTTGCCCGACTGAGGTGCGCACTCGTTGTGGTTCGCCGCATAAGTGGTGCCCGAGCTCTGGTCAAAGTTCTGGTTGCCGGTCGTACCGTCAATCGGACACATGCCATTGGGCAAGGTGTCGTTGATGACGACGGACTGGCTGTAGCGGTACTCGCTCGTTTGGTAGTTCAGCGTGAACGTGGTGTTCGATCCCTCGCTGAAGGTACTCGAACTCTCGCCCTTTTGGATCGCCAAGTCGTGAATGGTGACGGTGTCTTGGCCATTGGAGCCGATCGGGTCGGTACCCGAGCCGAGGGTGCCCGAGTAGTCACCAATGCCTTGGGCGCTCGACTCCTGGGGTAACCCGGCGCCCGTCGATAGGTTGAGCGTGTCCGCGCCATTGTTGTTGTCCAGGTTGGACGCTTCGGCGGTCGCGCCAGCGGGGGTCCCACCATTGAACGTCATGGTGTTCTCGAGCAGGGCAACTGCCGCGAGGTAGCGAATCGTATAGGTCTGGCCCGGGCCCAGTGTCGTCGGCGTGATCTGGCCCGCACCGACCCCGAACACCCACTGCGCTTCGCTGTAGACCGGGTTGGACTCGTTGTTCGTTCCCGTCAGGCCCGGTGGGACGACGTTATTTTCGGTCGTCACCTGAGTGGGTAGCGCACACGGCGCGCCGGAGGTGTTGTCGACCGGGCTCCCGGCGGTAGGTAGTGTCGTGCCCGCAGTCAGCGCGGGCGCACCGGGATACTCAACATACGGCGCGGGACCCGCGTCACTCGGATTGGTCGACGTCGCACTGGTGGTGTTATCGACGCCGCCGCAGCCGAGGAACTCGAGGCCCGCCGGCAGCCAGGCGTCGATCTCGGTGAGCGCGGTCGAGTGGACGTTGTTGTTGGTCAACGTGAGAGTCCAAATCTTCTTCTGGTCGTGCACTCCACGCATCAGTTCGTTCTCCGGGAGTGGGTCAGACAGGGTCGTCTTCAGCGGAGCCACCTGAGTCGTGCCGGATTGGCTCTGCGTGCCGGTGAAGTTCGACGCGGTCCCGGTGGCGTCGAACTGCGGCACCTCGCGCGGGTCAGTGTTGAGATAGGCGCTCGTAGCGTCGGAGTAACTGTCGCCGGGATAGATGATTGTCGACGGCGTCGGCAGCGTCGTATCGATCGTGCCCTGCAACGCGAAGCCGAGGGTGAACGACGACGATGGCTGAAGGTCCGAGACGTCCTGCCAAATGAGAGTGGTCTGCCCCGATGTCGGCTCGTTCGCCAAGATTGTCGGGTCGCCCACGGTACTCGGCGTCGTCGTGCCGGGCACGTAACTCACGCCGGCCGACAGGACGTCCTTGAAACTGAGGTTGTAGCCCGCCGTCGTGTCGCTGCTGGACGCGGTCAGTGTGACGTTTGATGGGTTGCCGTAGAGGACGGTCGACGGGGCCGTCTCCGCCAAGGAGAACGTCGGTGTTGCGCTCGAGCTCTGCACGTCCACCACGACGGGCGCGACACTAGCGACGACCAAAACAATTCCTAGGAGCGTCGCGCGACGGCGAAAGCGAACCCTCAAACGATCGACCCGGCGACGGTGTCGTGGACGTTCCCGGTGGGAACGGGAAACGCGCTTGTCGGCACCAACCGTACAAGAAGTTCGCACTTCGATGGTTCGCGGGTCGTTGCGCCATTCCATTTTCTTGATGATGCTCTCTTTCATTGCGGCCTAACCATTATCGCTACGGTTGTCCCCCAACGGCATCAATTTACTGACAACTCTTCGTCGCGTCTCCACGACATTCGCTTCACGACGCCCTCGAGTTCGCATCGTCCACGTCCACCACAACTCTAGGAGTCCTGGATGGTGAAGTTGGCCATGGGCAAAACGCCGACGTAAAAGTTATTCATGTTGTCACCAAATGATCACACAACAATCTGACATCCGATAGTGGAGTCCACTTGGGTCAATGCGCTGAAGTGTGTTGCGCGATACAGAAGGTGAGGATTTGATCGCACTGTCAATATCTTGGTGGTCGCTCTTCGTACGGCATCGCTTAGCAACAACCCGGTCAATCGCGACTCAAAATACCCAATACAAAAGAGCGTGGCCACGACGGTCGATGAAATAGTAGTGAGCCGTACAGTCATTGCAATTTGTTCGAGCTCCCATCGAGGTGATGGGCATCGCATAGATGACTTGAGTCTTCGCCAAGAGTTCTTCGCCGCAAGAAGCAGCGACAATCGAGGCGCCCGGCGCGCTCGGAATGCCCTTGACGACCTCCTGGCGCCGATACTGCGGCGATGGCGTAACGACAGGACGCGAATTGAGCGTTGCCAACGACGACCAGAACGAGGGGTCCGTCATCTGCTGTGTGGCGCGCTGTCCTCCCAACGCCATCTGGGATGTCGCACGAAGGGCCCGTGCGCTCGTTGTCGTCGTGAAGGCCGTGAGTCCCGTAGGATTGGGACACTCGGTCAGCACAGACGATTTCTTTGCCGGAACAGGGCGTGGGTATACAACGCGAGAAAATGACGGCGGCCCACCACTTTGAAGTACGTAAAGGGTCGCACCCGTGACGATCAGGACGAGTGCAACGACTCCCGTTACCCAAACGTGTGATCGATGTGACCCTTTGGATCCGCCCATTACCCTTCCTTCCCGCTGAGGATTTCGCCAGCCAATGACCACTAGTGAAGGCAATCGGCGAAACAACCGTTACGAACAATTCGTACCACTTCCTGATCTGCGTAGAAAGCGCCAATCGAAATTTGGACTCACGACTTCGAGCAACTGAGTGTTGCGCATCTTCCCCGTTGGTGGTCAGGCACGACCGGTTGCCTCGAGAAAACCGAGTGCCTCGAGAAAACCGTCCTACGCGGCGATGGCGAGTCGCTCGAGTTTCTCCAAGTTAGTGAGGTGAAGGGCCCCGCCCACCTCACTAAAAAACCCCGTTGAGCCCTTGATGACATTGAGGCCACTGTACGGTGTGCCAAGCATCGCGTGCCACGTATAGGCAATCGGTCCCAAGCCACTGACCGGAGCAAATAAGATCTTGAGCCCTTTGGGGAACATGGCCCGCGCCGTCGCTTCGGCCTGCGACAGCGAGTGCGTCTGAGAACTGGACAACTTAGTCTCGTTCTCCATTGACGTATTGTCCGGCACGCCGCTAAAGATACACGCCGCTATCGTTCCCTTGACGGTAGTTTCGGCCAGCGTCAATTTGGCACCCACGATTGCGCCGATCTTCGTAGTAGACAGATGACGGCAAAATGGTGCTGTCGTCAGTGAGTGACGCGCGGATAACGCTACCGCGTTGGTTGCGGACGAGATAACGAGACTCATCGCCACCGCCACCAGCGTGACGCCACGCGACGATCTTTGCCCACATCGCCGAAGACGTCGGCGTTGGGCCGTCGCGGTGCGGCGAGACGGCATTCGTCCTCCACTCGTTATCGATCAACGCATCGCAGTGAGGAAAAACGCGGACGTCCACCTCCGATGACACCACGGAAGTATCGTGTCGTCGGCTCAGTTTTCTTGCTCGTCGTCACCGTGATTCGCGACAGCGACCATTGTGCCGTGGAAGTTACAGATCTAGCTCAAAGACATATTCTTCATTGTCGACGTCGCGTCCCAGAACTTTGGTTCGACGGAAACCAAGCTTGGTGACGACTCCAATGGAGGGGGCGTTACTGGACGACACTGTCGCAATTGCGACACGTGATCCTTGCACTTTCGCCCAACTCACGAGCCCTCGGACCGATTCAGCTGCGTAGCCTTGACGACGATACGGAGCAAGAATCGTGTAGCCGATCTCCGCTCGTCCATAATCCTCCGGATGTCCGTGAAATCCGCAGTGCCCAATCACGACCCCATCTTCTTTGCGAAGGATGGCTCGCGCATACCAACCAGGGGTCGAAGGCCACTTTCGCATCCCGTCGATTTGTCGCGCGAGGAATACGTCGTTGACCGAACTAAGGAACTCTTCGGAGAACGTGAATCCTTGGATTCGTGCGGCGGCGTCGTAGTTTTGTTCACGCACCGTGTCGAGTACTTCGGGAGAGAAAAGTAACAACTGCAGACGCGGAGTCTCGATGGGTGCCCCGTTTGACATGAGACCGAATGTATCGCTCTTCGCGGCGTCTTTCTTCACGGTGGCATTCGCCTGCCAATAATTGGTCGTTCACGTTCGTGACTACTGGTGCCGAGGGCGCGATCTCTGTCGTCGGTGTCCTGGTATCGACGGCGGTGACGTCTGGCCTTCGTCACTCACGTCGTTGCGTGCGCTATGACGAACAGATTGTCGGCAACCACTAGCGAAGGCGCAACTTGATGACTTGAACGATGACACGTGGGCTGATTTGGCCGACCTCTTTGCCGACGAGGCGTACGCCTCGGTCAAAGGTCGCGTGCGCACCTAAGTGATGCACCAGCAATTGTTGGAACATCTCCCGCCGCGGCCGGCAACCGTACTCGACGTCGGCGGAGGCGCGGGACACCAATCGTTTCCGTTGGCTCAAGTCGGCTACGAGGTGACCCTGCTCGATTCGTCGCCCGCCATGCTCGACAAAGCGCAACGGCGACTTGAGCGACTACCCGTCGAGGTCCAACGACGCGTCACGTTTGTACGGGCCAACGGCGAGAACGCCAGCGACGTGGTGCACGACGGCGCTTTGACGTCGTGTTGTACCACGGCGTACTCGGGTACCTCGACGAGTCGGAGTCGATGTTGAGCCAGCTGAGTCGGTGCGCCAGCGACGGGGGAATCGTCTCGATCATGACGGGGAACGCCCACGCGATGGCGGTGCGCCCGGCCCTGGAACGTCGGTGGGACGACGCCCTGGCAGCTTTTGACACCGGAACCGAGATTGGGGTGCTGGGAGTCTCCGGCCGCGCGGACACGGTGGAAGAACTCAGCGTCATTATGCGTAGCCAAGGCGTGGAACCCCTGCGCTGGTACGGGGTCTGGCTCTTCGTCGATTGGCTCGAATTCAGTGGCGCCGCGTTCGACCTCAATGATTCAGAGCAGGTAGCGGCCACCGCGGCCGTCGAACTTGAGGCCAGTCGTCGCGACCCCTACCGACAACTCAGCCGCGACTTTCATCTCGTCGGTCGAAAGATCGTCCTATAGACGTAGCGCTGCGCAACGAATTAGCCCAACAGAGTGACAACGGCCTCCGCCGACATCGGGCGTGCCAGAAGGAACCCCTGAACCTGATCGCAGTCCAGTCCCACCAGCGTGTTGAGTTGGTGATCCGTTTCGACGCCCTCGCCGACTACGGACATTCCCAGGGCGTGCGACATCGCTGTCACCGCCGCGACGATCTCACGGTCCCTATCGCTACGGCCAATGTTCTCGACGAAGGTACGGTCAATCTTCACCATATCGACTTTCATTCGCTGCAAGTGCACGAGGGACGAGTAGCCAGTTCCGAAGTCGTCCAGCGCAATGCGCACACCCAGTGACGACAATGCGCCGAGCGTCTCTTGAATCTCGCCCCAGCCACCGATGAATGCCGTCTCGGTGATCTCCAGGCAGAGTCGCTGCGGCGCGATGTCGTAGCGAAGTATCGCGTCAGCGACGACGCTGGCAAAACTGGACTCGGACAGTTCGCGCCCCGAGACGTTGACCGCCATGGTGAAACTCTCGGGCCACCTATCACGGTGCGTCCACTCGGCGAGCTGGCGACACGCCTCGTTCAAAACGAATCTGTCGATCCGGCCAATCAACGCGTGCTTCTCGGCGAAGGGGATGAACTCGTCGGGAGGGACGATCCCGCGCTCGGGGTGTCGCCAGCGCACGAGCGCCTCGACGCCGACGAGCGACTGGTCCTCCAGCGAAAACAGGGGCTGATAGACGAGAAACAATTCTCCGTTGTCGATGGCGTGATTGAGATCAATTTTGAGTCGGTTCGAAGTGGACGCGATGTGGTGTGAAGGATCGAACACACGATGCCGGTCGCGGCCCTTCGCCTTCGCCTCGTACATAGCCTCGTCGGCGCAGCGAATAAGTTCCTCGGGTTCGACCGCCGGATCAGAGGTGACGATGATCCCGACGCTGCACGTCACGAATAGTTCGTCTCCGCCGCGCACGATGGGCGCGCGAATTCCCTCGACGATTCGATCAGCGATGAGCGACACGTCATCACCATCACTCAGCGACGCGCATAGAACCACGAATTCATCCCCGCCGAGACGCGCGACCGTGTCGGCGCGCCGTGAGAATCGCGTGAGTCGTCGCCCGACTTCCATCAGGACTTGATCGCCGGCGTCGTGACCGAAGGAGTCGTTGACTTCTTTGAAGTGGTCCAAGTCGACGAATAAGACGGCGAGTCGACCCGGTCGCCGTTCCATCGCAATCAGCGCCTGTTTGAGCCGGTCCATAAGGGAATATCTGTTCGCCAGACCGGTGACCGTGTCGTGCAGTACCTGATAGGCCAGGTCGATCTCCGCCTGGACCTGTGCGGTGACGTCGCGGGTGATCCCGAACGTACCGATGATTTCACCACGTTCGTCACACAGTGGCATCTTGCTCGTCGAGACCCAGGCGTCGCCTCGCCCGTGGAACGTCTCGCGCTCCAACTTTCCCTGAATGGGCTTTCCGCTGCCGATGATGTCCTGCTCATCCTTGTACGCCGCTGCCGCGTGTTCCTTGCTGTAAAAGTCGAAGTCCGTCTTGCCAATGAGCTCGTCGAGCGCGTGACCCGTCGGAAGTGTGGCGTCACAACCGGAGCTGACCAAGAGGAAGCGGCTTTGCAGATCCTTGAAGTACATACGAATTTCGGCCGTCGCCAGCAGATTATCCATGCAAGTTAGTTTTAACTCGCGTAACTCGTCGCTATCTGGTGGCGGCTGTCGATTGGTCTTAATCATCACACTCCAGTGCACGGGCGTGAACCAGTGCCATCGACCGAGTCTTTGGACAAATCATAGTCACGAATACTTCGCGAATTGGTTGCAGTACGTTCAAGATAACAACAAGAATTCCGCGCCGAAGATACGTCGCGCTCACTATTTCGATGTCAGAGATTCCCGGATGAACTCAGGGTTTACCCTTATAGATGACGCGTAGTCGCTTCTCTAACATGGGCGCATCGCCCCGGGGCGCGACCAAAAGGAAGTCACGATGACCGATGTGCTGAGCGCAGAAAGACCCACCACGCTTTCCGAGAGTCCGTGGGCGGTGGAGACCCACGACCTCACGAAGCGCTTCGGCGGGCGCACCGCGGTCGACGGCGTCGACCTCCTCGTCCCGCGAGGATGCGCCTTCGGCTACCTGGGACCCAACGGAGCGGGCAAGACCACCCTGATTCGAGTGTTGTTGGGACTCACCCACGCCGACGCCGGCACCATGAAGTTGCTCGGCCACGACGTCCCCCAGCACCGCGACGTGGCTCTCGCGCGAGTGGGCGCAATCGTGGACGAGCCTCGTTTCCACCAGCACCTGACGGGTCGACAGAATCTCCAGATTCTCGCCGCCGCGCGCGAACCCGCCGCCAAGGAGCGCATCGACGCCGCCCTCGACCGGGTAGGAATATTGCACCGGGCCAATGACAAGGTGGCAAAGTACTCCATGGGCATGCGCCAACGTCTGGGCGTCGCGGCGTGCCTCCTGGGAGACCCCGAACTGCTGATCTTGGACGAGCCCATGAATGGTCTTGATCCGGCGGGCATGGTGGACATGCGAGAGATGATCACCTCGCTCGTCGCGGAAGGACGTACCGTCGTGCTCTCATCACACCTGCTAGACGAGATCGAGCGAACCTGTGACGCCGTCGCCATCGTCGACCAAGGCCGGATTATCCGTCAAGGTCCGATTACGGAACTGCTCGCGGGAGCCACTCTCGAAGTAGAGATTGATTGCGACTCCCCCGAACGGGCGAGTTCGCTCCTACAACACAACACGTTAAGTGCCCAAGTGTCGGTGGTTGAAGAATCGTTGCACGTGAGTTTGCCCGCGGGCACGACGCGCGACGTCGTTGGCGAAATCAACCGACTACTGGTGACCGAGGGTGTCTCGGTCTACCGACTCCAGGAGAATCACGCGTCACTCGAAAAGTGGTTCCTCGAAGTCACGAGCCGTCTAGGAGACAACCAATGAGCGCGTCCACCGCCGAGATCCAGGCCCCTCGCGTGGGACAATTCGCCCCTGACCACCGTGGCAACTTTATCCCCACCTGGGGCATGATCCGTACGCGCATTATGGAACTGCGTAAACGCCGCGGTCTCATGATCGCCCTCATCGTGGTCGACATCGGGCTCCCGGTGATCTTCTTAGCAATTCGTCTCATCTCGCACGCGGTATCGCCCAAGTCGTTCGGACCCGCCGGTGGATATGACATCTTCAGCAACCTCGTGGCGGGCGTCATGTTCGTCTTCGGTTTCATCGTCGCGGCCACCCTCGGGTGCACCGCCGGGTCGGTGGACTTGAGCGAAGGTGTCTTTCGCCACCTGGTGGTCACCGGGCGATCCCGCGTGGCACTCTATTTCGCGCGAATTCCCGCCGGACTCGCCATTCTGGTGCCTATTGTCCTGGTGGGTTTCGCCATCGTGTGTGCCGTGTGCGTCATCGCTGCTCCCACCAAGTTGAACTACGACGGACTCACGGTGCCATCGGGTCTTTCGAAGCCGGCCTTGGTTTCGTGGGCTGAAGAAGACGCCAACGCCGGCAATGTCGTGTGCGCGTTCAACTATCGCGGTCCGATCAACGTTCCCGTACCGTGCGGTCCCAATGGTGTCGTCATCCGCAAGGTTGGGCCGGGTCAGGCTCCCGCTGGACCGGCGCCCACGAAGGCGCAGGTCTCGGCATTGGCCGGCAAGATCGCCGCCCAGGACTACGCGGATTATCACAATAATTTCTTATCGCCCCCCTTTAAGTTGATTGCTCAGTCCTTCTTGTGGCTCGAACTTGAGACGGCCATCGGCTTCATCGTCGGACTTGGTCTGGCGTCACTCATGGGACAACGAACGGTCCCTGTCGTGTTGATGATCGTTCTGGAGATCGTGCTGACGCCATTACTGGCGACGAACCATATTCCCCACCTCATCAACCTCCAGCGAGCCATCGTGGGTATAGCGACGGCCCACGTCGAACCCAACGGCATTCCCACCGTCTTCGCCAATAACCACAGTGGAGGAGGTAGTGGTCTCATTCCCGAGACCACCCTGGTGGCGTATCTAGTCATCGCCGCGTGGCTCGTCGGCTGGACGGCACTCGGGGCGTGGCGAATGTCGAAGCGCGACGTCTAGTGAGTCAGAGGCGGCGGGGCTAGTAACGCGCCCCCACCGTCGAGGCCTGGTAGCCCCACCCGAGGAACTCTGATTCGACCCACTGACGACCGGTAGCGTCAGTGCGGCAGGTCGAAATTGAAGACGTCGGCCTCGTACGTCTCGTACGAGGCGTAGTCCAACAACTCGTAGAGGTCGACGCGGTGTTGCATCTCCCCCAGCAGCGACGTGAGGTTGCCCTGGTCGCGCAGCGTGTCGAGGGCACGTGACGCCGCACCCATGGCGACGCGTAGTAGTGACACCGGAAAGATCACGATGTTCACTCCGACGTTGGCCAACTGCGTCGTCGTGAAGAGGTCGCTCTTGCCGAACTCGGTCATATTCGCCAGAAGAGGTACGTCGAGCGCCGCACGCATCACCTCGAATTCACTCAGGTCCAACATCGCTTCGGGGAAAATAGCGTCGGCCCCGGCGTCGACGAGCGCCTTAGCCCGTTCGACCGCGGCCTTCAGACCTTCGATCGCTCGAAGGTCCGTGCGGGCCATGATGAGCAGGTTCGGATCACGGCGCGCACGCACGGCCGCGCGAATCCTCTGGACGGCCGTCGCGTCGTCGACCACCTGCTTGCCGTCCAGGTGACCGCAGCGCTTGGGATTGACCTGGTCCTCGATGTGTAGCGCCGCGACTCCCGCGTCCTCGAGTGTCTGCACGGTACGCGCCACGTTCATGGGCTCGCCGAATCCGGTGTCGGCGTCCACCAACGAGGGAAGATTCGTCACCCGCGAGATCTGCTCGCTGCGCTGGGCGACCTCACTCAACGTCGTGAGTCCGATATCGGGCAAACCCAGATCGGCGGACATCACCGCGCCCGAGATGTAGACCCCATCGAAACCTTTGGCCTCGATCAATTTGGCGGACAGGGGGTTGAAGGCCCCTGGTAGCAGCAACATCCGCCCCGAGGCGAGGTGGGCGCGCAGCACTTCGCGCTTGGCCGCGGCACTGAGTGGTGAATTCAACATCAGATCAACCCGACGGGCTCAGCGACGGATTCGAGGTACCCGGGGCGAGCTTGAAAGGTGAGACCGTCCAACTGAGGTGCCGTCAGTTCCTTCAGGTCTTGGGCGACGCGTAAGAAGCGCTCGATCTCTGCGGGCGCAACGGCGTCGGCGGCGAGCGAGCGGAACTTGGCGAGGTACTCGTCACGCGCGAAGGGTCGCGCGCCGCGGGGATGCGCGTCGGGCACGACGATGGAATCCTCCACGATGGTGCCATCGCTCAAGTCAATGTGGATCCAGCCTCCGAAGGCCTGCTGGACCGGGTCACTCGACAAGTACCGGCGACTCCACTCCGGGTCTTCTTGCGTGGTGATCTTTCGCCATAGCGCCAGCGTGTCAGTGCGCTGCGCTCGCTCGGGCGCGTAGGACGTTTCGTGATGCCACGTCCCGTCTTGGAGCGCCACCGCAAAGATGTAGGGCAGGCTGTGGTCGAGCGTCTCGCGCGTGGCGGTCGGCTCGTATTTCTGGGGATCGTTCGCGCCCGATCCAATGACGAAGTGCGTGTGGTACGACGAGTGGATCACGATCTTGTCGATCAGG
>Ga0208357_1001087_pt1 | contig 20427 bp, 17 predicted proteins | sample NGESurdeep092012_6_FD_184487 | JGI IMG/M metagenome (GOLD analysis project Ga0208357, IMG submission 184487) | Arctic peat soil microbial communities from Barrow, Alaska - NGEE Surface sample F52-2 deep-092012 (SPAdes) | ecosystem: Environmental > Terrestrial > Soil > Wetlands > Peat ... | reverse complement strand
GAAGGATTTCCCTGCGATACCGTTCCGGGATTTGGATACCCAGAAAAGTAAAACAGTTGTCCGCCAGCGAATCCGGATCCCGTGATGGTCATCAGCGGGCCAAAGGCCGTGGGGTTGAAGAACCAGTTCGGCGAGATGCCGCTGATCACGATTGGGGTAGGCGGAGCTGCGGTAACCGTAATGTTGCCCGTCGCGGACTTGGTAGAGTCCTTGACGGCAGTTGCTTTGCAGCTCGCTGGTCCCGGAGCCGTCGGCGAGAACACTCCCGAAGAAGTGATTGTGCCGTCGGTGGCGGTGTAGTTGACATTGTTGTCTGGCGGGCCGCTACTATATGTAACGGTCCCAGTGCATGTCAGCGTCTGTCCCATGGTGATCGCACCGCTCGTCGGATTGAGCGCCATGCTCACCGAAGAAACGGTGACAGAAGCTGCGGTAACCGTGATTGTGGCCGAGTTGCCAGATATGGTGCTATTCTCGGTGGACGTGGCGACGACAGTTGCGGAACCGGCGACAGCAGACGAGAAGACGCCCGCTGAAGTGACCGATCCGACCGATCCGGCCAACATCGTGTACGAGACCTTATTGCTCGTGCTTCCGTCGCTGTAAGTGACAACGCCTTGGCACGTTGAGGTCTGTGTCGTGTTAATCGAGTACGGATTGCAACTGTTGCTTACCGATTTTGGGGTGGGAGGATTTGTAAGGCCTCCGCCACCGCCGCTTCCGCCGCAGCCGGCAGCGATCAGGGTTACGAACGTGAGGGCAACGACCAGGCAACGAAGCCTGGACGCATAGGACACTGCAGACGCCATAATGGCTTTGCGCATGGTGGTGCTCCTTTCAGTTCAAATCTTATTCAATTTGTGTGACTTGCAATGATTGCAGGTTACGGTATTACTGGGAACAACTATAGCAGATTTTTGCTAAAAAGTAAAGGGTCGATTTTGCTCAGTATTTACCGGCGCTATACAAGCTTCATTTTCTATGGTACAATATTCCTTAGTTCCAATTCCATAGAAAGGGGGTAGACAAATGGCATTGTCTACCAATGTTCCCAAACTCATGTTATTGATCGCGTTCGGCCTGATAAGCCGGATGCACGCCTTAGCCCAGTTTCAATCCCTTCCGGATGAGCCAACGGCTCTGAGGCAGGTGGAGAAGGTCCCGAAAAGGGATTGGATTCACCTCGCGTCGGAGGCGTACTTTGCCGGAGGGACGGTGGTTGATATGAAGACCACCGTCGATGGATTGGAGCGTCCTACGAATGCGTACACGACGTCAGGGAAGTTTCTGATGTCGTGGCCGATGAGAGAAGCTGGATGGACTCGTTTCGTTGGAGATCGCAATGCGTCCGGGGTAGCATCCCTGAACGTGTTGGCAGACCTCGGCGTGGACTTGCTCAGCCGGCGGCTCTATCGTGGGGGGCACAGGCGGATCGCCGTGCTAGTTCTTGTGGCGAAAGCTACAGGGCACTGGTATGACGGTTTCAATAATATGAGGGCTCTCGGGGGCATTGATAAGCGTGTACAACTCCAGACCGGTTATCAAGGCGCTGTTGTTTGGCGCTGAGATGGCCAGGATGTTCGGCTGGCGGTTGCGGTATGGACCGCCAGCCAGCATTTTCCAAGGCCTCTGGAGGCTTGACACCGCTATCCTATGGTGTATTATAGAATCAGTTCTTGAAGTCTGAGAACTCATAAGTTTGGCAGAGCCCAAGCGCCAAAGTTTTCGCTTTTGCCATAAAGCGAGACACCTCATTTCGGGGAATTGGAACCGCGCTCAGGGTTCGCCAGAAGGCCACGCACATCAAAGCGTGGCCTTTCTACTATCTGTCCATATGCGATTCGTTTTTTTAACCCGGCCTTTTAGAATTCCGCAAAAACTCTTTTCGCTGTCGTATCTATTTTTATAATTCTCCCAAACGGCATCGCGATCTGCGGATCGGTGTGGCCGATATTAAAATTCTGAATGACGGGGATGGTCTTGTTGTACGTTCGCACCACACGCAGAACTTTTTCACGCATTGCTTCCCGATACGCGCGTCGTTCATCGGGTGTGGTTTGCTTGTTGAACTCCCACGCCTTCGGCCTGCCGACGATCAATGCTCTCATCCTTTCCAAGATGCCCCGTTCGCCGAGCGCGCGGAAAACCCGGAATACGTAATCGGGCGACGGGATCTCCTCGGACGTTTCGGCGATGAGCACGATATCTTCGAAGTTGGTGAGGGAGGGGATGGCGACGCCGTGCCGCAGGAGCTCGTCAATGGATTCAACGCAGCCGCCCCAGGTGGTGCCTTGTGTTTGTACGTGGACGCCCGCGCCGTTCTGCACACTCTCGTCCCAATACCAGCCGTCATTCTTTTCATATACACGCTCTTTTGCAAGGTTCCCCGGATCATCCCAGCCGAGCCCCATTTCATTGAACGTGTCGCTCGGTCTCAGCTCGAACTCCCCCTCGTCGAAGAACGCGTGTTTAAGATACTCGATCGTGTATGGGTCCATGCGCCCCTGCATCGCAAACTGAGTAAAGAGCGATGCGCCATAATATGACGGAATGCCATGGAGCCAGAGAAAATTTTCAAAGTGGGTGTTATCGCTGAAGCCGAAGAACGGTTTGGGATTTTTGATGAACGGTTCCGGTGGCAGGTTTTTGATGTATGTCACCTGGTCATTGCCGCCGAGCGACGCGATCACCGCTTTGATCTCTTTGTTCTCGAACGCGGCGATCAGATCTTTCGCCCGTTCTTCTTTTGACGCGCCGAGCTTTGCAGTGGCAGGGAATTCCACGGGCTCGAGCTGAAAGATATCCCTTAATCGTTGCAGTCCTAGTTGGTAAACGTGCGGCCACTTACCGGGTGCCGCGAACGACGGCGAGACGATGGCTAGCTTGTCGCCGGGGCGGAGTTTTGGGAGGGGACTAAATTTCATCATGTTGATTATAACGCACTCACACTAAGGATATTGTGTGACGAAGGATTCTCAATGGACAGTATGGAAATCAATCATGTCCACCATCTATAATCAGCACGCTGCCCGTTATATAGTTAGCATCCTCGCTCGCCATAAATAATATAGCTTTTGCAATTTCTTCTGGTTGAGCAAATCTCCGGAGATATATTTCCTCCTTTTCGCTCTTGAGAAAATCAGATGATAACCCTTTATTCATATCAGTGTTTACCCATCCAGGAGCGATCGCATTTACTAATATCTTCGGCGCCAGAGCTTTGGCAAAAATTTTAGTTAGGGCAATAATACCCGCTTTAGCAGCATCATAATCAATGCTATCTGGGCTAAAACTGTGTATTCCGCTTGTCGACGAAATATTAATTATTTTTCCGCCACCGTTTTCTAGCATAGTTTGGGAAACGTATTTAATACATAGATAGGGGCCAATTAAATTAACCCCCAACGTCGGATGCATAAAGAGTTCGGCGTTGTGGCGCAAGATAGGATTATGTCGCGCGCGCCGTTTAAATTCGACCTATCGGTCTTTGATATTTTTAATACCTTTAAGGCAGGCGCGACCTTGCTCTGTTTTGATTGGAATAAAAAAAGAGAGGATCAGAATAAGCATGTCGATTATGTGGCATTGATGGGAAGAGAGAAGGCGACAATACTCTACACTACGCCTTCAACCTTCATCACGCTTATGAACAGAGGCGGACTGAGCGATTCGGATCTGTGCTTGAGAGAGGTCATGTACGCTGGTGAGCCATTCCCGACGCCACAGTTGAGAAATCTACAAAAAGCTCTTCCGGGTGCGAGAATTGCCAATATTTATGGTCCAACCGAAACCAATATTATAACGTATTACTGGGTGGATAAAATCCCCGAAAATGATGAGCCTATTCCGCTCGGAAATGTTGTCGAGGATACAGAGATTCTCGTCGTATCTGAAGATTCAAAAAGAATCTGCGAACCCGGTGAATCCGGCGAGCTTTGGTGCAGAGGGGGGACCGTTACGTTGGGCTATCTTGGGATGGAAGATTCGACAAAAGAACATTTGGTTCTGAGCCCTTTTCATAAATATCCGGCAGTTTTTTGGCGCACGGGCGATTTTGGCCATAGAGATACAGATGGATGCCTGCACTATAGAGGCCGCAAGGACCACATGATCAAGGTGAAAGGGTTTAGGATCGAAATTGGCGAAGTGGAATCCGCTATCTCTGCGACCGATGGCATTGATGAATTCGTCGTCGTGGCTATTCCCGATGATAAATACGGAAATAGATTATATTGTTTTTATAGCGTTTTGGATAAAGTAGTTTTGACAGAAAAGAGCTTGACCGAATTTTTAAAGACCAAACTCCCTGATTATATGATCCCTTATAAGTTTTTTCTTAAGGATACATTGCCCAAGACCTCGTCGGGCAAGGTGGATAGGGTCTTATTGGCAGACCAAATAAAAGACCATGGATAAGCAAACAATCGTGGATTCCAAATCCAGTCTGCTTAACTCGAGCGAGGAGATACTCTTGGCAGTCAGCCATCAGATTGATCTTCTCGAGGAATGGTGCGGGCGCTTAGATGTAGCTGATTACTTGGCAAGAACAGATAAAGAACTGGCAAAAACACAATTTGTAGACCTCTTAAGGAATCTACGAGGAATATTGGGAGATATTCATTCTTATAAGGTCCAAGTCGGAGACATCGGGCCCGGATTGCCGCAAGGCAAGGAGGTCTTTGCATAAGTGAAGATCCGGATTCCCCCGTAACCATGGGATAATTGATGTCGGCCGCAAGGCGCCTGAGTCAATGAGCGAGGATGGCTTCACGCCGTTCTCAAAATAGGGTGGCACCACGTGGAGTAGTTATCAAGACTCTTCGTCCCTGTACGCACATTTTTGTGTGTATGGAGACGAGGAGTTTTTTTGTTTGTAAAAAAACTTTTCGGCGACGGCGGAAGCCGCTTGCAATCGTTCTTTGAAAAGGAGATCATTATGCGTGTTCGAAAAAAGCAGTTTCCTGTTAAGAGTAACGGAGATGTATCAAAGCTGGATGTTTTTCGCATGAAAAAGATAGCGAGGCCTTTCTTAAAGAACCTCAGGGAGGCGATTGTTGTGCCACCTGAGAAGTTTTTGGTCTTTGGAGGGGAAGCTTTATTGGCCCATGGAAAGCCCTATCTTTTTCTTGAAGCTCATTGGTATGAAAAGTGGCAACGGTGTAAGAGCAGTCGGATATTGCTTGATATCGTTGTCTCCGATGGTAAGATGCAAAAATCTATCAGCATAGACTGCTTTAGTTATGTGGAGGAAGCCACCACGGAGGAGCTCATTAACATTGGAAAAAGACAATTATTCGAAGGAACCGACAGGCTTGCGTGAAAACGCAGCCTGTTTTTATGACGAGAGACATTTCAACTCTCGAAGCAGTCGTATATTCATCTGTTGGAGTATAATGAAGATATGAGAAGAGAAGCAAAATACGATCGTCGCAAGCGCTCCGGGCAGGCGATGTTGATCGCCGTGCTTTCACTGGGGGGCGCCATCCTGGGCGCGACGACGGTGGCCGGGCTTTTGACGCTCTACCAGATCCGCGCCACGACCGATTCGGAGAACTCCGCGAAAGCGATCTTTACTGCGGATGCCGGGATCGAATGGGCACAGTTCGACCACTACTGTGCGACGGACGTTAACGGATCGGGCGCCAATCGATGTCCGGACGTGACGACCGGCACGACCGACTATACACTCCCGACATTCAACGGAAGCGGCGCCACTCTGCAGACGAATTGTTATCCCGATTATAGTGCTCAGGGCGAGGCCACCACAACATGTAGCGGTTCCAATGTGCTCTCCGTCATTTCGAGCGGGATCGCGAATGGTTCCGAGCGTGCATTCTATATCAGTTATTCTACCTCCTCGGCGGCCTATCCATAAGGTTCAGATTTTTTGATGACGAAAGAACAGGCCAAGGTTCGGATCGAAAAACTGAAGCGCGAGATCAATAAGTACCGGTACGAGTACCATGTGCTCGACCGTTCGGAGATCTCCGATTCGGCGCTTGATTCGCTAAAAAAAGAATTGTTCGATCTGGAGGCGCAATTTCCCGAATTCGTGACGCCGGATTCGCCGACCCAGCGCGTGGCGGGCGCGCCGCTTAAGGAATTCAAAAAAGTTCGGCACGGCGAGCGCATGACGTCATTCAATGATGCGTTCTCCGAGCAGGACATGCATGACTGGTTCACACGACTCGAAAATTATCTGGGGCGGCCGCTTGGCGCCGTGTCGGTTCGCACCGGTTCCGCACCACTCTTTTATTGCGAGCTTAAGATCGATGGCCTCGCGATCGAGCTGGAATACGAGAATGGCGTCTTCGCGCGCGGTTCCACGCGCGGCGATGGCATGATCGGCGAGGACGTCACGCAGAACTTGCGCACGGTGGAGGCGATCCCGCTCCGCATCCTGCCGCCGGAGGAGATCGAAAAGAATTTAAAAAAAATGGGGCTGCGGGGTGCAGATTACGAACTTGCACCGAAATCGCTCATCGTGCGCGGGGAAGTGTTCCTTACCAAAAAAGAATTCGCGCGCATCAATAAAGAGATCGAGCGGAGCGGGGGAAAGGCCTACGCCAATCCGCGGAACGTCGCGGCGGGATCGATCCGCCAGCTGGATCCTGCTATCACGGCCAGCCGCCATCTCGACTCCTTTCAATACGAGATCGTGACCGACCTAGGTCCGAAGAACCATGAAGAAAAGCATCTGCTCCTTGCGGCGATGGGATTCAAAACGAATCCGCATAACGAGCACGCGAAGGACATGGCCGGCGTGTTCGCGTTCCGGGAAAAATGGGGCGAACCCTCGCGGCGCGAGAAGGTGGATTATGAATACGATGGCACCGTGGTGCTCGTGAACGATAACGCCACGTTCGCGGCGGCGGGGATCATCGGCAAGGCGCCGCGCGCGGGCATCGCGTACAAGTTCTCGCCGCACGAGACGACGACGATCGTGGAAAGCATCAAGGTGCAGGTGGGCCGTACGGGCGCGCTCACGCCGGTGGCCGTCATGCGGCCGGTGAACGTCGGCGGTGTCACGATCACGCACGCATCGCTCCATAATGCCGACGAGATCGAGCGGCTGGGATTGAAGATCGGCGATACGGTGATCGTCCAGCGCGCGGGAGACGTGATTCCGCAGATCACGCGCGTTTTGCCGGAACTGCGCACCGGCCGCGAGCGGGCGTTCAAGATGCCCACGCGCTGCCCGGTGGATGACTCCCCCGTGATTCGTGATGGCGTGATCGCGCGGTGTTCCTCGAAGATGTGCGCCGCCCAGCATCGCGAGGCGCTCTATCACTTCGCCGCACGCGCGGCTTTTAATATAGAGGGGCTCGGCCCGAAGATCATCGATAAGTTTTTGGATGAGGGATTGATCTCCGACGCGGCGGATATCTTTGAACTGCAAAAAGGCGATATTGCCGCGCTTGAGCGCTTCGGCGAAAAATCGGCGGAAAATATCGTGAACGAGATCGCGGAAAAAAGGCACGTGACGCTGCCGCGTTTTTTGTACGCGCTCGGTATCTTGCACGTGGGGGAGGAGACGGCCGTGACGCTCGCGAAGAATTTTGACTTTCCGCACGCGGATTCCCGAATAAAGATAAAAGATATAGTGAAGACGTTCGCCGGACTCTCGTTGGAAGATCTTCAGAAAGCGCCCGACATCGGGCCGATCGTGGGAAAGAGCATCTATGGCTGGTTCCGCGAGAAGCGCAACGTCGACCTGCTCGCGCGCTTGGAAAAGGCGGGGGTCACTGTGGAAGCGATGCCCGCGCGCAGTGCCGCGAGCGCTCGCCTTGCGGGTGTGACGTTCGTGATCACGGGGTCGCTCGAATCCATGGATCGCGAGGCCGCAAAGGAAAAGATCCGCGAGCGTGGCGGCGACGCGTCCGAGTCGGTCAGCAAAAAGACGAACTACCTCGTGGCCGGCGCCGAGCCGGGCTCAAAATATGACAAGGCAAAATCGCTCGGCGTGAAGATCATAGAAGAGAAAGAGTTCCTTAAGCTACTCGGATAGCCAGAAATACTTAAAAATTAATGATTTTTTAATCCACTTTTTGCTTTAATGGATATATGCCTATCCATAAAACCAAAAGCGAAGATTTCTTTAAAACGTGGACATGCAATATGGCCTACGTACTTGGATTTTTTGCCGCGGATGGGAGCATGAGTAGGAATAAGCGTGGCGGCCATTATATAGAATTTCAAATTACCGATGGTGATCTGTTGAAAAAGATCAGAACACTCCTTTGGTCGAATAATAAAATCACGGTTCGTAATAGGGGTTTGAGTTGTAAGCCTATCTATCGTTTACAGATAGGATGTAAGAGTATGTTTGAAGACTTGGAACAGATCGGCTTTATGCAAAATAAAACACACGTTCTCGCGATGCCTAACATCCCCCAGGTATTTTTTAGCCATTTTGTGCGTGGCTATTTTGATGGCGATGGGAATGTATGGAAGGGGACTATTCATACCTTTGACAGATCACATCCTAGTCAAGCGTTGAAAATTTGCTTTACCTCAGGCAGTGAAAAATTTTTATATTCTCTCAAGAAGCAGTTACGGATTTTTGCCGGTACTCATGGTGGCAGCTTGTATTATTCTCGTGCTTTTCGATTGCAATATGCAAGTTTCGATTCTCTGAAGATCTACCAATTTATGTATCATGATAAAGGAGATATGTACCTGCCGAGAAAAAAGAAAGCTTTTGACTCTTTCGTGCAGAACCTATAAACTGTTCCTGTTATAAAGGGCCGGTAGCGTAATCCGGTTATCGCGTCTCCCTGTCACGGAGAAGGTTACGGGTTCAAATCCCGTCCGGCCCGCAAGCGATCGATATCCAGTATGATGCGCAGTGAACCGAGGATCGGTTCAAGAGAGAATAAAAAAAGACCCCACATAACATGGGGCCAAAAGGGTACAGTGCTACATTTTTGCGTAGCGTGACATTTGGATCCTCCGCCAAGTATCGGCAATGGATGGCCAACGCCGTGCCGACAGCATCCCAAGCGTCACGATGGGCTGGAGCACGTTGTCGATCAATCCCATTTTCCAATAGGTTGACTCGACCAGGATGGAGATGTCTCGACCGAAGAAATACACCGCCAGCTTTTCGATCAGAAATTTCTTGCTGGTGTGGCAAAAGAAGGTAAAGCTGTTGTCCGGGGAGATGAGTTTCGATTCCTTTGCCCTCGCGGCAACATTTTGGAGATTGTCCCACGTGGTGTAGGAGTCTTCTTCCCCGATGATATGCACCTCGCTCTTAAGCCGCGGTCGAATATACTCACATGCCGCCGCCGCTTCTGAGACGTTGGGCATGCTTTTCCCTCTCGTGAATCCACCGGAGAGGAAGAGGATATCGAAGTGGCCTTTGTTACAGCGTCGGATGACGAAATCCCAATACTGTTTATTGGTGTCATTCGCCTCAGGGCTGTAGCAACAGACCACGCCAATGCTTTGTGCCATACGGCACCTCCGATTCAAGAATTAAAGAACGAGTTAAACTATAACATATTATATATAAAATGGCAAGCTGCCGCGGCGAGGGAGGGCAAGCGGATTTGGTATACTTAAAGCATGGATAAAAACGAGGCACCAAAGATCGCCTTGCACTCGATAGGCTCGCTTTTTGGCGAGACGTGGAAGCGTTATAAAGCCCAGTGGTCCGTGCTCATGGAGATCATCCTCCTGCCCACACTCGTCGTGATTTTGGGAGGGGTGCTCGTGGGTCTACAGCTCGGATCGTTCATCAGTGCGCTCGGAATACTCATCCTTTTTGTCGGATGGGTCGTCTTTGCCTTCAGCATTCTGCCGCTCATTTATTCTGTCCATCACTTGGAAGGAGTGGACGCGTCATATAAGGCGACCATCGGATGGTTCTGGCCATTCGTGTGGGTCGGGATCCTGGAATTCCTGGCGGTGATCGGGGCATCCTTCATGCTCATCATCCCCGGCATCTGGCTCGGGGTTGCGCTTTCATTGACGATCTATGTATTCGTGACCGAAGGCCGCCGTGGCATTGATGCTCTGCGACAGAGCAAAGATTATGTGAAGGGCTATTGGTGGTCGGTGCTTGGGAGGGTTCTCCTGCTCGAGCTTGTCTATCTTGTGGCGATGCTCGTCATCCGCATCCCAGTCGCGCTCGTGAGCAATCAGATCGTCGGTTCCCTGGCGTCTGTTGTTATTGTGCCGTTCTTCGTCCCGTACGCCGTGATCTACAGCTACGTGATATTCCAAAACTTGCGGGAGCGCAAGCCGGGGCTCGCGGAAATGCAAACGAAAGAGGGGACGGGATTCATCAAGACGAGTGCGATCGTGGGAATTTTTGTTCCGATACTGCTTATTATTCTTGCCGCCGCCTTGGCCGGGGCCGGACTGTTTTATATGATGAGACATGCAAACTTCGACACCAACCTCAACTACGCGCCACCACCGGGATATAATGTACAGGTATATCCTTCGCAGCAATAAAAAATAAAACGTCGAAACGATATTTAAAAAATTAATAATTCATTTTCATCATGGTACAGGAATCGATCGTTGAATACATAAACTCTCAGATGAAGCTTGGCGTTTCCCGCGACGCCATCAAGTCGACGCTCACCGGCGTCGGCTGGCAAGCTGCGGACGTGGAGGATACGCTCAAAAAAGTGGAAGCGGCAAAGATGCCGGCAGCGCAGCCGATGTCCGCGATGTCAGCGATGGCGTCGCCCGCGGTAAAGCCGAGGGAATCGATGTCAGCCGCAAAGCCCGCGCCGCAGACCATGAAAGTAAGCGATCTCGTTTCTTCGTCCACATCGGTCGCGCCGATGACGATGGCGTCAAAGCCGGTTGCGTCTTCGCCAGCATCAACATCCGCATCCGCATCAAGAAGTCCATTGACCGGACCCGCAGTAAGTGCCGCAGGGGCGACGAAGTCATCGAATACCTTTCAAGCCCAGGCATTTTCGGCGGGCAAGACCCACGGCTCGCGCGGCGCGTTGATTACAGAGATCATTCTCGTCGTTATCATCGTCGCTATGGCGGGGTTTGCCGGATTTCTTTACATGCAGAACGGCAGCTTAACGAAACAGCTCGACTCGTTGAACGGGCAGAGCTCAGGCGTGAACTCCCAACTTTCCGCACTACAGGCGCAGGTCGCCGCTTCGACCACGGCGCTCACGGCACAGGCCGCGACGCTTACCGCTGAGACGCAGGAATTGCAGACCGAGCTTTCGTTTTACGCCGTCCCCCCGGGCGCTGCTGCAGGAGGGACCGTCACCGTTTCCTTTAACGGCACCGTTTCCGGAGGCGGGAAAACATCGTATGTCATCACGGCAATGTATGGCGCAAAGATCTACGTCGCGAACTCCAAAGCGGCAAGTGTGATCTCGGCAATGACCGCGCTTATGGCAACAAGCACCACTACGACTGCCACGAGCACCGCTTCTTCGACAACGGCCAGCTCTACCACTGTTTCCGCTCCGTCGAGCACGCCTGCCACCGCGCAATTCACTGGAACGTACGTCCCTGGATCGGATAGCATCACGCTCACGTCAGTAAACGGAACATCACTGTAGTGCTAGCCCTGGAAGATGCCGAGATTTTTTAGCGCGGTCTCATAGATGCCGAGCGCGCGTTCGGCGAGTTCGCGCTTGAGCTTGAAGTTCGGTTCGTGTGCGATCTGATTACGCAGTTTGTGTGCCTGCCAGAGCTCGTTCAGGTTCGGGACCTGTTCGGTGCTCGCTTTTTTGAGCCGATCTCCGAGCTGGATCCCTATGATCCCCGCGTCGCGCAGGGCGTCGTTCAATAACTTGTCCGCCTCAAGGATGGCGACCTTTAGGTCGCTCTCGCCGCCGCGGTAAAAATGTTCCTCGATCTTGTGCCACGACTCCTGGGCTTCCTTTTTTGAAATGTTGGATTGCAGGACGATGTGGCGGAAGCGCTCGGCGCGGAGAGAGAACCAACCGGTCTCGATCACAAAATAAACGACGCCAGCAAAGCAGATGAGCGCGATGACGAAGCCGAAGAATTCCAGCACGCCGAGGTGCGAGAAATATCCAGTGATGAAGCTTTGCCCTACCTGTGTTGCCGCCGCTGCGGCTGACGTTGCTGTTCCTGGTGGCATTGGGTTAATTTAATTTTTCATAATATTGGCCGATGCCGAGGATGTCCGCCTCGTGCCATTTCTTTCCGATCAGCTGGAAGCCGATGGGGAGATCGCCCTTCCCTGTAACCGCCGCGCTTGCGTGGGCGCCGTCGACGGGGATGGATATTGCGGGAAGTCCGGCGAGGCTGACGGGGATGGTGAACACATCGCTCAGATACATGGCAAGCGGGTCGTTCGCCCTTTCGCCGATCTTAAATGCGGGAGTCGGTGTGACCGGAGTGAGGATGACATCGACATCCTTGAAGGCGTTGTCGAAGTCCTGTTTGATGAGCGTCCGTGTCCGCTGGGCCTTATCGTAGTATGCGTCGTAATAGCCGGATGACAATACGAACGTGCCGAGGATGATGCGGCGTTTTGCCTCCGCGCCGAATCCTTCTCCGCGCTGCTTTAAGTATACCTCGCTTAGCTTTTCGCCCTCCGCCTTCGCGTTCGCGATGCGGGCGTAGCGAATACCGTCAAAACGCGCGAGGTTGGAACTTACCTCCGCGGGCATCACGATGTAATAGCACGAGAGCGCATACTTCGTGTGCGGCAGGGATATTTTCTTGAAGTTGAATCCTAAACTTTTCAATTTATCGATCGCGCGCTCCACGCCCGCCGACACCGCTTTGTCGAGGCCGTCGATGAAGTATTCTTCGGGAAGGCCGATCGTAAGTTTTTTTATCTTTTCGAGCTTTGCGGGATTATCGAGATCGGTGATGCCGGAATAATCAGCGCCGTCCGCGCTCGTCGCATCAAGCGGATCGTTCCCGGCGATCGCCTTGAACATGATCGCGGCGTCCTCTACCGTTTTTCCGAATGGGCTGATCTGATCCAGACTGGACGCCATCGCGATGAGGCCGGAGCGGGACACCGCGCCGTACGTGGGCTTGAATCCTACGACACCACAAAGCGCCGCCGGTTGCCGGACGGAACCACCCGTGTCGGAGCCGAGTGCGCCGACGGCGAAGTGCGCCGCGACGGCAGCCGCGGAGCCACCGGATGAGCCACCGGGGACGCGCGAGTGGTCGTGCGGATTGTGGGTCACGTGGAACGCGGAATTTTCCGTGGAGGATCCCATCGCGAACTCGTCCATGTTGGTCTTACCGAGGAAGACGGCGCGCTCGCCGCGAAGTTTTTGGATGACGCCGGCGTCGTAGGCGGCGGTGTAGTTCTCCAGAATGCGCGAGCCAGCGGTGGCGGGGAGGTCTTTGATCAATATGCAATCCTTGATGGCGAGCGGGACGCCGGCGAGCGCGCCGAGCGTTTCACCCTCGGCGAGCGCCACGTCAACGGCGCCCGCATCACGTGTGGCGGACTCTTCGGCCAAGCTCAGGTACGCGCCGATCTCTTTATCGTGCTCTTTGATGCGCCGGAAATATGCCTGCGTTACCTCAAGTGCGGAGAATTCTTTGTTGAGCAATCCCTCGTGGAATTTTTTGATGGTGAGGTCGTGGAGCGGTTCCATATCATTCAAAAACCGGCGGCACCTTGAGGTAGCCGTCCTTCGATTCGGGGAATGCGTCAACGCCCGCGCCGCGGTTCGTGCTTTCACGGCCGCCATCGTCCTCGCCATCGGCGCGGAAGACATTCGTGAGGTCGGTGCCGCCGGTCATCGGCGCGACGTTCGCGGTGTCGAGCGCTTGGAGCTCTTTGAAATGATCCAGGATCGCGTCGAGATCGGTGATCAACTTGTCTGCCTCTTTTGGATCGATCTCGATCCGCGAAAGCTGCGCAAGATGTTCAAGCTCTTTTTTGCCGATACCGTCGCCGGAAGATGAGGACATTATCCCTATCTTAGCCGAAAACGCGGGTGTTTTCAATCACTAGGTCAGTTTTTCGAAGGCGGTCTTGAACTGGTCCCCGCGGTCGTACTCGTTCTTAAAAATGCCGAAACTGGTCGCACCGGGGGAGAGGATGATGATGTCGCGCGGGGCTGCTGCGCCGACCGCCGCGGAAAATGCCTCGTCCATGCTCGCTGTGGTTTTATAAGGAAAATCTTTTGAAAGCAGAGGCTTTATTTTTTCCGTTGCGTTGCCGTTAAACAAAATGAGCCGCTTCACATTTTTTTCTATGACGGGGATCATCTTGGAAAGGTCGAGCTCTTTGTCGCTTCCTCCGGCGATGAGAATGATCGGCCGCCCGAGCGGCGCGAGCGCGGTGAGCGCCGCGATCGTCGCTTCCGGCGTGGTGGAATTGCTGTCATCGTAAAATGCGATACCATTCTTTTCTCCGAGCAGTTGCAAGCGCCCCGGAAGTCCGGAAAAAGTTTTTAACGTTTTCTTAATGATGTCGTCCGCGATGCCCATGGATCGGGCGGCGGCGCAGGCGAAGGCGGCGTTCGCGCGGTTATGTTCGCCAAGCAACGCGACCCCCCAGTCGTCGGGGATGGCGGGATTGGTCACGCAGGTTCCTTTGAGCCCGCCGAACCGCGATTCGATCTTCTCTTTTATATCTTGCGTGGTTATAAAAATGTCGCCCGGTTTTTGAAACCGCGCGATGGCGGCCTTGTCTTGAAAATAGCGATCCATATCGCCTCTATAATAGTTCATGTGGTCCGGGAAGAAATTCGTCCAGACGGAGATATGCGGGCTGATCTTCGCGTCTTCAAATCCTTGGAGTTGCCACGAATCGAGCTCGAGGATGACGGTGCTCGACGCATCGGTTTGTGCGAGCAGGGGGAGCGTCGCGGTGCCGCGCTCGTTCCCGCCGAGGAATGGGTTTTTTCCGGCAGCCTTCGCCATTTCATACACGAGATGGGTGACGGTGGATTTCCCTCGTGTGCCGGTTATGCCCACGATCGTGGCGGGGGAGAGCTTGGCGAAGAGCGATGCGTCCATTTCCACCGGAATGCCGCATTCCCGCGCGCGGATGATGAACGGCGAATCAAGCGGTGTGTTCGGCGCGCGTATTACCATGTCTCGATTCTCAAAATCCTCAAGCTGATGACCGCCCAAATGGTAAGTGATGTTGGGAAAATTTTTCAATCGCTCGATGGACGGCGCAAGCTCTTCCGCGGTCTTGAGATCGGTCACGATAAGGTCCGCACCCTGCGCCGCCAAAAATTCTGCGACGCCCACGCCGCGCCCCAAAAGGCCGAGTCCCATCAGTGTGATCTTCTTCCCTTTAAAATTCTGCGCGATCGGTTCCGGCACGGATGTCATCATTTGATAATCTCACTAATCGTTTTTTTTGACAATCACGGCATAAAATTCATATAATGCACAGGTTGGCTGTACGCGCAAAAGGCGCGGCGCAGTTTCATCGCGCGGGAGGGTTGGGAAAGGTTTTCCGGGAAGCCCCATAAGCTTCCGAAGCAGGTTCAAGTCCTGCCCCCGCAACAATTAAGTAAAGCAGCATGCTATAGTTATTGAGGTCGATTAGCACATATAAAATTACATATGAAAAACTATATTTTCCTTGCGGCAGGCATCTCATTTTTGTTGGCGATCTATCTTTGGTTTACCGGCCAGACGGACGGAGCATTGTTTGTAGGCCTCTGGGTGCCGTCGATCCTGAGCCTCGGGACGTTGCTCAAAAAGTAACGTGAGCAACGCAGTTATTTTCATCATCGGTTTTGTCGTAACACTCATCGTATTGCGGGCTGTTTGGCTTTCTAAGAAAGGACCCTAGCTTTTATATTATGCGAAAAAGATTTAGTTCGTCCGATTGGTTCAAGCTTGTCATCGCTGTGGTCGTTTCCGAGGTCGCCGGTATTATCGGCTCTATTTTCACTGTCTCGGCGATCCCGACGTGGTATGCGACGCTCGCGAAACCTGCGCTTAATCCGCCTGCGTGGGTCTTTGGTCCCGTATGGACGACGCTCTATCTCCTTATGGGGATCGCGGTATTTCTCGTTTGGCGCAAGGGGTGGGATAGCAAAGGGGTCAAAACCGCGCTATCTCTCTTTGCCATTCAGCTGATATTGAACGCCCTGTGGTCTATCATATTTTTTGGTTTACATAGCCCCGCGTGGGCATTGGTTGATATTATCACGATGTGGATCGCGATCGTTGCGACGATAGTCGCCTTTGCCAAAACTTCCCGACCGGCGGCATGGCTACTCGTGTCGTATATTCTTTGGGTGAGCTTTGCGTTATATCTAAATTACAGCATCTGGCGGTTGAACTGATAGCTTAGTATTACCAATCTCCCTCCAATAAAGTGGTTCTGAAATTTTCTAGTTTCCGCAACAAACTCGGAATTAATAGTGAACCGTAATGAATCAGGCCATGAGGCGGCTTATCATTCGTATAGCTGGCATACAGCTGCTTTTTTATTTGTTTCAGTTTAAAATTATCATGGCCTTCAACCCAGCTTAGTAAATAACAATGGAACCCCAGAACAAACCAAGCTTAACAAGCCTCCTCAGGCCTTATTTGGGCATACTGACGTGGCTCATCCTTTTTACGCTTGCGAGCAACGCGCTGAACCTGCTGCTGCCAAAGATCATCGCTTCGGCGATCGACGCGTATACGGGCAACCACCTCGTGCTCACCACGGTCATCGTGGAATTCTTCTCCGCCTCATTCTTTATATTTGTTTTCGTTTACCTGCAAAGCATCGTGCAGGTCTACGCGTCCGAACGCGTCGCGCGCGACCTGCGAAAAGATGTCTCGGCAAAGATATCGCGCCAGAGCTATGCGTATGTGCAAACAACGAACCCCGCCAAACTTTTGACGAACTTAACGTCCGACATCGACAACATAAAGTCGTTCGTGGCGCAGGCGATCGTTTCCATCGTCTCGTCGGTGTTCATCATCATCGGCGCGAGCATTTTACTCCTTATGATAGATTGGCGATTGGCGCTTGCCGTGCTCGCGATCATTCCTATCCTCGGCGGCACGTTCTTTTTTGTGCTTAGCAAAGTGCGGAAGCTTTTTATAAAAAGCAGGGAAGTGATCGACTGGCTGAACAAGGTCATCAACGAAAGCATCCTCGGCTCGGCGCTCATCCGCGTTTTGAACTCGCAGCAACCGGAATATGAAAAATTTCTTGGCGCGAATAACCGCGCGAAGGACCTTGGCATGCAGATATTGATCATATTTGCCACGATGATCCCGATCATCTCGTTCGTAGCAAACCTAGCGACGGTGGTCATCCTCACACTGGGCGGCCACTTTGTGATCGCGGGGAGCATGACGCTCGGCAACTTCACCGCCTTCAACAGCTATCTCGCGCTTTTGATATTCCCGATCCTCGTGATCGGTTTTATGAGCAACGTCATCGCGCAGGCACAGGCTTCCTATGGCCGCGTTCAGGAAGTGCTTGATACGCCGGAACCGAAACCGGACGGAGTGCTCAAAGAAAAATTGCGGGGCGACATTACGGTAAAAGGGGTGACGGTGATGTACGGTGAGAGGCCGGCGTTAAAGGACGTTTCGCTCACAGTGAAGGCGGGGACGCGAACCGCGATCGTTGGCCCGACGGCTGCGGGGAAGACCCAGCTGTTGTACGTCCTTACGGGGCTTGTGCAACAGAACGCTGGAACGGTCGCATATGACGGCAGGGACATCAACGAATACGATCCGGAATCACTGCACAACCAGATCGGGCTCGTTTTCCAAGACAGCATTATGTTCAACTTGAGTGTGCGCGAGAACATCGCGTTCAATACGCTCGTGATCGATGAGGCGCTGAATAAAGCGATCGCCACCGCCGAACTCAAAGATTTCATTGACGGATTGCCGGAAGGTCTCAACACGATCGTTTCCGAACGCGGCGGCAGTTTGTCGGGCGGACAAAAACAGCGCATCATGCTCGCGCGCGCTTTGGCACTGAACCCGCGCATCCTTTTGCTCGATGAGTTCACCGCGCGCGTGGACGCGAACACCGAGCAGAAGACCCTGCGCAACATCAAAGAGAATTATCCCGACATCACGCTCGTTTCCGTGACCCAAAAGATCGCTGCTGTTGAACACTACGACCAGATTATCGTCATCATGGAAGGCGAAGTGCTCGCGTCGGGCACCCACGCGGAGCTTTTAAAGACGAGCCCCGAGTACGTGCAAATCGTCGATTCGCAACGGAGCACGAATACTTACGAAGAACAATCCAATGACTGATTATAATCTGATAGCCAAAGCGGCGGGGACCGAACCGAAGAACGCGATGCTCGCCGCGGTCAAAAAACTGTGGCCGCTCATGCGCGACGAGAAGAAGATCCTCATCATTGCGTTCATAGCGATCATCGTGAACTCACTGCTCACGCTTTTCGCGCCGCTTTTGATGGCTCACGTCATCAATACCTATTTTATCAATAAAGATTTTCACGGCGTCCTCGTCTATTCAGGTATTTTGCTCGGCATGTATCTTCTCGCGCTCGGCGCGAGTTACGCGCAGACCCGTCTTATGGGCGGTATCGGCCAGCGCGTGCTTTTTAATCTTCGCAATGCGGTCTTCAACAAACTGCAGGAGTTGCCGGTGGCATTCTTTAATCAGAACAAAGCGGGGGACCTTATTTCGCGCATCAACAATGATACGGATAAGCTGAACCAATTCTTCTCGCAATCATTGATGCAGTTCATCGGGTCCATCTTTATCATGATCGGCGCGGGGATATTCCTATTGGTGTTGAATATACGATTGGGCGGCGCGGCGCTCATCCCTGCCGCGCTGATCATCATCATCACGATCGCCACCGCTGCGTGGGTAAAAAGAAAGAACGCCCTCAGCATGCGGGCCCTGGGCGGTTTGAGCGCGGAGATCCAGGAAAGCTTGATGAACTTCAAGGTTGTCGTCGCGTTCAACCGCCGCGATTATTTCCGCGAGCATTTTGAGGAAGCAAACCAGAAAAATTATGAAACGTCCATCGGCGCCGGCATCGCGAACAATACCCTTACGCCGTTCTATGGCTGGGGCGGAAACCTCGGCCAGTTGGTCGTGATCGCCTATGGCTTATTCCTCATCCTCCAAGGCCAGTTCACGCTCGGACTCCTCGTCGGCTTCCTCATCTATGTGAACAACTTTTATAACCCGCTTCGCCAGCTGGCATCGTTATGGGCTAACTTCCAGACCGCGCTCGCGGGATGGGACCGCATTTCGGATATTCTCTCACTCAAGACGGATCTCGTTGTCATAGATAGCGTGAAAGATGCGGAAGGTGCCGTCAAAAAAATCGTGTCGAAGGAAATAGCGGATTCTATACTCGCGTTTGATCATGTCTTCTTCCGTTATGCCGCGGGCAAAGATGTGTTGCACGACATAAGCTTTAGTTTGGAAAAAGGAAAGACGTACGCGCTCGTCGGGCCGACCGGCGGAGGAAAGACGACGACCGCATCACTCATGGCGCGATTGTACGACGCGACGGAAGGCACCGTCTATCTCGATGGCAAAGATATTCGTACGTACGACGCGGCGGCGCGCACCAAGAAGATCGGCTTCATCTTGCAGGACCCGTTCCTTTTTACGGGAACCGTGCGCGACAATATTATCTACAGCAACGAGCAGTATAAGGATCATTCGAACGATCAGCTCGAGGCGGTCATCAAGAAAGAGGGTTTGGAAAAACTCCTCGCGCGGTTTGATAAAGGCCTCGATACGCCCGTGCTTTCGAGCGGCGACGCGATCAGCTTGGGTCAAAAGCAATTGATCGTTTTCATCCGCGCTGTTCTGCGAAATCCCGCGCTACTGATCCTTGATGAAGCCACCGCGAACATCGATACCGTCACCGAAGGACTGCTCGAGGAGATCCTCAAGCAGTTGCCCAAAGAGACCACGCGCGTCATCATCGCCCACCGCTTGAATACCATCGAGAATGCGGACGTGATCTTCTTTGTGAACAGCGGCACCATCACGCGCGCCGGTTCCATGCAACAGGCCGTGGATATGCTGCTCCACGGAAAAAGGCAGAGCTAGGAGGATGCGCATAAGAATGTAAAGAATTTGATTCCTTCATTTGCCTCTCGCTGCCAGCTATAATATAGTTATTCTGCTTTCGCGCGGACACACGCCGACGTAGCTCAGTGGTAGAGCAGGGCTTTCATAAGGCCAAGGTCGCAGGTTCGATCCCTGCCGTCGGCACAAACTAGAAAAATATGATATCTTAGGGATATTATGGAACTCCTCCGCAATTTCAAGGAGTTGAACAAAAGCGATGTGGGTCTTGCCGGAGGCAAGGGCGCTTCCTTGGGCGAGATGACCCAAGCCGGGATCCCCGTGCCGCCGGGATTCGTCATCCTGTCCGCCTCATTCGAGAAGTTTATAGAAGAGACCGGGCTGGCCGCCGACATCGATGCGATCCTGGATTCCGTCAATCACGAAGAGATCCACACCGTTGAGAACGCTTCGGAAAAGATTCGGGCGCT
>Ga0208357_1001086_pt1 | contig 20431 bp, 23 predicted proteins | sample NGESurdeep092012_6_FD_184487 | JGI IMG/M metagenome (GOLD analysis project Ga0208357, IMG submission 184487) | Arctic peat soil microbial communities from Barrow, Alaska - NGEE Surface sample F52-2 deep-092012 (SPAdes) | ecosystem: Environmental > Terrestrial > Soil > Wetlands > Peat ... | reverse complement strand
GAAACAGCCGGACTCCCATGGACGCAGCGGGACAGCACTTACAACAAAGCAACGGCCCGCGAGTCCGGAGAAATCCCAGGCCACGGGCCGTTTCCGCAGGTGGTGGCAGGTGTTGGGTTCGAACCAACGTAGGCTGAGCCGACGGTTTTACAGACCGCTCCCTTTGGCCACTCGGGCAACCTGCCTAGCGCCGTCCAGTACAGGACAGGCACTGAGAAGGATAGCGGAAGCCGCCCCGTGGGTCAGCACGCGGATCCCCTCGCAACAAACCGGACGCCAGCACACCCTCCGCCCAGCGCACCCGGCCCCACCCCCAGGACACCCGCCGCACCCACCCCTCCGCCCATCGGCGGTCATCCGCGTCATCGTGGCGCTAACCTGGAACCGTGGCAGCGGAATCTTCCTTCGACATCGTCTCGAAGATCAACCACCAGGAAGTCGACAACGCCCTGAACCAGACGGCCAAGGAGATCGGCACGCGCTTCGACTTCCGTGGCGTGGGCGCCTCGATCGCCTGGTCCGGGGATCAGGCAATCGAGATCAAGGCCAACAGCTGAGGAACGCGCGAAAGCCGTGCTGGACGTCTTCAAGGACAAGCTGGTCAGGCGCTCGGTCTCGCTCAAGGTGCTCGACGAGGGCGAGCCGAGGCCCTCGGGCAAGGAGTACCGGCTGAGCGCCAGCCTCAAGGAGGGCATCTCCCAGGACGACGCGAAGAAGCTTTCCAAGATCATCCGGGATGAGGGACCCAAGGGCATCCGGGCCCAGGTCCAGGGTGAAGAGCTGCGCGTCTCTTCCAAGAAGAAGGACGATCTGCAGGAGGTCATCAGCCTTCTCAAGGGCCGGGAGTTCGACTTCGCCCTGCAGTTCGTCAACTACCGCTAGCGGTTCTCCCTCTGTCCGCTCCTCGCTTATAGGAGCGTTCATTGCAGGCCCGCAAGTTCCGGTAACTGATACACCTGCAGGTGGCCTAACCATCCAGGAATCTGTGGGGGGGGACCACCATGAGGATCATTTCTGCGCTCATAGCGGCATCGGCGGGCATGACGTTACTTACTCTGGCCCCGGTAGCTAGCGCGGCGCCCATCCCGGCCAGGCCAGTCGCCGCAGCGCCCAGTGCCGCCAGGCACGCGATCGTCATCAGCGAGATCTGGTACAACTCCCCCGGCAGGGACACCGGTTCCAACGTCAGCCTGAACCACGAATGGGTCCAGCTGCACAACACCACCGGGCACGCGCTCAGCCTGACGGGATGGACGCTTCGCGACGCCGCGCGCCACGTCTACACGTTCGGCAGCTACCGGCTCCCGGCGCACGGCTATGTCAGGGTCCATACCGGGCACGGCCGCGACTCCGGCGCCAATCGGTACTGGCGGCATTCCTGGTACATCTGGAACAACACCGGTGACAAGGCCACCCTTAGGACCTCCGCCGGCACGACCCGTGCCACCTGCAAGTACTCCGACCCAGGCGAAAGCCGCGCCTACACGCACTGCTGACGCGCCGCCGGCCGCCAACCGCGCCTACGTCGCGATATCCGGATACGGCAGCGTCCAGTGGCTCAGCCGCGCCGCGAACTCCCGCTGGAACGCCAGCGGCTCCTCGTAGTCGCGCTCGAACAGCGCGATGAACAGGGTGAGGACCAGGAAGTTGTGCGCTCCGGACTCCAGCAGTCCGGCATAGTCATGCGTGACCAGCGCCTGGCGCTCGGCGTCGGTGAAGCTCAGCCAGGTGCTGCGCTCGGGCTCCGGGCAGTTCAGGATCAGCCCGGCTCGCTCGGTTTCCCACCAGCTGACCGTCCCGGCCGGGTCAGCCCGATACTGCTCCACCAGCTCGGGATCCCGGTCGACGGTATAGATGAACTTGTTAATCAGGTACTTGCTCATGAAGCGTCCCTCCCGCCCGGCCCGACCGGCCCCGCCGGGTACCACGTGAAGTAGGCCTCCATGGTGTGGAACAGGTCCAGGGAGTCGGTGTAGTCAGCCCGCACGTTCTCCCCGGCCACCCCCATCATCAGCAGGAAGTCCATGAAGCCGTGGGTGGCGTTGCCGGGCTGCCAGAGGCTGTCCAGGCTCACCTCCGCCAGGGCCGACTTGAGGTCACCCGTGGCGATCCACTCCACGGCCTTACGGTCGAATTCCGGGTCGGGGCCGTGCGGGCCGAACTGGCGCGGGCCGCCGAGCTCCAGCGACAGGTGGCCCGTGCCGATGACCGCCACCCGCTTGTCGCTGGGCCAGGCCTCGATCATCGCCCGGATGGCCTGGCCGAGCTGGACGAACCTGGCCGGCTGGGGCATCGGCGGGGCGAAGATGTTGGTGTAGACCGGCACGATCGGCAGGTCGGCCTCGGGTCTCAGGGTGATGATGGGGCACGTGATGCTGTGGTCGACCCGCAGCTCGTTGCTGAACGCCAGGTCGAAGCCCGCATCCAGGCCGGTCCGCAGCAGGTAGGCCGACAGGTCCTCGTCCCCGCGCAGCAGCAGCCGGGGCAGCCCGAACTCGCGCTCCTCGTTGTAGAAGTTCGCGTCGTAGAACGGGGCCTTGCCGATCAGGAACTGCGGCATGTTGTCCAGCCACAGCTGATGAAAGTGGTCGCTGCCGACCATGACCAGCACATCGGGCCGGGCCCGGGTCAGCGTCTGCCGGAACGACTCGATCTTCGCCACCCACTCGTCGGCGAAGGGCGGCCGGTCGCTGCCGGTGGCGGCGGCGGCCCGGTAGTAGAAGGGATGGTGGGTCGAGGCGATGACCGCGGCCACCGTGGCCATGGCGGCTCCCTTGGGCTCAGCCGGCCGCAGGACCAGAATTAGACCGGATCGGGAAAAACATACCCGCTGCCTGGCGCGGGAGGCCCGGGATCGGGTGCGGCGAGCCAGGCCCGGATCTGGTCGCCGTGCTCGTCAAGAGCGGGCGGCGGCGGCGGGTAGCTCGGCGGGGTAACGGAGAACGTGACCGGGTGCCGCATGCCAGCGACGGCCGCCTCCCCCGGCCGGCCGGCGGCCTGGACCGGTGCGGGCCGGGGTCACGGGCCCGCGCCGGCGCGGGCCGGGGTCAGGGGCCCGCGTCACCGCCTGGGCTCAGGAGGCCACCGGGGTCCGGAGGCGGTAGCCCGCGATGTCCCGGGGCTGGGCCAGCTCGGCCTGCGTGGCGGTACCGGACAGGTCGGCGGCCAGCTCGGCGTAGGCGTCCGCCCGGTCGTTGTCCCTGGCGTGGTAAGCGCAGCGGCCGCCGGGGACGATCTCGCAGTCCCAGCAGCCCATCCCGGCCGCGCCGGACGACCGGTACAGCGCGGCGTCGCCGAGAGCGGCCATGACGACCTCCAGCTGCCGCGGGGTCAGCCCAGCCTCCTCCCGCCCGGCCTCCCGGGCGCGCACGATCAGGGCCGCGACCGAGGCGGCGTTCCGCTTGTCCCAGTGCACCAGCCGGGTCAGGAACTGCCGGTCCCGGCAGCCCAGCCGGATCCCCGCCAGGGCGCCCTCCAGCACCTCGCGCACCGACGCGCGGCGCGCGGCGGTGCCGGCCTGGTCCGGCTGGGCGGGCAGGCTCGGCGTGACCGTCACGGGCGCCTGCTCGATGAGCGCTCGCCTGGGCCGGACACACGATGGCGTGGGAACGACGGCGACCTGCCCAGTCGCCTGAGCCTGCGCGGGAACAGTCATGAAAGTGCGGCCTCCTCATCCGGCGCGAGACCCGCTCGCGAGCCGGCTTCGATGTCCTGCGCTCCAGGCCGGGAGCCTCAGTGGAGCACATTCAGTCACTGCAGGACTACGCGAGTATGACGCGCCGCAACGCGGTCAGGTTGACACTCTGAGTAACAACGTGTCAACGACCGCCGTGCCGGGACCTTGCCGCCCGGGCCGCTGGGTGACCGGTAGAATGTGCGGAGTCCGAAGCTAGGCGCCCCAGCTCGGGGTAGTGCTCACAGGACGCACGCCGTCACCGCATCAGTCACCGGCCTCGGCGCGTGGAGGAGGCCTCAAAAGCTGTGACCAAACAGGTCCAGAAGCTCGATCGCGTCATTATCAGGTTCGCCGGCGACTCTGGCGACGGCATGCAACTCGCGGGTGACCGGTTCACCCAGGAGACAGCGACGTTCGGGAACGACCTCTCGACGCTGCCCAACTTCCCGGCGGAGATCCGTGCGCCGGCCGGCACCCTGCCCGGCGTGTCGAGCTTTCAGGTGCACTTCGCGGATCACGACATCCTCACGCCGGGCGACGCGCCCGACGTCCTGGTGGCGATGAACCCGGCGGCCCTCAAGGCCAACCTGACCGACGTGCCGCGCGGCGCGGACATCATCGCCAACACCGACGAGTTCACCAAGCGCAACCTCAGCAAGGTCGGCTACGAGGCGAACCCGCTGGAGGACGGCTCCCTGTCCGCCTACCAGCTGCACGCCATCCCGATCACCTCGGTGACGGTCAAGGCGCTGGAGAGCTACGACATCTCCCGCAAGGATGCCGAGCGGGCGAAGAACATGTTCGCCCTCGGCCTGCTGTCCTGGCTCTACAACCGGCCGGTCGAGGGCACGATGCGGTTCCTGGAATCCAAGTTCGTGACCAAGCCGCAGATCATGGCCGGGAACAAGGCCGCCTTTCAGGCGGGCTGGAACTACGGCGAGACCACCGAGGCGTTCTCGGTGCAGTACGAGATCGGGCCTGCCACCCTTGCCCCGGGCACCTACCGGAACATCACCGGCAACAGCGCGCTCTCCTACGGCCTGGTCGCCGCGTCCCGCCGGTCGGGACTGCCGCTGTTCCTGGGCTCGTACCCGATCACGCCGGCCTCGGACATCCTGCACGAGCTGTCGAAGCTCAAGCGGTTCGGCGTCCGCACCTTCCAGGCCGAGGACGAGATCAGCGGCGTCGGCGCGGCGCTCGGCGCGGCGTTCGGCGGCGGCCTGGGCGTGACCACGACCTCCGGCCCCGGCATGTGCCTGAAGGCCGAGACGGTGGGCCTGGCCGCCTCCGTCGAGCTGCCCCTGATCATCTGCGACGTCCAGCGCGCCGGGCCGTCCACCGGCATGCCGACCAAGACCGAGCAGGCTGACCTGCTGATGGCTCTCTACGGTCGTAACGGAGAGTCTCCGGTAGCGGTCGTCGCGCCCGCGACGCCCGCCGACTGCTTCGACATCGCCATCGAGGCCGTCCGGATCGCGGTCAAGTACCGGACGCCGGTGATCATCCTCTCGGACGGCTACCTGGCCAATGGCTCGGAGCCGTGGCGGATTCCCGACGTGGACAGCCTGGCCCGGCTGCGCGATGAGTTCTCCTTCGCCACCCCGGCCACCGTGCTGGCCAGCACCGCGCCGGAGGACGGCGCGGCGGTTCCGGAGTTCAAGCCATTCGAGCGGGACCCGCACACCCTGGCCCGCCCGTGGGCCATCCCGGGCACCCCGGGCCTGGAGCACCGCATCGGCGGGATCGAGAAGGCCGACGGCGCGGGCACGATCTCCTACGACCCCGACAACCACGACCGCATGGTCCGGCTCCGCCAGGCGAAGATCGACGGGATCGCCGCCGATATCGGCCCGCTCGAGGTCGACGACCCCGACGGCCAGGCCAGGGTGCTGGTGCTGGGCTGGGGCTCGACGTTCGGCTCGATCGGCGCCGCGGTCCGCCGGGTCCGGCTGGCCGGGGGCTCGATAGCCCGGGCCCACCTGCGGCACCTGTCGCCGTTCCCGGCCAACCTGGGCGACGTGCTCCGCGCCTACGACAAGGTCCTCGTCCCCGAGATCAACCTCGGCCAGCTCGCGCTGCTGCTGCGCGGCCAGTTCCTGGTCGACGTGATCTCCTACAACCGGGTGCGCGGCCTGCCGTTCCGCGCCGCCGAACTGGCCGAGGTTATCCAGGATGTGATCACTAATGTCTGATGCCCGTAACCAGGGGCCGGACGCGGAGTTCGCGCCCGGGCCGCACCGGCTCGCCTCGCTCACGCTGGTGCCCAAGGCCGACGCCAAGCAGACCACCAAGGAATTCAAGTCCGACCAGGAGGTGCGGTGGTGCCCGGGCTGCGGTGACTACGCGATCCTGGCCGCCTTCCAGTCTTTCCTGCCCGAGCTGGAGATCCCGCGGGAGAACCTGGTCATCATCTCCGGGATAGGCTGCTCGTCCCGGCTGCCGTACTACGTGAACAGCTACGGCATGCACTCGATCCACGGGCGCGCCCCGGCCATTGCCACCGGGCTGGCCTCCTCCCGGCCCGACCTGTCGGTGTGGGTGATCACCGGCGACGGCGACGCGCTGTCCATCGGCGGTAACCACCTGATCCATGCGCTGCGCCGCAACGTGAACGTCAAGATCCTGCTGTTCAATAACCGGATCTACGGGCTGACCAAGGGCCAGTACTCGCCGACCTCCGAGCAGGGCAAGGTGACCAAGTCGACGCCGTTCGGCTCGCTGGACACCCCGTTCAACCCGGTCTCGCTGGCGCTCGGCGCTGAGGCCAGCTTCGTGGCCCGGACCATCGACTCCGACCGCAAGCACCTGACCGGGGTGCTGCGGGCGGCGGCCGACCACAAGGGCGCCGCGTTCGTCGAGATCTACCAGAACTGCCCGATCTTCAACGACGACGCGTTCGCGCCGGTCACCCAGCCCGGCGCCAAGGACCAGAACCTGATCCGGCTGCAGCACGGCGAGCCGATCCGCTTCGGCGCCGAGGGCACCCGGGGCCTGCGCTTCAGCCGCTACGGGTCGCTGGAGCCCGCGCTGGCCACCGGCCCCGACGACGACACGCTGCTCACCCACGACGCGCACGCGGCGAACCCGTCCTACGCGTTCGCGCTGTCCCGGCTGGACGTGACCGACTTCGCGCACACCCCGATCGGGGTGTTCCGGCAGGCCCAGCGACCCAGCTACGACGAGCTGATGTCGGCGCAGATCGAGAGCGCGCGCGAGCAGCAGGGCGACGGCGACCTCGGCGCACTGCTGGCCGGCACCGACACCTGGCAAGTCGGCTAGAACTGCGATGGCGGTGCGGGTGGACCGGGCGGGGCCGGTCACGACGGTCATCCTGGACCGTCCCGAGGTGCGCAACGCGGTTGACGGGCCCACCGCGGCGTTACTCGCCGAAGCGTTCGCCGATTTCGAGGCCGACCCCGACGCGGCCGTCGCCGTGCTGGTCGGCGCGGGCGGCACCTTCTGCGCGGGTGCCGATCTCAAGGCGCTCGGCGGCCCGCGGGCCAACCGCGCCGAGCCGGACGGAAGCGGCCCGATGGGGCCGACCCGGATGCGCCTGTCCAAGCCGGTCATCGCGGCCATCGCCGGGCACGCGGTCGCCGGCGGGCTCGAGCTCGCGCTGTGGTGCGACCTGCGGGTGGCCGAGGAGGATGCCGTGCTGGGCGTGTTCTGCCGCCGCTGGGGGGTGCCGCTGATCGACGGCGGCACGGTCCGGCTGCCGCAGATCGTCGGGCTCGGCCGGGCCCTCGACCTGATCCTCACCGGCCGCGCCGTGCCGGCTGGTGAGGCTTACCAGATGGGCCTGGTCAGCCGGCTGACCCCGCCGGGCACCGTGCGCAAGGTGGCCGAGCAGCTGGCCCGCGAGATCGCCGGGCTGCCGCAGGCCTGCCTGCGCAGCGACCGGGCATCCGTGCTCGACGGGCTGTCCCTGCCGCCGGGCGAGGCGATGGCCAGCGAGTTCCGCTACGGCCAGGGCACGCTGGCGGACCCGGGAGTGGTCGAGGGCGTATCCCGGTTCCGCGGGGGCGCCGGGCGCGGCGGCGCGCCGGCCTGAGCGACGCGAGTCACCAAGGTGCCGGTCCTGCTTGATCATCGTGGCCGCGACCCCCATGATGAACGGGTCATATGCGTCGGTATCGGGCCGGCGGCACGATCCCGGAGGAGCAGATGAGCAGGCAGTACCGCAGGGCCGTCGCGCTGACCGCGGCGCTGGTCGCGTCCCTGACGCTGGGCGAGACGCTGACCGCGGCGACGGCCCCGCCCGCCAGAGCGCAGGAGATCACGCAGCCGTCCAGGGCACAGGCCACCGCGCCGACCCTCAGCCCCGGCCAGCTGCCGCCACCGTGGCGGCACGAGCCGGCCGCGCCGCTCCCGCGCGCGGAGCCGCCGTTCGACGGCCACGCCGCCTGTGCCTCGGCCGCGCACCCCCGGCTCGCCGCGCGGACGGCCCGGGGGATCACCAACGCCCTGCGCGGGCGGCGCCTGGCGGTGGGCCTGGCGGTCGAGGACGCCGCCCTGGGCCTGAGCTGCCAGCTGAACCAGGGCATCCACTTCGACGCCGCCAGCGCGATCAAGGTCACGATCATCAGCGCCCTGCTGCTGAAGGTGGGGCGCTTCAGCCGCCTGACGAGCCACCAGCGGTCCCTGGCCTGGGCGATGATCACCCGGTCGGACAACGACGCCGCCACCGCGCTCTGGGACGAGGTGGGCATGGCCGGGATGCAGCGGTTCCTGAACCTGGCCCATATGTCGCACACCCGGCTCAATGACGCCTGGGGCCTGACCGAGCTCACGGCCCAGGACGAGCTGACGCTGCTGCGGCTGCTGACCAGCCCGGGCAAGGTGCTGACCCTCCCCTTGCGCCGCTATGTCCTGTGGCTGATGTCCAAGGTCATCCCCGATCAGCGGTGGGGCGTGCCGGCGGGCGCCCCGGCCAATGTGACCGTGCACGTCAAGAACGGCTGGCTGCCCTATCCCACCAGCGCCGACTGGCACGTCAACAGCCTCGGGACGTTCACCGGCTCGCACATCGACTACCAGATCGTGGTGCTGACCGCGAACAACCCGAGCTTCGCGGCCGGGATCGACGCCATCGAGGCCGCGGCGCGGGTGATCAACCGGGACCTGGCCGAAGAATGACCGCGGCGCAGGCGCGGGCGGCCTTCCCGGACTGGCGGTTCGCTCCCAACATCGGCGGTCATCCGGAGGTCTACCAGATCGAGAACCAGGCCCTCGACCGGGCCGGTCACGTGCTGGACGCGCTGCGCCGGCTGGCGCCGTGGGCCGGGAAGACCATCGTTGACCTGGGCTGCGGCACCGGCTTCTGGCTGGCCAGGTACGCGGCGCAGGCCGGCCGGGTCATCGGCCTCGAGCCCGATCCGGCCGTCCGGGGCCGGGCGCGGCGAGCCGTCGCCGGGCTGCGCAACACCGAGGTGCTGGCCGGCTCGGCGGAGCACACCGGGCTCCCCGGCCACAGCGTCGACGTCGTGCATGCCCGTTTTGCCTACTTCTTCCCGCCCGGAACCGGGGCCGGGCTGGCCGAGGTGCTGCGCATCCTGCGGCCCGGCGGTCACCTGGTCGCCGTGGACAACGACTACCGCTGGGGGCAGTTCGCCGGGCTGCTGGCCGCCGCGTCATCGAAGCCACCCGCTCAGGTCGCCGCCACCGTCGACGGCTGGTGGCGCGCCCGCGGTGCCCGGCGGCACGAGATCCGGTCGGAATTGCGCTTCGCCAGCCGGGCCCACCTGGGCGCCGTCCTGCACATCGAGTTTCCCCCCGAGGTCGCCGCCGCCTGGCTGGCCCGGCACCCGGCCGCCACCGGGCTGACCTACGGGTACGTGCTATTCGAGATCACCGCCTGACGCTTCGGCGAGGTGGTTCCCGGGGTACTGCGCGGCTGAGGCAGGCCATCACGGGTCAGCTGTCCGGGTGGCCGACCGGTGTACAGTGCCGACCATCGGGTTCCTGCGACGGCGCGGAGGATGCCATGGCCGCTGGAAAGCGCTGGAGCGATCTCAGCGAGCGCACCCGCCGGCTGATCATCGCCGCGGCGGTGACCGACGGCACGCTCAAGGTCGCGGCGCTCACGGACATCAGGCGCCGCCCGGCCAGTGAGATCCGGGGCTCCAAGTGGATCTGGTTCCCGGTCGTGCTGATCGTCAATTCGGCCGGCGTGCTGCCGCTGTCCTACTTCATCTTCGGGCGGCGACGGCCGTCACGGTAGCGGAGCTGACCGTCTCCGCGCATCATGAGGGAACGGCCCCGGACCGCGGGGATGCGCAGCCCATGGAGGCCTCATGCCCACCGACGTCCGCCCGCCCTATGACGCCGAGCTCGAGGCCGCGCTCGCGGTCATCCAGGAGCAGATGCCCGCGACGATTACGCCCGAGATGATTTCGGCCATGCGGGCCGCGCCCGTGACCGCGCCCATCGAGGAAGTGCTCGAAGGCCGGAACATCAGTCACCGTGAGGTGCGCATTCCCGGCTACGAGGGCGCCGACATCACCTTGTCGATCTTCGCCCGGAACGACCATGACGCGGCCGGGCCCGGGATCTACCACACCCACGGCGGCGGCATGATCATCGGTGACCGCTTCACCGGCATCGAGGTGCCGCTGGAGTGGGTGGAGCGGTTCGACGCCGTGTGCGTCTCGGTCGAGTACCGGCTCGCCCCCGAGTTCCCCGACCCGTACCTCGTGGAGGACTGCTACGCCGGGCTGGTCTGGACGGCCGGCCACGCCGGCGAGCTCGGCATCGATCCCAGCCACCTGATCATTGGCGGCGGAAGCGCCGGGGGCGGCCTGGCCGCGGGCACCACCCTGCTGGCCCGCGACCGGCAGGGACCGCGGCTGTCGGGGCAGGTCCTGATCTATCCGATGCTCGATGACCGCAACCAGACCGTCTCGGCCAACCAGTTCGCCGGCATCGGGGTGTGGGACCGCGGCAGCAACCAGACCGGCTGGGCCGCCTGCCTGGGCGAGCGGTGCGGCACCGACGACGTCTCCATCTACGCGGCCCCGGCCCGGGCGACTGACCTGTCCGGCCTGCCTCCCACCTTCATCGACGTCGCCTCGGCCGAGGTGTTCCGTGACGAGGCCGTCGCGTACGCCTCGCAGATCTGGGCCGACGGAGGCGTCGCCGAGCTGCATGTCTGGCCGGGGGGCTTTCACGGCTTCGACCTCTTCGCGCCGCACGCTCAGATCGCTCAGGCCGCGATCCGGACGCGCACCGACTGGGTAGCGCGCCACCTCAGCGCCTGATTCAGTGCTGAGCGATGTGCTCGGCCAGGAAGTCTTCCCAGGTTCGGTGACCTGCCGCCCGCTCGGGAGCCAGGTTCGCGCCTGCCCGGACCGCGCGGGCGGCCTCCCCCGGCAGCCGGACCGGCACCATCAGCCGGTGCCGGCGCCGGGCGCGCAGGTACCCGCGGAGCAGATCGGCCATGCGGTACACCCGCGGGCCGGCCAGGTCGGGCACCAGCCCGGCCGGGGCACCGAGCGCCAGTTCCACCAGCCGGTCCGCGACCTCGCCGGAATCGACGGGCTGGAACCGGACGCCGGCCGGGACCGGTATCACCGGCAGCTTCGCCAGCTGCCGCGCCACCATCAGGACCAGGTCATGGAACTGGGTGGCACGCAGCGTCGTCCATGGCAGGCCCGAATCGGTCACGACGCGCTCGGCGGCCAGCTTGGACGCGAAGTAGCCGAACATGGCGCGGTCCGCGCCGCTGATGACCGGGATCCGGTCGGCACCGACGACCGAGATATACACCAGGTGCGGCGTCCCGGCCCGGGACGCCGCCTGCACCAGGGTCCGTGTCTTGTCTTCGTCGCCCTTGCTGCTGCCCGCGCAGTGCACGATGATCTCGGCCCCAGCCACCGCGGCGTCGATCCCCTCGCCCGTGGCCAGGTCACCGGTCACGTACTCAAGGCCGGCCGCCGTCTCGTGAGCGCGCCGGCTGAGCACCGCCACCTCGCCGTCGGCCTCCCGCAGGCGGGCAGCGACCTGGCGCCCCAGCGTCCCCGTGCCGCCAGTGACCAGGATCCGTGACGTCATAGCTCCTCCAGCCGAGAGATCTGCCGGCGCTCCGTGCCTGCCACGGGGACCCACCTGTCACGTCCGCGGGGTGCCGGGTGTCAGTGTGGTGACACCCGGCCATGAGGAAACGTGACAGATGGGCGACAGCGACTGGCTCACAGCCACCTTCGAGGAGCACCGCGACCATCTTCGGGCGGTGGCCTACCGGCTGCTCGGCTCGATGACCGACGCTGACGACGCGGTCCAGGACACCTGGCTGCGGCTGTCTGGCGCGGATATCAGCGAGGTGGAGAATCTCGGCGGCTGGCTGACGACCGTCGTCGCGCGGGTGTCGCTCAACATGCTCCGGTCACGCCGGCTCCGGCACGAGGAACCGGTCGGCGCATCCTGGCCGGGTGCCGCGGAAACGGCGGCCGGCACCGGAACGTCAGTCGGCCCCGGCGGGGCAGGCGCCGTCCTGGCCGGTGATCCCGAGGACGAGGCGCTCCTCGCGGACTCGGTCGGCCGTGCCCTGCTGGTCGTGCTCGACACGCTCACCCCGGCCGAGCGGCTCGCGTTCGTGCTGCACGACATGTTCGCTCTGCCGTTCACCGAGGTGGCAGCCGTCCTCGGCCGATCGCCCGACGCGACCCGGCAGCTCGCCAGCCGCGCGCGGCGCCGGGTGCGCGTCACGCCTAGTCCGGCTGGTGCTGCCGACCTCGCCCGTCAGCGGGAGGTGGCCGCCGCGTTCCTGGCCGCATCCCGGGGCGGCAACCTCTCGGCCCTGGTGGCACTGCTGGACTCCGACGTCCGGCTGACAGCCGATGCCGCCGTCCCGTCCGGTAAGCCGGTGCTGCTCCAGGGCGCGGACACGGTCGCCAGGGGTGCGCTCGCGTCCTCCGGCCGGGCCGCTCACTCCCGGCTGGCCCTGGTCGACGGGGCCGTCGGCATCGTCTTGGCGCGGGCCGGCCGACTGCAGATCGTGCTGGCCCTGACGGTCAGCACGACGAGCCGCATCACCGCCATCGACGTGATAGCCGATCCGGACCGGTTGCGACGGCTGCGGCTGGCAGTGCTGCCGGACTAGAAGATCTTCAATCGTGGGGGTTACGGAAGGACGTGAGGTCGAGCCCGGTGCCGGCGAGGAAGCCGTCGAGGAGGCCCGGCCGGTACTGCAACCGCCTGAGCCGGGTCTTCGCCAGCGCGGTTGTCCCCGACGACTACCAGCGGGCCGCCGAGCTGCTGGTGCGCGGCGCCCGGGGGCCGGGCGTAATCGGTCTCGGTGAAGCCCTTGCGCCGGTCGCCGCGGCTACCGCGGCTGGCGTGCACGCGGCAGGTCAGCCGGAGCCGGTGCCCGGGCCGGACGGCCCGGAACCGCCGGGCCCGCTCCTCCGCAGTCAGCCCACCACCATCGGAGTACCTCATGACCCCGGCATGGCGCACGGCACGCCAGCCGTCAGCAGGGCCCGTAACCAACCATGAAAGATTTTTTATGCCGCCACGGCGGCGGGCCGTATGCCGGTTCACCCGACCTTTACTCGTGCCATAGTTGCGAACGCCCGAGCCACTGCTGAGCCGATGGGAGCACGGTGCCTGCCCGATTCCAGCTCGTCATTGACTGCAAGGACCCCGAGCTGCTTGCCCGCTTCTGGGCGGATGCCCTGGGATACGTGCTTGAGCCGCCCCCCGAAGGGTTCGCTACCTGGGACGACTGGCGGCGCGACATCGGGCTTCCCGACAGCGAGCTGGGAATCGGCGCGGACAGCATCATCGATCCCCGCGGTGACGGCCACGGCCCCCGTATCTGGTTCCGCGTGGAGCCGGACGCCAAGGTGGTCAAGAACCGCCTCCACCTCGACATCCACGTCAGCGGCAGCCGTTCGGACCCGATGGCCACCCGCATGCAGCGAGTCGACGCCGAGGCCGGGCGGCTGGCGGGTCTCGGGGCCACAGTCACCGGAGCCCTGAGCGCCGACGGTCTCGACCTCGATCACTACGCGGTGGGGATGAAGGACCCCGAGGGCAACGAGTTCGACATCAACTGACGCCTTCGCCCGCCGCGGCTCCTCGTGCCGGAGCTGCTATTGCAGTGCCAGCCACTACCTCATGACCCCGGCATGGCGCACGGCACGCCAGCCGTCAGCAGAGCCCGTAACCTCAACCCTTAAAGATCTTTAGACCTGCCGGACAAGGCGTGGGGCCCCCTGCTCGAAGCGCCCGTCGACCGCGCAGACTCGTAACATGCTGCAGGCAAAGCGCGCAAGGTAATCCGCAACGCCGTGCAATCGGCATTCGCGGTCGGCAGCCAGGAACTCCGCCAGCTGGACGAGCTGGTGGTGGTAGTAGTTTCGCTCGCGACATAATTCGACCGGCTCACATTAAGACCTGGCCACTCGCCGCATCCGCACCATGAGAGACGCCGACGGCACAACCTTGCCTGCGATGTAGGTCGACAGGCGCGACCGCGAAGTGCCTATCCGGTCAGCGAAGTCCTGCCGTGAGAGACCAGACTCCTCAACGAGCTTCCTGACCTCGGATGCCACTTCAGCACGCTCCGAATCAGCGGCCTGCAGCCGGGCCCGGCTGACCACCCCCTGCAGTAGCTCAGTCGTGCCATACGGGTGAGAGAGGCTGACGGCCTCGATGACTTGCTGAGCGACCGGACCCCAGGGATCAGCTCTGATGGACACTGCCAGCCGACGCCAGTCGGGAAGAGTGCCCCGCTCGACTGCGGCAAGCACGCCCTCGAATGGCCAGCGCTCCACCGGGTCCTCAGGAGATGCGCTGACATTGCGGAATTTCAGGGCGGTCATTATTGTACCATCTCTACTGCCACGGACCGGCAAACATCAGTCACGTTCTTCCAATCAGTCCAGCGAAGGTCGAGCCCTTTGTACTGGCCAAGCTGCTTGATCGTCCGGGCATCTGCTGGCCTCGGATCTGCTAGCTGCCGAGCGAGCTGGGTCGCCACCCCTTCCGCTTCGCTGCCTCTCTGGTCAGCGTAGTAATCGTCAATATGCCCCAACACGTCGGCGGCGTGCGTGATCCCGGCCCGATCGGACAAGGCAGCAACATCGAGGTAATCTCGCACCTGGTTACGGCGAACAACCAGGTAGCCCTTTATTCGCAATGTCTCGTCTGGCGTGGGGACACGCAATACCTGCTCCGACGGCAGCACTACCTCCACAACCTCAAGCGGCACGCCTCGGATGAGCTGTCGCACTCCAGACTCGATATCGCCCAGTTCGCCAAGAATGATCTTCCCAGGAGTAACCCTGTTGGTGACCCAGCCGTCGGTGGCTTCGATGGCATCAAGTACAGCGTCGAAGCGAGCCCTCAGATCCTCCAGCACGTGGTCGTGATCGAAGGAGGAGCGATGATTGGCCCACAGCGCAGCCGCAGACCCACCGACTAGCACGGCGTCCGGAACAATCTCCTGGAGTCGTGCGGCAGACTCGAGAACACGAACCAATTCAGGCCGCTTGAGGCCGACAGGATCGGGGCCAGACTGATCTTTCTCTGGCACTTGCCCGAATCGCTGGTCGTCGACGCCCATGCCGCGATTGTATCAGATATGATACAGCTATGCCTACGTCAGCCGAGACGCCCAATAGCTAGCGAGAATCCCGTCCGGCTAGCTCAGCCTTCCGCCTTGACGCCGCCGAGTGGGCCACTTGCCTTCACGACCGCACCGCCGCCGGCCGAGAACATCTAGCCGGGCTTTAGGGTTGTCATCTAGCCGGGCTAGACTATCGTCGTGGTAAGGGCGTGCAGGCTCGCACGGTGTCGCCAGGAGTCATCCGCGACACCAGAAGCAAATTTGCCTGCCTGCCCGAAGGATGGCTCACATGAGCACCTACACGGTGCGCGCCAGGCGCTGGAAGCATGGCTGGGAGCTGCACATCGACGACGTCGGCGTCACCCAGTCCCGGAATCTCGCCGGGGCCGAGCAGATGGTCCGCGACTACATCGAGACTCTCACCGACCACGACACGGCCGATGATGCCGTGATCATCCAGCCCGAGGTGGGCGGCGGCCTCGACGAAGCGGCCGACGCGGCCCGGGAGGCGGTAACCGAGGCCGAGCAAGCCCTCCGCGCCGCCGCAGCAAGAACCCGCCAGGTGGCCCAGCGGCTCAGGCGAGAGGGCCTGTCCGGCCGGGACATCGCAGCGATCCTGCATGTGTCGGCACAGCGAGTGTCACAGCTGCTCAAGAGCTCCCCGACATCGGCGCACTGAGAACAGCACCCACCAGCCTCCGCCTGGCACCAGAAAGGGCGGCCCCCAGGCTTACTCCCGAGACCCGCCATCTCTTGGTGTCCGCCAGATACTGCTGGTGGTAGCGGTGCCTGTCGGACTTCAGCCGTTGCGCCGTGATCCGTCTGTGTCGGCCAGCGCCAGCCGGGACGCCGGACTGCCGCGTATTAGCGCGTTCTATGGGGTGATCATCTACATGTACTGGAACGAGCGAGATCACCCAGTAGCTCATTTTCATGCATACCACGCAGGGCGTCGCGCCATCCGTATCACTGGATGGGAAGGTCCTGGCTGGCAGCCTGGAGCCGAGGGCACTTCAGTTCGTCCGGGAATGGGCAGGACTCCGTCAGGAGGAGATCCTGGCAGACTGGGAGCGAGCCAGGAAGAACGAGCCTCTGCTCCGTATCCCACCGCTGCCGTAGGATGAAAGCTGTGAGTGAGAATTACCTGCCGGTTGTCGTCGGCGTCACCGTGGTTGGTGACCACGTGCTCCGACTGCTGTTCAGCGACGGCACAGTCGGTGATGCCGACTTCTCGGCTGAGCGATGGACAGGAGTTCTGGAGCCGCTGAATAACCCGGCCTACTTCGCCCGGGTAGCCGTCGATGCTGAGGCGGGCACCATCGCCTGGCCTGACGGTCTGGACCTGGCGCCGGACCCGCTGTACGAACTGGCCCGCGCCCATCCGCTCGTCGCTGCGTGACGGACTTGGGCGACCGCTCAGCCCTTCAAAGGGGACGGGCCGCAAGGCCGCAATCACGCGACCCTGAGACCCGCCATCTGGACCTAGCTACCGGGCGAGAACCGTCCGGCTAGGTCAGCCCTCAGCCTTAACGCCGCCGAGATGCCCACTGGCCTTGACGGACCCCGATCGGGCACGACACGCCGGTCCCGTGGTCGGGCAGTACCCGTAAGGGCTTTTCGTGCTTGAAAGATACTGCTGGTGGAAGTCCTCGGCGAAGTAGAACCGCCGGGGGCACGATCTCCGTCGTGATCTCCCCTACCCGGCTTCGGTCAGCCGCTGCTGGTAGGCGTCTCGTGACTAGATGGCGGCTCACCGTGCGGGTCGCCTGCTGACTCCAGCATGGCGACCGCAGGAAATTCTAATGTAATCACGGCCAGCCAGATTACGATGCGTGCTGGCGGAAGGTGAGCTGAGGCAGCGTGACAGCGGCCAACGTGGCGCCAGCGTCGGTCCCCCAGGCCAGCAGCCTGATCTGGTGCTCGCCAGGGGGAACCGAGGATAGGTCGAACTCCGCTTGACCCGAAGGGGAAATGGTCACCGGTTCCTGCGGGCTCCAGCCCGGCTGGCCCCGGCGGCGGAACCATGCGGCCGCCTGTACCTGCTGACCGGATCGTCCCCCGCTCACCGTAAGGTTCAGACGGACCGGGGGCGTCAGATCCTCAGGTGGTACCTCGGTCAAATCGCCGGCCGTGATCAGATCCAGCTCGTGGGTGGCGTCGGTGATCCTGGCGCTATCGACGCGAAGCTCTGCTCGTTCAGCACGGCTCGGCGCGACGCCTACCGCGGGCTCCACCGCGGGAGTTGGCCCGGCCGCACCGGCCGCACCGGCCTGAGGCTCTGCCTGCTCTGCTGGCAGGCCAAGCTGGCTGCGCATCCAGCCGCATAGCGGCTCGCAGTCCCAGCCCGGCCATTCCTGGTGGGGCGGCTTGGGACCCTGATCGGTTTGCTCCGCTTCGAGCCGACGTTCCCAGACGCCGCCGACCTGGCGCTGGGCGAAGATCACCACAAATGACGCCGCGTGGTGCCATTCCGACTTATCGATGCCAGCATCGCCGAGCATGGTGCCGGCGTCATGCTGCCAGGCTGCGACCAGCGCAAGCGAAGGTCGGCTTCTCACATTCTGCAGTGCGTCGTACACAGTGCGTTTATTAGCGTCCGCCAGTGCCCGGACGTTGGTGATGCCTAGCTTGTTAGCAAGCGCGCGGGCGTGATTGTCCTGGAGGCCAGGGATAGACGTCAGATCCTCGTTGGGCACTGGAGGCCCACCTCCTCCTTGTCCTTGCCATCTTGTCGTGAGAGGCCCGGTGCGCGTGCACCGGGCCCCGTACGGCTGGTGCCTGGCCTCAGGCGCCCACGAAGAACTCGTATTCCTCGAGCGCTTCGTAGCCGATGACCGCGACGTGGCCATCGCAGCAGCGCAGGTCGACTTGAGCGGCCACCTCAAAGACCTCTACGTCACCTTGGATCTGAATCGTTCCTGGCGGCACCTCGACTACCAGCTCGATACATAGGGCGTTGGGGTCACAGCCTCTCCAGTTCTTGACTACGAAGGTGCCGGGAGGAAGAAGCGAAGACAGGAGGAAGCTTCCTTCACGTCCGATAGGCGTGAAGCCAACGTCGAAAAACCAGTCACCGGTGATGCATTTCCAGAGCCTGCCCCTGAGTTCGACGCGGAAGCGAACCTTGAAGCGCTCCTGCGTGCCAAGGATCGTATCCTGCTTGTTCCTGTCGTCCTCGTCGATAATGTCGGCGTCCCAGAACACCTTCGTGTATCTCTCTGGCGGCAGCTCGATCTCGGTCTTGCCGTCGAGGTAGTCTGGATCGTTCGGCCAGCACACGGACCGTTCAGGTGGCTTCTTCTGACAGTCTTCACACATGACGCATCTCCTTTCACCGCTGGTCGCCCCGGACAAGGGCTAGGTGCACATCCCTTCACGATGCACCGCAGCAGTGAAGTGCTAATGAGCCAAGCGCATAATCACGAATTATTTTTTGCAAAATATCCACTGTGGAGCTTATTTAGCGCATAAGGCGGTTTACCGGATCGATGTGAGGGCGTAGAACAGCTGGACGGTTTCCGCGGCGGGAGAAACGCCGAGTTCGTCACGCAAAGCGGCGGTGCAGAGCTGGTACTGACGGCCTACAAGCTGTTGCTGGTGCTGGCGGGCGTAGCAGCGCATGAGCAGCCGATGTACCGCCTCGTAGCACGGATCTGTGCTTATTGCCTGCTGGCCGAACTCAATAGCGATCAGGAGCTGGTCGAGATCGCAGTAGGTCGCCGCGAGGAACTCGAGCGCTTGCAGGTACAGTTCCTTTAGGTGGCGCCGTTCCGCTAGGTACCATTCACCTGCGAGATCGTCCTCGAAGAGTGGCCCGCGGTACAGTTGGACGGCCGAACGGCTGGCATCGACTGCCTGTTGGATACCACCTGCCTGGCGAGCCCGCTGGGCATCGTGGATCATTGAAAGGAACTCGGTGCGGTCTATCCAATACGTCAGAGCCGGGTTCAGAGTATAACATCCCTCTTTGTGCAAGATGGCCTGAACATCTAGCCCTTTAAAGTCAAGGACATTGCGCAGGCTATAGAGGGCGACATTGAGATTGTTACGAGCTGAATTGTGGTTATGCTCAGGCCACTCCAGTTCCATCAGCACTTCACGTCTGATGGGCCGGCCTTGGTGAATCAGCAGATATTGAAATATGGCGCGTGCTTTGAGGCTGCTCCATCTCAGGACGCGCGCCCCGGCGACGCCCAACTCAAGGGGCCCAAGTATACGGGCCTCGATGTCAGCATCATAAGTCTGGGGTATTGGAGGGGTAGGCTTATACAGCAGCGGAACGCGAGAGAGCAATTTTACTTGCTCCGGGGACGGGTCCTCTGGCATAGCGGGCGGCTGGGCCTGTCCTTGTCGGAGAAACCCTCGAAGCCAGCCCGCCCGGCCGACAGCAGACGCCCGGCGCTCCATTGTTCCAGGACCTGCCGCCTCAAATCGGCGCTCCCACCCGGTAAGTGCCGCTTCGATTCGCCGGCTAAGTTCGCGTTCGATGAGGCGAAAGGACCGGGTTGTGGCGTCGAGTTCGGCGGTGAGCCGGAGGTAGTCGGCGCGCCACAGCCGGAGCTTGTGTGCGGCCTCGATTCCGGTGCTGGTGTACTCAAGGGCATTGTCGAGGTCAGCGAGCGCGCGTTCGATCGCGCTGGACAGCCTGGTCTCCGTCAGGCGGCTCAACTCGTTAACCGCCGCAGTCAAGTGATTGAGCGAGTAGTCCATCTGGATCTCGGCTACCCCGGAATCTCCGCGGATGCGCCTCTCGTCAAGATTCTTACGCATAGCCGAGCCCCCAGAGACCACAGCGCACCCAAGTCTGTAATTACATCTAAGACGCCGTGTCAGTGCTGTCAAGGGTGCAAGCGTACAAGTCTCGTTTGCCCATCAAACCCAGGCAGCATGTCCCGGGGCAGAAGAGCAACCCCGAGACCCGCCACATGCGCTACCCGGCGAAAACCTTCGAGCGTTCAGCTAACCGTCCGCCTTCACGACCCCGATCGGGCAGGACACGCCCGTCCCGTGGTCCGGGCAGTACCCGTGAGGGTTTTTCATGCTTGAAAGGTACTGCTGGTGGTACCGATGGCTGTCGGACCTCCTGACCCAATGCCGTTAAGGGTTTGTCGCTGATTAAACCGTAGCTTCTGGTGATTCGGGTTCATGATGTGCTATGGGCGTGATGGAGGGAACCAGGGAGACGC
>Ga0208357_1001081_pt1 | contig 20523 bp, 24 predicted proteins | sample NGESurdeep092012_6_FD_184487 | JGI IMG/M metagenome (GOLD analysis project Ga0208357, IMG submission 184487) | Arctic peat soil microbial communities from Barrow, Alaska - NGEE Surface sample F52-2 deep-092012 (SPAdes) | ecosystem: Environmental > Terrestrial > Soil > Wetlands > Peat ... | reverse complement strand
AAAAAGACCTGCGCTAACTCTTGTATCATAACTCACTTATAAAATCTTTGATAATACAAAATGGCGATATCACCATGACGAGCTATCTCGGGTATTTACCATATTTCAAATCACTCACAAGGGTTGAGGCTAATTCATCTTCAATGTTCAACTTAGATTTATGCTTTGCTTGAAATATCCATTTCCCTGAGTATGAAGTATTAAAATCTGATTTTCCAGCGTAAACAATATCTCGCCCTTTGTCATTTCCACCTTCTAAGAATTGTACATCTTGAGCAATTAATATCTGAAGTATTTTAAATGCCAAGACCTCAAATTCTTGCCAATGCAAATCGTCTAAATTATATTTCATGCTGCCTGGGTTATTAGAGTGTTGCAGAAAATAGCACGCTACTCGCAAATTTATGTTATAAGGAGTCACTTACAAAAGCCCAATTATTGATATGCATCGTTTTGATATTATATGGTTTGTATCGTTATTATTGAAATCGGAATTTAATTATCTATCTTTCTTCAAGAGAAAGGGGTTTACCAAATTTCTTCATCGCAGCTTTTGAATTCAGCATTTATCAGCAAACCAACTTATAATGCCGATTTGTATTTTCTTATTCCTGCATGGTTCGTGCTGAATGAATCAAAAATATTTTTAAAAATGTTTCTTTGAGATAAGAACATGTGATGCAGGCGAATGATAAAATAAAATGTCTTCGCAGACGATGAGCATTTCTTCGCAGACGATGAGCATTTCTTCGCTTACGATGACGCGAAGGCTTTCACTAAAAAGCAAAGACTTTCTTTTTTGAAACGTCAACCAAAGTATTAAAAATCTTATTTCATGATTTTTTTTAGTGCTCCCCCGGAAAGAACAATTGCGGAACTATCTGCTATATTAAGTTGTAAAGACTGAATCTGTGCATGACCAACATCGAGTATAGTGTATCCTTGCAAATTTGCATTAACCGAGTTAATGTTCATTGCCTCATCGCTTTTTATTTCATTCGAACTCCTAATAAGCGGAGTTGATTTATAATCAGGCGACATTTCAAATTCCACAGAAGCAGAATCTTTCTGAACTACATTAATAGAGTCCATATCAGGAATCATACTTTCCACTTCAAATCTAGATTTGCCGGACATATTCACTGCTATGCTTTTTTGTTTCAGTCTAAACATTTCGAAGTTGGTATTAAAACCTTCTACATATAAAAGTTCCGGCGAAAAAATACGTACCAGGGTTGTGGATTTCATCCAGTCTTTTTCATTTTGATTGCTACTGTTATAGACAAACTTTATGAAAAGTGTATCTTTTTTTACAAGCGATTGTAGGAGTTCAGGATGATATCGCTGCCAATCATTTAAAACACGTACTGAAAAGTTTTTACTTTGCTCAAATGCGATGTTTGTAATGTTGCCTCCCTCTATTTTAAGGTATTTAAAATGCTGCGTTAGGACGTTTGTATAATTCCAGTGGAGGTCACTTTTATCAATTTTATTGTATTCTTTTTTCAATACAATATTCGATAATAGCAAGCCCGCTACGAGTATAACTAACATGCTTAGTAATATCCGGGAACTCAGTTTCATATTATTTGGTTTTAAAATTGTCTTTTACAAATTGGTCAAACGAAGATTTTATTTCTTTAAAGTCTATTTTTAAAAGATAGATGTTTCGCATAAAAACAGGTAATTCATTTTCTATAAACTGTTCTCTTCTGAAACTGAAAATTCTTTCCATCGCATCATTTTCAATAAAATATCCGATGCCTCTTTTATTGGTAATAATATCCTTTTGCTGCAAAAAATCGTATGCTCTTTGAACAGTATTTGGATTAACTTCCATAGTTATAGCAAGGTCTCTTATACTGATAATTTTATCTCCCAGTTTCCATTTTTTTAATAAAATCTGTTCACAAACATATTGGGCTATCTGTATGTAAATCGCCGGTGTATCTTTAAACTCCATTTATTTATTTTAAAATTCTTTTTCCCGCAACCTTATTAATGCAACACCCCACAATATTACTGGCAAGCCGAAATTTATAAAATACCAAATGGGGTCATGCACTCTTTTAGGAAGTTCCACAGTACCTACTTCTTTCCCAACCAGGATGGCAACATGCTGAAATGGAAAAGCATCATTCAAATTTCTGAACATCATACTTGCAAACATGTAATTCAATCCATAAGTTCCAAAACATATAATACAAATACTCAAAGCAACTTTTATTAACGCACCTTTGTTAAAATATAAAGAGCCGATCAACATAAATCCCGAACAGACAGCAGCCATAGTATAACATTGCCTTGCAAAGGAGAGATTAAAAGGAAACAAATAGACAGCCTCATACATCTGTTTATAAAATGGCCCATTTGGGTCGAGACTGTTATGATAAGCCAATACAAAGCCGGCATCCATGATACGGTAAAATATCATGAAGGTTAACGGATAGAGCACAGCCACAATAACCACTGCGGTAATCCACTTTTCAAGGTTTGACACCGGCAATGTAAGATAAGATGAACCGCTGGCGAGGGAACCAAAATAATTGAATACAAATGCTGCCAGGATAAAATCACCTCCAACAAAGCCCCAAAGAAATCCCAGATTTTGAGCCGCCCGGAAACCTATATAAGTCTTCATAAGATAATAGACGATCAAAATTAATAGAAAGATAAGGCCTGTGAAGCCAAACATTTGCGTCGGCTTCTCTAAAAGTGTCTTTCTTAAGAGAAGAGCAAACCGCCGTGCATTGAATGTGTTGTTCATCATGCTAATTTTAAATTTGAAAAATCGCTTTTGCCTTGTCCGGGTTGTATGTAATTGCATTGAAAAGATGCTCGAGGTTCACTTTGGTTTCTTCATCATTCGTGTTTTTCATGACAACCGAAAAACCTTTCAATGATTCTTCACTGTAAAGGATGGTCTCCTGCTCATTCAATTCATTCACGTTTTTAAAACAAAGCTTTTTAGCTATATTACCAATAGATGCATTTAAAAGCAATTCTCCTTCGTCAACTATAATTACCCGGTCAATTAAATTATCAAGATCGCGTATCTGGTGGGTAGAAATAAAAATGAGCTTGTCATCAGTAAATACAGAAGCAATTAATTTGCGAAACTTTATTTTAGAAGGAATATCAAGGCCGTTAGTAGGCTCATCAAGCAACAAGACTTTTGTATTACAGGCAAGCGCAAACGCAATAATGAACTTTTTTTGCTGCCCGAAGGATTGTGAATTCAGTTTGCCTTTGTCTTTTACGTCCAGATGATCAAGGTAACTGTAAAATTGCTCTTCATTAAAGGAAGGATAAAAAGGTGAAAACAAATTCTTATATGCTTTTACAGTTAATGCGGGCACATACACTTCTTCCGGAATAAAATAAATCGTTTCCAAAAATGAGGGCCATCTTTTTCTGGGTTCGAATCCATTTACAGAAATATTACCTCCTTTTGGAAAGAGCAATCCTATAAAATTTTTAAGTAAGGTAGATTTACCTGCGCCGTTTTTACCAAGAAGCCCGTAGATACTTCCGCTTTCAAGTTTCAGGCTTAAGTTTTTGTAGAGTAGTTTTCTTTTGTTATAACCAAAAGATAAGTTTTGAATCTCTATCATTAGTGTATTAGTTAAGTAGTACACTGCAAATATAAATGCATTTCAAATTGCCAACAAAATTTATTTTTAAATAATTAGTTCATTGGGTGAATTATGTGTACTTATTTTACGACGGTGGGGTCGTTCTGCTTCTGCATTCTGAATTTAGTTTACCCCCACAAATACAGTAAACCCCGTCTGCCTCAGTCGGGCAGGCAAGTTATATTGCCGATTTGTATTTTCTTATTTGATTGATTCGTGCAGAATGAATCAAAAATATTTTTAAAAATGCTTCATGAGATAATAACCCGTGATTCAGACAAATGGTAAAATAAAAATGTTGTGAGTTGTAAACATCAGGATAGCAGTGACAGCGGTGATTTATAATTTCAAAATATTACGGGAAGATGGGGTTAGTAGATTTCTACTCACTCAACAATGTTTCGATTTCTGTATGTAAAACCGGAAGATGTCGAATTACAATTCCCCAAATCACATCGTCTGAAACAGAATCATAACCATGTATGATTCTATTTCTTGTATCAATTATTTTTCTGGAATTTGTGATTAAAATTGTTTCATCTCGTTTTAAAATCCGGCTAAGTGCTTCGCCAATGATTTCGATATTTCTTTCAACAGCTCTATTGGTCCGTAGGTCACTTTGGTATTTTGAAAATACCTTTGGACTATCGTCGAAGAAGCTTTCAATTTCCAAAATGGCATTCAGAATATCGTAAAGCCATGCTTTTATATCATTGTCCATAAACAAGTTGTCTTTGTTGATTAACAGCCTTTCTGAAATATGGATTTTTTATAGCTTTTTCCTCTAATAAGTCAACAGGCCTTTTGAGAATATCTTGTAATGAAAATTTGAAGTCGAAATAGTTGTCTGCATAATCTTCAACTTCAATGTTTGAAAAGTCCACAATTAGGTCAATGTCACTTTCTTTTTTGAAATTGTCTGTCAAAACTGAACCAAAAGCATAAAGGCTCTTGACCTTGTGGGTTTCACAAAGTTTAATGATGTCTGGTTTGTATGCTTCAAGTCTATTCATTTGGCAAAATAAGGTGAATCAAATTTACATAGATTTTATCGAAGTCTTCTTTCAGTCGGATTTAGTAAGGTCATTCAGGTCCAATACACATTTATAATACCGGCTTTTTTATAAACATACTGCTGTAATATTTGCGGTAAGCAAATCCTAAAAAAAGATTTGGCACTATTAGAAAAACACCCATTAGCATCCCGAGGGAGCTAAAATGGTATGAAACAATAATACATTCAAACTGATAGGGAAAAGAACCACTGCGGAAAAAGGAGCATAACGATTTATCAATAGCGAAACGCCACCTAGTATTTGTATTATTTTCTGCATGGGATAAAAGTATCCGGCGGCTCGCAGGCCATCTTTAAAAGCCCGTGCATTTCCTGTATGATGAGGTTGATAGGGAATAAAATGAAGGAAATAATCCAGGCCAAATACTAAATATAAAAATCCAAGCAGGATGCGAAAAACCGTTGTTGCATTTTTCATTTCAAACTTTTCATTTTCATAGCGATGAGAATATAAAATGGCCAATCATGAAAGTATGATCACTTTGCAAAATTTGCAACAATGTAAAAAAACGAATTTCTGCAATCTTATTTATCCAAGCAAATCACAACAAGGCATTCGCCACCTTTACAGAATGATAATCAGGCACTTTTTATCTTGATCACAATTTTCTGATCGGGCTTATTGCCGCCGGTTGTAATGTTGGGCCGGTGCGCTGTTCCGGGAAAGAAGATAAAAAACGTGCCGGGTTTAGCAACAAATAATTTTCCGGCTCCTCTGTAATGAGCTATATCTTTTTCTGCGTTGTAGGGTTCAGTCACTCTTACATCGGCAACCGGGGCTACTCCAATTTTTTCTTCTCCTGAAATTACATAATGGAGGTCAATATATTTGCGGTGTGATTCCCATTTTGATTTATCATAATCTTTGGTGCTGTCGTCTGTTACATAAGCATAAACATTATCGCCATCAATCGGATATTTTCCCGGTGCGAGTTTGGTGAGGTCATTGTTTTTTAAGAAAGCAAAAGCTTCATCCCAATATTTTTTATTAGCATGATATTGCCTCGCAAATTCCTGCACATTTACAGATGAATGAGGCTGCAATTTTAAGCCTCCCAGCCATTCCTGTTTTTTAAACCATTTTTCATTTTCTTTTTTTGAGGCGGTTGACTGGGCTTTTGTTTGAAGATAAAAGCCCGAAAAAATAAACACGAACAGGGAAAATAATAATTTCTTTTTCATTGTCTTTTTTTAAATAAACACTTTTAATTATCAAAGGGAATTTAATGGCCCGGAACAGTTAAATATTTTCGTTTATCATTCAACGTTATGCCAAAGTAAAATCAGTCGGATTAAAAAACAATGATAAAGTTAGTTACAAAAATTGACTAAATGAATCTTCCCTGATCCAGATTAAATAGATAAACACAATATGTAAATAAGATTTCACATTAATTGTTCTTTTGCTGAAGTTTTTTAAATTTTATTTTCTATTTGTTTTAGTAAACTTAGATTTTGAATGTTATTTGTTGAGAAGAAATGTGATCATAACTGTTAAAAAATTATTGTAAGAAGCTGTCTGGAAATGATTATATGAATTTTTTATCCTACTAAAAGTGGTCGGTGACACAGACCACGGCGGACCCAGCCGTTCGTATCCCACGAACGGTTTAAATGGTGAATAAAATTTCTATCTCTAGACTTTCTAAGATGCTATTAGTATTCATTTACGTTTAACAAGCCCTTTACATATTTCTACAGAATTGGTTCAAAAGTGCATATCATATTTGTGTTTAATTAAAAAAATAAACACATGAAAATTAAACAATTTATAGCTGCCTTATTTATAGGTGCAGCTGCTTTCGCCGGAGGTGGCTGGATTTACGGGCATTACGAAAATCAAAGCCCTTTAACCGCAAAGAACGGTACCAATTCTTCTATTTTTAAACTGGCAAATTTTAATTCTGACGGAACCAATGTGCCGACGACAGATTTTGAAAATGCCGCCGCCAAAGCTTCTCCCGCGGTAGTTCATATAAAAGTGATGAAAAAAATGGGAAACCAGGGAATCAGCTTTTTTGGACTTCCTGATAACCAGGATGGTTCCGGCGATATGTCTTCTAATAATAATAGTGCTCCCCGTGAAGTAGCTTCAGGCTCTGGTGTGTTAGTGAGTGCTAACGGCTATATTGTAACTAATAATCATGTGGTGAATAATGCTGATGGACTGATAGTGACTTTAAACGATAAAAATGATTACAAGGCCAAAGTAATTGGGACAGACCCCGCCACTGATTTGGCCGTTATAAAAATTGAAGGGAGTAATTTTCCATATCTCAATTTTGCAAATTCAGATAATGTTCGTGTAGGTGAGTGGATTTTGGCAATTGGGTATCCTTTGGATTTGGAAACTACGGTTACCTCCGGTATAGTGAGCGCACTCTCACGCGAAATAGACATTAACAGCAGAAACAGCCAGGCTCCTCTTGAATCATTTATTCAAACAGATGCTGCAGTTAATCCCGGCAATAGCGGCGGTGCCCTGGTAAATACAAATGGCGATCTGATTGGCATCAACAGCGCTATTGCATCACCAACAGGTTCTTTCGCGGGTTATTCCTACGCAATTCCATCTAACATAGTTGCGAGAGTAGCAGGAGATATTATAAAATATGGCAGCGCTAAAAGAGCTTACCTGGGTATTATGTTTGGCAGCGATCAGATGAGCGAAGCACAACGGCAGAAAAATAATATTCCCAATGGTAATGGAGTGTACGTGATGGATGTTGCCAGTGGAAGCGCAGCAGATGAGGCAGGCATACACAAGGGAGATTTCATTACTAAATTAAATGGAACTGTTATTAATTCAGGCACCGAATTAGTAGGTAAAATTTCAGCCATGCGCCCAGGTGATAAAATAGATATCACCTATAGACGTGATGGCGAAGAAAATACTACTACGGCTACTTTAAAAGGTTCTGCAGGAAATTATCCACAAATGCAACAGCAAATGCAACAACAACAACAGCAACAACAGCAACAACAGCAGCAACAGCAGCAACAGCAACAACCTGACGACGGCCAGTAAATAAGTAAAAGAAATTTATAAATGTGGGGTGGTCAAAAACAAATTGACGTACATACAAAATGTAAATGCTTTTTTTATTCAAAGTATTTATAAAAAAAGAGCTCCTGTGAAGCCAATTCCCGCCTTAATAAGGCGGGTTTTTTTTTACCAAAATATAATGCAATTTGTTGAGTAAATTGTAAAATAATAAGGCAAACTTTACCATGAAAATATTGATCATAGAAGATGAAAAAGCATTGCAGGAATCTATTTTGCAATACCTGGAGCACCAGGGTTTTATATGTGAGGCAGTAAGCGATTTTTTGAATGGAAAAGAAAGAGTCAGGGAATTTGTATTTGATTGCATCGTCATAGATATTGGCTTGCCTTATGGGAGCGGCCTTGATATTCTAAAGGAATTAAAATATATGGAATCCAAAGCAGGGATTATTATTATTTCTGCAAAAAATGCACTGGAAGATAAGTTGAACGGCCTTGATCTCGGCGCGGATGATTACCTCGCCAAACCATTTTACCTTTCTGAACTAACGGCCCGCATAAACGCAATTATCAGGCGAAGAAATTTTGATGGAAATAAAGTGATTAGCTTTAACGAAATTAAACTGGAAGCAGAAGCTCAAAGAGTAACCGTAAACGATAAACCAGTTGACCTTACTGATAAAGAATACCAGATGCTTGAATATTTTATTGTTAACCGGCGCAGGCTTCTTACAAAGGGAGCGATAGCAGAACATATTTGGGGTGATGAATATCTTCACGCAAGTAATTTCGATTTCATCTATGCTCATATTAAAAATCTTAGAAAAAAATTAATAGATGCTGGCAGCAATGATTACATAAAAACTGAATACCGCTCGGGATACAGGTTTACAGATAATTAATGTAGTAGCAATTTTTTTTCTATCAAAATAAACAATGAAGCTCCTCACAAAAACAACTTTATATTTTTTAATTGCATTGGTTCCTTTGCTTGCAGCGGCCGGATTTTATTTATTTAATCAATTCAGCAAAGAAATAAATTATCGTAGTGATAAAGAATTAATAAGCAATGAAATAACCTGGATCCAATACCTGGACAATGAAGCGGATAATGCCACAACATTCATTTTAAAAACGCCTGATCTTTCTATTTTTCCTACAAATGCGAAGACTGACGATAATCCAACTCTTACTAATATTACCGGTTTGGGAGCAAACGGAGATAAGGTACCTTATCGTCAATTATCGCAGGTGGTCTCTATTAATGACAACGCGTACCAGATTATCATTAGACAATCGCAGGAGCAAAAAGCCGCCCTGGTTACGTATGTTACCAGAATAATGTTATTTGTATTTATTGGTTTGTTTGGGGCAACTTTAATTTTTAACTGGGTAATCAGCAAACAATTATGGACACCTTTCAAACATTCCCTTAATAAAATAAGAAGTGCAGAACTGCAAAAAATGGAAGCCATCTATTTTGAGAAAACCAAAATCTATGAGTTTAATGAACTGAATGCATCTTTGAATTATATGACGGGTAAAATATACAAAGATTACCTAAACATGAAAGAGTTTACTGAAAATGCAGCGCACGAAATGCAAACGCCCGTCGCTGTTGTACTCGGTAAACTGGAGCTTTTGTTGCAGGATACAAATTTAAAAGAGGACCAGGTGCAATCTATTCTTCAGTCGGTAAACGCATTAAGACAGTTAAGCAAACTGAATGAAAGTTTATTGTTGTTGGCTAAAATTGAGAACAATCAATTTGAAACCAAAGAAGAAATAAACCTTACGGAAATAACTAAAAAGTATTTACAGCTCTTTGATGAATTTATTAATCAAAAACAACTAACCATACAAACAAATTTTAATGATCCGTTTATAATAAAACTCCACCCGATGCTTGCCGATTCGTTGATAAAGAATCTGCTGGGAAATGCAATTAAATATAACTATGCGGGTGGTAGCATAACGATCACCGTTTCTAAAAAAAGTTATCATATCAGCAATACAAGTAAGCTGGATCCAATTTCTCCTGAAAAATTATTTATGCGCCTCAATACTTCTAAAGACAATAGCGAAACATCGAACGGTCTTGGCCTCGCGTTTGTTAAAAAGATTGCTGATGTAAATCATTTGCATATTGCCTATCATGCAGAGAACGGAATGCATCATTTTGAAATCAGTAAAATGTAAAAAGCTGTGGAGTAAATCAACTTTTCAATTAGCAGTAGTACATCTTTGTCTCATAATTAAATTTGACTAACCCATTTTTTTTATATTTTAAAAACAAGGATGTTATTTCTTTAAAAAGCTGATCGTGTTCGGGACCTTCTTTTGGACAATAAGATGAAGATTGTAATCTCCCTTTTAAACCTTCCAGGTCGAATTCCTGGAAATTTTCAAAACTGTGAAAATGTAAGACCTTTGGTTCAAAAAATTCTCTTATTATTTTTTCAGAGATATTTTTATGGCTAACCTCTTTATATTCTGAAATATTTGACAATAAGATTTTTTCGTATTCGCGCTGAAAAGCTTCTCTTTCATTTCTAACATTCCAGGCCAAAACAATATGTCCGTTTTGCTTTAATATTCTACTAAATTCAATTTTTGATTCTGACTTATTGAACCAATGAAATGCCTGTCCGCAAAAAATCAGGTCAATGCTGTTATTGGCCAGGTTTGAATTTTCAGCTTTGCCGTCAAAACTAATAAAATTTGGATAGTCGCCAAAAATCAATTCTGCAGCTAGTCTCATTTCAGTATTTGGTTCCACGGCAAACACTTTATTTCCATTATCAAGAAATATCTCTGACGAAATTCCGGTTCCTGATGCTATGTCTGCAATTACAAACTTTTTATTAAATCCGATTTTACTTTCAAGTACTTTAATAATTTCTTTTGGGTAATGAGGCCGGAATTTAATATAGTCATCAACTCTGTCCGAGAACCTGGTTGTACTTGTTTTCATTTCTCATTTTTCATTTCAGAAATTAAAATATTATTTCTGCTAAATTATTATCTTTTTAAAATACAAGGGCAAATAATCAGGAAATAAGAGAGCAACTTATTTTATAAAACAATCCTCTTCCCTGTTGCCGCAGATCTTTTTGCCGCGTCTAATATTTCCATTACAATCATATTATTCTTTAACGATGACCTGTCGTCTGTTCCGGAAATTTTATTTCGAAGTACTGCTGTTAAATAAATGATAGGATCGTTTTCAGGTTCTGACAATGGCGTGGCTACTTCAGAGTCTTTATTGTTTTCTCTCATCCTGCTATTAACCGTATCCTTATCCAAGGCATGCAAATATCCTGTTACTCCGAATACTTCCAGATCCTTTATCGAGAAGGGCCAGTCCCATGAAGCCTCGATAAGACCCGTCGCATTTGGATATTCTAAAATAATGGTAGCGTCATCGTCCACTTTTGGATAAAGATCCGGCTTGTATTTCCTGGTAATTGCTGTTACCGCAATTGGCCTACGGTCCTGCATTAGCCACGTCATTATATTGGCTCCGTAACAGCCAAAATCGTTTAATGCACCTGCGCCATTTAAAACAGGATCCGTCAGCCAGCTTAAAAATTCGGGGCTGCAACCAATTTCTTTCGGCCCCTGGTGGCCATCATGTGCCACCATTTTTCTAATAGTCCCTATGCTTCCTTTATTCACGGTATTATAAACATCCCGTAAAGAAGGATACCACGTAGTTTCATAATTGGTCAATACTTTAATATGATATTTATCAGCCAATGCTTCAATCTTCTTTGCCTGCGCAAGTGTTGCTGCCAAAGGCTTTTCGACCATAACAGAGATCCCCAGCGGCGCACATATTTCAACAATCTCCAGGTGCTTTCCTACTGCATTATAACCCAATACCGCGTCAGGCTTTTTCAATAACAAAAGTTTTTTAAGATCTGTAGAAAATAATGAATCGGGCAGATGATATAATTTGCTGAACTTTTGTTGCAATTGCCTGTCAGGCTCAGCTATGCCTACTATGGTTACTTTACCTTTATTGTATTGACTCAATATTCCATTCACATGATCGTGGGTTAAACCTGCTACAACTACCCGAATTGGCTCCTGGCCAAAAATGTTTTTAGAGAGAGATGTAATTAGCAATAGCATCAATAGTTTTTGAAGAAAGCTGAACCATAGCTTCCCTTTTCTTTTTGTGATCATTTGATATTTTTTTAGTTTGTTATATACCGGATTTTTTTCTTTTCGCAATTTCCGAAAAAATATAAAAGCTTTTCACCTGTGTCAATTCAGCAACTTTATCGTATAGCAAAATAGCTTCGTCATAATTCCCTTTTATCTCATTTATCCATCCTTTAATATACAAGCCCTGAACATTATTCGAATTAATGGTTAAGCTTTTTTCAACATTGGTAAGAGAAGAGTCATACATTTTTAGTTCAAAATATAACAATGCTTTGTTGCTGAAAAAATCATCATTTTGTCCGGAGACTTCTGTGCCCTCCATGTTTTTCAATTGAAACTTTATTGAATCTTTATTTAAATTTTTAAAGTCATCATATCGCATAGAATCTGTAATTATAAAATAGACCTTACAGTTTTTCACCAGGGCTATTGACATTCTTTCAGCTAAGTCTTTTCCAAATTTTTCACCACTTTCTTCAGAAGTATCTCCGTATTGCTTTTTTGTTTCTTTGAGTATTAAGTCACTGTTTTGTTGCACTGCTTTTTGAAAGCAATCTGAAAAGTTCTGTTCATTGATGCCTTTCACTTTTACACTATCAAGGCATGCACAAACATCAGCAGAATATTTCGTGTCAAGTGAAGATTGCCCAAACGAACAGATGTCAATAAACAGAAAAACAATAGTTATAAGTACTCTCATAAAATGGTATGTAATCCGCAAATTTATGTTATAAGTTGGCACTGTTTTTTCATTTTCAAAAAAAGATCATTGCAGTGCTCTGCATTCAGCTTTCACTTCAAAAACAGTAAACCCCGCCTGCCAGGCATTCGGGCAGGAAACTAATAATGCCAATTTGTATTTGCTTTGTTCAGATCATTTCAGCCAATCCACACTTAAATCTTTTTGTTGTTTAGCATTGTTCCATAGCTCTTCGATGGTCAAATCCGTTTCAATAAGTTCGATTGGCAAGCCATTATCGTTTATTATGGCAACTTTATATCGCTCTATGGGTTCATAAGGGCCTAATAATATTTCCCGTCCTGCAATTGCATCTTCTAAGTTGGCAACTTGCAAGGCAACGTGAGGATTATTCTTTATAATTGGATGTAACGGGCTGTTCTTTTCAAATCGGTGAAACTGAATTCTAAATTCTCCTTCATTGTTTGAAGTAAACATTTTGAAATTCTCGCTATACCTTTCATCGGGTCTGACTATATCGGTTGGAATTCCTAAATGATGGTAGCGATATCCTACCAGGCTTTGTTTGTTGTTGCTCTTATCCATACCTTCTTTTTAGCGCAATAAAATTACTTCAGGCATCTTGTAGTTTATTATAAACTTATCCGTTTATCAAACAGTTGATGGCATCTTGTAAGGAAGTGAAGGCGAAAAATTGAAGGCCTCTGCTCTGGCATATACTTTCCCATGAGGCAGTTACTTCCTTGTAACGATCAGCTACAACTATCGCAACCTTCAATTTTTTAATCTCCGCGGGGAATTCCTTTGAATAATTTTTAACCAAATTAAAATGAGAAACCAGGTCGCGCGGAAGATCTATTTCGGGTTCACAAACGAGTATTTTATCAAAACTATATTTAGCAATCTCATCATAAATCATCCGGGAATGTGTGATCAATTCTTCGACATTTTCAACAATACCTTTTGATTCAATTAAAAGGTATCCTTCCTTCTTTTGAGATGTGATGGTGAAATTCATATTAACCCTAATTTTTTTACTTAATGGAATTTATATTTCCCACTCAAAAGTAAATATACAAATGTTTGGTTTTATTATCTTGTAAGCAATGGATTTTAAGTTAAAAAGCAAAACAGTAAACCAACAAAAATTTGATTTTTCTATTTAGAAAACAATAAATAATTTATGATAGTCATTTGCAAATAATCTGCTTACTTTGTAACGATTTTTCATCTCATTAAAACATTTAAAATGGCTTCTAAAAATGACCTTGACTTCACATATACCACTATTGACGAGATATTCCGGCTAAGCGTTGGAGAGATGGGAGATTATAGTGGCTCTATGTTCAACGGCGATTTTTCAATGACACTTGAAGAAGCGCAAAAACAGAAACACACTTTTGTTGCCGACAGCCTTGGCATAAAAAAAGATACCAGGGTATTGGATATGGCCTGCGGCTGGGGACCCTTTCTTCAATATATAAAGGGCCGCGGAGCCAAAGGTACCGGCGTTACTTTATCTACAGGCCAGGCCGCTGCCTGTGTAAAGAATGGATTGGATGTGCATGTTATGGATTGCAGGTATATCAAACCTGAAAACTTCGGCACCTTTGATGCGGTAACCTGTATAGGCGGCCTGGAACACTTTTGTTCTATAGAAGAATATAAAGAGGGCAAACAGGATGAAGTATATCATAACTTTTTTAAAGGCCTTAAAGATTTGTTACCAACGGGTGGAAGATTTTATATGCAAACAATGGTTTTCGATAAGAAGATGATGCCGCTTGAAGAAGTGAGTGTGGATGCTGATAAAAATTCTCCTTCGTATGCGATGGCTTTAATGGTGAAGCAATTCCCCGGTTCCTGGTTACCTTATGGTGCGGAGCAGGTAATCAGAAATGCAGCTCCTTATTTTAAACTAATTTCCAAAAGCAGTGGTAGGTATGATTACATTGAAACGATTAAAAGATGGAGAAAAAAATTCCGGAAATTTAATTTGAAAAAATATTCTTTATATGCCTCCCTTCTTCCGAAATATCTTTTTGATAAAGAATTTCGTCACCTGGTGGAAGTGTTCAAAATAAGCCCTAACAAAGTTTGTTTTGAAAATGAAACCATGGATCATTTCAGACTTGTATTCGAAAAAGTATAAGAATGCTCTATTCCTAATCCTGTTTTTCAACAGCAATTTTTGAATTTTATGTTACGGCCGCAATTTCCTTTTTACCCAATTTTTTAAGAAACCGGATATGAGACAGGATGGCTCCCATTAAAGAGGAATTGGCATTGTAACGCAGACTATATTCTTCTGCCGTTTGTTTTACGATATCCGATATAGGTTTATAATGTGTATGGCATATCCGTGGAAATAAATGGTGCTCTACCTGGAAGTTTAAGCCGCCACAAAAGAAACTAAGTAAGTTACTGTTCCTGCCAAAATCTGCCGTGGTATATAATTGGTGAACCGCCCATGAATTCATGATATTTCCCCTTTCGTCAGGCAGTGGGAATTGCGTTTCTTCTACCTCGTGCGCCAACATAAAAACGATGGCCATTGTAATTCCTTCGCAAAAATGCAATACAAAAAAACCCAATAAAACCTGCCACCACAAGGCATTTATGAAGATCATAGGCAACACCAAAAAAATGGTATAATACACCAGTTTGAAAAAGAACAAATTGAAATATTCAATGCGAGGGTGTGTTTTATTATCGTAATTCCCGATTTTCTTTTTGAAGAACTTTACATAGTCCTTTATAAATACCCAGGAAAGTGAGCCCAAACCGTAGAATAGAAATGCATACCAATACTGGTACCGGTGAATTTTCCTCAGTTTTTGATGAGGCGACATTCTCAAAAAAGGAACGGAGGTGATATCTTCATCATGGCCCTCAATATTCGTATAAGTGTGATGAACAATATTGTGCATAATACCCCACATATAAGCATTTGCGCCAATAATATTAAAAGTATAGCTTAAAAATTTATTCATTCCTTTGTGCCTGGATAGGGAACCATGGATGGCATCATGCGAGATATTAACGCCCACAAATGCGGTAAAAAATCCGAGAACAGCCCATAATACAAAGTGAACCCAAAGTGGATTTGAATTTAAAACTAAAAGAAGATACGTCCCTATAAGTACCGATAAATAAAAAAATGTTTTAAATATCATTAAAGGATTGGCATTCTTTGATAACTTATTTACGATGAAATATTCTTCTACTCTCTTATTAACGGTTGAATAGAAATCATTCTGATTTGCCTTTGCAAACCTTATTTTACTTGACATAGTTTAAAAAGTTTTTTATTTTAAATTTTGTACCACGGAATATCAACAATGCATAATACGCCTGGGTAGCCGTTTGCTAAACTTTTCAATCTAATAATTTTGAAATATTTGGATGTTTGCTTTGAAAGAAGCCATGTCAGTTAAAACAAAGCTTTCCATAGATTCCCTTATCGAAAACCTTTCCACTAAAAGCAAAATTTACAGGGGAGAATTTCTGAAAAGAAGTTACACAAATCAATAAAAAAGAAAACAGAAAAATAAACATTACAATTAAATTAAAAAAAACTTACGTAAGGTAGTCTTTATATTCGGTAAAAATGCAAGTTTTTTTAAGACTTACCTTATTGGGTAATGGCGTTTATAAGAGCTTGAATTTATTGACTTTCACTTATCATTTTCTTTATTAATGAAATTTGTCCCAAATGATAATAACTGTGCCCGATAACGCCTTCAATATTTCTTAAATAGCTTCCATAATTTTCGTTAACAAATGGTTTGTCAAAAATGCTATCATCCATTTGTTCCACTTTTTCTGCAAACTTTTCAGAATTGTTCAGAAAATGGGTTACTAATTTATTCCAATCTAATTCTGATTTTATTTGATGAAGATCAAAACTGAATTTATCGCTGATTTCAAGTCTCCCGTTTTCAAAAGTGTTCAATAACCCCGCTAAATAGTAGTTTACGTGGTAGGTTAAAGCTGCTATAGTATTTAAGTTACCAACTTTTTGAATTGCCTGCTGCCAACTAATACTTAATATTTGTTCCTTATAATTTGTGTTAGCAATCCAATGTCCACTAAGCAACACTTCCCTGATTCGGTTTGAAATAGTCAAATTTCTTGTCATTGTCATTAGCAATTTAAATGTTCTTGCTGAAACGATGTTTCGTTATATTGAAGCTAACACACAAATTTATATCTTAAGATGATATTAAGAGTTGAAAAAGTACTCCATACAACTCCCTAAAATGTAAACCCGACAAATGCCCAGATTTTCCTATAATAGTAAACCCCTTTCCATTTAAATCAGTAATCTTGCTCTATCAAATAAAAGATGAACACATCTTTATATCTTAAATTAAATTGCCATGGACAACAAATTACAAATCGAAAAATTGGATGTGCGCGTGCTTATTCCTATTGAAAGACATAAAAAATTAATACAGCTTTTTAAGGAATTGCCAGTTGATGAAGGTTTTATCTTTATTAATGATCATGATCCCCTCCCACTCTATTATGAGTTTCGTTCGATTTATGGAGATGTGGTTGGATGGGAATATCTCAATCGTGGAGGAAGAGAATGGAAGGTGAAAGTTACGCGCATTGAAGCTTCCCAGGGAAGAGCGTTTACGGATATTTCGACCTTGCTCGACCTTCGGAAAGCAGATGAAAAGGAGTGGAAACAAATCGTATTTCATCGTTATGGTATGATGGAGCAAGGCAGTATAATGGAAATTATCGCTGCGGAAGATCCAAAAGAAATTCACGCAATTTTTGTAAATAAATTTGAGGGACAACATTCCTGGATATATAAAAAGCAGGAACCCAATGAATACGTTGTTCATATCACTAAAAAGGTTAAAAGTGGTTTAGGCGATGATGGCTTTTCAGTGGTTAACGAGTTTGACTTGCGGCCTTTTCCACCAACAGAACGTCATGAAATGTTTTATAAAGCCTTTGCTGATATAAAATCGGGCGAAGCTTTTGAATTTATCAATGACCATGATCCCAAGCCTCTTTATTATCAAATGGAAGCAGAAAGCAAAGAACCTTTTAAATGGGAATATCTTGAAAAAGGCCCTGAAGAATGGAAAGTGAGAGTCGTGAAAACGAAGGAGTAATTTATTATTACGGTATTACACCTTGTGCAGACTATCAGTGTAATTCAATTTGTCGTTTAGGAGTTAAAGATTGTCAATTTCAAGATAGATGTTTGAACCGAAATGAAGTCGGTAAGGTTGGCAACCTTTTGAGATATTTTGTACTACATTAAAAAACGTTTATCTGTATTAACCAGGTTACTTATTTATTAAAACACAAAAATTAAATTAATTATGAAGAGCAATCACTTTTTTATAATGGCAATAGGAATTATTGCAGCAGTTGCGATAGGATGCAACAATAATAGCACAAAAAAAAATAAGCAAGTAGTTTATGAATCTCAACTCCAACCTTTAAACTCCAAAGTGACGGGGCTGCAGACAAGCGGCGAGGCCCGGTTTGTAATTGCTGACGACACAATGACCGTTACTATAGATGTGAAAAATGCGCCTCCCGGTATTGAGCACTGGCAACACTTTCACGGCTTCGCCAATGACAGCTCTGCGACTTGTGCTACTGCAGCAGACGATAAAAACGGTGATAGTATTATAGATGTAGTTGAAACAGGACCAGCTTCCGGCACAACGATGGTTTCCTTCAATGAAATGCCTGCAGAAATGAATGTTGGAAGCGACACTTATCCAAAAGCCGGAGCAGATGGTTCTTATCATTATGAAACTAAGATACCGATGACGCAACTCAAGGCAGCTTTTGCAAAAGCCTTTGGAGGTTCAGATATTGATTTGGACCGGAGAGTGCTTTACATCCACGGAGTTCCGGATAGTACGAACTTACCTAAATCTGTGGCTTCCATTGGGAACATCCCTGCACAAGTAACAATACCGATTGCCTGCGGTAAGATAATGAAGGTTGATTAATCATTATCAATTAGGGTAGCCGGATAATTTCATCAAAATCATAACCTGCTCTGGCCAATGCGCGCCGGGCAGATTCTATGGCAATGGGCGCGGGATTCGGAGGATGTACCGGCACTTCTTCAGTCTGCGCCAGTTGGTTTAAAAGCTCCTGCGTTTGCTCATGAGTCAATGCTTCACAAACATCATAGAGTCCTCCGGGCTCTTCCTCAGCCAAATCGTGTTTTTCTAAAACATACCTGATCGCTTTTATTAAAGACAAAGTAGGTGGGGGCACCATTAATGCAGTCAGTGCGCCATGTTCGAGTTTATACCTGGGAAGGAGTTCCTGCATCACCGCGTTATCTGCCTTTTTTGCTGAGGGGAAAAGGGTTTTTTCTTCCATCTTAATGTGCCGCAATAAACCTATCCGAAATTGATGATAATAATTCATCTCAATTTCACCCGGTTGATTAGTGGCGTTACTCAACAACTCTTCAATCCGATGATGATCTTTTGCAAAAAACTGATACAAGGGTTTATTCATAGATTCTTATGTGATAAAATGTTTTCAAATTTACCGATATTCCTACAAAGCAGTAAATGCAGTTATAATGCTTATTTGTATTTTTTATTTAATAGTTCGTGTGGAATAAATTAAAAATATTTTAAAAAATATTTAATGAGATTAGAACCGTGATGCAGAAAAAGATAAAATAAAATGTACTGAGTTGCACCTGTCCGTTGAATCGGAAAAACCAGGAAAGTTTTGTGAAAATTTTTTCGTGTGCCACGAACCAATGAGAGTCAATTTAAATGTTCTTTCTGCAACGTTGAAGCTAACACGCAAATTTATCTTTGAAGATGATATTATAGTTCGCTTTTTTTAAAAATTCGTTAGGCTTTTGATATCCTTTTTTTGATGGAATAATGAAGTCAGGAAATTATTGCATAATTTCAGATTACAAATTCAGATTATGACGAAATATCCTTTTGCTGCCCTTACCGGGTTCCTTTGGCTTGCCTTTTTCATTTATTGGCTGGCTGCAGCTATGACAGCAAAGAAAACGGCGCGCCGCAACGGACGTGGTATTGCCATGGCTGCACGCATTTTCATTGTAGTGGGCATTTTCTTTTCTTTCCGGTTGCGGACTTTTCAAGGTGTGCATTTTCACCTTTTTGATTTCCGGGCACACCCCGCCTTGGGTTGGCTGGGGCTTATCTTCTGCCTGCCCGGGTTTGCACTGGCTATCTGGGCACGCATATATCTCGGGCGCAATTGGGGAATGCCCATGTCACTAAAAGAAGAGCCGGAACTGGTAACAACCGGACCTTACCATTTTGTCCGCCATCCAATATATGCAGGGTTTCTTCTCGCCTCGTTCGGCTCTGTTTTCAGTGTTGGATTGGTGTGGGTGGTACCGTTATGCCTCTTCGGCGTATATTTTATTTACAGCTCCTTTCGTGAAGACCGACTCATGGCTGAGCAATTCCCGCAAACCTATCCTGCCTACAAGCAACGAACTAAACGCCTGATACCGTTTATTCTTTGATATGGTGGAAAGATGGGAATGTTGGCAGCTATATTAATGACGGTAATAATTGGTACAAAAAATGCTGATGATTGACTCTCGTCCCCTTACTATTTTAATAGCTCGTGTGGAATGAATTAAAAATATTATTAAAAATGTTTCATGAGATAAGAACACGGGATTCAGATAAAGGATGAAAATAAAATGTTCTGGGTTGCAAGTGTCCGCCGAGGCGGAAACATCAGGACAGCAGTGATTTTATAATCTAAATATACTACGGATAGCGGGAGCATTCGGACAGGCAGCTTATAACGCTGATTTGAGGACTACAAATTTCTTTTGTAAACAAATTATTTTCGATTGATTTTCTCAAAATTTTGTTGATCTTTAGTAAAACTTTTTATAAAGTGAAAGTAAAATTTTACGGCGTAC
>Ga0208357_1001080_pt1 | contig 20529 bp, 21 predicted proteins | sample NGESurdeep092012_6_FD_184487 | JGI IMG/M metagenome (GOLD analysis project Ga0208357, IMG submission 184487) | Arctic peat soil microbial communities from Barrow, Alaska - NGEE Surface sample F52-2 deep-092012 (SPAdes) | ecosystem: Environmental > Terrestrial > Soil > Wetlands > Peat ... | reverse complement strand
CGCCTTGCTGGCGTCGTAGGCGGGGATGCGGCTTCCCGGCTGCAGCCCGGCCACCGAACCGATGAAGACGATCGATCCAGCGTCGGGCAGGATCACGAAGGCGCGGCGCACCAGCATGAAATGGGCCCGCAGGTTCAGGTCGAAGGTGCGGTCCCAATCCTCGAGTGAGGTCCCGGCCACACCCATGCCGAACCCCGTTCCGACGTTGAGCACGATCCCGTCGGGCGACATGCCGCGCTCCTCGGCCACGGCGACCTGGCAGCCCTCCTCGGTCGTGACGTCGCACACCACCACCGCCGCTCGCCCGCCCTCTTCGGTGATCTGGCGCCAGGTGCCCTGCACCGCCTCCTCGTCGCGGTCCACGCAGATGACCGCCGCCCCCTCACGGGCCGCCCGCACGGCGATGGCCCGTCCGTTGCCGACCGGCGCATCGGGGTCCCGCGAGGGCTGCGTGCCGGCCCCGACCACCGTGATGCACCGCCCGGCCAACATGGCACTCACCCGGCGGGCCCCCCGGCCACGTCGTCGGCCCGCGCCTGGGCCGAGGGCTCGAGCGGTACCCGCAACGAGCGCAGCACCGTTGACAGCATGAGGTAGTGGCCGATGAGCATGAGCAGCTCGATCAGATCGCCGCTGTCGAGGCGGTCGGCCAGGGCCGACCAGGTGACGTCGCTCACCGCGCCGTCGTCGGCCGTCTCGTCGACGGCGGCCAGGGCGGCCCGTTCGAACGGATCCCACTCCACCGTGGACAAGCTGGCGCCCAGCGCTTCCAGTTCGGCCGGGGTGATCCCCTGGGCCCCGCCGAGGTCGAGGTGGTGGGCCCATTCGTAGCGCCCGTTGAACCGGGCGGCCGTGCGCAGGATCACGAGCTCGCGCAGGCGGCCCGGAAGGTGACCGTCGAGCAAGGCGCCGCCGAAGCCCAGCCAACGCCGGAACAGGTCGGGCTGATGGGCCAGCGTGGTGAAGATGTGCATCGGCTCCTCGTCGCCCCCCGGTGACGCCGACAGCAACCGGGACAGCCGCTCGTCCCATTGCGACGCTGGGAGCGGGGCGATCCGAGCGGGCTCGGGCTCGGCGCTCATGGACGCATCGTAGGCACGTCGACCGTCAGCGACGAGGACGAAATCCGATCGGCGGGCTCGGCAGCTGGTGGATCGCCGCATCGGGTCGGCAGACTTCGTCGATCAACCCGTAGGCCAGAGCCTCGTCGACCCCCATGAACCTGCCGAGGGCCAGGTCTTCGGCCACCTGGCCCTCGGGCCGGCCCACGGCCGTGGCCAGGCGAGCGCAGAAGCGCCGGCGCTCATCGGCCCGGAGCTCCACCCATTGCGACACCTCACGGGCCGATGCCTCCAACTGGGTGGCCGGCTCGCGCAGGGAGAAGCGGGTGCTCGGCATGGCCGCCCGGTACTGGCAGACGGCGAGTGGGCCCAGCGCCGGGCCGCCCACCTGGCCCATGCACAGGGCGCGCACCGGGACACCGGACAGTTCGATCACGTCCATGAGCGTGAGGGCCAGGGCCAAGGTTCCGTCCCCGCAGTCGATGCGGAGCGAGATGGCCTCGTCACCCTCGGCATCGAGCGTCATCAGCTCGGCCGCCACCCGGGTCGCCGTCATGTCGTTGAGCGGGCCGCGCAGCAGCACGACCCGCTGCTCGTAGAGGCGCCGGGCCAACGTGTCGCTCCAGTCGCCGTCACGGCCGATCTCACGGCCCATCTCACGATCCGTCATGGTCAATCCTCCATTCCAGCCTGGCCCCGAGGGCCGACGTGTAGCGCTCCACCGTGGAGAGGCGAACGTCGAGGTCGCCCGCCTCGAATCGAGCCACCGCCGACTGGGAGTTCCGCATGCGGGCCGCCACCTCCACCTGGGATACCCCCAACTGGTGGCGCAGCGCGGTCAGCTGCCCGCTGAGCGCCTGCCGGCGCTCGGCCATCTGGCGGAAGCCGGGGAAGACGGGAAGGTGTCGGCGCTCGTTCACGGTGCTGCCATTATCTCATATATGAGATAACCTCGGGCGCACCAACGTGCCGAAGGAGAGAGCCATGCCGATGCCCACCCCCGTCCAGATCCTGGTCCCGACCGTCATAGAGGAGGGCAGCCGGGGAGACCGGGCCTTCGACATCTACTCCCAGTTGCTGCGGGAGCGGATCGTCTTCCTGGGCCAGGAGGTCGACGACCAGGTGGCCAACCTGATCATCTCCCAGATGCTGTTCCTCGAGGCCGCCGACAACGAGAAGGACATCCACCTCTACATCAACTCCCCTGGAGGCATGGCCTACGCCGGCATGGCCATCTACGACGTGATGCAGCACGTGGCCCCCGACGTCTCCACCATCTGCGTGGGCATGGGGATGTCCGCCGCCGCCATGATCCTCTGCGGCGGGACGCCAGGGAAGCGCTTCGCCCTCCCCAACTCCCGCATCATGATCCACCAGGGCTCGGCCGGTACCCGGGGGGCGCCGTCGGACATGGAGATCCAGCTGCGCGAGGTCCTGGCCCTGACCCACCGCATGGCCGAGATCATCGCTCACCACTCGGGACGACCGGTCGAGCAGGTCGCCCTCGATATCGACCGCGATCACTACCTGACCGCCGAGGAGGCGCAGGCCTATGGCCTCATCGACGACATCATCCTGCCCCGGCGCGGCCTGTCGGCCCCGACACTCGGGGTGGCCACCGGGTGAATTCCGGGGCGGGCACCAGGCGCAACCCCGGGCCGGCGCCAGCGACACCCGGCGGTGCCTCCTCGCACGGCCGTGTTGGCGGCGCGTAAGGTAGGTGACATGAGTGTCAGGAAACGCTCGGCACGAGGGAGGACCGACGATGCAGGCTGAAGATCTGATTCTGGTCAGCGTGGACGACCACGTCATCGAACCACGGGGCATGTTCGACGGCCTCCTACCCGCCAAGTACCAGGACCTGGCCCCCCAGCTCATCCGTCGTCCCGACGGGACCGACTACTGGCACTACCACGGGCAAGAGATCCCCAATGTGGGACTCAACGCGGTCGTCGGCCGCCCGCCCGAGGAGTACGGCATTGAGCCGACCTCGCTCGATGACATGCGGCCGGGCTGTTACGACATCCATGAGCGGGTACGCGACATGTCGGCCAACGGTGTCCTCGGATCCATGTGCTTCCCCTCCTTCCCGCAATTCTGCGGCCAACTCTTCGCCCGGGCCGAGGACAAGGACGAGGCTCTGGCCATGATCCAGGCCTACAACAACTGGCACATCGAGCAGTGGTGCGGGGCCGAGCCGGGACGATTCATCCCCCTTTCCATTCCGATCATCTGGGACCCCGAGTTGATGGCCACCGAGGTGCGGCGGGTGGCCAAGATGGGGTGTCACGCCGTCACCTTCTCGGAGAACCCCGAGAAGCTGGGCTGGCCCTCCCTGCACAACAGCCATTGGGACCCGTTCTGGCAGGCGTGTTCGGACGAGGGCACGATCATCTGCATGCACCTCGGCTCCTCGTCGGAGCTGCTCATCACCTCGGTCGAGGCGCCTATCGACGTCATGATCAGCCTGCAGCCCATCAACATGGTGCAGGCGGCGGCCGACCTGCTGTGGTCGCCCATCCTGCGCAAGTACAAGGACCTCCGCTTCGCCCTCTCCGAGGGCGGGATCGGCTGGATCCCCTACGCCCTGGAGCGGATCGACTACGTCTACGAGCACCACCGCAAGTGGACGGGGCAGGACTTCGGCGACATGCTGCCCAGCCAGGTCTTCAAGGAGCGCATCATCACGTGCTTCATCGACGACGCCTTCGGCATTGACAGCCGCCGGTATCTCAATCTCGACAACATCACCTGGGAGTGCGACTACCCGCACTCGGACTCCACCTGGCCGCAGTCTCCCGAGGCGGCCATGAAGTACCTGGCCGACGTGCCCGACGACGAGATCAACAAGATCACGCACCTCAACGCCATGAAGCACTTCCAGTTCGACCCCTTCAGCGTCCGGCCCCGGGAGAAGTGCACGGTGGGCGCGCTGCGGGCCGAGACTGCAGACGTGGACACCGCGCTGAAGTCGCAGCTCCGTGGTGGGTCGCAGCGCAAGCCGGGTGAGATCGTCAACATGGGGACCATGTCCCAGATGCTCGACCGCGACTAAGTCCGGTCCGTCCCGATGTCTATCGATTACGTCACCGGTGACGACCACATCGTCACCATCACCATCAACCGCCCCGAGGCGCGCAACTCCATGGACATGGAGCACTTCTTCCAGCTCCGTAGCGCCTGGGAGCGCTTCGGTGAGGACGACAATTCCTTCGTCGCCGTGATCACCGGCGTGGGTGAGGACTTCTGTGTCGGGGCTGACCTCAAGACGTACATCCCCCAGATCACCAAGCTCCAGAAGCAGATGCAGTCCGGTGACGTCTCCGAGATCGGTGGGTACCGGTTGGACGACGGCGTCAAGGCCGTGCTGCGCGGTACGAAGCTGTACAAGCCGATCGTCGCCGCCATCAACGGGAACTGCGTGGCCGGCGGCATGGAGATGCTCGGCGGCTGCGACCTGCGGGTGGCCAGTGACACCGCCTGCTTCGGCGTCATGGAACCCAAGCGCGGCCTCTTCGCCGGCGGCGGGACGACGGTCCGCCTCCCCCGGCAGATCCCCTACCCGGCCGCCATGGAGCTGCTCCTGTGCGCCGACCGGATTCCAGCCTCGCGTGCCTATGAGATGGGCCTGCTCAACGAGGTGTGCCGTCCGGCCGACCTGATGGAGCGGGCCTACGACTACGCCCGGCGGATCACGGCCAACGGACCCTTTGCCGTGCGCAAGACCAAGGAGTCCGTGTTGCGAGGGTTGGCCACCGACATGGGCCAGGCCTACAAGATCGAGTCGGAACTGTCCGGCCAGGTCTTCTCGAGCGAAGACGCCACCGAAGGCCCCAAGGCCTTCGCCGAGAAGCGGGCGCCCGTCTGGAAGAACCGCTAAGGCACCTCGTCAGCTGAGGACGCTCGGTTTCTGGATCCGGCGGAGGGCCAGGAGAGAGGGGAATCCGACCGTGAGCGTCTGGCGTCTCCAGCCGCGGAGCGAGAGCCCGCGACGACGGGCCATCGGGCCGGCGAACAACGCTTCGGCCACGTGAATGGCGGCGGTGCCGACCAGCATGTACCGGCACACTTCTTGCGACGGCAACGGCACCGGACTGGCCCCGCCAGCGAGGGTGTGCGCCCCTTCATGGGACGAGAGGATGACCAGGGCGACGATTCCCCCATCGAGCAGGGCGAACCAGGCCCACGACGGGCGGACGACGTCGGAGCGCTTTGGTGCGGCCATTGTCCTGTTCTACCGATCGGGGCGGCCGGGCAGCCAATCCGCCGGGGTGGCGTTCGGCCGGGGCAGTGGGCGGATATGAGGGGTGTCGGCGGCCCGGGCCGTACGGCATCCCGTTCGTCTGTTTCCGAACACCGGACGGGTAGAGCGTTCGCACACGTGGGGATAGGGTTTTCCGTATGAAGGCTCGACGGCTGGGAATCCTTCTGGGGATGGCCGCACTCGTGCTCGTAGCGGGTGGATGCGATTGGACGATGTTCGGGCTCGACGCTGGCTCACTCGCACTACAGCGCCACCGAAAACGCGATTTCGAAATCAAACGTCTCGAAGCTGGTACAGCACTTCACGGGGCAGACAGGCGGTGCCGTCGATTCATCCCCAGCCGTGGCCAATGGCGTGGTGTACGTCGGCTCGGGCGATGACAAGCTGTACGCCTTCGACGCCAACGGAGCGACCAACTGCTCCGGGACGCCCAACAGGTGCAGTCCATTATGGACAGCCATGACTGGAGGCGGCGTTGGGTCATCGCCGGCCGTCATCAACGGCGTGGTCTACGTCAATTCTGGCGACAACCTCCTCTACGCCTTCGACGCCAACGGAGCGACCAACTGCTCAGGGACGCCGAAGGTGTGCAGTCCATTGTGGACCGCTCAGACCGGTGGCCAACCTTCCTCACCCACGGTGGCCAACGGCGTGGTGTACAGCGGCGGGAGCTCTGTGTACGCCTTCGACGCCAACGGCATCACCAATTGTTCGGGAACCCCAAAGGTATGTGCGCCCCTGTGGACGAGTTCCTTTACAGGGCTGGGGTATTCTTCGTCACCCGCCGTGGCGAACGGGGTCCTCTATGCCAGTGGCGTGGACGATAAGCTCTACGCCTACGACGCCAACGGAGCGACCAACTGCTCGGGGACGCCGAAGACCTGTAGTCCTTTGTGGACCGCCACCCTGGGCACCACGACCAGTGATTCCACTCCTGCGGTCGTAGGTGGCATCGTGTACGTCGGGTCCAATGACTCCAAGCTCTACGCCTTCGACGCCAACGGCAACACCAACTGCTCCGGAGCGCCCAAGACCTGCGGTCCCTTGTGGACCGCGGCCACCCCGAACCCCTTCAACTTCTCTTCCCCGGCGCTGGCCAACGGCGTGGTGTATGCCGGCTCCTCGGACCTTGAGGCCTACGACGCCAACGGCACTACGAACTGCTCGGGAGCGCCGAAGACTTGCACCCCACTTTGGGCCGCGAACGTCGGAGTGATGGACTCGTCGCCGAGCGTGGCGAATGGTCTGGTCTTCATCGGCTCATTCAGCAACTTTGGTGGCCAGAAGTTTGGCGTCGAGGCCTTCGACGCGACCGGAACGACCGACTGCTCAGGGATCCCCAAGCTGTGCACCCCGCTGTGGACCGGTGTCACTGGATCACCCGTTCTCTCGTCCCCGGCCATTGCCAATGGCAAGGTGTACGCAGGCGATGGACTCCCGATCTTCTTCGACAACAAGCTCTACGCCTTCGGGCTGCGCTAAGCAGCTCCACAATCCCATCCGGCTCAATCGGCAGCGGGATGGGATTGTTCACTCGCTGGGTTCGAGAGCTCCGCCGCCCGGCTACTGCTTGGACCCCTGCCCCAGGACCTTCAGAAACCAGGCGCCCATGCGGCCCGGCTTTGCGGCCTGGTGATGGTCGGAGCCGTGACCGGATCGACCGAAGCTCCCGGCCCCGTCAAACCCGACCGCCGTATTGGGCGTTTCGTGTTTCGGCACCTTGGCCATCCGACGTCTTTCTTTGCGAGCCTTCCCCTGAGATCCCATCGCACCATCTTGGTCGAGGAAGGTCCCGGTGCGGCGGGCCCGTCGCCCTACCGTCCCAGGACGACGTTCGCCGACGGCACCGTGCCGCCACGGGTCACCGACGCGGCCAGCTGCCCGCAGGCCGCGTCGATCTCGGCCCCCCGGGTCATCCGTATGGTGGCATTGACGCCCAAGTTCTCCAGCTGGTCACGGAATCGCCGCACGCCCCCGCTCGAGGTGCCCCGGACGGCGTAGCCGGGGGTGGGGTTCAGCGGGATCAGGTTGACGTGGGCCCCGAGCGGTCGGGCGAACCTGGCGAGCTCGAGGGCGTCGCTTTCCTGGTCGTTGACGTCGTGGATCATGGCCCATTCGATGGAGAGCCGCCGGCCCGTCGCCTTGACGTACTCCGCACAGGCGGCGGCCAGATCGGCCAGCGGGTAGCGCTTGTTGATCGGCACCAGGGCGTCCCGCTTCTCGTCGTTGGCCGCGTGCAACGAGACGGCCAGGTTCACGGGTAGCCGCTCCCCCGCCAAGCGCCGGATCCCCGGGACCACACCCACCGTCGACAGCGTGAGGTGGCGAGCGGACAGGCCCATCTCGCCGTGCAGTCGGGTCACGGCCCTCCAGACCCGGTCGTAGTTGGCCAGCGGCTCCCCCATGCCCATGAACACGACGTTGGACAGACGCCGGGGCTGTGCCGCCCGCATCGCCTCGGCCACCTGCTCCACGATTTCACCGGCGCTGAGCTGGCGCTGGAACCCCGCCTGCCCGGTGGCGCAGAACTGGCACGCCATGGCGCAACCGGCTTGGGTGGACACGCAGACGGTGACTCGATCCGGATAGTGCATCAACACCGCTTCGACCTGGGCCCCGTCGCCCAGGGCCCAGAGCCACTTGGTCGTCTGTCCGTCATCGGCCGATTGGCGCGAGACCTCGGTCAGTGCCCGGGGCAGTGCCACCGACAGTTGCTCACGCAGCGCGGCCGGCAGCTCGGTCATCTCCTCGGGCCGTTGGACCCGCCGGTGCAGGCCGTCCCACACCTGCCGGGTGCGAAAGGCCGGCTCGTCCCCGAGGATCTCGGCCAGCTCCTGGCGCGAGAGATCGTAGGGAGCGGGCATCGCGCCCAGGCTACGGCCTGTGGGCCGGGTCTCAGTCCCGGCCGAGGATGACGGTTCCGGCCGCGCTGAACCATCCGCTGGTGCCGTTCACGCAGGCCAGCCGGGCGTCCTCGACCTGCCGGGGGCCACACTCGCCCCGCAGCTGCTTGACCGCCTCGATGAGCAGGAACATGCCGCGCATGCCCGGTTGGCACGACGAGAGTCCTCCGCCGTCGGTGTTGGTCGGGAGGGCGCCGCCGACCCGGAGCCGGCCGTCCTCGACGAAGGCGCCACCCTCACCCTTCTTGCAGAAACCCAGCCCCTCGAGGGTGAGGAGCACCATGGGGGTGAAGGCGTCGTAGAGCTGCGCCGTGTCGATGTCGTCGGGTTTCACGCCGGCCCGGTCGAACGCCAGCTGGCCCGAGCGCACGCACGGTGACTCGGTGAAGTCGTCCCACTCACTCATGGTGGTGTGCGACGCCGCTTCGCCCGTCCCCAACACCCAGACGGGAGCCTTGGCGCAGTCGCGGGCCCTCTCCTCGCTGGTCAGGACGATCGAGCCGCCGCCGTCGGTGCGGATGCAGCAGTGCAGTTTGGTCAGCGGGTCCCACACCAGCGGTGCGTCGACCACGTCGTCGATGGTGATGGGGTCCTGGTAGTAGGCGTCAGGGTTGAGGCCGGCGTTGTACCGGGTCGACACCGCCACCTCGGCCAGCTGCTCAATCGTGGTGCCGAACTCGTGCATGTGACGCCGGGCCACCATGGCGTAGTGCGAACCGACCGGGTGCCCGAACGGCGCGGCGAACTGGATGGGGCCCCGGGTGCCGAAGGACAGGTTGGCCATCCGGAGCTTCTTCTTGAGGTCGGCCCGCTGGGTCGAGCCGTAGGTGAGCACCACCGTCTCGACCAGACCCTGCGCGATGGCGGCGGCGGCGTGCTCGACCATGAACTCCCAGATGCTGCCGCCGTGCCCGGTCGAGTCGACCCAGTTGGGCCGGATCCCCAGGTACTCGGCCAGCTCGATGGGCGGCAGCGCCCCCGTCAACGAACAGAAGCCATCGACCTCGTCCTTGGCGATGCCGGCGTCGGCCAGCGCACGCGTCGTCCCCTGGAAGTTCAGTTGAAAGGCGGTCTTGTCGTCGACCCGTCCACAGTCGGACGTCGAGGCGCCGACAATGGCTACCCGGCGGTTCGGCATGAGTCTCCTGTTCGTATTCGGAATGAGGTGCGGAAGTAGCGCGGCCGCAGCCGGATCGGGTCGATCAACCCATCTTCAGGCCGGGGTGGCGCGAGTGGAACACCTGGGCGTTGATCTCCGCCCCGATCGCGGCCGGGTCCCACTTGACCTCGCCCTTGGGGTTGTCGACGCTGGCGCCCAGCTTCCAGGGCTCGTAGTGCGCGATGTTGGTGCCCACGGCCCGGAAGACCTGGCCGGTGACGTGCATGGCTTCGTCGGAGGCCAGCCACGCCACCATGGGGGCCGAATTCTGCGGGTTGAGGCGGCTGAACTCGTCGTCCCCGTAGGCGTCGGGCTCCTTGATCTCGACGTCCTTGAGCACTCCCCCGGCCATGCGGGTGGCCCCGCCCGGACCGATGGCATTGGCCCGCACGCCATAGCGCGAACCCTCGAGCGAGGTGATGATGGTCAGGGCGGCGATGGCCGACTTGGCCGACCCGTAGTTGGCCTGACCGACGTTGCCCTGGAGCCCGGCCGATGACACCGTGTTGACGATGGCCGCCCGGACGTTCTCACCGGCCTTGGTGCGCTCGCGCCATCGGATGCAGGCGAACTTGGTCACGGCGAAGGTGCCCTTGAGGTGCACGCGGAGGACCGAGTCGAAGTCGTCCTCGGTCATCGACACGATCATCTTGTCCCGGATGATGCCGGCGTTGTTGACCAGGATGTCGTGCCCGCCGAAGGCTTCGTAGGCCGAGGCGATCAGGTTCTCGGCGCCGCCGAAGTCGGCCACATCGTCGTAGTTGGCCACCGCCTCGCCGCCCCGGGCCTTGATCACCTCGACCACCTCGTCGGCGGCCCGCTTGTCCGCACCCTCGCCGCTCGAGCTACCGCCCAGGTCGTTGATGACCAGCTTGGCGCCCTGAGCCGCCAGCTCGAGGGCTTCGCCCCGGCCGATCCCGTGCCCGGACCCGGTCACGATCGCGATCTTGCCGTCCAGAATACCCATGAAACCCCCAATTGAGAGAGAAGACTGACACGTCTGTCACATACCGTAACGGGAGGTCGAGCGACCCACAATTCGGCCCCCGGGGCCGGCACCGGCGCCTGCCGCGAGATCGACACTGACACGAATGTCATATACGGTGAGGGCGTCAGCGGGCGCCCGGCAACGGGGATGCCGCACCTCCACCAGGAGCCTTCCCGGGGACGGACGCGGCGCGATGTCTCGTCTGAACCCGCCGGTCCGGCGGTGCGCACAAGGGAGGGACATGGCAGGTACCACGAAGGCCGGGACAGAGCCCGTGACCGCACCCGCGACCGACGGGGATCTGCTGCTCGACATCACGGGCCGGCCGGTCACCCTCCGCCAGATCGACCTCGATACGTTCTTCCGCCCCAAGCGGGTCGCCGTGGTCGGAGCGTCGGACTCCAACGCCCGCCCCAACACGGCGCTGACCAACAAGATCACCATCTGGGGCGAGGAGCGGGGGGCCACGGTCCACTACGTCAACCCCAACCGCAGCGAAGTCAACGGCCGGCCCTGCGCCAATGCCCTGACCGACATCACCGAGCGGCTGGACCTGGTGGCCATCCTGGTCGGCGATCCCCTCCCCATCCTCCGTGACGCCGTGGCCGCCAACGCCAAGTTCGCCGTCGTCTTCGCCGCCGGGTTCGCCGAAGTAGGCGCCGAGGGCGAGAAGATCCAGGCCGAGATGGAGGAGATCATCGACAGCGGCGATCTCCACGTCCTCGGGCCCAATACCAACCTCAACGCCTTCGAGGTCTTCCGGGACGACCTGCCCGGAAAGGCGATCACCCTGATCACCCAGAGCGGCCACCAGGGCCGACCGGTCTTCCAGGGCCAGGAGATGGGCATTCGCCTCTCGCACTGGGCCCCGGCGGGCAACGAAGCCGACATGGAGTCGGCCGACTTCATCCGCTACTTCTCCGACCTGGACTCCACCGGAGCCATCGCCTGTTACATCGAGGGCTTCAAGAACGGCCGGACCCTGCAACTGGCCGCCGACCACGCCGCCCAGAAGAAAGTGCCCATCGTCGCCGTCAAGGTGGGGCGGACCGACGAGGGCACGGCCATGGCCAAGGCCCACACCGGCCACCTCACCGGCTCCGACGCCGTCGTCTCCTCCGTCTTCCGCCAGTACGGCGTGCAGCGCGTCGACGGCCTGGACCAACTGCTCGACGTCTCCGCCGCGCTGGCCCGCACCAGGCCCCCCACCGATGCCGCCATCCGCCGCCTCAAGCGGGGCGCCGGCGGCCGGGTCTGTGTGTACTCGATCTCCGGCGGCACCGGGGCCCACATGGCCGACATGGTATCGGCGGCCGGACTCGAACTGCCCCCGCTGACCAAGCACTCCCAGACCGAGCTCCACACCTGGATCCCCCCGTACCTGCGGGTCTCGAACCCGGTGGACAATGGTGGGGCGCCGGTCCGGGACTGGCGGGGGCCCAAGATCATCGAGACGATGCTGGCCGACCCCAACGTCGACCTGCTGCTCTGCCCGATCACCGGGGCCCTCCCCTCCATGGGCAACAAGCTGTGCGAGGACCTGGTGGCCGCCGCCGCCACGACCGACAAGCCGGTCTTCGTGGTCTGGGGCTCACCGGTCGGCGACGAGGAGGCCTACCGGACGACCCTGCTGCAGAGCGCCGTCCCCACCTTCCGCACGTTCACCAATGCCGTGATGGCGGCCCAGGCCTATTTCGACCATCACCGGTTCGTCAGCGGCTACACGTCGCCGTTCACCCACCCGGTGCTGGCGCCCAGCCCGGCCGCGGCAAAGGCCTCGCGCCTGATCGCGCCCAAGGGCAAGCGACGGGCCAGCGGGACCGCACTCAGTGAGCAGGACTCTAAGGCGTTGCTCAAGGCGTACGGCATCCCGGTACCCACCGAGCGGGTCGTGCATTCGGCCAGCGAAGCGGCCAAGGCGGCCAAGCACATCAGGTTCCCGGTCGTCATGAAGATCGTCTCGGCCGACATCCTGCACAAGTCCGACCTCGGCCTGGTCGCCGTCGGCGTCCGCGATGAGGAGGACGCCCGCCGCACCTACAAGCGGCTCATGGCCACGGCGAAGAAGGCCGCGCCCAAGGCGTCGATCGACGGGGTCCTGGTGGCCCAGATGGCCCAGGGCATCGAGACCGTGGTCGGTGTGGCCCAGGACGACCTGTTCGGGCCGGTCGTCATGTTCGGCCTCGGTGGTGTCTTCATCGAGGTGCTGAAAGACGTCACCTTCCGGGTTCCTCCGTTCACCAAAGGCGACGCCGCCGCCATGCTGCACGAATTGGCCGGCTCGGCCATGCTCGGAGGTGTGCGCGGGCAACAGGCCGCCGACCTCGACGCGCTGGTCGATGTGCTCATGAAGGTCCAGCACCTGGCCGTCGACCTTTCGGCCGACGTCGCCGAGCTCGACATCAACCCGCTGCTGGCCGGGCCCAAGGGTGTCGTGGCTGCCGACGCGCTCGTCGTCCTGTCCTGAACCAACCGAATCAACGAGACACGCAGGAGCGACGATGAGTGAGAATTCCGAAAGCCCGGCCGGCGAGGATGTGACCCGGCGGATCGCCGACGGCATCGCGTGGATCACCCTCAACCGGCCCGACGCCGGCAATGCCATGACCGGGGCCATGCGGGACCAGATCAGCGAGTGGGTCCACGATGCGTCCTCCGACCTCTTCGTCCGGGTGGTGGTCATCACCGCCGCCGGTGACCGGGCCTTCTGCACCGGCGCCGATCTGCGAGGCGCCCGGGCCGCGCCCCGACCGAAGCCCGACGACGCCCCCGAGGGTGTCATGGGCGACGGCGCCCGCACCATCCGCAACGGCTGGCAGCGCCTGGTGAGCTCCATCATCGACTGCGAGAAGCCGGTGATCGCCGGCGTGAACGGCACCGCGGCCGGCGGCGGCATGCACCTGGCTCTGGCCTGTGACTTCGTCGTGGCCGCCGAGGAATCGAAGTTCATCGAGGTCTTCATCCGGCGCGGCATCGCGCCCGACGCCGGCGGCGCCTGGTTGCTGACCCGACTGGTCGGGATCCAGAAGGCCAAGGAGCTGTTCTTCTTCGGCGACGATGTCCCCGCCGCCGAGGCCTATCGCCTGGGTCTGGTCAATCGCCTCGTGCCGCGGGCCGAGCTCGACGCCACGCTGCATGAATTGGCCACCCGCCTGGCCAGTGGTCCGACCAAGGCCATCGGCATGGCTAAGTGGCTGACCAACCGCGCCCTCGACGTCGACCGTTCCACCTCGTTCCAGGACGAGGCCTTCGCCCAGGAACTGATCACCCACACCGCCGACTCCACCGAGGGCATCGCCAGCTTCGTCGAGCGGCGTCCCGCTGCCTTCAAGGGCTGGTAATCCGGTCCTTCAGCCCGATGCGCCCGGCGCTGTAGTCGACGTCGGGGTCGACGCGGTTGGTCCGGTGGTCGTCGTGGTCGGCACGCTCGTCGTCGTGGTCGTGGTCGAACCAGCGGTCGTCGACGTGGTGCTTCCGGCGGTCGTGCTCGGCCTGGTCGTCGACGGGACCGTTGTGGTCGTCGAGGGTGGCGGTTGCGTGGTGTTCGTCGTACCGCCGAAAATCGAGGTCCCGTTGCCCGGCGAGCCGCCGAAGAGATCAGCCAGCGGCTTTCCGGCGCCCAGCTCCACCAGGGTGATGATGGCGAGAACGAGCACGAAGACGATGAGCGACGTCACGGCCACCACACGCCAGTTCAGCTGGCGCGGCACCTCGGCCGGCGTCTCCACTTCGGGAACCACCGCCGTGCGCGGTCCCGGTGAGGTGATCTCCGTCACCGGCACCTCGTCGCCTCGAACCTCATTCGATCTCACCGCCTCGGTCACCGGCGCGGAGGCTTCGGGAACGCTCTCGGTGACCGCGCCGGCCACATTGGTGCCCCCCAGCCGGCGGAGCAAGCTGGAGTCGGGAGCCCGCACCACCGCCTGACGGACGGCGTGATGGGTCCGGTCGATCGACTGCGCCACCACCGCCGTCCCGATGGTGGCGGCGGCCGACCCGATGGCCACTCCCACGATGGTGCCGCTCACCCCGAAGAACGAAGCGATCGTGGCGGCCACCACGGCACCGGCGACCGAAGCCAGGACCTGTCGGATGGAGATCTTCACGATTCCCCGCGCCTATCCGTCAGTGTCGGCGTCAGTGTCAGTCGACGCGGCGTCCGCGTCACGGCCCGGGCGATGTCAGACGGACGGACTTCGGAACCACTCAATCCCCCACGGCCCCGTCGATGCACTCGCGCAACAGATCGGCGTGGCCGTTGTGGCGGGCGTACTCCTCAATCATGTGCGCCATGACCCATCGCAGGTCACGGGTCGGCCGCTCCGCCGAGGCGGAGAGCACATCGAAGGACGTGGCTTGGCCAACGACGGTGCGCGAGTGCGCGCACTGCCGTTGGAATTCCTCCAAGGCCACTGCCACGCGACCCGGATCGAGCATGTGCCACTCGGCCTCCGGATCGTCGCCCGCCTCGATCGGTTCGGGCGCCGAACCACCGGCGAAGACGTGTTCGAACCACCACCATTCGACCGACGTCATGTGCTGCACCATCCCCAGCAGGGTCATCGCTGAAGGCGGCACGCTGGCCCGCACCATCTGGAGGCCGGTCAAGCCTTCACACTTCTGCCGCAAGGTGGTCCGATGGAAATCGAGCCAGGAGGTCAACGTGGTCCGCTCGTCGGCCACCAACGGCGGATCGTCGCGCACAATTTCAGGCGCCATGGCATCAGAGTAGTGGCGAAATCTCGGGCCGATGGGTCCCCGGTATCATCGAGGCCGTGCGTGAACGGTGGTTGTCGAAGCGGGCTCTCGGCCTGCACGCTGGCCTTCTCTTCTTCGTACCGGCCTGCGCCGTCGCCGCCTGGTGGCAGATCACCCGGGCCACCGATGGGAACGGCCTGAGCTACCTGTACGCGGTCGAGTGGCCCGTGTTTGCCATCCTCGGCGTCTACTTTTGGTGGATGCTGATCCACACCGACTACGACAGCGTCGGCCTCAAGGGCATGCGCAACCGGGAGTCGTCGGATGCCGCCCTTCCGCCGACCGCCGTTGCCAGCACCCCCGTTACCCCCGTTACTCCCGTTCCGGTGACATCTCCCTCTGCGGCTCCCGCCGATGGAGAGGATCCCGAGCTGGCGGCGTACAACGCCCGACTAGCCAGCCTCTCGGCCCGCGGGCCCCAAACGTGGCGTCACCGCGAGCACACCGTGGTCCGTCGGGGCCCCACCTCATGAGCGGCCTGCTGAGCGGCCTGTGGTCCAACCTGACCAAACCCGGCATTGCGGGAGCACTGGAGCGCTACAAGGTGATGGCCTACATCGTGGGTGTCGGGCTCATCATTCTGGTCTTCGTCGGCATACCGCTGCAGTACGCCGCAGGGCTGCCCCAGGTGGCTCACATCGTGGGGCCGATCCACGGATTCCTCTACATCGCCTACCTTGTTGCCGCGCTCGACCTGGCCCGGCGAGCTCGCTTCACGCTGTTGCAGATGGGGGCCATGGTGGGCGCCGGCTTCGTGCCGTTCTTGGCCTTCGTGGTGGAGCGCAGCGTGGCCAAGCGGGTCAGCGCCGTCCTGGTGGAGCGGGAGGAAGCGACCACGGCGTCGGGGGCCGCAGAACGACAAGGTTGATGATCGGCGCCGTGGCCCGGTCACCGTCACGGTGCCGCGCCTCCGTCGGGATCGCCGACGCGGGATCAGGAACGCAGTTCGATGGGGTACGCCCTGAGCGCGGCGAGAACGGCGTCACGATGCAGTTGGAACAACAGGGCGCGATCGTCGGCACTCTTCAAGTTGATGCGGACTCCGGTGGGAAGTCTCTCCACACATGAGATATCGGCCCACCGCATTTCAACTCGGGGGACCAGCCACCTCAGCCAGCGCGAGGTGGGCCCCACCATGAGGCCCGACGGCCGAATGTCCAAGCGTACGAGTGGCCAACTGGCGCGACTGACTTCTCCCATACCCAGGCACCAGGTTCCGCTCCCGATGAAGTGCTCCCCACCCGCTCCCGACCAGTCGGCGCGCCCGCCCCGCAGGTGCAAGACGAAGATGGCCAGGCTGGCTGCGGCCACGATGCTGACGAGAACGAAGAGGGCAGGCATGGGTCGGTCGGCTCCAATCGCAATCACTCGGGTCAGGGGATGAGCCGCCTCACCCCCACCTCAAGTATCGGCCTCTTCGGAGGATACGCCATGGGCTGGACGGCCCATATTCACCCGCCCGCGGCGGCGGGCTCCTCAGCCCAGTCGCTCGATCACGGTGGCGTTGGCCTGGCCGCCGCCCTCGCACATGGTCTGGAAGCCGAAACGGCCATTGGTCGCTTCCAGATGATTGAGGAGGGTCCCCATCAGGCGCACGCCGCTGGCCCCCAGTGGGTGGCCGAGGGCGATGGCGCCGCCACGGGGGTTGAGGCGTTCCGGGTCGTAGTCAAAGGCGGTCCGCCACATGAGCGCGATGGCGGCGAAGGCCTCGTTGCACTCGACGGCGTCGAACTCCCCCACCTTCATACCCGAGCGGTCCAGGAGCTTCTGGGTGGCCGGCACGGGGGCCGAGAGCACGATGGCGGCATCGTCCGCCGCCACGGCGAAGTGGGCGAAGCGGGCCCGGATGGGCAGGCCCAACGTCTCGGCCACGGCGCGCTCGGCGATGAGCATGGCCGCCGCCCCGTCGGTAGTCTGGGACGAGTTCCCCGCCGTGATGTCGGGCGCCGTATCCGGCTCCCACTGTTGGGCCGGCGGCAGTGACGCCAGCTTCTCGAGGCTGGAGGATCGGCGGATGCCTTCGTCGCTGGTCAGGAACTCACCGGTCAAGCTGCCGTCCTCGGCCTTGATCGGCACGGCGATGGCCTCGTTCTCGAAGTGGCCGTTGTCCCAGTTCTCGGCGGCGCGCCGGTGCGACTCGAGGGCGTAGGCGTCCATGTCCTCCCGGCTGACGCCGTAGCGATCGGCCAGCACCTGGGCCACCCTGAATTGCATCCAGAGCCGGCCCTGGATGTGTTCGAGGAAGGCCGGGGAGAAGGGTCCGGTGCCGCCTCGGGCATTCGACCCCAGGGCGACCCGGCTCATGACCTCGGCGCCGCAGGCGATCACCAGGTCGTAGTGGCCGGCGGCCACGCCGGCCGCGCCGAAGTGCACGGCCTGTTGCGACGACCCGCACTGGCGGTCGACGGTCGTGGCCGGCACCGACTGGGGCAGCCCGGCGGCCACCCAGGCGTTGCGGGTCAGGTTCGTCCCCTGCTCACCCACCTGGCTGACACAGCCACCGATGACATCGTCGATGCGCTCCGGGTCCACACCGGTGCGCTCGAGGAGAGACGACAGCGTGAAGCCCAACAGGTCCGTGGGGTGCCAGTGGGACAGCGCCCCACCACTCTTGCCGAATGTGGTCCTGACCACATCCACAATGACGGGCTCTCGCATGGTCGCTCCTTCGTCTCGGAATGGCGCCGGGCCAGGTTACGCCGGGGTCGCGCTGGTTGGGCCGGGATCTCCCGCCGCCGCAGCCTCGCGTCGAGCCATCAGGGCTTCGACCGCCTCGCTGGCTCCGGCCGGCTCACCCGCATAGGCCACCGATCCCCGATCGAGCACGACGGCCCGGCTGGCCAGGCTGAGCACCCGGCCCACCTGTTGTTCCACCACCACCAGCGCGGTGCCGTTCCGGTTGATCTCCACCAACCCGTCGTACACGGCGTCGACCACCACGGGCGCCAAGCCCAGGGAGAGCTCGTCGGCCACCAGGATCTGGGGCGGGACGACCAGGACCTTGGCCAGGGAAAGCAGCCGCTGCTGGCCGCCCGAGAGGGTGCCGGCCATCTGTTTGCGCCGTTCGCCCAGAATGGCAAAGGCGGCATAGGCCCGCTCCAGGTTGCCGGCCAGAAGCTTGCGGCCGGCCCGCTGCCGGAAGGCCAGGGTGAGGTTCTCCTCCACGGTGAGGCTGGAGAACACGCCCCTTCCTTCCACCACGTGCGCCATGCCCAGGCGGGCGATGCGGTACGCCGGCAGCTTCGTGATGTCCTGTCCGGCCAAGGTGATGGTCCCCGACGTCGCCGTCACCAGTCCGGTCACCGTGCGGGCCACGGTGGACTTGCCCGAACCGTTCGAGCCCACCAGCGCCACGATCCCACCCGCCGGCACGGCGAAGGAGACGTTGAAGAGGGCGCGGTAGGGGCCGTAGCCGGCACACACATCGTCGACGACCAGGATGTCGTTCCCCGACGTGTCGGGTGCCGTGGGACGAGCCGGAGCGGAGGTGATCGAGCTCACGCTGCTCCCATCTGCCCGAGGTAGGCCTCCCGCACCGATGGGTTGGCCATGACCTCGTCAAAGGTGCCGTCCGCCAACATGGCGCCCAGGTCCATGACCACCGTACGGTCGACGACGTCGCCCACCATGGCCAGGTCGTGTTCGACCAGGAAGACCGCCGTGCCGCGCTCGCGCTGGACGGTGCGGAGCACGGATGCCACCTCGGCCGTTTCGTGCAGGTCGAGGCCGGAGGAGGGTTCGTCGGCCAGGAGGATCTTGGGTTCCGCCGCCAGCGCCCGCGCCAATTCCACCAGGCGGCAGTGCCCGAGGCCGAGGGCATTGACCGAGGTCTCGGCCATGTCGGCAATGCCCACCAACTCCATCGCCGCCTCCACCTTGGCCAGCTCTTCACTGGTGGGCGCGCTCATGTTGAGCAGGTCTTTCCACAGTCGCCCGGTCCCCCGGCGCGCCCGCTCGGCCACCAGAAGGTGATCGTGCACTGTCATGTCGGTGAAGACCTCGACCTTCTGGTAGGTCCGCCCGATGCCGAGGCGCGCCCGCTGGTAGGTGGGGAGTCCGTCCAGCGGCCGCCCTTCGAAAGAGATGTCGCCCCGCTCGTTGCGCAGCTGCCCGCAGACGCAGTTGAAGAGCGTCGTCTTGCCGGCCCCGTTCGGTCCCACCAGTCCCACGCTCTCACCGGCATGGACGTCGAAGGAGACCTCGTGCACGGCGGTGACCCCGCCGAACGACTTGGACACGCCCCGCATGGAGAGGAGGACGGTGTCGCTAGCCATTGGCGCCCGAGGCTGAGACGGCCGGCCCGATCGTGTCCTTCTTGTCCCGTGTGTCCTTCTCATCTCTGGTGTCCTTGTTGCCACTGAAGAACAGGCGCTCGAAGCGCTGCGTCCCCTTGCGCTTCTGATATTCGAGCACGCCTTCGGGATGCTTAGCGAACTGCAACGCTCCGAACGCGAAGAGCACGATGGTCAAGCTGTTGCCACCGAGCCGGGCGGGCAGGTAGGTGAGGATCTGCTCAATCACGACGAAGCCGATGGCGGCATTGATGGCCCCTTCCACCGTCGAGACCCCGGTGCTCACGACCAGCACCACGAAGATGAGCGAGAAGGCGTAGTTCCATTGCGCTGCATTGACCACCTGCTGCTGAATGGTGACCAGGACGCCCCCCAGTCCGGCGATGGCCCCGGCCAGAGCGAACACCGTGATCCGTTGCCATGTGAGGTTGATACCCAGTCCGGCCGCAGCCGTTTCGCTGCCCCGCATGGCGGCCAGATTGCGCCCGGCCGTCCCTTTACGCACCAACAGGACCACGAAGACACAGAAAGCCAGCACGCAGATGGAGAGAATGAACAGCGCATGGCCGTTGAAATTGAAGAATTCACTGGTGCCCAGCCACTTGGCCTGCAAGCTCAATCCCTGAGCACCACCGGTGATGGACACCGCATTGAAGAAGGTGTTGTCGAAGAGCAGGGCGGCGGCCAGCGTCATGAGCGCCAACCCGAGTCCGCGCAACCGCAGGGAGAGGAGGGCGACGATCACGGCCACGATGGCCGCCAGGACCGCCCCGATCAAGCCGCCGACCAGCATGTTCAAACCCAGGTGATTGGCCAGCTGGGCCGCCGTGAAGGCGCCCACCCCAGCCAAGGTCGCTTGGAAGAGAGAGATCTGCCCCGCCATCCCGGTGATCAGGGTGATGGAGAGGAAGACGGTGGCCAGCGCCAGGCCGGAATTGAAGACGCCCTCCCACGTGTTGGGGATCCACGTGAGCATGGAGACGACGAAGCCCGCCAACACCACGTACCACAAGATGCGGATGATTCGGTCCATGCTGGGTGCTCTCGACGCCACCGCCGTCGGCGGGGGCGGTGGGTCGATGGTGGCCAAGGGATCCCGGCTCG
>Ga0208357_1001079_pt1 | contig 20536 bp, 22 predicted proteins | sample NGESurdeep092012_6_FD_184487 | JGI IMG/M metagenome (GOLD analysis project Ga0208357, IMG submission 184487) | Arctic peat soil microbial communities from Barrow, Alaska - NGEE Surface sample F52-2 deep-092012 (SPAdes) | ecosystem: Environmental > Terrestrial > Soil > Wetlands > Peat ... | reverse complement strand
GTAGGGCTTACCAACGTGACTCGTTAGTGGTGACGTCGGGACAATTCAGCTAACTACGGAACGCCACCGGCGCTGACAACAGTGACGCTCCCGACAATCTCCTGTCAGCTGCGCTCGGAGAATGTTCACTAAGAAGCTGACGGACCTGGGTTCGATCCCCAGCATCTCCAAGGATTACCGAGGTTTGCTTCGGTGGTCGTTGGAGATGAAATCATCCCCGCTCAACGCACGGTTGGATGATGGTGCGCGCCCATTCGACAGGCCCTTGGACCGATAAGACATTGGACTTGCGGAGCAAACTAAGAAGCCACGTACTTCGCTCGGCCACTAAGTGCCCGCAGGCGTCGCCACTAGTAAAGGGATGGTGCGACTCGTCTTTGTCTGGTACTCGGCGTAATTAGGAAACGCTGCCACGGCTCTCTCCCACCAAATTGCCTTTTCATCGCCCTCAACTTCGTGGACCGAAAAGTCGTGTGGTTCAGGTCCGTCTTGGATGGTTATCTCAGAAGGATGGCGAGTCAGGTTGAAGTACCAGGAGGGGTTTGTCGGCGCGCCGCCTTGGGACGCCACGAGTGCGTACTGGCCATCGTGTTCTACACGCATCAATGCAATCTTGCGAATTGTGCCATCTTCTTTTCCCTTCATCGTCACGACGATGACTGGCTGGCCAGTGTCGCGAAGCGTGTTCGCCCGTTCGCCATTGCTGGCTTCGTACTCAGCAACCTGGTTGCGGACCCACTCCGCCTTGCTTGGTTCGTATCGACCTTTAAGTGCCATGAGTCCAGAGTAGCGCCACGATTAGTTCACGGAAAAGATTAATTATTGGCAACGCCTACCTACGCGTGGACCACGCGGCGACCTCAACTATCGCAAATAAAAGCCTTAGTTCGTCTTTAGTGCGAGCGCCGCGACAAAGTCGGCGGGACTATCGACCGTCACAATGAAGCGTCGCCCTTTTTGCAACTGAAGTTCCAACGCGTCGCCTCGTCGTGTTGCTAACGCCGCCTGACGAAGAAGCCGTACGCTGCCGCGGTATCCCCACCCGCCCATCTGCATGTAGGAGTAGTTACGCGCGTGCGCCGCCACGAGTTGGTCTGGACCGAAGGTCTGACGAACAAACTCCCGGTACCCATAGACAACCTCCAGGGCCCTTCCGTTGGGCGTCTCGACGACCCGGACAACGATGCGAAGAAACAGCCAAATGCCGATGATGAGTCCGAGAGGTATCACGATCTCTACCGCGTAGAGCGTCGCGGACAGCGAGCCACTTTTTGATGTCGCGATGAGCGTTACAGACACGACAAGGAATAGGACCAGTACGAGAAACAGCACGAGGGCCAAAACCTGGGTTCGGAGGCGTTGCTCAAGGACGACGGGGTAACTCACGGTGAGAATTCTACGACGACGACCAGTGCTCTCGAACCTCGGGTCGTCATCGTGAGGCCGTGACGAAGACGTCATTACCCTCGCGACGAACATTCCAACCCTGCCACTGCATATCCTCAAGTACCCCCGAACCTTCAACGAGTACTCGCCTCGCTACGACGCCCTTTACGGCTTTCGCGTCATGGCCGACTGCTCGCTTCTCGTCAACTGCCACAAAGTGAACCTGTATGACGCGCCGACTTTTCGAGAGTGCCGCGAAGTCGATACTGGCGGCGTGTTCGTGCGGCAAGAAGTTAACGATCGTCCTATTTTTTGAGCGTTGTTCGAGCACCGACGTCAACGTGGGTCGCCAAAACCGGGCCAGCGTTCCCAGTGGCGCGACACTGGCGTTCATCTTGAGTCGGTAGTCCGCGATGGGGTCTTCGCACGTCAAAAGACCGTAAAGACCCGAGGGGACGAGAACCAAACGTCGCTGCGCCGGCGTGAGAGAACTCGGGTCGAGGTGAGTCCACACGACACCCTCGTAACGACGCCACGCGGGTAGCAGCGGAACTTTTTCGCTCTCGAAGTCAAGGATGGAGGCCGTCGCGCGTTCGAGCAATGGACCTTGTGCGCTGAAGAGCGTTGAACGCTGTTTGAGCGTCGACGTTGGAAGAAGCGCGTGCAGTGAACTGAGCACTTGGCGACGCTGTACAGCCAAGACACCGTCAAAGACACCAGTCTTGTTCGAGCGACGTCCGCCCGTTGCTTTACTCTGCGACGGAGGAAGCAGCAGAAGGAGTCTCTCAGTCACGACTCCTAACGGTACTGGTCAACGCGTTACGCCGCGATCAACTTCTCTTTCGTGAGGCCAAACGAACGAAGAAAATTTCGGACCTTTACCACCTGATCCTCAGTGAGCTCGCGGGTGCGCGTCGAACCGAACGATACGGTTTCGCCGTCGACCGTCACTGCCCAATTGCCACGATGCGTTTCGTGCACCTCACCAAAACGTGCCAGTAACGAGCACACGTCGTGCCACTGAATGTTGTGGTTCAGTGGATGACAAAAGACTTTTTGAGCAGTAACGCGGTGGTGGTGATCCAACTTGATCGACATCGTCAACCTCCATTGGCGAGGTCCGATAGCTTCGGCCTCGCCTTCACTATCCACCTTTTAGGAGGGGCTGTCAAGGAGTGCGACGAGCTCTACGTGCTCGGTCATAGGGAACAAGTCGAAAACTTCCAGTCGTTCCATGACAAATCCGTTACCTAAGAATAATTTAAGGTCTCGCGCGAAGGTAGCCGCGTCACAGGACACGTAGACGAGTCGTCGAGGCGATCGCCGCACGATGCTCGCCGCGACACCTTTTGCCAGGCCGAGGCGAGGGGGGTCAAGGACGACGACCGACCCTTCACGCACCGTGTCGTTCACCGAGCGGGCGGTGACGGACCATTCTCGGACCTTCAACTGCTTCAGTCCCGTGGCGTTCGTGCGAGCATCGCGTACCGCAAATGGCGACGTTTCAACCGCGGTCACCCGACCACCGGGTCCAACCTCTTTGGCGAGAGGCACCGCAAAGAGGCCGACGCCACTGTAAAGGTCGACAACGTCGTCGCCCGGGGTTACGCCCGCGAAATCGAGCACGGTATCGAGCAGCATCTCTGGCGCGCGCCGATGCGACTGCCAAAACGAGAGCGGACTAATTGAAAACACGTGATCGTGAACTTTGGCCCGAGAGTGCGTTGTCGGATCGAGGGGCGTACCCTTCATTGACCTAAGTTCAAACGTCGTGCCACGCTCGGTTTCGCGTCGGGCCACCGCGAAAGGTTCACCATCACCAATCGCTCGTAGTTCAACCTCTTCGACACCGAGCCACGAGTTTTGAAAGGCCGGTTCGAACGCGTCATTGGCAATCCAGCACGCGTCAAGCGCCACGAGCTCGTGTGAACGAGCTGCGCGCAAACTCAATCGACCCTCGCCGTCGACCGCGCAGCGAAGCCTGGTACGCGAACCCTTGACGTCACCAGCCGGCGTCGTCACGTTGACCTCAATCTCGAGACCCGCAATTCGTCGCAGATGTTCTGTGACAAGCGCGCCCTTCCAAGAGATTTGGGCGCTTTGTGACGCGTGCTGAAGATCACACCCTCCACAACCACCCGGATGCGCGTAGGGACACGGCGCTTTCACGCGGTCGGGACTCGCTTCGAGAACCTCAATGGCGTCGCCACGATAGAACGTCGTGGTCGACTCGTTGACCTGGACGCGAACGAGCTCTCCCGGTAATGAATGACGTACGAATATCACTTTTCCATCATCGGCTCGGCCCACGCCACCGCCGGTGGCGGGTCGCTCGATACGCACCGTCATGGTCTCGTTGATGTCGTCGATGCTCACGAGGTCAACGAACCAACGTGGCCCAAAAAGAGACCCACCAAATCTTGAGCCCGCACGCGCGCCGCGGGGGTCTGGCGAGCCGTCTCCTCAAGCAGTGCGTCGAGGTCCATATTGAGCGCCCTCGCGTCATCTTCGTCCGACGCGAGCCACTCCTTAAGTTGCGCCTCGTCAATCTCGGGGTGGAACTGTACGCCGACGTGCTGACCAATGGCGAATGCCTGCACCGCACGTGGTGACGTTGCCCACAGCGTCGCGGAATCGGGCAACGTGCAGTGATCAAAGTGATACTCAAACCAAGGGCCCCGAGACAACTCGACGCCCGCCAGCACGTCAATCTCAAACCAGCCAACTTCGCCTTGGGGAGCGCGGCGTACTTCCCCTCCGAAGTGACGGCACAGGGCTTGAGCGCCAAAGCAGATACCTAGTATCGGAAGTCCCTGGCGATCGGCCTCGCCAATGAGCGCTAACTCTCGGCCGAACCAGGTCGCTTCGATCTCGTGGTCGTACACCGCGCACTTCGAGCCGAGTATGACCATGGCGTCATAGCCATCGAGTGACGGCGTGGCGCTGTGTTCGCCAATCATCACGACGTCGAGCTCGAATCCACGCCCTTCGAAGGCCTCGCCGATAAGCCCCGGGCTGTCTTCGAGGTGATGACGGAGTACCAACGCGCGCGACATAGTGCCTTCGACTCTAGTAAGCGTGCACGCGAGTTCCTTCGCCTACGCGTTTGGCAAACTCCAACCCATCGATTCGGCAATCTCTTTGCACGTGGGGCAGAGAGGATACTTCTGAGGGTTGCGACCCGGAACCCAGACTTTTCCACAAAGTGCTCGCACGGGCGTTGCGTTGACCATGCCGTCGATCACCGAGTTGTCCAGCGGCACGAACTCGCCACCTTTGGGGGTGTAGCCCTCAAGTACCAGATGCTTAAAACGTTCGTGGTCACTTTCGTCGGTTTCAGTCGTCGAATGGACGATGACCTCGGTTGCACCCTGAACACTCACGTCAAACAATTTAGTCAAAACACGTAGTGTCGAGACCATATGAAAAGTCGACGTCGGCGCCCCGCTCCGACACGCCCATTAGGTCGAGTTGCCTCGCACTTCACCCGCGAGGGATCCCCGAAGAACGCCTACCGCACCGAACAAGAGGCTCGTAGCGCCGCGCAGCTTGCCTGGACGCTCAATCGTGCCGAACTCGACGTGTATCGCTGTGACTACTGCCATCAGTGGCACATGGGCAAGCGATTTCGCGAGGATTAGCAAAGAGTTTCAAAACCGGGCAGTATGGAGGAACTCGAAATGAAAGGTTCCCCATGTCGGTGCAGGCGTACATCTTGATTCAGTCCGAAATTGGTTCGAGCGAGAAGGTTGTTCTCGCCACTCGCGCTGTACCCGGTGTACTCGAGTCATTCGAAGTAACAGGACCCTACGACGTGATTGTTCGTTGCGAAGCTGAAAGCGTGGACGACTTGGGTAAGTTCATCGTGGGCGCAATCCAAAAGGTTCCGGGCATCACCCGAACCTTGACGTGCCCCGTCGTCAACATTTAGCCAAACGCACCCGCAGCGCGCAGCGTCGTGAACTGTTCATCGCTCACACCCCAACTCTTTAGGCCCTCGCGAGTGCCTGACCCCGCCGCGCGCGGGGGTTGGCCTATCTCTGCGTGCGTCTTAGAAAATCGTGGCGCCGGCTCGGGCTGAACGGCGCCCTGGATTGAAAAGACTCTTCGCGCAGTGTTGTACGGGTGATGAGCGGCTTCTGAGGGTGAGAGAACGGGCGTCACGCACGCGTCGCGGTCTTCGAATATCTCGGTCCATTCATCGCGCGTCTTCGTCAAAAAAAGCGCCGCGAACTTCTCCTTCATCGTGGGCCACTGAGCGCGGTCCATTTGGGCGGGAATATCATTCGCGCTCAGACCGAGTCCTACCAAGAGCTCGGCGTAGAACTTGGCTTCGATAGCGCCGACCGCGACGTAACGCTGATCTTTAGTTTCGTACACGTCGTAAAAGTGTGCGCCCGAGTCAAGAATGTTGACGCCGCGTTCTTCAAGCCAGTAGCCGCTATTCATGAATGAGTGCGTCATAGCCATCATCGACGCGGATCCGTCGACCATGGCGGCATCGACCACTTGGCCTTCTCCGCTTCGCTGGGCGGCGAAGACCGCCGACATCACGCCGAAGACTAAAAACAAGGCACCGCCGCCAAAGTCGCCGACAAAGTTCATCGGCGGGACAGGTCGCTCACCAGCTCGACCAACGGGCCACAGGGCCCCGGAGACTGCGATGTAGTTGATGTCGTGGCCGGCCCTCGCCGAGAGTGGCCCCTCTTGGCCATAACCCGTCATCCGTCCATAGACCAGTCGTTTGTTGCGGGCCCACACGTCCGTAGGCCCGAGACCGAGGCGCTCGGCGACCCCTGGGCGAAAAGCTTCGATCAAAACGTCGGCGCGTTCACTGAGATCGAGCACGAGGTCGCGACCCGCGTCGCTCTTGAGGTCAATCGCGACCGAGTGACGCGAGCGATTCAGCACGTCCCACGTCGCTGTCTCGTCGGCGTCAGCGTCACCGCGTTCGAGACGCAGCACGTCGGCACCGAGATCAGCGAGGAGCATGCACGCGTAGGGACTTGCGCCGATTCCGGCTAATTCAAGAACCTTCAGTCCACTTAGTGGTCCACTCACAGGGTCAGTGTAGGTGGAGGTGGCACTTCGAACGGGTTAGTCCCACCACAGATCGTGCCCGAGAACGCCTTTGCCGATGAGCCCGAGTTGTACTTGACTCGAACCTTCGACGATCGTGAGTTGTGGCGCGTCACGGTAGTACTGCTCGGTCGGGTGATCTTCCATGTAGCCCGCCGCGCCGAGCAACTGCATCGCGAGGCGCGACGCCGACACCGCGACTTCAGAGGCGTAGTACTTCGCCATCGAGAGCATCGGCACGTACTCTTTGGTGAATTTGCCTTGGTCCGAGAGCCACGCCGCGCGGTAGGTGAGCAGGCGCGCCGCCTCGATCTCCGTCGCGCACTTAGCAATCTCCCACTGAATCCCTTGAAACTCCGCAATGGTCTTGGTGAAGGCCTTGCGTTCTTTGACGTAGTTCGTTGCGTACATCAAGGCGCCCTCGGCGAGGCCGATTCCCCTCGCGGCGACGATGGGACGCATTGCGTTGAGCGACTCCATGACGAGCGCGAAGCCTCCACCAATTACTTGACGAGGGCCGACCTTCACGTTGTCAAACACAATTTCGGTGGTGTCGATTCCCTTCACGCCCATCTTCTTATCGACACGAGGCCTCGTCACGCCAGGAGTATCAGCGTCAACGATGAATCCCCAGATATTGGTGTGGTGACGAAGAGCCGGATCACCAAACTTCGCGAAGACTACGAACCAGTCTGCTTGCATCCCCCCCGATATCCAACACTTGGTGCCGTTAAGGATGTAACCGCCCTCGACGTCGGGATCCTCGTGCGCTCGTGTCTGCATGCCCGCCACGTCAGATCCCGCTCCCGGTTCTGAGAGGCAAAACGAGGCGCGTTTGGTGCCGTTCGCTATGCCTGGTAAGTAGCGCTGCTTTTGATCCTCGTTACCGGCAATCATGATCGGACCCGTCGGTAAGCGCGTCAAGAGCAGCATGAGACCAAGAACGTTCGAGTACTTAGTTACCTCTTCGATCGCGATGGTGAGACCCATAATGCCCGCGCCCGAGCCGCCGTACTCTTCGGGAATACAAAGACCCAGTAAGTCAGCTTTCTTGAACTCGTCGAAAATGTCTTGCGGGTACTCGCCCGTCTTGTCGATCTCGCGAGCTCGAGGTTTGATCTTTTCTTGTGCGAGGCGTCGCACACTTCGTTGAAGTTCAGCGAGCTCGTCAGTTAGTTCGAAGTCCATATCCAGCAAGTTAGCCCGTCGTACTTGCTCACGATGGCGAACTCACTCACCCTAAAACTACAGACGGCACTTCTGTTAAGAGACGGTCGGCGGCGGCGAAGCTTCGACCGCAACGATCTCTTTTCGAGGAGCGACCAGCACGTCGCGCGCGACAATGCTCGGACGAACGTGCGTTCCAAGTTCAATGTCCGCACCCGCATCGCTTCGTACGTCCACGCGTACCGAGATTTCGCCGATTTGGACCACTAAACGAGTCATGGCGCCGAGAAAACTCTTTCGAGTAACGAAGCCCTTACCTTCTGGATCAACCTCAATGGCGATGTCTTCGGGACGAAGGAGTGCGTCCGCGGCGCCGACCATGGAGCTCGATTCACCACTACGAATTGGGCAACGCTGACCGAAGATCACCACTTCTTGGTTTGCGACGACCACCGGCACCCGACTCGAGATGCCAACGAACTGCGCGACAAAAGCCGTCCCTGGACGCGAATACAGTTCGGCGGGCGTAGCGACTTGCTCTATGTGTCCTTTCGACATCACGCAGACTCGGTCGGCCATCGAAAGCACTTCTTCCTGGTCGTGGGTCACAAAAACCGTCGTGATGGCGAGGCGTTGCTGCAGTGACCGAATCTGGTCTCGTAACTCTGCGCGAACCATCGCGTCAAGGGCGGACAGCGGTTCGTCAAGCAAAAGTACGCGTGGTTCGATAGCGAGCGCGCGGGCAAGAGCGACTCGTTGCTGCTGTCCGCCCGACATCTGGTGGGGATACTTCGCGGCTTGATCACCGAGTCCCACCATCTCCAGAAGTTCTCCCGCTTTCTTGCGCCGCTGACTTGCGGACTGCTTACGCATCCGAAGACCGAAGGCCACATTGTTGAGCGCGTTCATATTCGGAAAAAGGGAGTAGCTCTGAAATACCATTCCCATGTCGCGCTTCCGAGCGTTCACGTTCGAGAGATCAACACCATCAACGATGACGCGGCCACTGTCGAGCATCTCGAAGCCCGCGAGCACGCGAAGAGCGGTCGTTTTGCCACAACCCGAGGGTCCCAAAAGCGCCATGAATTCGCCCGGCTCGATCTTCAGCGATAGCCCATCGAGCGCTCGTACGCTTCCGAAGGTACGCACCAAGTTTTCGAGACTCACCGCAGCACCGGCGTTGGGCGATGCGACCGAAATTGAGTTGGGCATTTGCGTATCTTTCATTTGCGTCATTACGCGCCTATCTTTCTACGTGTACGACGAGACTGTGATCGATCGATTGACACCACGAATAACAACAAGATCCACGTACCGACAAGACCCGCCATTGACGCCGCCACCTGAATGTTTCCGTCAGTAGATACTCCGAACTGGGCAATCCACACTGGAATCGTCTGCCAGAGGTCGAGTTGTGCCATGGTGTACTCGCCAAAGACGAGTGCCAAGGTCAGCACCGTGGCCGAAAGCAGCGCCGGGCGAATATTGGGCAATATGACGCGCCACATAGTGTTGAGCCAGTTCCCACCGAGCGAGCGCGACGCCTCGGTCAACGTCTTTATGTCGATTGCGCCTATTCCCGCGTCGAGCGATCGATAGACGAACGGCATGGAGAGGATGACGTACATGAAACTCAACAAATACGGTGAGGCCTTAGCCCACGTCGGAAACACACCCAGGACGCCGATGATGAGCACGATGGGCGGAATCACGATGGGCAGTACCGTCACCACCTCGAGTAAACGACGAAGTTTAGGCAGCCTGACGTGCACGTAGATCGCCGTTGGCACCATCAAGAGCGTCGACACCACCATCGTGACCAGAGCAATCTTGCCCGAGAGAGAGAGTGCCGCCGTGAACCCGGGCGCCGACGGCAACTTCTCGTAGGCCTGAAACGAGAAGTGGTGCAAGTTATTTTGCAGTGAGAACTTGATACCGGCGTACAAGGGAATTAAAAAGAAGGCGCCGGCAAGTAGCAAGACAACAAATCGCCACCAACGTACGCGTCGTTTGCGTCGTATGGTCCCTGTAGAAAACTCGGGGACGGTTTGCGTCTCGGCTTCCGAAACTTCAAAGACAGAACCCGCGCCACTTAACGGAGCCATTTCGACGCCCTCTTTCGAACGAGACTGTAGAGGATCATCGTGATGGTAAGGATGATGAGCATGCCAAAGGCGATTGCATAACCGACGTGCGTTTGTCCCGCGATGACGTTGCCGTTAAGGAAATTACCGATTTGGATTGGCGCGAGAGCGATAAGTCCGAGCGTGAGCGTCTCTGCAGTTGCGTAAGCAGCGAACGCACTACCAAAGAGCAACAACATGCCACCGAGAATTGACGGCAACAGCACTGGAATTCCAACGTGGCGCCAGTAACTCCAACTCGAGGCGCCCATGTTCTCCGCCGCTTCGCGCCAGGAGGCGCGAAGGCCACCGAGAGCCGGCGTGACCACGAGCACCATCAGCGGTAGCTGGAAGTACATATAGACGACGAGGACCCCAGAGAACGTATAGAGGTTGAAGCCGATGTTGGAGAGTTTGACGCCGATGTCCGCAAGCCAGTAGGTCAGAATGCCCGTCGAACCTAGAGTCGCGATGAACATGAAGGTGAGGTTGATACCGCCGAAGTTAGCGAGCACGCCCGCCGCGGTCGACGTCAGGCGACGAAGAACGTTGCTGTTCGACGTTTGAATCGCGTACGCAAGAAAGACGCCCAGAATCCCAGGAATCACGGCGGAAAGCAGACCCAACTTGATGCTGTTTTCGAAGCCAACGAGAAACACCCCATGCATGACTTGGTCCACGTTGGAGGTAGTCCATCCACCATGTTCACCCTGAAAGGCGTAATAGATGACCGCGAGTGCCGGAATCCCCAGTCCCAAAAAGGAATAGACGACAAAGGGCGCCATCGCAAAGACGGGCTCGGCCCGTCGAAAGAAAGTCCGCCATGGAGAACTTTGCTTATACGTCACTTCTTCGGACCCAGATACCGAGGCACCTGGGTCCGAAGAAGGAACAACACTATTTGACATAAGTGAAATCAGTCCGTATTAACTACGAGCCGGCACCTACCTGTGCGGCCCACGTGGTGTTAATAACCGTCGCCGCGGCGGTGATCTGGGCTGTCGTTGGGAACAAAGGCGTTTGACCCTTTGGCAGCGTAGGAAGTTTCGCTACCAACGTCTTATTCGCCGTACCGTGCGCTTGCATGTACGCGAGCTCAGCGGGACGAGCCCCACCAGCGAGCCACAAGTTCTGACCAGTCACTGAGTACAGGTACTCCTCCCAGAGGCGAGCCGCCGCGGGGTTTGGAGCAGACGAGTTAATGCCTTGGCTGTAGTACTCACCCAACAACACGTCACTAGGTACGGTCACGGTCCAACCTGGCACGTTGATGCCACCGTTCGCCTGGAGGTAGTCCCACCAGATGATGATGTTCGTGGTACCAGACAGTGCCGTCGTACCGTCCGCGATCGTGTTCACGAAAGCGCCGTTCTTGTTAAGCGTCGCGAAGAAGCTCACGCCGGGCGCGACATTGTCGAGCGATCCGCCGTTCACAACTGCAGCTGCTTCTACCGCGGCCAATGCCGAGTTTGACGTCAGCGGGCTGTTGTTGATGCCAATCTTGTACCCGTTCGCACCGGTCTCGGTCAGCATTGCCTTCAATGACGTGGGGCACACCGTGACGGTCTTAGTGTCACAACCAATGGCGACGTAGCCGCCGTAGTCGTCAAACCAGTAACCACCTGTTTGCTTCAACCCGGCAGGAATCTCGCTCCATGTCTGCACCTTGTACGGGGCGAGGAGACCCGAAGTCTTGGCCGTCACGGCGTAACTCGTACCGACGTCAATGACGTCGGGATCCGACGAACGTCCCTTGTCTGACGTAAGAGCCTGAATTTCTTCGGCGCTCGAGCCCTCAGGGTTCTCGGAATTAATCTTGATGCCGTACTTCTTCTCGAAGCCCTTGATGATGTTGCCGTAGTTGGCCCAGTTATTGGGCAACGCAACAACGTTCAACTTGCCTTCTTTTTTTGCGGCAGCAACGAGTGCGGTCATTGACGTTTTACCGGTCTTCGTCAGATGCGTGACCTTCGCCCAGTTGACGCTTGTTGCTCCGCTGGCGGCCACAGAACTAGCCGAGATACCAACAGCCACCAAACTGGCTACGGTCGCTCCGGCTAATAGTGCCGTCTTGATCTTTCTCAGTGCCATGAGCACTTCCTCCCTGGATTTCAAGCCACCACATTGGCCGCTCGGCGAAAGACTATCTGCTCTTCATAGAGCTAGCAAAGCAGCGCGAAGAGAATCACAATTTCATCACGCCGGCTTCTCTTACCGTTATTTCAACGACTTTTACACAACGCTCCGTTCGGCGTCACGTCGCGATTCCCACAGTGTGGCACAAAATTCATTCATTTCATCAAACGTTCTTTCGAAAATTCACACAGCGTTCAAATAGACGTGACAACACGTTCATCGTCGGAGGTCGATGAGCCGTCCCGGATCGCGACGCCGAGGGTAAGAGGAAAATCCAACGTTCAGTTCTCTTGTGCCAACATTGCTCTATGACGACGTTCGAGCGCAGCGATGAGGTGCGCGCGATGTCATCAACCAACTACGACCTCGTAGTGATTGGTGCGGGCATGACCGGCGCGGGTGTTGCGGTGGACGCCGCATCAAGGGGGCTTCGCGTTGCCTTGATTGACAGCGGTGACATAGCGTCAGGTACGAGTTCCAAGTCATCGAAGATGGTCCACGGTGGCCTTCGGTACTTACAGCAAAAGGAGTTTCGACTCGTTTATGAGAATCTTCGTGAACGACAACGACTTTTACAGAATGTTCCCTATCTGGTCCAACCGCTCCCCTTTCTCATTCCACTCTTTGGCTCCAACGGCGTAGCTTCTAAAGCGGTCGTCAAGGCCTACGCCACAGCCCTGCGTCTTTACGACCTCAGCGGAGGATGGCGAATTGGCCATCGATACCGAAAGATAACGCGCGAAGAGACACTCGCGCATTTGCCAACCCTTCGCGCCGACAAACTCGTCGCTGGTTTTCTTTACTACGACGCTCGGGGTGACGACGCGCGCGTTGCGCTCACGCTCGCGAAGACCGCGGCCTTCGATTTTCAAGCAAACGTCGCTAACTACGTACGAGCTCTCGACATCGTGAAAAACGCCTCGGGGCGTGTCAACGGCGTGATTTGTCGCGACGAGATGAATAAGGAAGTGTTCACCATCGCGACAACGTCAGTCGTGAACGCGACTGGTGTCTGGGCCGACGAGATCTTCACTATGGCCGAACACGAAGTCTCACACCGCATCACCCCCGCCAAGGGCGTGCACGTGAGTGTGCCGCGCGATCGACTCCCCGCCGACGTGGCGGCGGTCTTCAGCGTGCCCGGCGATCGTCGCAGCATCTTCGTGGTTCCTTTTGACGACGCCCCTTTTACGTACGTCGGCACTACCGACACGTCGTACAGCGGATCGATCGATAATCCTGAGTGCACGCCCGAAGACGTCGAGTACCTACTGACTACGGTGAACGCGTCGACCTCGTCGGATCTCAGCGTCACTGACGTCACTGGCGTGTGGGCTGGCCTGCGCCCACTGCTCGCGCCCGCGAAAGGCCGGGCGTTGAAGGAGCGCACCGCCGACCTTTCTCGTCGCCATCGCGTCACCGACACGGGCGACGGCGTTGTGCACGTCACGGGCGGAAAATGGACCACGTATCGACAGATGGCGGAAGACGCCGTCGACGCGTTAAAGCCCTACGTCGCAAATCTTGCCAGTGTGCGCACGAAGAGTCTTCCACTTTACGGCGTGGGTCCGTGGCGACCAACGAATGAACTTGAGACGCGTCTTTATCATCGCTTCGGCGCCGCCACGCCAACCTTGCTCGAAAGTATCGGCGACAACCACGAACTAGGGAAAGCTCCTATCGCTGGCCAACCCTACGTCGGTGCCGAGTTTGTCTATAGCGCGCGCGAAGAGATGGCGACCTCACTGATCGATCTGCTCACGCGCCGCACCAGGGCACACCTACACGACGCACGCGCCACGTTGGCAGCGGCACCAACAATTGCGCGCCTCGTCGCGCCCACGTTGTCCTGGGATGAAGAGCAGATGAACGAGCAGATCAGCGCGTACGAATTCCTCGTTCGCAGCGAATTCGCGGCGGCCGGACTGGTCGTCTAAGAGACATTCGTGACTAAGCCAACGATGCCTAATAGCTATCCGGCGCAGTTGCTTGACGCGCCGTCAGCGCACTCCGCGGCAGCACTTCTCAGCGAACTGGCCAACGCGGGCCTCTCTTTTGACGTTGACACGCTCGAGCGCGCCGAGCACGCGCGTGACTGGTGGCCCCGTCTCATCCCTGACGTCGCGCGCGGCCATATTGAGAACTGGCCGGGCGTCGTGGTACGACCACGCTCAACCAGCGAGGTCGCGGCAACGCTACGAATCGCTCAAGATCATCGCGTCGCCGTGACAGCCCAGGGCGGTCGGTCGGGCGTCGTCGGTGGTGCGGTGCCCGAGTCTGGGGCCATCGCGCTTGACCTCACTGGACTCGATGAGGTCATCGCTCTCGACGAACTCTCAGGCACCGTGCGTGTACAGGCTGGCGTTTTCGGTCCCGACCTTGAACGATTCGTACGCGAGCGCGGTTACACCGTTGGTCACTTTCCCCAGTCCTTTGACTTAGCGACGGTAGGGGGATGGATTGCTTGCCGTGGGGCCGGTCAATATTCGAATCGCTACGGCAAGATCGAAGACATGGTGCGCGCGCTCAGCGTTGTACTCGCGAGCGGCGAAGTACTGGCGCTCGGCGGCCACGGACCTCGCCAAGCCGTCGGTCCCGATCTGTTGCAACTCTTCATTGGTTCCGAAGGCACTCTTGGCGTCATCACTGAGGCAACGCTGGTCGTCCACGCACTGGCACCCGCTGAAGCACGAGCGGCGTTTCTCTTCACGTCTTTTCCCGAGGGGATGGAGGCGTGCCGGCGCATTCTGCAGCGAGACGCCCGGCCAGCGGTGCTTCGCCTTTATGACGAAGCGGAGTCCAAACGAAATTTCGAGGTCGAGGGATGCGCCTTGATCGTCCTTGACGAGGGCGACGCGCTCTTCGTTGACGCCACGATGTCGATAGTCCAACAAGAGTGCGCGATCGCCACGTCACTCGACGAGTCCTACGTCGAACGTTGGCTCGCCCGCCGCAACGACGTCAGTGCGCTCGCGCCGCTGTGGGAGCGAGGCCTCGTCGTCGACACGATCGAAGTCGCCGGCCCCTGGTCCGTGCTCGAAACGTTGCGCCAACGCGTCACCAAAGCGCTGAGCGCGATCGAAGGCGTCTTCGTCGTCTCCGTTCATCAGTCCCACGCCTACCTTGACGGCGCCTGTCTCTACTTCACCTTTGCTGGCCAACCCACAGGCGACACGACCACCTTTTACCGCATCGCGTGGGACACGGCGATTGACGAAATAATGAGAGCAGGCGGTGCGATTAGTCACCATCACGGCATTGGGCGTAATCGTGCCCGTTTCGTCGCTGGCGCGCTCGGCAACGCATACTTCGTTCTCGAGGGCCTCAAGTCACAACTCGATCCTTTCAACATCTTGAATCCCGGCGTTCTAGGCCTCGGCGGCGCGGCGTGGTGAGGGCTCTCGCGATTGACGTAGGTTCCACGACCATTCGCACCGCGCTCGTCGACGAACGAGGCGTGGTGTCCCACGTCCATCAAGAGCGACTCACGGTTCGCAACCCACATCCTGGCGAAGTAGAGCTCGATCCCGAAGAGATCGTTCAACTCACTCTCAAACTCGCCGCGCGCACACTCGACGAAGGCGGAGGCTGTGACGTGGTGGGCATAACGAATCAACGCGCCACCACCATCGTCTTTGACCCCGCGACTGGCGCCTCGGTAGGTCCTGCCATCAGCTGGCAGGACCTACGCACCGTGATTGACTGCCTGATCTTGCAAGGCCAGGGGCTGCGGCTCTCGCCCAACCAGTCGGCCACAAAGATCAAGTGGCTCGTCAATCAATCCGCCAGTGCGGCTAAGGATCTCCGATTCTCCACCATCGAAACGTGGATCGCCTGGCACCTCACGAAGGGCTCAAGTTACGTCACCGACACGTCGAATGCCGCCATCACCGGTCTCGTCAACGTGGCGTTGAGTGGCTGGGACCAAGACGTACTGACGTTGCTCGACCTCGACGAAGCGATGCTGCCAAGCATCGTTGACACCATGGGCGTCTTCGGTGAGGCAACGGCGCTCGAGGGTGCGCCGCCCATCGTTGCAATGGTGGGCGATCAATCAGCATCGCTCTTTGGTCAGTCGTGCGTCAAAAGTGGCGCCAAAATCACCTTTGGCACGGGCGCGATGCTCGATATGGTGCTCGGATCGAACGCTCCAGCAGCGCTGACGCGCTACCCGTCAGGTTGCTATCCCATCGTCACTCGAAGTGGCGGCGGCGTCATCACGTGGGGTATCGAGGGAATCATCCTGAGTGCCGGGAGTTGCGTGGAGTGGTTGCAAGAACTCGGCCTTCTTGGTGACGTGAGCGAAAGTGGCGAGATCGCGCTCTCGGTGTCGTCCTCCGATGGCGTCTCCTTCGTGCCCGCGTTCTCGGGTCTCGGCACTCCTCAGTGGGACTTTGGCGCTCGGGGTGCTTTTTTTGGCCTCACTCGCGGATCGACGAGCGCGCACCTGGTGCGTGCCGTTCTCGAAGGTATTGCCCAACGTGGCGCCGATCTTCTCGACGCCGCCGAAGAGCAAGTCGGCACAAAATTCACCGAGCTACGTGTCGACGGCGGCATGAGCGCGAATCACTTCTTCGTCCAGCGCCTCGCCGACTTCTCTGGCCACACCGTCACGGTCTCTTCTGAGCGCGAAGCTACGACGCGCGGCGCGGGTCTCATGGCGCTCGTGAGTGCCGGCCACCTGTCACTCAACGACGTTGAACAACTGTGGTCGCCTGCGTTCGTCGCGAAGCCGTCGCTTAGTGAGGACGAGCGTCTAGCGTCTCGCTCCGCGTGGCAAACGAGCGTGCAACGCGCCGAAAAGACGATTCCCGAACTTTCAGCGGTTGAGTTTTAAGCAGACCAGGGCGCACTCGCGAGAGCATTGGCCAGCGAGGTTCTCGAATCCAGCAACGGTTTGGCGAGCATGAGCCAGCGAGGCTGGCTCAGCGATAGCGCCCCCGTGACGACGCCTTCACGCGCATAAAGAGCCAGCCATTTTTTCTCGTCAGCACTACCACTCACGATCATCACGTCATCGTCGGGATGTGGGTGACCAAGCATTTGAATTTTCTTGCCGTACTGATCGGACCAAAAGTAGGGCACCATCGGCGCCGATCGCTCGCCCGTCATCCAAAAATGCGCGAGGTGCGCGGCGTGGTCCGTCGCGACCTGCCAGTGCTCGATTCGCACGATCTCCTCGCCCGTCGCGCCTAACCATCGATGGCGCGCGACGTCACCGATTGCCGCAATTCGAGGGGCGGCTTGAAGATCGAGGTCGACCACGACGCCGTTGTCGATCGTGAGACCAGAGCTCTCCAGCCACGCCAAATCCAACGACGAGCCCACGGCCGCAATCACGACGCGCGCGTCGATGCTCGAGCCGTCACTCAGCTGAACAATGAATCCTCCGTCAACTTTTCGTACGTCACTGATCTGTTGATTGGTGCGGAGTTCAATGCCGGCGTCCTCGGCGAGCGACCCGAGCCATCTCGACGCTTGCTCACCCACTACCGAGAGCAACGGGCGCTCCATCGCTTCGAGCACGACGGGTGTGAAGCCCCGGGTCTTAAGTGACGTGGCGACTTCCGCGCCGACGAAGCCACCTCCGATGATCACGACTACACCCTCCGGCCCCAGCGCGTCGAGCGTCGACGCCAGTCGAGCAGCATCGTCATGGTTTCGCAGCGTCGGCAACGGACCCGATGATGAAAAGGAGAGTTGGCGAGCCCTCGAGCCCGTCGCCACTACGACGAAGGTTCCACTGACGCTCGTGCCGTCAGAGAGGTGAACCGTTGTCGACTCAGCGTCAAGTTTCGTGGCGCTCACTCCGAGCCGCAGTGTTGCGCCCGATTCCTCTAAATGCTCGGGTGTGGCGAGCGTGGCTTTATCGAGTGTCCACTTTCCCGACAGCACTTGCTTCGACAGGGGTGGTCGGTCGTAGGGCGCGTAGGGCTCTTCGCCCACAAGGGTGATACCTCCGTCGAATCCTTCGCGACGAAGTGACTCAACAAATCGCCATCCGGCCAAACCGGCGCCCACGACCGTCACGTGGTCGCTCGTGTGAAGTGTGCTCATGATCCAAACATCGCGAGCCAGTCATCGGAACTTTTCGGCTCAAGCACGTAGTTGCGAGCTCGAACCTCGCCCATCGTCAAAGAAGCTTCGGGCGCGTAAAGGTGACCAGGAAAGAGAACGGTCTCATCGCTCACGACGGCCAATCGTTCGCTCAAGCTCTTGTACATCTCACGCGCGTCGCCTCCGGGAAAGTCGGTTCGTCCACAACCATCAATAAAGAGAGTGTCACCGCTCAGCAGACACCCTTCAACGACCAGGCACTGACTTCCTGGCGTGTGGCCCGGCGTGAGTAACAACGTTATTTCAATGGCTCCAATTTTTAGAACGTCGTGGTCGTGGTGAACGACGAGGACCTCGTCACCTACACCCGTACGTGCCTTCACCCACTCGACCTCTTCGGCCTGGACGTGAACGGGAACGCGTGACGTCGACTGCATTTCAGAAATACCCGCGATGTGCTGTTCGCCCATCAGTGTTCCGCCAATGTGGTCAGGGTGGTAGTGCGTCGCCACTGCTCCAACAACGCGCAGGCCATCTTTCTCGACCATGCTCACCAACTCCGAGGGGCGATACGCCGGGTCAACGAGCACAGCTTCACCCGATTCTCGGTCCCCGATTGCGTACACAAAGTTGCGCATCGAGCGAGCTACGTCATCATCCTCGGCAAAGTCACGCCCCGCGAGGAGTTGACGAAAGTAAAACGAATCGCTCACTCCTCGTCAGCGATCTGCGCAATGCGCGGCGTCAATTCTTCAACTTTGGCTTTCGTCGCAGCCAACCGAGCTTCGAGCGCTTCAATGATCGTCGTCGCCCTCTCTAACTTGGCGAAGAGGTCATCCACGGACACCTCGCCTTCATCAAACGACGCCACGATGGCGTTCAATTCGCCAGCCGCGTCGTTCCAGTCCTTCACGTCACTCATGACGGTGTCCCCTTCTTCTCTTTAACTTGTGCGTCAAATGAACCATCGCTCAGTAGTACGTGAACTTCGCTACCAACATCAACGTCACTCATCGACTTCACGACGGCCCCGTTCGCGTCGGTCACGATCGACCAGCCCTGGGCCAGACGTCGTACCGGATCGTAGGCACTTATGAGCTGGCGACTGCTGGCGAGCATCTGGGTCGCCGAAGCCACGAGGTGGCGACCTTGTATGACGAGGCGCTCTCGAGTACTAACGAGGTGGCGCTCTTCAGCACGAAGTCGATCTCGTACGGCGAAAATCATCGTTCGGCGACGTTCACCGAGATAGCCCGCGGCCTCGTCCAAGACGTCGTCAGTCATCTCAAGAATTCGTTGCGCCGGGTAGCGAATATTTGATTCGTACCAGGAAGCGACGATCGCGACCAGCTCTTCACCCAACTTGGTGGGCGTGATCGCCCGCGTGTGCGCGACAAGGTCCGCTACGGATTCGTCGCCGGTGTGACCGATGCCGGTGAAAACCGGCGTCGTTGAGCTCGCGATAGCGCGCGCGACCCGTTCGTCGTCGAAACACGCGAGGTCACCCTTAGATCCCCCACCGCGAACCACGCAGATGACGTCAACACCGTGACGGTCGAGTGTCGCGACCGCGTTCGCTATCTGATCCGGCGCTTGTTCACCTTGAACGAGCGTCTTGACGAGAATAACGTCGAAGCTGAACTTTGATGAAAGTAGTTGTCCGGTGAAGTCCGAGAACCCCTCGGTCCCGGGACTCGCGACGAGTCCCACGCGCAGTGGCACTGGGGACAGCGTCGCTGATTTGTTGCGCTCGAGAAGTCCTTCGCTCATGAGTCGGGCAATGAGTTCTTGGCGTCGACGAGCGACGTCGCCTAAGAGTCCCTCGACGTCCATCTCGGTGATGGAGAAACCGATCTTCCCTTGAGGCGCGTACACGTCCACGTAGCCATAGAAACTCACCAACATCCCGGGCTTTAACGAGACGCCCTCGGCGGCCAGTTTTCTCTTGAGCGGTGCCCACGGCGTGGCCCAACAGTGGGCGTTCAGTACCGGACGCTTGGTGTCCGCAGAAGCCGATCCGGCGTCGACGAGGTCGACGTACACGTGACCTTTCTCATAGACCTTGGCGATCTCGCCGCGAACCCAATGCGGTCGTCGTCGGCCAAAGCCTGCTTCGAGATGCGCGGTCAGCAGTTGATAGAACTCGCCGACCTCTAAGACCGGTTCATCGCTCAAGGTGTCGCTAACCACGAGGTGAGGCTACCGTCCCGGCGTGACAGTTCTCCGATCCTTGTCAGACTTGGAAAGTTGTGGAAGACTAGTGGCGGATGGTGAGTCGACTGGGCGGCCGCACTGCTTGGCAACAAGTGGTGAGGAAAGTCGGGGCTCCAAAGGGCAGGGTGCTCACGAAACGTGAGTCGCGGTGACGTGCAGGATAGTGCCACAGAGAAGAGACCGCCGATGGCTTGGGTAACTAAGAACAGGTAAGGGTGAAACGGTGCGGTAAGAGCGCACCAGCATCTTGAGTAATCAAGGTGGCTAGGTAAACCCCACCCGGAGCAAGATCAAACATGGGAGGCAGCCCGCACGCCTTGTAAAAGAGGCACTCCCGAGGTAGATCGCTTAGATGGATGGCCGCCCATCCTTCC
>Ga0208357_1001078_pt1 | contig 20545 bp, 23 predicted proteins | sample NGESurdeep092012_6_FD_184487 | JGI IMG/M metagenome (GOLD analysis project Ga0208357, IMG submission 184487) | Arctic peat soil microbial communities from Barrow, Alaska - NGEE Surface sample F52-2 deep-092012 (SPAdes) | ecosystem: Environmental > Terrestrial > Soil > Wetlands > Peat ... | reverse complement strand
CGACGACCGACGGAGCGGGAAGATTCTTCGAGGGCGCGCCGTTCGTGACCCTCGTCATCGCGCCCGCGATCTGGCCAGGAATCAGAACTGCCGCTCCCGCCGCGGCAGCGACCGCACCGGATCGTGCGATAAAGGCTCTTCTATTGATCGGCTCCACCCATCCACTCCTTTTCCCTCGGTTGGCCCGGCAGCTCCAATAGCGTCCACCGGCGCGAACTCTCAGCAGGTATGCGGAGCCGAGAGCGGTTGTGGATGCTTACATTCATGTTACAAAATCGATTCAAAATCGTTACGAATGCGCGCTTCGGCCGCGCCCACGAAATTCTCTATCGACCACGGGCCTGCACGGTCCACCCTGGTGGTGCGACGCTCGAAGCTGCTCACTCTGCCTTGAGGGCGAAAGCCAGAGCTGCCGCTTCGCCGAGCGCGGTCCGAAGGAGTTCGTCGGCCTCGTCGGCGAGTGTGCCGTCCTCGTTGAAGTGCTGGCCGGTGAAGTAGAGGGCCGTTGGCACACTCATCCCGTTCAACGAGGCGACGAGTGGCCGCAGGCCGGTGTCGACGGCGAGGAAGTGGTGGTCAGAGCCGCCGGTCGCGGCGAGGATGCAGACGGTTTCCCGGAGCGCGCCTTGACCGAGCTGGTCGAAGAGGACCTTGAGTAATCCGCTGAACGTCGCGCGATAGATGGGGGTCGCAACGAGCAGTACCGGAGTTGCCCTAATCTCCTCGATGACGTCGTCCACGTCGGGCGACGAGCGCCGACCGAGAAGCGCTTCGGCATCTAGATCGGCAAGATCGACAACCCTGCCGGATCCCGCGAGTTCAACGGCCCGAGCGGCGACCGAATGCGTCTTGGAGCTTGCTGAGGGGCTGCCATTGATCGCCAGCAACCCGGATACAACGCTGCTCATGTCAGATTCCCGGAGGCGCCTACGGCGGTTACCCTTCGCATGGTTGTCCCTTCCTCCCGGTCTTTGAGAGCAGCTACGAAGGGCCAATGCTAGTCTTATCACTAGGTAAAGTAGGAATAATAAGTGCCGGCCTCTCATGGTTGGCTGGAGACCGTTAGGAGTGCCGGTGAGCGACGGAACTGCGGCCTGGCATCGACCACTTGGCCATACAGCGCACGGCGAACTGAGCGAAGCGACGACCCAGACTCCTGGGATGCGCCGACTCGAAGCAATCTCGGGAAAGCTCCTCGGCTCCACACAGCTTTGGATGGGCGAGAATCACGTCGCGGGAGGACTTCGGTCAGCCGACCACCACCACGGTGCCTCCGAAACCGGCATCTACGTCGTGAGTGGCAATCCGGTGTTCGTGTTCCTCGAAGATGGCGAAGAGAAGCGGATCGAGACAAGCCCAGGGGACTACATCTTCGTCCCGCCGTTCGTTCCACACCGGGAAGAGAATCCAGGCGACGACCAAGCGGTTGTCGTGCTGGCGCGAACAACGCAGGAGGCGATCGTCGTCAATCTCGCGAGCCTCTCGGAGTGGAAAGCGGGCGCTGAGGAGTAACCGCGCCACCGACCCGCGTGCTTCTTTAGGCCGCGCGATCTCCGGACCCGATCGGAAGGCCGAGCGTCCTTGCGTGCTCGAAGGCGTCGTCACCAGTTGCCGCTTAGTGGCTCGAGTCGTGGACCACCTGAATGGTCAAGGTGCTGTGTCGCCGAATTCGGGTGCCAGCTGGTGGATCCTGATCGACGATGACCCCGTCGCCTTTTGGGTGCTCGGTCGGCCGCACGACACTGATACGTAAATCCGCCGACGCCGCAGGCCACCAGGCCTCGCTGCCGCGCAGTCCGCAGACGTTCGGAACAGTCACGTACGGGTCGGCCTTTCCATGTGGAGCAAAGAAGTTGGCGATCCGCTCGGCAGCCGAGAGCGGGTCCCAGAGCGGCGAAACGAGCCACTCCTCAGAAGGCGGCATATACGGTGCTTCGAGCCCTGGGAGGTGTGCGTTCGTCGAAGCGTCATGTGTAGGTGGATGAATGCCGAGGACTGAGGTGAACGGCAGTCCGAGCTCTCGCTCCATCGTCCACACATGCTCCGCATGACGTCGCCGCCAACCTTCACGATGATGCGATGGCACCTCGTCCGGGCTCGGAGTGCTCGATCCGGCGTCGCTGTCGTACTGTCCGCGCAGCGCGACATCGCCGAGCACATCCCAAGCCTGCTCAACTGCGACCGAGGCCCTGTTCACCGCACCCAGCACGTCGGCCGGCGCTCCTTCGAAGCGCTCAGGACGGAGCTGAGCCTTTTTCGCGAGGTAGGCCTGCAGGAGTTCCTCCTGGGTGGCGTTCTCTGGAGCGCCGAGAACCTCGTAGTAGTTCACTCGCCCCCGATCGCCAGTATCAGCCGCTAACTAGCACCACCTGGCAGTTAGGAGTATCACAAACTACGGCAGCCGCTGTCGAGCACGTCGCGGCGAACTCGATGCCCCACCTTCGGTAGACAACCCGGCCGATGGCCGTCACTCGGTCCGGGCCAGGGAGCGGCGCAGAAGTAGAGTCCACGAGTGCATATCGGGCTCTTCAACGTAAACGCCGGGGCGTGCAGCACGCCACAGAACGTCGTCCGGATCGCCACCTTGGCCGAGGAGCTTGGCTACGAGTCGTTGTGGGCTGGCGAGCACGTCGTCGCGCCATCGCCGCGGGTCCCACCGTCGCCGATCGATCCCACTCACCCGATGCTCGACCCGATGGTGGCGCTGGCGTTCATCGCAGCGGTAACTGAGCGGGTCAAGATCGCCACGGGGATCGTGATTCTGCCGCAGCGAAATCCGCTCGTGCTCGCGAAGCAGGTCGCCAGTCTCGACGTGCTGAGCGGGGGGCGACTTCTCCTCGGACTCGGCGTCGGGTACCTCGAGCCCGAGTTCCTGGCACTCGGCGTGCCACTCGCGGATCGTGGGCGGCGCTCTACGGAGTATCTCGAGGCGATGCGCCAGCTCTGGAACTCACCCGAACCCGCCTATGAAGGAGCCTATGTCGCGTTCTCCGGCGTCGACGCGTACCCGCGTCCTGTCCAATCGTCGGGACCACCGATCGTGATCGGCGGTCTGAGTGCGGCCGGGTACCGCCGTGCGGTGACGCTCGGCAACGGCTGGTACGGCTGGGGGCTAACGGTTGAGAAAACGGCCGAGGTGCTGGCCGGGCTCGTCGCTGCTGCAACAACCGTCGACCGACCCTCAGCCCTCGGGAGACTCGAGATCACCGTCACTCCGCCGCAGGGGGCGGCGATCGACCCGGCGACCGCGGCCCGCTACGCCGAGCTCGGCGTTGACCGACTTGTCGTGAACCCGCCCGCCGCCGCCGACATTGAAACAGTGGCTACCTACGTGCGTCAGCACGCCCCCGCCGAGCTGGCGCTGTAGCGGTCTTCGGCCCAACCTTCACATCGACTTACCGTTTCCCGGATCAGAATCCGAGATGCTCCACCGTCGTACCCCGGGCGGAGCGGTTCAGCTGCTGTTGGTCGATCAGCGCGCCTTCTCAGGCGTTGACGGCCGTCCCTACGATTTCTTCGAATGTTGGCTCAGGCATTCCCTCGACCCACGTCGGGTCCGTCAGCTCGATGGTGTTACCGGAGGGATCTGACATGTACACCTCGCGGCCGAGAAACGTGCCCTTGGAGCGGTACACGATCGGTCCCGTCAACTTCACGCCTGCCTCATGGATCGCGATGATCGCGCGGTCCCACACCTCGGGCAGGACAGTGAAGCCGTAATGGACGCCAACCTCGGCGAGTCGCGGATCCGCCTCGATACCGGTCTCCCAAATGATGAAACTCGACTCACCAACCCGGAACACCGAAGCATGGTTGACCGTCGCCAGCGGTCCTCCGAGATGTCCGAGGTACTCGAAACCAAGGAAGTCCCCGAAGAACGCCTCGCTCTCAGCGAGATTCTTCACCGGGAGCGACCAATGGGTCAGCCGATCTGCACCAAGCACATCACACCTCGTCTCTGCGGAGCCGCCTCCGCGTCACCCTGAGCGAATCGAGCCGCGCTTATTGCGACGGCGGATCTTTGCGGACAGTACACCCGGCCTGGACACGTCATCGATCGCAGTCGAACAAGTGCTCTCGGGCAACAACACGAACCGCACAAACGAAGACCAATAGACTTCGCGAACAAGCGCGAGAAAGTAGGCCGCTATGCCTATAAAGACGCCAGCCGCGATCTACGTCGAGCCGGGAAGGCCAATGGTGATCGACGAGATTGACCTGCCCGATCCGGGTCCCACCCAGGTCAGAATCAGACAGTTCGCCACGGGTGTGTGCCACTCGCAGCTTCATGAGCTGAACCGACCAGAGCCGAAGTTGCCGATGGTGCTCGGACACGAGTCGACCGGAGTCGTCACGGCGGTTGGCCGAGACGTTTCACACGTGAAAGAAGGTGACCACGTCATGGTGACCTGGGTGCCGCGAAATCCGACGCGCGAGACACCGCAGCCAACGCCGGCTCAAGTCACCTACAAGGGTCAGCTGGTCACCTTCGGCGCTCCTGCCTGGACCGGCACGTTCACCTGGTCACGCGACACGGTGGCCGATCAACAGATGGTGGTTCCACTCGACCGGGAGGTCGCCACAGATGTGACTTCGATCATCGGTTGCGCGGTGATGACCGGCGCCGGGGCCGCGCTCCACGCCGCTCAAGTTCGCCCAGGTGACTCGGTCGCGATCATCGGCGTGGGAGGGGTGGGACTTTCGATCGTCCAGGCGTGCGCCAACCTGAGCGCGGATCCGATCATCGTCATCGACCTCGACAGCGAGAAGCTCGAATTCGCGAAACGGTTCGGCGCGACGATCGGTATCAACTCGCGCGAGGTCGATGCTGTCGCGCGTGTGAGAGAGCTCATGGGTGGCGAGCCGACAAGTGGCGTCGACTACGCGTTTGATGCCATCGGGGTCGGCGAGACCATGATTCAGGTTCTCGAAATCGCACGTGGGCGCGAGGCGGGTGAGCGCGAGGGCGGCGCCGCGGTACTAGTCGGCGTGCCGCACGGCGACATGCCTACCCTGCCGATGCGTAATTTGTTCAGTGGCAAGGTGTACCGCGGCGCGCCCGGCGGTTGCTGCATCCCCGACCGAGATTTCCCGCTGCTTGTCCGCTGGTTCCAGCAGGGCAAGATGCCGCTGGACCAAATGGTTACGCGGCGCTACACGCTCGAGCAGATCAACGAGGCGTGCGACGCACTCGCCAGCGGGCAGATCGCGGGAAGAGCGATCGTCGAGTTCTGATCCGGGTAGGTGGATGGCGGCGACCCGCTTCGAGGGCACCTATTAGCTCGGTCTGAGCCAAGCTTGGCATCGGCCGACGATGTCCAACGTTCAAGGTACAGCTACTCACTCCGAAAATCAGTGAAGCCTGCGGTCTAGCGAGACCGATCGACGGCCGTCGCTCCGCTCGGGTGCCGTCACGTGGAAGGCCCGCTGAGCCTTCCGGCACCGTCACCAGTCAGGCTGCCGGGCGGCAGTCGCCTTCCACTCAAGGCAAGCGCCAGGTCCTGGGCCGTAGCGGCGACGACGTCACCTGAGCCAGCTGACCACTCGAGGTCGGTCGCTTCGAGCCGAAGTCCATCGAGGTCTAGCTTGAAAAACTTCGCGCTCGCCGGGCTCACAAGCTCGGCCAACACCACACGCAGGCGCGCGGGTGGGACAGTCCGCTCAACACCAAGGGCCTCGGTGACGTCCAATCCATGAATGACGGCGTGCACGAGCGCGCCCTTGGTTCCGCCACCTGGAGGAGACCATCGACGGAGGTCCTCGCTCGCCATCGCCGAGACGAGCGCAGCGGCTGGAAGACCCGCGTCACGCACCGCGATTCTGTTCGCCATACGGTTGATATTCCCTCGATCCCGCACGATCTCGGCGAAGAACCAGAAGGGCGACGACCGCGTCGGCATCGTCATGTGTGCAATCACCTCTCGGACTCGCCAACCGGCACAAAGCGTTGGCGAGTCCCACTGCTCTGGCGCGAAGTTCGCCAGCACCTCCGCCAAGTCGGTGAGTTCTCCGGCCACCATCCCCGAGAGTTCGACGCGTGAGGTCGCGCTCGGGCTCATGTGGGCTTCTCGCTTCCCGACCCAGCGATCCGTAGGTAGTCGCTGAAACGATCGAACGAAGTGACAAAGCCGGCCCTCGCGTCGGCCGACCGCATGAACTCCGGGACGTTGGTCTGCCGGATCTCGATCTCGGTCCGGAATGGACCCAACGAAGTGAACGTCGCGGTTGTGACGACGCCGGTGTTGGCGTCGATCCAGGCAAGGTGCTCCGGCGGCCTGACCTCACTGAACGCGGCGGTCATTGTGTACCGACTCCCGTCGGGCTCGCTGACCATCGTCGTCTCGAACGTTCCACCAGGACGTAGATCGACAACGATGCTGTCGATGGGCGTAGTCATGCCCTTCGGACCCCAGAAGTGAGTCAGGTGCTCCTTTTCGGTCATACAACGAAAGAGGAGCTCCTGAGGCGCGTCGAAGCAACGGATGAACACGAGCTTCTCCTCATCATCCATCGGCGCGTTCCCCTGCGAAGCCTGCCGATCGCTGCTGAAGATCGCGAAGATGAACCTCGAGCTCGTCGAAGCGATCGGACCAGAGCTGCCTGTTCTTCTCAATCCATTCGGATGCCACTACGAGGCGGTCGACCTCTAGATGACAGGGTCGAAACTGAGCGTTCCTGGTTCGCGTGATCAGCCCACTTTTCTCCAGCACCTTGAGATGCTTCGAGACCGCTGGCAGCGTGAGCTCATATGGCGCCGCCAATTCATTGACCGTTGCATCGCCCTCGCTCAAGCGAGCGAGGATTCCGCGGCGTGTGCGATCGGCGAGTGCGGAGAATGTGGCATCCAGTTCGTCATCCGTGACAGCGACGGTGGTAGGCATGCCTATTACTTTACTTGTTGGCTAATTAACCTACAAGTAAATAAGTGACCCGAGTCCGCCGACCAGGCGAGATTCCTCGATGCTGGGCCGGCGAGGAGGTAAGCCGTCCAGGTGAGGTTTCGATTGCGCACGCTAGGAGATTTGTGTGTCGCGCCGAGGCGAGAGGCTCGCTCGGGCGCGGATGGTCCCGAGGACCCGCGACACCGGCGGGTTATGGTCGTGGGCGTAGCAGTGGTGACAATCGACAGCCCGGAGGTGTCGTGCCAGCAGTGAGCGTGCGCCACCTGGCCAAGTCGTACGGCGAGGTAGAAGCAGTCCGTGACGTGAGCTTCGAGGTCGAACAGGGTGAGATCTTCGCCCTGCTCGGACCGAACGGAGCAGGAAAGACAACCACGGTCGAGATTCTCGAAGGGTTTCGAGACCGCAGCGGCGGCGACGTGGAGACCCTCGGCGTCGACCCGGCCACACGCGCCACCCAGCGATGGCTCCGCACCCGAATAGGCGTCGTGCTCCAAGAGCTCGCGGTCGAGCCCTACTACAGCGTCCGCCAGGTGCTCAGTCGCAACGCTGGCTACTACCCAACGCCTCGTCCAGTCGAGGAGGTCATCGAGATGATTGGACTCAAAGAGAAAGCGGACGACCGGGTCAAGCGGCTTTCCGGCGGACAGCAGCGTCGCCTCGACGTGGGGCTTGGCGTCATCGGCAACCCCCTGCTGCTCTTTTTGGACGAGCCCACTACGGGGCTCGATCCCTCGGGTCGGCGGGACTCTTGGGACCTGATCCGACGACTCGCGGCAGGCGGCACCACAGTGCTGCTAACGACGCACTACATGGACGAGGTCGAAGCGCTCGCGGACCGGGTGGCAGTCCTCTCACACGGGGAGATCGTGGCGAGCGGCACCCCGACCTCCATCGGTGGCAGGGACTCGGGTGCAGTCACGATCCGCTTCATGCTGCCGAAAGGAGCCACCGAGCCCGATGTCCCTGTCGCGGTGACGTCGATCGATAACGGCCTGGTGCAGATCGTCACCGATGACGAGCTACGCGTCTTGCACACGCTCACGGGATGGGCGCTCGACCACGACCACGTCCTCATCGGGCTAGCCGTGGTGCGGGTCACCCTTGAGGACATCTATCTGAAGTTGACGCGCGAAGCGCTCGACGACGATGAGACGAGCGGACGATGAGCACGGACGCTTCGACCCCAACCAAGGGTGCCTTCAACGGCATCAACGACGTGAAGTTGGTGGCGCGCCAAGTGCGCTACGAGCAGCTGAGCTTCTGGCTCAATCCGATCGGCGCGTTCTTCACGCTGGGCTTCTCGACCATCTTCCTTGTCATGCTGAGTGCAATCGCCGGGAACACGAAGATTGGCGCCGGCTACGGCAGCGTCAAGCTGGTGCAGTACTACCTCGGCAGCTTCGTCTCCTACGGCGTCATGGCAGCGTGCTTCACCGTGCTGGCCCAGACCCTGGTGAACCGGCGGGAGATGGGGCTACTCAAGCGCCTGCGGCTGAGCCCTGTCCCCACCTGGGCACTGCTGTCGGCAATCCTTTTGAGCACGCTCGTCATCGCCATCCTCCAGATGGTGATTCTTTTGGCGGTCGGCCGGCTCGGCTTCGGGGACTACCTCCCGACCCACGCGGTGGCTTTCATCCTCACCGTCGTCGTGGGAATGCTGAGCTTCACCGGGCTGGGCATAGGGGTGAGTACCCTCGTTCCGAACGCGGACGCCGCAGGCCCGATAATCAGCATCGTCTTCTTCCTCCTGCTGGCGTTCTCGGGGCTGTGGTTCCCGATTCAGCCCGGCACGACCCTTGCCAACGTTTCGGCGTACTTTCCGGTTCGTCACCTCATCACCGCCGTGTTGGCGTCTTTCAACCTGCCAGGCGGTGCCCAACCATGGGCTTGGGGCGATCTAGAGGTCATGGCCATATGGGGAGTCGTGGGGCTATTCATTGCCGCGCGGCGATGGCAGTGGTCACCGCGCCGGGGTTAGCTCTACGAGAGCGGTCGCTGCGGGACACATGTAACCGCGAGCGCTCGACGCGACCCGCGAGGTGGTTTGAGTTCGCACGCAGCGGCTGAGATGACGCATCCGCCCAGCTGCTGGGATGCCAGCATTACCGTGAGTGCGTGCGCGTGTTTCTCGCCGGAGCGAGTGGAGTTATCGGGACTCGACTGACAGCACTTCTCACCGCGGCCGGCCACGACGTCGCTGGCATGACGCGCTCGCCGGAGAAGGCGGCCACAATCTCGGCGCTCGGAGCCGCAGCGGTCGTGTGCGACGTGTTCGATAATCGGGCACTCCGCGCCGCGGTCGTCGACTTTCGCCCTGACGTGGTACTCCACGAGTTGACGGACCTACCAGACGATGTGGCTCGAATCGCAGAGTACGGGGCATCGAATGCCCGGATCCGACGGGAAGGCACGAGAAATCTGATCGCGGCTGCCAAGGCCGCTCGAGCATCACGATTCCTCGCGCAAAGTGTCGCCTGGCAGCTACCCGGAGATGCAGGACTAGCTACCGCCGATCTCGAGAGCGCTGTTCTTGCTGCTGCCGGGGTTGTTCTGCGCTATGGACAGTTCTATGGGCCGGGTACCTATCACGAGTCACATCTTCCCGATGGACCGCGCATCGAGATCAACGAAGCTGCGATCCGCACAGTCGCGGCACTCGACGCACCTTCGGGCGTCGTGGTGATATCCGAGACTTCCTAGGCGCGGGTGGCACCTCGGTCACGAACCCGCAGTGTTCGGCGGGCTCGCCAGATCGATCGAATCCTGACCACGAACGGCCTGCGACCTAACGTTCGGGGAGCTCCTTTGGCCCGCTTTTTTGGCAAGGAGTGGATTCGCTGGAGCGTTTACTGCCCGTCGATAGGGTCACAGCGTGACGAGCCGATCCCGCTCGCGCTGAAGAACGGCGTAACGGCATGGAAAAGCGCCTTGTCACTCGATGCGCAACGCGGTCCGCAGCGGACGCGGACGAAAACCAGCGGAGAGTCGAAGCGGTGTTCGCAGAACTCGAAGCGACCCGACCGCCGAACGTGAGCTACCTCGTACTGCGACTCGCGGACGACTCATTCGTGCACGTGTCGTTTCACGATCACGGTGACGACGAGAACCCGATCTCGTCGACCGCGGCCTTTGCGCGCTTCCAGGATGGACACGCCGAGCGGCGCGAGGGTGCGGTCGACAGCAGACCGCGACGCTCGTAGGGGCCTACATCACGACCATCGAGTAAGGGGACCAGCGCGGATGACCCTCCACCTTCTTCCGCAGGGCGACAGCTGGCGCAGAGTTGTGGACCGGCGTTTCGCTGCGGGCTCACTAGTCCGTCTATCGCACGCTCAACCGATTCGAGAACCTCCCTGAGGGGTCGCAGCTGAACGACCTCCGTGACGGCTCACGTCACGCTCGAAACGACTGAACGACGCGTTTGTGGTCGCGCATCGTCTCTTCGCCATCCATGAGCGGATGGCGCCCAAAGCCGCAGTACATCGCTACTCCGAAGTCGCTTAGATACCGCGACGCAGTTGCCTTTCGACGAGCCAAGCCTTCGATACCGTCGATCGGGAGAACGATCCCGAGGAATACTCGAGCATCGCCAGGGACCAGATCCGCGAGCGGTGCGAAGAAGCGATCGTCCTCGCTCCGGAGGTAACGCGGACCGGCGAGATGAAGCCAATCAACTGGGCGTCCAGAGTTCTCGACCGCGTAGTTCGCCATGCGTACGAGCAGCCCGAGATCGCGCGCCTCGAACATCGGCCACTCGGGAAACGTCCCGTAGCAGAGGTGATACCCGACCAACACGTCGTTTGGAATGAGCCGCGTCAGTCGGGTGACTGGGCCCGCGAACCGTTCCCATGCACCTTCGGAGGTCCAGGCGAGAACACCCTCGAGGTCGAGTGTCTCGTACGCCAAATCCCATTGAATCGCGAGGTCTGCCGGAGCAATGGCCTCGATCAGTCGCTGGATCTCATGGCCCACAAGCTCCTCGAAGCCTCGTTCGGCAATCCCGTAATCGTCGGCGAAATGATCCTTAAAAGCGTTAAGGGCGCTCGAGGGGAAGGGAAGACAGACCTGAAATCGAAGTCTGGTCGGTATGACGCCATCTGCGCGAAGGCGTTGGAAGATCTGATACGAGGCGATGGCATCGTCGATTCGCGGCCAGGTCTGCCAGTGCAACTCGGTGACTCCCTCACGAATTTGAAACACTGGCGTCTCGTAGGCATGGCGCGGAATGCCGGTTGGAGATGGCGTCTCTCGCGTGGTCTCAATGTCGGGGTGTGGCCGCACGAGTCGCTCCCGCTCGTATCCGACCCAAGACGAGCGTGGACCTGGTTCACCGTCTGGAATCGCGAACACCTCGTCGGAAAAGAGCGTCGCGGCAAGCGACAGCGCCGACTCGACTGAGGTGGCGGGCAGGCTTCCAACGAGGAGCAGATCGCTCGAAACTCGGGGTGGCATAAGTACCTCCTGTTGGCGTAGTCGAAGACACGGCCTAGTGACCAGACATTCCAGCAGGCCTCGGCAGACGGACAGATTACTGACCGGGCGGCGAGGGCTCCCTAGGGCTACTCGAGTCCGCCATCGACTCTGTCAATCTCGCCGGGTGAAATCATCCATGGCAGATCTTGAGCTCTACGAATGCCAGCGGAGAATCTACGAGATCGAAGGGCAACGGTTACGCCACAGCGAGCACGACCGCGCTACATACTGAGCGCTGGTCCTTTCCAATTCCTCAGATGACGCTCGAGCAGCCGATTTCGCTCAGCAACAGTAAGTCGCACGAGCTCAGCCGAATCGTGGCGCCGTACTGCCTCAAGCTGACTGGTCCTCTGCCTTCGAAGGTTCGATAAACCGTCCGGTGTCACCTCCAGAATTACCGCCACGCGGTATGGATCCGTCATCTCCCACAGACGCTTTGCTTCACGTACAAGAAAGTCGAACGGAGACAGGTCATAGATGCCGAACGTAAATCGGCGTTCGGCCGCAACGCCGGCTATCGCATCGCGCCTAGCGGACGCGGCGACCGACTCTTCCAGCGCGACCGAGAGCAGATCCATCTGCTCGTTCGTAGCCGGCATGATCGTACGAAACACTTCCGACTCGAGGCGCACGCGCAACCAATACAACTGGGCGACCTCAGGTGGTGGAAGTACAGCGACGAAGTAACCGCGATTTGGGTCGTGGCGAATCAGCTGCTGATCGGAGAGCAGCTTCAGTCCCTCCCGAAGGGGAGCCCGGCTCATGTTGAAGCGTTCCGCCCAATCCTCTTGATGAATTCTCTCTCCAGGCAGGAGTTGACCTTCGAGAATCGCCCGTCGGAGCTCGGTTGCTACGAACTCTGCCGACGTGACTCGCTGCAGCCGCGGCTCCATCGAGACAATTCGGTCGGGCGTTATGGCCGTTGGCACTACCAATCACTGCTCCGTCGGCTGAATCGGTGCTGCTCGATCACCGAGGATTGACGACCGCCTTCAACCACCATGGCGCTCATCGTAGTGAGCGCAGTAGCTAGAGCAGACCAACGAGTACCTCCCTGGGGGGTCAATGGCCAGACACCGAGACCTGGTGTTCGAGATGGATTTCCTTTCGTGATCTAGAGGATTCCATTAGGGCCAGCACAACCTCCATCGTCGCCATTCCCCACTGACCATCGTGCAAAGCGGGTTCGCCGGCGATCGCGCTCCGAAGCTCGCGGACCTCATTCAGCCTCGCTCCACCACCGTGATCGATTGGCTCATCGTGGCGGCCGTCGTCGTCGTAAACATAAAGTCCCTGGGCACTCTGGCGGATCTCACCTCTCTCGAGCGAGACGACGACCAGCCCGGCGTCTAGTGGTACCCAATCAGTACCGCCCCCAAGAGGAGAGCGTTCGTCGTATCCACCAAAACGCAGCGTGTCGCGAGACTCTCGCTCATCGAACGGCCCGGCCTTTAGGCGACGACGATACGCATTCGCCCGATCGGCTTGGTCTCTCCGGCCGGGAGTCTCGCCCCACGGCAGGAGCTCCCAACCCTGCATGTAGCCGTGTCCGTTGTAGGTGAGCGTTGCCGGAGTCCCGTCTTCAAATTCAAGGTAGGCAGTGAAGTAGCCAGGACACGGACGCTCCGCCATCCATGACGCCGTGGTTCCGCGGACACTTCGGACCATACCGCCCCCAAGGAGGCGCAGCACGTCGATCGGATGCGGCGCCTGGTTGAATACGGTTCCCCCGCCTTGGGCGACGTCGACCTCGTAGGGCTCGCGCGGCCGGATGATCCAGCCGGTCAGGGACCAGGTGTTCAGCGCGCCGAGACGTCCGAGCCTGCCCGACTCGATCAACCGCCGCATGGCGACGAACGCTGGATCGAAGCTTCGGGCTCCACCGGAGATAAGCGCCACGCCATAGCGCTTCGCCGCGTCGATCATTGACTGACATTCCGCGAGCGAGGCTGCGAAGGGCTTCTCGACAACGATGTGCTTGCCGTGCTCTGCAGCCCTCTGCGCTTGCGCGGCGTGGAACTGCGTCGGTGTCGCGATCCAGATCGCGTCGACCTCGTCGTCCCCGCAGAGCGCGTCGAGTTCGTCATACGCCCGGCCGCCGAACTGCTCCTCGAAGGCGTCACGGGCCTCCCCCCGTGGGTCACCCGCCGCGACGATCTCGATACCGTCGAGCTTGCGGAGAGAGGACAAGATGCCGCCACCGGCCATGCCGAGGCCTGCAACACCGACTCGGATCGTGGCCTGTTCGTCCGCTACTTCCCCCCGCGGTCGCGCGTGGGCACGGGACTCCCCGTCGGGCGCCGTCAAGAAAGGACGCACTGGACACGAAGATCGCAAATCTGCCTTCTACCGAAGCGGGCCATGATCTAGAACCTTGCCACGCCGAGCGCGTCGTCGAAGTTGGCGAGCAAGGCTCCGAATTCGGCGTCGTCGGCCACCACGTCAATTGCACGGACACGGTAGGCGTCCGCGTCGTTAACGATCGCCGGCTCGATGCCACTTTGCAAGTCACGGGCCATCTTGAGCAGCAGCCTGCGGGCCGATACCGCAGCAACGTCGGTGGTGCCCAGGTGCTCCTTGCTCCGATCGACGATCGGGTACATACCCTCCTGCAGAGCGCGGTCTTGCTCGTTGATCCCCCAGATGCCGGTGAAATTCACGTCCCGTTGCATCTGGCGATCGATCAGAAAATCGTTCTCCTGGTTGGCGACGGGCAGCCAGGCATCGATCACGTAGCCATCGGGCAAGGTGAACCTCCCACGCTCAATACGCGGCGGGAAGAAGCCGCCCGAGTTGATGCGGGCTAGGTCGTCCTCGCCGTAGGGGGTGTCGTCTCGACACTGGTAGCCGAAGGTAAAGGTGTGCTCGTCGTCGATCGGCACCCAGCAGCGACCGCTCACGCCGTTCTGCCCACCTGGAATGAGACTGTAGAAGGGGTAGAGCCATCGAGTCACGCGCCAGTAGTACTGATCCGCGGCTGTGCGGCGGCTGCCATAGGTGAACCCGTACGGCGTCTCTTCTAGCGTGAGCATCGGGTGGCCATCCGCGAGTGCAGCTACGCGAGCCGGGTCTTGCGATGGAGCGTTGGTAAGACCACTGAAGGGCACCTTGGAGGAGTGCAGGAAGGAGATGTGCGCACTGTCGATCTCGCCCTCCATACCTTGGGCCCAGTTCGTCCGCTGCAGCCACTTCGTCACGTGCTGATAGCCCTCCGGCGCACGCACCCACTCGAGCTGAGGAAGCTCTGGCGGCTGCTTTTCGATCGGGCCCATGTAGGTCCAGACAACCCCACCCCGCTCCTTGGTCGGGTAGCTGAGCTGGGTGATGCGCTCTTTGAATTGACGCTCAGGTACCTCGTTCGGCATATCGAGACAGTTGCCGTCGACGTCAAACTTCCAACCGTGATACACGCAGCGAAGGCCGCACTCCTCATTACGACCAAAGAACAGCGGCGCGAGCTTGTGAGGGCAACGTGCGCCGAGAATCCCTACCTTGCCGTCGGAGTCCCGGAACGCGACCAGGTCCTCGCCAAGGAGGCGGAGGCGGACTGGTGCCTCGTCCTTCTCCGCTATCTCCGAGCTGGTGAGAGCCGGGAGCCAGAATCGCCTAAAGAGCTCGCCCATCGGCGTTCCCGCCCCGACACGGGTGAGCATTTCGTTCTCTTCAACAGACAGCATTGTGGTCCCCTCTTCCTAAATCCGTTGTGAATTGTCAGTTGCGAACAATCTGCGACCCGGCGAAGCGCTCGAGGCGGTGTTGCTCAGCAGTCGGCTACTGCGTCGGCTGCTCTTCTGCCTCGGCGAGCGCGTCGAGGTTCTCCACGCCCATCACCAGGTCGAGTAGGTCATGCAGCTTCTTGGTCGCCACATCGAGAGCCTGAAGCCCTACGAGATCGTGTGCCTCGAACACCAGCGCGCGGACGCGGCTCGCACGAACGATTCGTCCGGCGTTGCCCGAGCGCTTCGCGGCATTGAGATCGCCGTCGGCTTGACGAAAAACGCAGTCGAGTTCCACCTCTCGGAAGAGGAACTGCTCTCCAACGGCCGTCTCCTCAAGGCGTGCGACGAGCTTCAGGATCGACTCAACATCGAGGTAGTCGTCCTCCCAATTGACGCGATCGACGTTCCGCTCACTCCGCCCGATGATCTCCACGGCCCTCCTCTTACTCTCGGCGTGGCCGGCAATCCCATCGACGTTGAGCTCGAACGAGCCTTGCCCACTTGGTCCTGCCACATCGCCCGTCGTTGAGGATCAGCCGATCCTGTGCAATATGGCGATTGGCGATTGTTTATCAGACGGGCACCTGCACAGCAAACATCTCATTGCCTCGAGGTCAGCTCACGGGAAGGCTCAAGCACCCGCGGCTTCACCAATAAGTCCTGGGCGAGCACCGAGACCGATTCGGATCGGGATGACGTGCGCATCTGCGGTCAGCCTGCAGTCGCTTGAATCGTCGTCTTTTTCTGCCGTTAGGGATCGCAGAAGCGCGAGTCGACTCGCACGCGGGGACCGCACTTTGGTCATCTCAGCCCGTGAGTCCTCGACCCGTGCTCGTTACCGCAAAGGAGCAGTTGATGATGATTTCGAGACACGAACTGGGAAGGCGCGCCGTACAGCGTCACCGTCTTCTACCCGCGGCCGTAGTCGGATTGGCGCTCTGCCTTGCGTTGCCCTCGGCCGCTCTAGCCTCGTCGATGGCGCACCCCGGTCTCCACGCGAAGACCTCTGTCGCTCACCACGGCGGCGAACCAGGTTCGTCGAACGTGGAGCTCTTCGGCAGTGTCGTCTCGATGGGCGCCGGCTCCGTCGTCATTCAAGATGACAGCGGATTCTGGCGAACGATCGTCCTCGGTTCGACGACCACGTACTCAGAAGGCCCGATGAAAATGACACCTCCCCCGTCGTCCACCGACCTCGCGGTCGGCTCGATGATCCAAGTGAGCGGGACGGTGGACGCGAACCACACAAGCTTGGACGCGGTGTCGGTTCGAATCGAGCTGTCGGTCATCGGAGGCATCGTCCAGACCGCCACGTCCTCGACGGTGGTGGTCACGCTTGGACAGTCCACAACGCTAAAGACCATCGATGTGAATCCCCAGACGGTGGTCTTTACGCACGGCGGAATGGTGACCTTGGCGAGCGTCATCGCAGGTGCCGCCGTCGAAGCCTTCGGCCTCCCACAACCAGATGGCTCGCTGCTCGCGCTCTATCTCGGCGTGGGCACTGGACACCAGGGGTTTGATCACTCCTCGGACTTCGGCTTCTCCGTACCGAACCGCGGTGGTCCGAACCACTTCCGTGGCTTTGGCCACAGGCACTAACGCTTCAACCGAGCACTCCGACGGTTGTCTCGCCCAGGCCCGATTCATCGAGTTGGAGGCTATTCAACACCCGGATAATTAAGCGTTGCGGTGCAAGAGTCGCCGCCACAAGGGCGTCGTCCGCATCGCGGGCGGCGCCCTTCGGCTTCTCGAGTTCGCCGTACTTGCTAATCCCCAGGGTCCATCTGGACCGGGACGGCGCGATGCCAGGGCGCTCGTCGAGTGGGCGACGGCTCGTCATCAACACCGACGGCGCAGCGGCGAGTCCCCCCGCTAGGGACGGCCCGGCCCGTCTTCGAGTACCTAGACGTCGGCTAGTTCGAGATCACGATGAGCGGCGTCCCTGCGCCTGTTCGGTCACAACTTCACCTGGCATGCTTCACAGGTGGACCAACGCCTTTCGCTCGCGACCCTGGGAGTGCGTGACCTCAGTCGCGCTCGCAGTTTCTACGAAGCTCTCGGGTGGTCGGGGGAGTCTCCCGACGGTGAGGTCGTGTTCTTCCAGGCAGGAGCGATGATCGTCGCTCTCTGGCGACGGGATCTCCTCCGCGATGACAGCGGTGTGGTCGATAAAGGTGGCTGGGGTGGCGTCACACTTGCTTACAACGCATCAAGTCCGGGCGCGGTCGACGCGGTCCTTGCCGAAGCGAAGGAAGCAGGGGCGACGATTGCTCGCGGCGGTGCCGCCACGTTCTGGGGTGGCTACTCCGGCGTGTTCATCGATCCCGACGGCCATCCCTGGGAGGTGGCACACAATCCAGGATGGCAGCTGCAAAGGGACGGCTCCGTACGACTTCACTGACGTCGGCTAATCCCCAGGCTCGGGCCGGCCTGACGGACTTTCCGTCTTGTTGTGGCTGCACGCGCCCAAACTCATTAGGTCGCAACGATCTCGTCGTTGCTCAGTTCCGAAGTTAAAAGACGACAGCCGACGTCAGCGGGGAGCGCTATGTCGCGATGCACCCTCGTCGCCTCACCTAAACAAACTCGGCCAAAGCGTCGTCATATAACGGTATGGCGGCGTGGAAGTGGATGCTCGTTGCGGGCATCATGGCAGTGATCGGCTATTTCGCTTTGCCCGGGGCGGGACCGAAAGACCTTGGCTACTCCGCGATCGGACTCATCTCGATCATCGCCGTCCTGGCCGCAGTATGGATCCGGCGTCCGACCGGTCGTCGCTACTGGTACCTCCTAGCCGCCGGCAACCTCTGCTTCGTCCTCGGAGACGGGGTGTACGACATCTACCAGTTCGTGCTCCACCGAGCCGTCCCGTTCCCGTCAGTCGCCGACGCGCTCTACCTGTTGGGCTATCCCTTCGTGTTCGCCGGGGTGAGGGGCCTCGCTCGAGCCCGCAGTGGGTTCGCGCGAGAGAACTACGCCGATGCGGCGATCATTTCGATCGGCGCGCTCGCGCTGTCGTGGCACTTCCTCATGGGAAGCGAGGCGAGCGCCTCGGCGATGAGCAGCTTCGCCAAGCTCGTGACGATCGCTTACCCGATGATGGACATCGTCGTCCTCTTTGTCGTTCTCCAGGCGCTAATGTTCGACACTTCGCGACTGCCGTTCCACAAGCTGCTTGCGGCGTCGCTACTGTCGATGCTCGTAGCGGACTTCATCTACGACGTACTGACGCAACACGGCAGCTACTCCACCGGGAACCCAGTCGATTCGGGGTGGCTCATCGCCTATGTGCTACTGGCGGTCGCTGTATGGCACCCCTCGATGGAGCGACTTACCGCTATCTCTGCGACACCGAGCACCGTTGACCGACGGCGTCTACCAGTCGTTGCCCTCGCGGGCTTTGTGTCGCCAGCCATCCTCCTCATTTCGGAACTGCACGGTACGTCCGTCGATGTGGGCGTGCTCGCTGGACTCTCCATGACGCTCTTCTCACTCGTCGTCCTAAGAATGTGGTGGCTATTTGGGCGGTTGGCCGGTCAGACGCGGGGTTTGACGGAGGCCCTTGACGCACAGGGCGCGCTGGAGGCGGACCTGCGATACCAGGCGTTCCACGACGCGCTCACGGGCCTTGCGAACCGCGCGCTGCTGCAAGCACGCGTCAATCATGCACTCGCCGCGGCTCCACGCATCGGCGGCGTCGTAGCGCTCTGCTTCTGCGATCTCGATGGATTCAAGAGCATCAACGACAGCCTCGGGCATGGCATCGGCGATGACGTGCTCTGTGTCGTCGCGACGCGGCTTTCGTCGATCGTACGGCCCGGGGACACCGTGGCTCGGCTCGGCGGCGACGAGTTCGCAGTGCTGATGGAGAACGTGGCGCACCCCGACATCGGTGTCGCCATCGCAGAGCGCATTGTGACCGCGCTCTCCGTGCCGGTGGAGATCGAGGAGCGGCACATCGTCCTTTCGGCGAGCGTAGGGCTCGCGGTTGCGGCTACTGCTACCACCACGGCGCGACTGCTAAGCGACGCCGACTCGGCGATGTACGAAGCCAAGAGTGCCGGAAAGAACCGATACCAACTGTTCGAGCCGGCAATGCGCGATCGGGTCATGGACCACCTCGCCCTCAAGAATGCTCTGGGCGAGGCGCTTCGCCACTCGGAGTTGTTCCTCAATTACCAGCCGCAGTTTGCACTTAGCGACGGGGAGTTGGTCGGCTTCGAGGCGCTGCTGCGGTGGCGCCATCCGACGCTCGGCGAGAGCGGGCCTGATCGGTTCCTGGCGCTCGCCGAAGAGAGTGGGCATATCGTGCCGATCGGGAGATGGGTGCTCGAAACGGCGGCCGAACAGGCCTTGGCATGGGGATCACAGCTCACCGCGTCGTCGACGATGGCCGTCAACATCTCCAGTCGGCAGCTGCAGAACCCTCATCTCCTCGATGACGTGCAGACAGCACTGGCAATCAGTGGACTACGTCCAGGACAACTCGTCCTTGAGATCTCCGCCAACGAACTCCTGCTCCAATCCGACGCCGTGTTGGATACAGCGATTGGCCTTCGTGCCATCGGAGCACGGCTGGCGCTCGACAACTTCGGAACGGGCTACTCGTCGCTTAGTCATCTGCGCAGCTTTCCCGTCGACATCTTGAAGATCGATAAGTCCTTCGTCGAGTCCTTGGACGAGGCCGCCGGCGGCAGCTCGGCTTTTGTAAAGGCCATCGTCGATCTTGCGAAAAGTCTCGGCTTGACTTCAGTCGCAGTCGGCGTGGAAAGCGAGCACCAACGAGATGTGCTCGCCACACTCGGGTGCGATCTGGCCCAGGGATACCTCATGGCAGCCCCACTGGACGCCGATGCCGCCTCCAGACTGATTGCGAGGAAGAGCGGCCCATTGCTCAACGTCGTAGTGCAAGCTAGCCAGGGCACGGCTTGATCATCTCGGTGCGCCACCTGGAAGACGAGGGCGTGAGTACCGGGAACCAACTGCCAAATAGCGTGCTCGCGGCCCGAACTGCATTCACAACGCGCGATGCCGGCGACACGAGCGGCTGGCCTTCACCCGTCAGACGAGCTCCGACGTGGGCCATCATTGCGTGGTGCGCAACATGCTCCGTGGTCGCAGGATCACGCGAATGCTCCCTGTTATCGTGCTACCGCTCTGCGGGCTGAACCTCACAGCTACGAGCGCAGACGCGGCACCGTCATTGACGATCGTCGTCTCATCGAGTCAAACGATCTTGCCGAGCCTTTGTGGAACCGTGACAGGTCACGACGGTCACATTGAGCGTCCAACATGCCACCAAGTGCGTACCTCGGTCCCTCGAGTGGGAGGGACCACCGCTCTTCCGAAAGTTGAGTCCGCCACAGTGGTGTACGAGCGGGTGATCGATTCGCGCGAAGCATCTCGCTTCGCGCGAAGCATCCGCGAAAAATGACGATCACCGCACCA
>Ga0208357_1001076_pt1 | contig 20574 bp, 11 predicted proteins | sample NGESurdeep092012_6_FD_184487 | JGI IMG/M metagenome (GOLD analysis project Ga0208357, IMG submission 184487) | Arctic peat soil microbial communities from Barrow, Alaska - NGEE Surface sample F52-2 deep-092012 (SPAdes) | ecosystem: Environmental > Terrestrial > Soil > Wetlands > Peat ... | reverse complement strand
GAGCCGCACCGGCTGACGGTGCCCCGCGGCGATCGCAGCAACGCCGTGCTGGAACCGCTGCTCACCGATCAGTGGTTCGTCGACATCAAGCCGCTGGCCGCGCCGGCCATCCGCGCCGTCGAGGAGGGACGCATTCGCTTCGTTCCCGATAACTGGTCCGCCGTGTATTACGAATGGATGCACAAAATCAAAGACTGGTGCATCAGCCGGCAATTGTGGTGGGGTCACCGCATACCGGCGTGGTACGACAAGGACGGGCGCTGGTATGTGGCACGCAGCGAAGAGCAGGCGCGCGCGACGCATGGCATCGATGCGGCAACGCCGCTGCGTCAGGACGATGACGTGCTGGACACCTGGTTCTCCTCCGCGCTTTGGCCGTTTTCCACCCAAGGCTGGCCGCAACAGACGCCGTCGCTTAAGGCCTACTATCCGACATCGGTGTTGGTCACGGGTTTCGACATCATCTTTTTTTGGGTGGCCCGCATGATCATGATGGGCCTGAAATTCACCGGCGAAGTGCCTTTTCACGAAGTCTACGTGCACGGGCTGATCCGTGACCATGACGGCCAGAAAATGTCCAAGTCGAAGGGCAATGTCATCGATCCGCTCGACATCGTCGACGGCATTTCCCTGGATGCGCTGCTCGCCAAGCGCACCGCCAGCCTCATGCAGCCGCAAATGAAGCCGGCCATCGAAAAGGCGACGCGCAAGCAGTTTCCGCAGGGCATTCCGGCGTTCGGCACCGACGCTCTGCGCCTGTGTTTCGCGCGGCTTGCCACACAAAGCCGCGACCTGCGTTTCGACATGACCCGGGTCGAAGAGTATCGCAACTTCTGCAACAAGCTGTGGAACGCCGCGCGCTTCGTGCTGATGAACGTCGAGAACCCGGACGCCGCCGCCGAGAACCCCGGCACGGGCGCCCCTAGTGCCGATAGGCCTGGCGCGGGCACCCCTGACGCGGAATTCAGCCTGGCTGATCGCTGGATTCAATCGCGGCTCGCGGCGATGCTGGCGCGCGTCGAGTCCGGGTTTGCCGACTATCGCTTGGATACCGTTGCCAACGCGCTGTACGAGTTCACCTGGCACGAGTTCTGCGATTGGTATCTGGAGCTATCGAAGGCCGTGCTGCAATCGGACACGGCTACTGCCGCCGCGAAGCGCGGCACGCGTTTGACCTTGATCGGAACTCTCGAAGTGCTGCTGCGCGCATTGCATCCGGTCGCCCCGTTCATCAGCGAAGAGATTTGGCAGCGCGTGCGCGCGAGTGCAGGCGTTACGGGCGACACCATCATGCGGGCGCCCTTTCCAACCGCCGACAGCGTCCGGGCGGATGCCGCCGCAGAACCTGAAATGCGCTGGGTCATGGACTTCATTCTCGGCGTGCGTCAGATCCGTGGTGAAATGGACATCGCGCCCAGCCGCAAGCTGGATGTGGTGCTGCAAAACGCCGGCGCGACGGACAGGGAATACCTCGACCGCAATCTGCACTACTTGATGCGTCTTGCCGGCGTCGCGGCGCTCCGTACGCTGGCGCCGGCCGAAGCGGCGCCGATTTCCGCCGTGGCACTCGTGGGCACGCTCGAGATTTTGGTGCCCATGGCGGGCTTGATCGATCCTAAGGCCGAGCTCGAGCGACTCGCGAAGCGGCAACGCAAGACCCAAGTCGAGCTGGATAAATTGGAAGATAAGCTCGGCAATGCCGAGTTCGCGAGAAATGCACCCGCGGAGGTCGTCGCCAAGGACCAATTGCGGCTCGCCGAGTTGCGCACTGAAATCAGCCAATTGACCGCCCTGGTTGCCAGGGTGAGTGCGCTGCACGTCCAATGAACGCGGCGCAGTCCGAGATCGATGCCGTACTCGCGCAACTCAATCGGGTGATCTTGGGCAAGGATGCGCAGATTAGGCTATGCCTCGCATGCCTGCTGGCGCGCGGCCACCTATTGATCGAAGACATTCCGGGAGTCGGCAAGACCACGCTCGCGCACGCCATCGCCAAGACGTTGGGGCTGTCCTTCCAGCGGGTCCAATTCACCAGCGATCTGCTGCCCGCCGATGTGCTGGGGGTGTCGATCTTCGATCGCGAGACCGGTAAATTCAGATTCCAGCGCGGGCCGATATTCGCACAGCTGGTGCTGGCGGATGAAATCAACCGGGCGTCGCCGAAAGCACAGAGCGCGCTGCTCGAAGCCATGGAAGAGCATCAGGTAACGCTCGACGGCCAGTCCATGCCGCTGCCGGAACCGTTCTTCGTGATCGCCACCCAAAACCCGCAGGACCAAGTCGGCACCTTCCCGCTGCCCGAATCTCAATTGGATCGGTTTCTGATGCGTGTGCATCTGGGATATCCCGCGCCCGCCGCCGAGCGCGAACTGCTATGCGGCGTGGATCGCCGCGATCTCGTGAACGCATTGGCCACGATCGTCTCGGTGGACAGCCTGCAGCGGCTGCAGCGGCGCGTGCTCGACGTTCATGTCGCGCCGGCGCTGCTCGACTACATCCAGGCTCTGGTGGCCCATACCCGCCAATCGTCGGGATTGAACGCGGGCCTGTCACCACGCGCGGCCATCGGCCTGTTGCGCGCAGCACGCGCCTGGGCGTTGCTCGCCGGCAGCGGTGCGGTGATTCCGGAGCACGTGCAGGCGGTGTTTGCAGCAGTCGTCGAACATCGCGTGCGACAACGGGACAGCGGTTCAGGGTTGGCGACCCGCTTGCTCGAGGCCGTACCCGTTCCTTGAGCGAGCCGCGCACGTGAGCACACTGCGGCAGGCGGCTACCTTAAAATTGCGCGCCTGGGCCGCGCGCCGGCACGGGCCGGATTCCCTGCCGATCACCATCCATCGGCGCCGCATCTACATTCTCCCCACGCGCTTTGGAATCATGCTGGCGCTGATGCTCATCGCCATGCTGGTCGCCGCGCTGAACTACAACAGCAACCTAGGGTTGGCCTTTGCGTTTTTGATGGCGAGCTTGGGTGTGGTCACCATGCATCACTGCAACCGCAATCTGCTGGGCCTGTGCGTGGATGCGACCACGGAGGCCGATGCTTTCGCCGACGGCGAGGCGCGTTTCGAGTTTCTGCTGCGTAACGATTCGAGCGTCGAACGGCGCGACATCGAAATACGATGCCTGGCTGCCGGCACCGGCGGCAGAGGCAGCGGCAGCGGTGACGGCACAGACGCCGGCGGCACCATGGGCAGCGGGGGCGGCGGCGTACAGCCCAAGTCGAGCGCCACGCTGACGGTCACCATCCCCGCGGCGCGCCGCGGAGTCCTGCGGTTGCATCAGTTCGAGTTGCGCACGCGCTATCCCTTCGGCTGGTTTCACGCCTGGAGCTATGCGCAGTGTTCACTCATTGCCTACGTAGCACCCTCGCCGCTCGGCAGCCGCGCCTTGCCGCCCGGCGCCGAACGAGGCAACGCCTCACGTTCGGAGGTACGCGGCGATGAGGATTTCTCCGGTCTGCGCCCTTACCAGCCGGGCATTCCTCTGAAACACATGGCGTGGAAAGTCCTGGCGCGCGGTGGAGAGGCTGCGGTGCGCAGTTATTCGAGCACGGCGGCGCAACCCGAATGGCTGGAATGGTCTTCGCTCGAGGGCTTGGATACGGAAGACCGTCTGTCGCAGCTTTGCCTGTGGATATTGGAGAGCGATGCTGCGCAGCGGCCCTATGGCCTGCGAATTCCGGGCCAGGAAATCTCGCCGGCTCAGGGCGCAGCCCACCGGGTGAACTGCCTGCGAGCCCTCGCCGCGTACGGCATCGCGGAACCCCAGTGAAACCCGTGGGCACGGGCACCTTGAAGACTCCGCCGATGCCGTATCGCGATCTGCAGGGAATTTGCGCCTGTCTCGCATTGACGCTGGCCGCGCAGGTGGCCTCGCTGCCGGCGTGGGTTCTGCTCACAGTGGTTGCATGCGCCGGCATTCGATTGCTATTGGCGCGTCGCGGGGGCACTGCGCCGCCGCGAAGCCTGCGCTTAGGGTTGGCCGCTGTGGCGATCGTCCTATTGTTTCTGCAATTGCACACCTTCAACGGCCTGGCTGCGGGCAGCGCGCTACTGGCATTGATGGCGGGATTGAAATTATTGGAGACGCAGACCACACGCGATATTTACGTCATCACCTTGATCATCTACTTCCTCAGCCTGGCGGCGCTGTTGGAGGGTGACTCCTTTTGGATGCTGGCCTACCTCATTGGGGTGTGCTGGCTGACCACGGCCACCTTGCTACGTCTGACCACGGCTGGAACCACCGGCGGCGGCGCACCCGGCTGGCGCTTAAGCCTGCGCTACGTCGGGCGCCTCATGAGCCAGGCGCTGCCCTTGGCGCTGATATTGTGGCTGTTCTTTCCGCGCTTTTCCGGACCGCTCTGGCACCTGCCCGCGACGGCGCGCAGCGCAGAATCGGGCTTGAGCGACACGATGAGCCCTGGGGATATCACCGAACTGGCGCTGTCGGATGACGTCGCCTTCCGCGTGCATTTCGAGGACGCCGTGCCACCGCCCCATGAGCGTTACTGGCGAGGTCCCGTGCTGCATGATTTCGACGGGCACACCTGGCGACGATCGTATTCCGCGCCGCTGCACGCGGCCAAGCTTCGCACGGAGGGACCCGCGTACCGATATACCCTGAGCCTGGAACCGCATCAGCACCATTGGATCTTCACGCTCGACTGGCCTGTTCAATGGGACCTACCGCGCGCTGCGCTGACCGCCGACTACACCCTGGTGCAACCCGAACCGGTGTCGCGCCCGATCAACGTTCAGGCCACGTCCTACACACGGGTGCAAGCGGCGGAACCGCTCCAGCCTATGCAGCGCCGGCGCGATACCCGATTGCCGCCGGACCGCAATCCGCGCACGCTGCAATTGTCGCAAACCCTGCGCCGCGCGCACCCGGACGACATGGACTACGTGCGCGCCGTGCTCGGCATGTTCACGCAGCAGGCGTTTTACTACACGCTGACCCCGCCGCGGCTCGCCGGTGATTCGGTGGATGAATTCCTGTTCGACACGAAGCGCGGTTTCTGCGGCCACTACGCCTCGGCGTTTGCCACGCTGATGCGGGACGCCGGCATACCGGCGCGCGTCGTAACCGGTTATCAAGGCGGCACTTTCAATCGCTTCGCGGACTATTGGATCGTTCGGCAAAGCGACGCGCACGCCTGGGACGAAGTCTGGATCGAGGGGCACGGCTGGGTACGCATCGACCCCACGGCGGCGATCGCCCCGAGTCGCGTGGAGCACGGACTAGACGCGGCCTTGGGTGCGGACGAGCCCTTGGGCAGCCGCTGGCAACGCGACACTCCCTGGCTCGCCGACACGCGCCTGCGGCTCGATGCGCTGCGCCAGCTATGGCGCGAACGCATCTTGTTCTTCGATCAGGACTCACAGCAGAAGATGCTCGAAACCTTGAGGATTCCGCAGCCGGACGGCCAGAAATTGGTGATGGTGCTGGCGGCGGCATTGACGATTGCGTTGTGCTGGCTGACCTGGACGGTGCGTCGTGAACTTAAGCCCACACCGAAGCCGCCCTTGGTCCGTCATTACTTAAGGCTGTGCGCCAAGCTCGCCGCCGCCGGCGTGCCGCGCATGCCGCACGAAGGCGCCCAAGCCTACGCGGCTCGCGTCGCACGCTGCCGCCCCGACCTTGCGGCGCAGGTCACGGCGCTGTGCCAGCGTTATAACTTCCTGCGTTACGGCACCGCTCCTGCGCACATTACCGTGCGCCAATTCGAGACCGCGGTGCGTGCATTTCGCCCCAAATTCAAGCCGCCACGCCCCGCACTTAGGCCGCCAGATTCTCACGCGTCTTGAGAAATCCGATCTCGGGCCAGCGCTCTTCGGTCAAGCCGAGATTGACTCGCGTCGGCGCCAGGTACACCAACTCCCCGGCATGATCGACGGCAAGATTGTCATGTGCCTTCTGCCGAAACTCTAAGAGCCGCTTCTCATCCGCCAGTTGCACCCAGCGCGCCACGGCGACATTGATCGGTTCGAACACGCATTGCACGCTGTATTCGTCTTGCAGTCGAAAGGCCACGACCTCGAATTGCAGTTGCCCGATGGCGCCCAGGATTAAGTCGTTGTTTCGCAATGGCTTGAATAGCTGCGTGGCGCCCTCCTCGCAAAGCTGCGACAGGCCCTTTTGCAACGCCTTCATCCGCAGCGGATCCTTGAGCACGGCACGGCGGAATATCTCGGGGGCGAAATTCGGCACGCCCGTAAAGGTAAGATTTTCGCCTTCGGTGAAAGTGTCGCCGATGTTGATGGTGCCGTGGTTATGCAGCCCGATGATATCGCCGGCATAGGCCTCCTCCGCCTGACTACGGTCGGCGGCGAGGAACGTCAGCGCGTCGGCGATGCGGACGTCCTTATCGAGGCGAACGTGATGCAGGCGCATGCCGCGCGCATAGCGGCCCGAGCACAGCCGCATGAACGCGATGCGGTCGCGGTGCCCCGGGTCCATATTGGCCTGAATCTTGAAGACGAAACCGGTGAGCTTGGGTTCATCCGCGTAAACCTGGCGCTGCAGCGTCGGGCGCGGCAAGGGACTCGGCGAATGAGTGACGAATGCCGTCAGCAATTCTCTGACGCCAAAATTGTTGACGGCGGAGCCGAAAAATACCGGCGACTGTTTCGCCGCGCGGTATCGCTGCAGGTCGAATTGCGGGCTGGCGCCACGCACCAGATTCACCTCTTCCAGGAACTCACCGTACCTGCTGCCGAGAAATTCCTTGGCCTCATCGCCGGCAATTCCGTCGATGGTCTCGTGGGTTCCCACCCGGCCCTTTTCCACCGGAACGTAAACGTAGATCTTGTCTTCGAGCAGGTGATAGACCCCCTGCAGATCGCGGCCCATGCCGATGGGCCAGGTGATGGGTGCACATTGGATTTTCAGGACGCTTTCAATTTCATCGAGCAGTTCGATCGGCGCCCGGCCGTCCCGATCGAGTTTATTGACGAAGGTCATGATGGGCGTGTCGCGCAGCCGGCATACATCCATGAGCTTGATGGTGCGTTCTTCGACGCCCTTGGCACAGTCGATGACCATCAATGCGGAGTCGACCGCCGTCAGCGTGCGGTAGGTATCCTCCGAGAAGTCCTCGTGGCCCGGGGTGTCCAGCAAATTGACGATGCAGTCATCGTAGGGAAACTGCATCACCGAGGAGGTCACGGATATGCCGCGTTGCTGTTCCAGACGCATCCAGTCCGAGGTTGCGTGCCGGGTCGCCTTGCGGCCTTTTACGGTTCCCGCCATCTGAATGGCGCCGCCGAACAGCAAGAGCTTTTCGGTCAGCGTGGTCTTACCCGCGTCCGGGTGGGAAATGATGGCAAAAGTGCGGCGACGCTTGATTTCATTAGATATTTCTGCTTCTGTCACCGACAAAATCCTCTGACGTGTACATATTCATGTACACAGTTCGCAAGTACGCACCGCCGCGAAGGCATCGCCCAGGCGCGGGCTAGGCCGTGAAAGGGACTCATAAATAGCTGAAGGCATTATAGCCTAGCTATCAATTTGACACGATAACCTAGAAACTATAAACCCTAATAACCTAAAAACCCTAACGCCGAATACCCTAGAGCACATTTAGCCTGTTAACCTCGAAACGCTCATGGCCGCCCCCTCCGAGAAGCTCGCCGAGTCCCTCTCCATTCTGAAATCGCTTCAGGACCAGGACGTCGTTGCTATCCGCACCGGTCACCTCTCCCGTACTCACCGGGAGCGCCTTCTCAAAGCCGGATTCCTTCGGGAGGTCATGAAGGGCTGGTACACGCCAGCTCGCCCGGACGAACTAGAAGGCGAAAGCACCAGCTGGTATGCGTCCTTCTGGGCATTCTGCGCCGACTACCTTGACGATCGCTTTGGCGGGGACTGGTGCTTGAGTCCGGAGCAGTCGCTCAGCCTTCACATAGGCGACTGGACGGTTCCCAGGCAGTTGCTGGTCCGGACGCCCAAAGGAGGCAACAAGCCGACGCAGCTCCTTTTTGGCACATCCGTATTCGACGTCCGGCTCGAGCTTCCGTCCGCCGGTGATATCGAGGTCAAGAATAGCCTCCGCATAGTCCACCTGCCCGCCGCTCTCATTGGTTGCGCTCCTAGCTACTTTGCCGAGCACCCTGATGATCTTCGCGCAGCATTGTCGATGATTTCTGACGCGACGGACATTCTCCGTCGTCTGCTTGGCAGCGGCCGAAGCGTTGTCGCCGGACGGCTCGCGGGCGGCTTCCGCAACATCGGGCGTAATGAGATTGCCGACCGGATCCTCCGTTCCATGAGAACCGCAGGCTATATGGTCCACGAAGACGACCCGTTCAAAGACAAACCAGCCGTCACGTTCGCCGCGCGCGAAACCTCTCCCTATATAAATCGGCTGAAACTGCTGTGGGCGTCCATGCGTGGGCCGATTGCCCAAGCCTTCCCTGCCTCACCGGGCATACGGAAGGATGCTGCAGCCTATCTCAAGCAAGTCGATGACCTCTACACGACGGATGCTTATAACTCCCTCTCCATCGAAGGGTACCGGGTCAGCGCAGAATTGATCGAGCGCGTACGCTCCGGTAGCTGGAATCCAGACACTGATCCGAATGACCGTCAGAATCGGAACGCGCTCGCCGCGCGGGGCTACTGGCAGGCATTCCAGAGTGTCAAGAAGAGCCTCGAGTCAATCCTGAGCGGCGAAAATCCAGGCACGGTCGTGAGCCGGGATTACGACGAGTGGTATGGGCAATTGTTTGGACCCAGCGTCACGGCGGGCATTGTAAGACCCGCCGACCTAGCAGGCTTTCGGAATGGCCCCGTCCACATCCGCCGCTCGATGCATGTTCCACCCGGTCACGAAGCCGTGCGGGAATTGATGCCCCAATTCTTCGAGCTACTAAAGGCAGAATCCGAACCGGCCGTCCGAGTCGTCCTCGGCCACTTCGTCTTCGTTTATATCCATCCTTACATTGATGGAAACGGGCGCATGGGACGCTTCCTGATGAATGCCATGATGGCGGCAGGCGGTTATCCTTGGATTATCATTCCAGTTGAGCGGCGCAGTGAATACATGACAGCCCTTGAGTCAGCCAGCGTCGGCCAGAACATCACACCCTTTGCGGAATTTCTGGCAAGTCTGATCAACGGAGCCCCACGGGCCGCGGGAATGCGGCCGGACGCTCCCTGAGAAACGGGGGCCATAGCAATCTTGAGGTGTCGCGCTGGAGAAGACCGATTTGTCTCCGGTGCCGAGTGTGCCCGTAAAGGAGCATGGTCATGGGTGACGTAGAGGACACTGGTGAGTCCAAGCGATCGGCATCCCATATAGGAGATTGATGGCTTTCAAGAAGAAGAGTCATCTGCTTCGTTTCGCGTCGCACTCAGAACTTGTAACCAAAAACCACACCAACCGTTCGCGGACGAATGACCGTCTCCGTTTTGATGGCCTGGGATGTCGAAATGAACGTCATACCGCGCGTATCAGTAATGTTATGGCCGACCAACCGCACGTTCCAAGCATCCTTCGCGACACCGACAGAGGCGTCGTAGGTCGTGAAACCCGGCTGATCGAATGCCGTAAGAGTGTTCCCGATTGGCCCGGTGGTCGGCACGTTGCTGGTTTGCGATATCGAGTGAGCCTGGTGCTGACCGCCGATCTGCCAGAACGCCTGGTACTCGCTGATCGTCCAGTCATAACGCATCCGTAGGTTACCCTGAAACGACGGCGACTGAGCAAGCGGACTGCCTTGCAGTCCGTAAGGATTCGCGATCGTCGTGATCGGTTTTCCAAAGTTCACGCTTGCGGGATTGTTCGCGATCAGATAGGGCGAATTGGTCTGTTCCGAAGAATTCCACGATGCGGAACCCAGGATGCTCAAGCCATGCGTCACCCTCGCCACGAGTTGTGTTTCCAAACCCTTTACCCGATAGTTCGCTCCATTCGTGCCGAAGGTCAGATTGCCAAGCGCGCCGGGATCGATGAACGCGACCTGGACATTTTTCCAGTCTTCCCGGTAGAGGGTACCGTTGAACTCGAAGCGATGATCGAGCCAATCGGTTTTCCAGCCGATCTCGTTGTTGGTCAATGTGTCGGGCGAATAGCCTGCAGGCGTAAAGTATTGCTTCACGCCGTTCTGATCGCGGACGTAGGGTCCCCCTTTCGCCCGATTGAAACCGCCCGGACGATAACCTTGAGACCACGTGTAGTACACCAAGATGTCGGGGGTCACCTTCCAGCTGACGTTGGCTCGACTCTTGAAGCCCGAATAGGTGATGTTCAGGTTCTCCGCATCGATGTTGGTCGCGCCCGTGGTACACGGGGCGGCCCCGGCTTCGAAGCAGGTAAAGCTGCTTGCCTTGCTGCCCACTTCCGTATTGTTGAAATTGTAATAACGCGTGCCGGCGGAGATGGTCAGGACTTTCGGGATCAAGTCGAAGTCGCCCGACGCGTAGAGCGCGTACTGCCGGTAACCGCGCTGAACGTCATCGAAGAAAGCCGTGTTGTCATTGCGCACGTTCGGGTCATTGGCGGTCGAACCCACAGGCGGAGCGACGTTGCTCAGACAACCGGTGGTCACTGTTGTCGTACATCCCGGCAGCGTTTTGTACAGCCAATTGTTCTGATCGTAGATTTTGAATTCTTCCCAGTACGCTCCACCCAGCGCGCGCAGTCGCCAGTCGTCCGGCGTGCTTAAACGGATCTCGTGGCTCTGATGCGTATTTTTCTGCGTATCATTCCACGACGTGCTCGGCGAATAGCACTTGGCTGCGGTCGTCGCAGTCGCTTTGACGCACTGATAATAGTCAGTGTAGATCCCTCGGGAGTAGGCCGTGTAATCCTGCGACTGCTCGACGTTTCGCAGCAGGTAGCCACCCGTGTACATCGCTTTCAGCGGACCAATGCGGCCGTTGATCGTCAACGCGGTGTTCTCGAATTTGTCCTTATCATACGAAGGGTTGAACAGGGTTACCGACAGATCGGGCAGCGGCTTTCCATCGGTACTCGTGGGCTCCTGATAGAATACGCCCTGCGCATTCATGCTCTGATATGACTGAGTTAACAGCGCGTTCCAGTCTTCGTTAATCTTCCATAGACCCGACAGCCGGAATCCCTGGTACGTGACCGGGTTGATGGCGTTCGCGACGAGGTTGTTGTTGTTAAGCACTTCGCTGTCAGGCGGTACGACGCCCCCGGCGTAACCAATTCCGAGGTCGGTGTTTTTCCGAGCAAAAGTGCCGGGCACATTGTTGATGTAGCCGCCGCGAGAATCGTTGTAGATGACCCCACGCACCGCCAAGGTATCCGCGATCAACGGCAGGTTGAGCACGGCCTCGAGATTGGAGTTGGGATCCCCGTGAGTGGTGTAGCCGTAGCCCGCGGTGACGCTTCCCTCGGTGACGTCCAGCTTCGGCTTGTTCGTAATGTAACGAACCACGCCGGCCTGTGCACCAGCGCCGAACAACGTGCCCTGCGGTCCTTCCAGTACCTCGATGCGCTCGAGATCGGCGGCATAGATATCGAGGTTGCGGCTCGGCAACTGCGAGGACTGTTCATCGAGGTACACGGCGACGTTCGGAAAGTTGCCCGTCGTGCCTTGACCTTGCGCGCCCAAGGCGCCGGTACTGAGACCGCGCATATAGATAATACCTTGACCGGGCCCCCAACTGGCCTGCGTCACGTTCGGCAGATATTTCACGAAGTCGTCGAATGTCGCCACATTCAACTGAGTGAGAGTCTCCGCGGTCAATGCCTGGATCTGGATTGGAACATCTTGCATGTTTTGCGTGCGGCGCTGTGCGGTTACGATAATTTCTTGAATGCCGTCGGAGTTGCCATCGGTATCGGTCGCGGAAGCAGCGTAAGCAAGACCTGCGGCGTTGCCGCTGAGAATCACCGCGATTGCATAGGACAATTTTGGATTTGACTTCATGCTGCATCCCTTTGGCGGAATATTATTAGGCGCGATATGGCGCCACCGATGAGCGCTAGACGTAAGGGCTCTTTTTTTCCCGCACCGGAACGCGAGCGCCAGTTGGCACAATGGACCATACAGGTATCCCTCTTGTGTCATATCGTTGTGTGATGGCTGGTGCATCACGTAATTTGGAATATACCGCCGAGTGCTACCGAGTTAACTCGAGAGAGTTTGGTTAAGCGCTACAAAATGTTGGCGAAAAGACAAAGCGTTCTTACGCAAATAAAAAATGACGTTCACGTCAAGGGAAATCCGGCAACCTTGCGGCTCCGGGTAAGCAGCTTGCTGATGCTTCAGTGAGGCGCAGCGTCACCACTGCTGGGCCGAAGTCACTTACCCGCAAACGCGTCGATATGCGCCCCGGCTCGAAGCAAGTCGGACCGTATGTGTCGGCCGGCTGCCCAAAAGTGAAAGGTTGCCCAAAAGCCGGTAATCGTCGTAAGAAGCAATGCCCAGCGCAGCGATTCCGCTCCTGCTTTGAAATGAGCACTGAAAAGATCGCTCAAAATGCCGATGATCTGCGGGGCGAGCGCGAGGTTGGCCACGTTCGCGCCGAATAGCATGATCGCACATGACAGGCCTCTCATCCGCGGCGGTACGAGGCTTTGAGTAAGACTCAAGATAGGCGCAAGGTTAAGATAGGCGACGGGCACGAAGAGCCAGAGCATGAGCCTGGCGAGAGTCAGGCTCGAGGCGGCATACGCGGCCATCGAGGCGGCGGTGCCTAGAAATGTCGCGATTGCCACGACCCACACCTGCCATCGAGCGTCTGCCCGTGAAAATCGGTGAATGAGTGCTCCACCCACAATTATTCCCATCGCTCCCGCAATGCCGGTGACGGTCCCGACGAGGGTCCCTGCTTCGCCGGTTGTCAGGTGGTGTGAGCGTGTTAAAAATGCCGGCGTCCACCACAACAGTCCCCATCCCCAGTATGTGACCACCGTCGCTCCGGCAATGACATGTAGTAACGAGCGTTGAGTACGGATGAATCCGAGTGTCTCCCGCAAGGAGGGCACCCTCTCAGCTTCACCCGATGACAGAACGTCCCGGATAGGTTCATAACCGGTGAATCGCACCAATAAAGCCAAGATCGCGCCGGGTATACCCAGCGCAAAAAAGGCCATGCGCCAGCCGAAAGCGTCGGCAATGTTTCCGCCTGCGATAGACCCCAACATGGAACCGGCCGCGGCTCCCAAGGTGAAAATGGATGTGGCCAGTACCCGGCGCGAGAAGGGGAAAATGTCGGCGATCATGGACTGCGACGCGGGTGTTCCGCCGGATTCTCCGATTCCGACACCGAACCTTGCTACGAGCAGTTGACCGAATGTCGTGGCAAGCCCGCAAGCTGCCGTCATGACCGACCAAATGCCGATCGACACCGCAATGAGTTTCCGCCGGTCAACACGATCGGCGATCATGCCTAGGGGGATTCCCATGCCAGTATAAAAAATGGCGAGAGCAGTACCGGTTAGGAAGCCGATGGCGGTATCGCTCAAATGCAAATCCGCCTTGATGGGTTCGATCAGCGCGGAGACGACGTATCGGTCTGCGATGTTGAAAATATAAACGGCTGTCAGGATTCCAAGGACATACCAGCCTCGCCCCGACGTCGCATCAGTGGCGAGCGGCGCCGTCGCTCGCGTCTTCCTGGATGTAATGGGGTCTGCTTTCTCGATGGTGTTTCTCCGATCTCAGGAGCGCATCCGCAGACCTTTGGGGTCGATCAGCGCCTGCGGGACGAGCCGCGCCGGGCGTGGCTCGCCCAAGAGGGTAACGGTGAGCTCCTCCGAAGAGTTGCTCATCGAGGCGGTTATGTAGCCCATTGCGAGGCTTTTCTGCACGCAATGCCCATAACCGCCGGAAGTCACGAATCCCACCAGTTCTTTGCCGTGGCATATCGGCTCGTATCCTGTCGCATCCGCGCGATCTGCTTCAATTTCCAATGCCACGAGCCGATGAGCCGGTGTTTCATCTCGATCGTTCAGCGCCGCTTCGCGGCCGACAAACGCGGATTTATCGTAGTCGATAAACCGGCCGAGTCCCGCCATGTGCGGCGTGTAATCCCGCGAAAACTCGCGCGACCAAATTCCAAAACTTTTCTCGAGCCTGAGCGAGTTGAGTGCATACATGCCTACCCAACGACCGTCGAACTCCTCCAGGAGCTGCGCAATCGTCTGCATCACGGAGGCCATGTGCAACGTGGGCACATAGATCTCATACCCCAGCTCGCCGGATACCGATAGTCGAGCCACGAGTGCGGGTGCAAACCCCACGTCCATGCGCCGCACCGTCATGAATGGAAAGCTCGTGTTGCTCACGTCATCAGCCGTTAGCTTTTGCAACATTGCTCGCGCATTGGGCCCGAACACTGAGAATCCACCATAATGATCAGTGACGTTCTCAACGCTCACATCGCCTTTGCTGAGGTTCGCAGCGAACCAGCGCATGTGCCAGTTCTGCAAGTAACCAGAACCACTAATAAGATAATCGTCGTGGCCAAGCCCCAAGGTCGTAAGGTCGCCCATCAAGCGCCCTTTAGCAGAAAGCATTGGCGTCAGGCGAACTCTTCCCTCCACGGGAAGCCGGCCTGCCAGCAGGCGATCGAGCGCCGCCGCCGACCCTGGCCCGCGTACCCGATATTTACCGAAGGAGGAGATGTCGAGTACACCGAGCGATCGACGCGACGCCAAGCATTCCTCTTTGACGAGCGCGAATGCACTGGATCGGGCAACCGTCGGATTCTCAATCGCGGGTGTGCCCGGGGCCGCAAAAAACAAAGGCACCTCTTGCCCGAAGCTCACCCCGAAGACCGCGTTGGCGGCTTTGAGATCGCCATAAATCGCCGATGTTTTACTCGGCCGGCCGGCCGGCCAAGTCTCATTTGGATACGCTATCTGAAATCGCCTGGCATAGAACTCGCGAGCTCGCGTGATCGCGTATGGCCGCGTGGCGTAAGCGCCAAATCGTGCAACATCCATTGCATAAATGTCACTTTCCGGTTCGCCGTCGATCATCCACTGAGCAAGTGCCAAGCCAACCCCTCCACCCTGGGCGAAGCCTGCCATCACACCGCAGGCCGCCCAATAGTTCTTGACGCCGGGGACGGGTCCGACGAGCGGATTGCCGTCCGGACTGAACGTGAAAGGTCCGTTGACCACTTTCCGAATGCCGGCATTCGACAAGCTTGGGAAACGCCGAAAACCTTTTTCAAGCGAGTCGGTGAGCCTGTCGAGATTGGGTGGCAGCAACTCGGTATCCCCATAATCCCAGGGCGCTCCATTGAGCGCCCAAGGCGTTGCGTCTTTCTCGTAGACGCCAAGCAACACACCCTTGCGCTCTTGGCGGAGGTAAATCTCGCCGTCCAAGTCAAGAATCAGCGGCATTTCACGCTTGGCGCGCTCGATTTCCGGCAAATCGTCGGTCAATAAATAGTGGTGTTCCATGGCGACAACCGGCAGATCCACGCCGGCCATCTGCCCAACTTCACGTGCCCATAGTCCGCCCGCATTGACGACATGGTTTGCGACGATTGTTCCCTTGTCGGTCACCACGTTCCATGTGCCATCGGCATTGCTGCTGAGCTCATTTACTTTCGTATGACGATAGATCTCGGCGCCGTTTAGGCGAGCGGATTTCGCAAACGCATGTGTCGCGCCGTAGGGATCGAGGTGACCTTCCATCGAATCGTAGAGCGCCCCAATCACCTCTGACACATCCATCAATGGGCACAACTCGCGAACCTCTCGAGGACCCAAGAGTTCAGTCTCCAAGCCAAGGACTCGATGTCGAGCGTAGTCCGCCCGTAACAGTTCCCAGCGCTCGGGCGTTGCCGCAATATTGAGCCCACCGGTAAAGTGCAAGCCCACATCCTGGCCCGACAACTCTTGTATTTCCTTGTAAAGGCGGACTGTATATGCCTGCAGCTTGGAAACGTTGGGGTCGCTGTTGAGAGCGTGGAAGCCACCGGCCGCATGCCAGCTGGAACCGGCCGTGAGCTCTTTGCGCTCGCATAACACCACGTCTTTCCAACCGAGCTTGGTCAGGTGGTACAAAACGCTGCAACCGACCACGCCGCCACCGATCACGACCGCTTGTGCATGTGACTTCATGGGAATCCTATCTCCTTAGTCAAGCGAGCATAAAGCCGAACACGCGCGCGGCCCACGCCAACTGTTGGCAAAACCGAATTTTTATTAGGAGTTCCGACGCCTATGCGCGAAGGGTTTTGCGCACGTCTTTTGGCCGTAAACCGAAATGGCGACCAAACGCGGTGGCAAATGAGGTTTGATGACGATAGCCGGAGGCCTCCGCGACGCGGGCCACAGGAATGCGTTGATCACGTAACAGAGTCAGCGCGTGTTGCATTCGGCAACGAACGGAAAAATCGAAAACTGTTTCACCATAAACCGCCTTGAAACTCTTTTTGAGCGTTGTCTCATTCATGCCGGCGATTCGCGCAACCTGCTTGATGGTGGGTGCCGGGGCGAGCTGCTTCATCAGATATTCGCGGGCCCTTTCCAAGCATTTGAGCTCACGTCCTGTGTAATGCTCAGCCGCCAGCCCGTGCAGCGATTCCAAGCTCGCAATGGCGGTACAAAGGAGTTCGATCGTGACAGCTTCCGTATATAGCAAACCTAAAAATCCCGAATGTGGGTTTTTGACTAGCTTGTCGGCAAGCTCATACATTTCGGTATTCAACTGCAACTGGAAGTACTGAAATTGCCCCGTGGTTGAGGTCAGAAAATCACGAAGTTGCCGGAATCCCTCGAGGGACGCGCCAAAAAAATTATTCACGAGGAATTCGGGTTTGACGGTTACGGCGACGCAGCGCTCATGCGCGCTCGGCTCCGTCCATTCATCGATGTCCACACCTTTGGGTTGGCGATAAATTGTCAAACTGGGGCGGTTCAGCCGCAGCGGCTCTGTGTGACTGAGCGACATCGTGAGGTCGCCCGTCAGCTTGAAATAGAGCTGTACCAACCCGTCGCCCGGCACGAGTTCAACCCGAGGATCCCTGTAGGCAAAGTTTTCAATGACCACATACATGTCGTCACCCACTTGCGTGAGGTCCCAATAGCCTTCTCCCTCCTCCGGCGCCAGCATGACCCGAGCACCGAAGATCTTGCGATGAGGGTGCCGCGTGACGCGCTCAATATTGCCGGCATGCTCGAGATTCGCGAAAGCTTCAAAGGTGGATCCGCCCGCGCCGGCGATCATGGTCCGAAATAGACCTTTGGACCGGTCGGCGTGGTCCAGACGAGATGAAGTCTTGGGTTGGGCTGCTTTCAAATTCATCTCAGGCTTACATGTTTTGCCGGATCGCCTAACATATTGCATAGCATAACCAATAGTTTAGGCGTGCAAACCCAACGAGACTGCTTATCATATTCTCCTTAAGTCTCGGTGCGAAGCTCCGGGGAAGAGAGATGCCCTTGGTAAGAACAACTGTGGGACGCCACGCGGCAATGCCGGCGTATTGCTTCGAGAGGCGTATCGCCAGGCGATTTCTACTCCAGCCACGAGCGGCAGGCGACGCAATACGCCGATGGGATTGGCCGTGATAAAGCGATACTCCGGCTGGTCTTTACTTCGTGGCGCACTGTCGAAGCACACGGGATGGTCGCCTGCCTGGCGCGAGGCGAGCCCAAAACCTAGGTACGACGTTCTTGTCGTGGGCGGCGGCGGCCATGGGTTGGCGACCGCGTACTACCTCGCGAAGAATCACGGGATCGCTAACGTCGCTGTTGTCGAACGCGGTTGGATTGGTGGCGGGAATACCGGGCGAAACACCACCGTCGTTCGATCGAACTATCTATATCCGGAAAGCGCGCGCCTTTATGACTTCTCGCTCAAGTTGTATGAAAAGTTGTCACAAACCCTGAACTTCAACATCATGCTGAGCCAGCGTGGAATGATCACAGTCGCACACTCCCGGCATGACCTGGAGTCCATGGCTCGCTGGGCCAACGCAATGCGCATGAACGGCGTGGACGCGGAGTTGCTCAGCCGCGAGCAAGTCAGGGCGCGCGTGCCGGCTCTCAATGTGTCTAAGGGCGCTCGCTTTCCCGTGATCGGCGGATTCGAGCAGGCGCGCGCGGGTACCGCCAGACATGACGCGGTGGCATGGGGTTACGCGCGCGCGGCATCGGCGCTCGGTGTCGATATCATCCAGAATTGCGAGGTCCAGTCGTTTCTCTGCGACCACGGGAAAACAGTCGGCGTTCAGACCAACCAGGGGCCAATACGGGCCGATCGTGTCGGCATTGCCGCGGCCGGCCATAGCTCGGTGCTTGCAAAGCTTGCCGGCTTCCGCCTGCCGGTAACGAGTTACGGACTGCAAGCCATGGTCAGCGAGCCCGTAAAACCACTGCTCGACACCGTCGTATTGTCACCGGCGACGGGAGCCTATGTAAGCCAGTCGGATAAGGGTGAATTGGTCATCGGCGCCGGCCTGGACTTGTTTCCTTCGTATGCGCAGCGCGGCAGTTTTTCGGTGATGCAGCATACAACCGCCGGGATCCTCGAGATGTTCCCCTCATTCAGTCGCCTGCCGCTGCTCCGGCAATGGGCCGGCATCGTTGATGTCGTCCAGGATTCGAGTCCCATCATCGGGCCGACGCCAATCGATCGGCTCTACATCAACTGCGGCTGGGGTACGGGTGGATTCAAGGCCATACCGGTGGGCGGCTGGATCTTCGCTCACGTACTTGCCACGGGGAAAAATCACGAGCTGGCAGAACCGTTTCAACTGGATCGATTCATCACAGGCCGATTGATTGATGAAGCGGCTGCATCGGGAATTTCGCACTGATGATGCAACTCGAGTGCCCTTGGTGCGGTCTGCGGGATGAACCCGAATTCGTCTGCGGCGGCACTACCCATATCGTTCGGCCGGCGTTGGATGCCAGCGATCAGGCGTGGGGCGAGTATCTGTTTTTCCGTGACAATCCAAAAGGACTGCATCGGGAGCGATGGCGCCATTCGGCAGGCTGCGGACAATGGTTCAATGTCGAGCGAGATACCGTGTCTCACGAGGTCGTATCCGTCTACGGCATGAGCGATCCTCAACCATGACGGGTCAGCGGCTTGCTGCACTCGCTGGAACACGTCTGGACCGGACGCGCAGGCTGTCGTTCAAGTTCAACGGCCGACCCTACGACGGTTTTCACGGCGACACGCTCGCCTCGGCGTTGCTCGCGAGTGGCACCCAATTGGTAGGGCGCAGTTTCAAATTACATCGGCCGCGCGGCATTTTCTCCTGCGGCATTGAGGAACCCAACGCAGTCGTTGACGTCGTCGGTCACGGGAGGCGCACACCCAACGTCCGTGCAACCATGCTTGAGCTGACAGAGGGAATGATTACTGAATCCGTCAACTGTTGGCCGAGCGTACGATTTGATGTGGGTGCGATCAATAGCTGGTTTTCCCGAGCGCTGCCCGCAGGGTTCTACTACAAGACCTTCAAATGGCCGAATTGGCACTTTTTTGAGCCCAGCATCAGGCGCATGGCAGGATTGGGTCGAGGAGCAAAAGAGGCCGATCTCGACCGCTATGAAGAGGTGAGCGCCGCAGTGGACGTGCTGGTCGTCGGCGGCGGACTTGCGGGATTGACCGCGGCGATCGCCGCTTGCGAAGCGGGTGCAAACGTCATCCTTCTCAGTGGCGCGCCGCAACTCGGCGGTGCTCTCGGATGGCGCTCAGATCCGGCAATCGCCGCACTCATCGGCACCGCGAAGCGACTCAATATCCGGATCTTGAGTCGTACCGTTGCCTTCGGATTGTACGACCACAATTTGGTATCCGTCCGGCAGGAATTGCGCTCCCCTCAAGGCTCGGTTGACGGATGCCTGAGAGAACGGCTCTGGAAAATTCGAGCTCGCACGGTGATAACGGCAACCGGCGCATTCGAACGTCCCATGGTGTTTCCCGATAATGATCGACCCGGCGTGATGCTCGCTGGCGCGGTCGAGAAGTATGCCACCGCATACGGGGTGGCCTGCGGCAGCCGCGTGGTTATCGCGGCCAATGGCGATAGAGCGTACACCGTAGCGGGGTCTTTGCAACGGTTAGGCATCGAGGTCGTGGCCATCGTTGATTGCCGCCCGGAATCGGCGATCGATCGCAGTACCGGTATGGCAAGCTCAACCGTTCCAGTTTACAGCGATTCTGTCATTCGAGCGGTGACCGGTACGATGGCGGTGACCGCATGCACTGTCGCGCCAGCCAGCTCCGCTGGCGCAAAGCCGACGCATCTCGATTGCGATTTGATTTTGAGCGCGGGGGGCTTCGCGCCCGCCGTGCATCTGCATTCCCACGCGGGTGGGAAATTGCGCTGGTTGGCCGATTCGTCGATGTTCGTTCCCGATGGTCCGGCGCCCGGCATTGTCAGTGTCGGCGCGTGCGCCGGCGTTTTTACGGCTGCTTCGGTGATGGAGCATGCGTCCGCAGTTGGCCGTGCAGTCGCTTGCGGTTCACCCGCGCCGTCGGCCCCGATTGGGGGCGCCGGGCGTTCGCTCGCAAATACTTGCGTGCAGCGCTCCGGCGCGACACCACCGGGTGCGCGGACCGCGACGACCGAGGCGATCGGACCCGAACCGGGCAACGTCTTCGGCCAGGG
>Ga0208357_1001075_pt1 | contig 20580 bp, 17 predicted proteins | sample NGESurdeep092012_6_FD_184487 | JGI IMG/M metagenome (GOLD analysis project Ga0208357, IMG submission 184487) | Arctic peat soil microbial communities from Barrow, Alaska - NGEE Surface sample F52-2 deep-092012 (SPAdes) | ecosystem: Environmental > Terrestrial > Soil > Wetlands > Peat ... | reverse complement strand
ACGCCGAACGCACCGAAGTCTTCAACGCCTTTCGCGTCCACTGCGAGGCGCGTGGCTGGACCATGGCCGTCATGGGCGCAGGTACGGAGTGGCTCGCGACCTATCACGCCGCCGGCATGCACTACCTCTACTTGGGTGACGAAGCCATTGTCGACTGCCCTACCTTCAGCCTCGAGGGCGGCAAGATGAAGGGGCTGCGCCAGGCGTGCACGCGTCTCGCGCGCCACGGCTATACCGTCGAATTCTTCGATCCCGCCATCATCAATCCCGCCCAGGTCACCGGCGTGTTGGAACTGATCTCGATGCTGCGCCGCGGGGAAGACGAGCGTGGGTTCTCCATGATGTTGGGGCGGCTCTTTGACCCCAAGGACAAGGGGCTTCTCCTCACCCTCGTCTTTGGGCCCGACGGTAAACCCGCCGCGGCGTGCCAGTTCGTTCCCTCGCCGGCGATCCAGGGGTACTCCCTCGACCTCATGCGTCGTGACCCCGGCGACCACCCCAACGGACTCATTGACTACGCCCTGTGTTCGACGATTGCGCACTTGAAGGCCCAAGGCTCACAGGGCTTGAGCTTGAACTTCGCTGCCTTTCGCTCGGTGCTCGACGGCGAACGCGGTGAGGGCACCTTCACGCGCGTCGAGCGCTGGACCCTGAAGCGCCTCTCAGGCGTGTTACCGATCGAATCGCTGTGGCTCTTCAATGCCAAGTACCACCCGCGCTGGCTCCCGCGCTACATCGTGTACCCGGCCGCCGAGAGTTTCGTGCCCGTGGTCGCGGCGATCCTGCGCGCCGAGTCGATCACCGAGTTGCCCATGCTGGGTCGCTTCCTCACCAACGATCCCAGTAACCGTCCCGGCACGGTGGTGCCACCGGACGTGCTCGAGGCCGCGCGTCGCGTCGACGAGAGTGTCTAAACAGACTTACAGCCGAGCGACGATGGCGCGCGTCAGACGCGCGGTGGCGCGGTCGTCGTACCCGAGGTAGAGCGCCGGCTCGACGAGTTCGAGTTCCATCAACCGCCACCCCTCGGGAGTCGCGACGAGGTCCACGCGCCCGTAGGTGAGTCCCGCGAGGCGACCACTGAGGAATTGGTGCGCCACCTCAATGGCGCCCGCTTCGCCGCGCGCGGGCGACATCTGCCGGTTTCGAAAGTCGCCGTCGCGGTCCTCGGGCGCGACGTTCAACATCGCGCGCTTGGTCATCGCGTGCGAGAACTCGCCGTCGATGAAAACGAGCGCACGCTCACCGTTATCGTCGATCGAATGGACGTAGGGCTGGATGAGCGCACACCGGCCCCCGGCGTGTAGTCGCGCGACGTGCTCGCGCGCGGCGTCCAACTGCGTCGAGGTAAATCTCGCCGCGTCGACGGAACCCGCGCCCACGGTGGGCTTGACGACGACGTCACCGTCGGGAAAGACCGGTTCGTCGCCGACCTCACAGTACGTCGAAGCGATGACGGGTAAACCCTGATCGAAGAGGTCACCGAGGTAGTGCTTGTCGGTGCAGTATTCGATCACGTCGTAGGGATTGACGAGGTGAGGTCGCGCGCGAGCCCAGGCGAGGAACTGGTCGCGGACGCGGGCGTAGCCCCAGGTCGAACGAACGACCACCAGGTCGTAGGACTCCCAGTCGACGTCCTCGTCGTCCCACGTCTCGAGTCGGGCCTCGACTCCGAGCACACGCAGCGCGTTGATGACCATTGGGGAGTCGACGTCCTCGTGCACTTCGAGACCACCGCGCGCTCCGGGCTGAGCGAAGCGCGACGTGGCGATCGCGACACGACTCACGGGGTGAAGTAGAGAGTGGCGTGCTGGGCGAGGGTCACCAACGGACCGGGCCAGATACCGAACAACAACGTGACGAGAACGCCGATGCCGATCACGATCGCCGTGGCGCGTGGCACCACCACGCGACTCGCGTCAACGGCGTCGTCGGGTTCGGCGTACAGCACGACCGTCCAGCGCAGGTAGAACGACGCGGCGATCGCGGCGCTCAACAAGGCGACGAGCGCGAGGGCCACGCCGTTGGCGTCCACGGCCGCGGCCAGTACCGAGTACTTCGCGTAGAAACCCGACGTAAGGGGCACGCCGAGTTGTGACAGCAACAACACCGCGAGCGACGCGCCGAGCCACGGTTGACGTCGCGCGAGTCCACGATAGGACTCAATGGAGTGACGCTCGTCACCCACACCACCCATCACCGTGACGATGGCGAACGTCGCCACGACGGTCGGCGCGTAAGTGGCGAGGTAGAACAAGGTGGCCGCACTGCCGCGCGCGGTACCGGCCCACACACCCACCAGGATGAAGCCGGCGTGATTGATCGAGGAGTACGCCAACAGGCGTTTGGCGTTGCGTTGGGGTAGCGCGAGTGCCGCCCCGACGACCGTGGTGAGAACGATGAGCACCCACAGAATCGGTCGCCACGTGTCCAATTCGGTCCCGAGTCCCGAAATGATGACGCGCAATAACGCGGCGAAAGCGCCGACCTTGACGATCGAGGCCATGAGCCCGGTGACCGGAGTTGGGGACCCCTCGTAGACATCGGGACTCCACATGTGAAAGGGCACCGCGGCGATCTTGAAAGCGAAGCCGACCAACAAGAGGGCGCCACCGGCGTAGAGCAGACCCGGATGCAATTGGACGTTCGAACCGAGGAAGTACGAGATACTCGACAAGTTCGTCGACCCCGTCGCTCCGTAGACGAGTGCGGCACCGTAAATGAAGATCGCCGACGCGAAACCACCCAGGATGAAGTACTTCAGTGACGCCTCGGCCGAGTCCTTCTTGCGTCGATCGATCGCCGCCAGGACGTAGAGTCCCAGCGATAAGATCTCGAGGCCGAGGAAGATAACGATCAGGTCATTGGCCTGGGTCATCAAGACCGCACCGGCGGTCGAGGCGAGCGCCAAGATCGAATACTCCGGCCCACGGACGTTCTCTCGTCGAGCCCAGTCGTGCGCGACCAGCGCCGCGAGTCCTACTGAGAGGGCGATGATCCCGGTCGCCACCACCGAAAATCCGTCGAGCACGACCGCGTGGACCACCGCCGTTGACGGGCCGCTCTTGTCAATGCAGCGCCACTGGAAGTAGGTCACGACCAGAACGGCGACCGAGGTCGCCACACTCACCGTGGTCGCCACGATGGTCGGCATCGTGCGACGCCACATCGCCGAGGCGACGAGCAGTACCAACGCCGCGCCGAAGAAGATCAGGACCGGCAAGATCGCCAAGTAGTGGATCGAGACCCGTAGGGTCGTCGCGGCGATCACTTGGCCGCTCCGGCGGTGGCGACTTGGGTCACGAGGTCGTGCGCCGAGGGGGTGATGCGGTCAAGGACCGGCTTGGGAAAGACTCCTAGCACGACGATGAGGACGACGACGGGCACCAGCACCCAGCGCTCGGCCGGCGACGCGTCGGGAATCTGCGCGTTGGTGCCCTCGGCCCGGCCGTGAAAGACCCGCTGGTAGAGCCACAGCAGGTACACCGACGACGCCAGAACGCCGAGCGACGCGACGGCGGCCCACCACGCGTGGGTCGTGAAGGTACCGAGCAGGATCAAGAACTCCGAGACGAACCCCGAAAGTCCCGGTAGTCCAATGGAGGCCATCATGGTCACCGTGAAGATCGCCGAGAGCACCGGCACCGGTCGCTGCAGACCCGCAAAATCGGCAATCTGAATGCTCGCACGTCGCCGTTCGAGGAATCCGATGATGAGGAAGAAGCCAATCGTGATGATGCCGTGGTTGAACATCAATAACACCGCGCCAGTGACGCCCGCGGTCGAACCCGACATCACTCCCAGGGTGATAAAGCTCATCTGGGCGAGCGACGAGTACGCCACGAGTCGTTTGAGGTCCGTGGCCACGCAGGCGAGGATCGAGCCGTACAAGATGCCAATCACTGACAAAGTCAACATGACGGGTCGCACGCTGACCTGCGCCAACGGCAAGAGTCCGACCGCGAAACGCAAGAGCCCATAGGTACCGAGCTTGGCGAGCAGCGCCGAGAGTTCGATGGAGCCGGCGGTGGGAGCTTCGGCGTAGGTGAGCGGCGACCAGGTGTGCAGCGGCCAGATCGGGGCCTTCGCGGCGAAGGCGATGGCGAAAGAGACGAAGAGCCAGACCGCCGTCGAGTGCGACATCGTCGTTCCCGACATCGCACTGTAGGCGAAAGTCAGTGCCGACCCCGGGTTCTGGTGCTGGTGGGCGAAGCCCATGTACAAGATGCCGACCAAGAAGAAAGCCGACGCGGTAAAGGTGTACAAGAAGAACTTAAGCGCGGCGCGTGAGCGTTCCTTGCCGCCCCAGCCCGAGATGATGAAGTAACACGGCACGAGCGTGAGTTCAAAGTAGATGAAGAATTCGAGCACGTCGTGCGACACGAACGACCCCATGGTCAGACCCGTCAGAATCAGTAACCAAGCAACGAAAGCCGGCTCGCGGCGCTTATCACGTCCCCCCAGAAGTGACAGCAGCAACACGAGCGCGGTTAGTACCACCATAAGCAACGACAGCCCATCGAGGGCGACGTCGTAGGCGAGTCCCAGCGGAGCGGAGACCACGTGGCGAGAATAGAAATCGAAACCCTGCGCCGAAGCGACGTGGCTCGAGTACAGCGAGGTGACGACCAACGACACCACGACTTCGACGGTGCCCACTCCCACGCCGACGGCGTAGGACGCGCCGGGGATCTTTCGAACGAGCATCGCCACCACCGCACCCAACAAGGGCAGCACGATAAGAACGCTTAACCACCAAGAAGAATGCATCGCTACCTCACCCGACCGACGAGATAGACGACGATCACGGTCGCCCCGAGCACCATGGCGAGCGCGTACTGGCGCGCCATGCCCGACTGCAGTTTGCGAACTCCCTCACCACTGCGCTGCACGGAGCCTCCTAGACCCTCGACCGCGCCGTCGATGATGCGATCTTCGACGACGTCGTTGGACACGACCGCGACGCGTTCCAGCGGACGTCCGAGCACCGCGTCGTAGGCATCGTCCCAGTGCCACACGTGTTCGAAGAACGGCAACTCGTACGTCGAGGACTCGACGCGGCCGCGCCAGATCGTGAACGCCGCGATGAGACCGATGATCGTGGCCACGACGTCCACCGCCGCCAGACCAGTCTGTAGGACGGTGCTTTGTGCGGGGATCGCCGCGACGACGCCAAAGGTGGGAGTGAGGAAATGCGTGAGCGAGAATCCGTGCGCCCAGGGCAAGTCGAGTACTCCACCGAACACACTGAGCACCGCCAAGATCACGAGGGGAGCGGTCATCACCAGGGGTGACTCGTGCGGGTCGTGCTGGTGGGTGACCTCGCGGAAGCGCTCCGTCCCACGAAAGGTCAACACGAAGAGTCGACTCATGTAATAAGCGGTCAAGAATGCCGTGAGCACACCGAGCACCCACAGGGGTTTGTCGTGGGCGTAGACGTTCGTCAAGACGTCACCCTTGGCCCAGAATCCCGCGAAGGGTGGGACCCCCGAGATGGTCAACCAGCCCACCAAGAACGTCGGGAAGGTCAGGGGAAGCCACTTGGCGAGTCCCCCCATCTTGCGCATGTCTTGTTCCCCGCCGAGCGAATGAATCACCGAACCCGCACCGAGGAAGAGCAGGGCCTTGAAAAAGGCGTGACTCACCATCAAGAAGATGGCCGCGCCGTAGGCGCCGACGCCCACCGCGAGCACCATGTAGCCGATTTGTGACACCGTCGAGAAGGCGAGGACCTTCTTGATGTCTTTTTGGGCCGTGGCGATCGTGGCGGCGACGAACGCCGTGACCCCACCGATGATGGCGATCGACAAGCGCCCCGACGACGACAAGGCCAGGATCGGCGACATCCGAACGAGCAGGTACACCCCGGCGGTGACCATCGTCGCGGCGTGGATCAACGCGGACACCGGAGTCGGACCTTCCATGGCGTCGGGGAGCCAGTTAAAGAGTGGGATCTGGGCGCTCTTGCCGGTCGCCGCGAGCAACAAGGCCAGCACGACCAAGGTCGCGATCGTCGGTGACAGCAGCGACGCCGAGGAGAAGATGCCGACGTAGGTCAGCATGTGAGTGTGGGTGAAGATCAAGAACATCGCCAACAACAACCCGACGTCACCCACCCGGTTGTAGATGAAGGCCTTCTTGCCCGCGGACGCGGCCGCGTCGCGTTCGAAGTAGAAACTTATCAGCCAGTACGAGCACGCCCCGACGCCCTCCCAGCCGACGAAGGTCAGCACGAGGTTGTTCGCGAGAACCAGCGTGAGCATCGAAAAGACGAACAGGTTGAGGTACAAGAAGAACTTACGAAAATCGGTCTCGCCGTCCATATAGGCCGTCGAGTACAGGTGGATCAACGTCGAGATTCCCGTCACGAAGAGGCACATCGTGATCGAGAGCGGGTCGACCAATAACGCCGCGGGCACGTGCAGCGTGTCGACCGAAATCCACGTGAAGAGTTGCACCGTGACCTCTCGCGAGCGATCGTGCAACAACAGCACGAAGGTGATCACGCTGGCGACGAAACTTAATCCCACCACGCTCGTGGCAATGGTTCCCACGAGTCGATTGCTCAACGAACGGCCGTTGATCACGACGAGCAGGAACCCCACGAGGGGAAATACGATGATGAGTGGAGCGACGTGGTTCATTATCCCTGCAACTCCGACAGTTCGTCCACAGACGTCGAGGAGCGACGTCGAAATATCGCTACGACGATGCCCAGTCCCACCGTGACTTCGGCGGCGGCGACCACCATAACGAAGAACACCGTCGTCTGACCGCCGATGTCGCTCATCGAGCGCGCGAAGGTAACGAAAGTGAGGTTCACGGCGTTGAGCATGAGCTCAATGCACATGAACATGATCAGTGCGCTGCGCCGCGTCAGGACGCCGAAGACACCGATACCAAAGAGCACCGCCGCCAAGACGAGGTACCAGGCCGCGGGAATAGTCATGACGACACCTCTTGGTTGTCGTCGACGTCTTGGTTGTCGTCGGCGTCGTCGAGCGAACGCCACGGGTCGGTGCCCTGGTCACCCTCGTCACGCGGTTCGTCGTCCTCGGCGGGACGATCACGACGCGCCAACAGGACCGCGCCGACGACCGCGATGATGAGCAGACCCGCCGTCGCTTCAAATGCCAACAAGTACGTGGTGAAGACCGAGTCGCCGAGTTGAGTGATGTTTCCCGCGCCGCCCGCGAGGGCGACGCCCCCGGTCGAGACCGACATGACACCACTCACCCAGTGCGAGCTCACCATCAACGTGATGAGCCCGGCCATCGTGATCACGACACCCAGCGCCGCCAGCCACCGCTGACCAATCAGGGGTTCGACGTGGGGGTGTTGGGATTTATCCACGCCCAAGAACATGATGACGAAGAGAAATAAGACGACGATTGCCCCGGCGTAGACGATGATTTCGGCGGCGGCCAGGAAGTCGGCCTGCTGGGCCAAAAATGCCAGCGCCACGCCGAAGAGGCACAGGATCAGGCTCAGTGCGCTGTGCACCGGATTCTTCATCGCGATGACGCCGATGGCGCCGACCAGGATCAATAGCGCCGTGCAGGCGAAGACGAGGACGTCGGTGAAGGCGTACGTCGTGGCCAACATCAACTCTCCCCCTTGGTGCGACGACGAGGACGACGTTCCTCGAGTGTCTTGAGCAATCCTTGCAGGCCGCGCTGATCGAGGGGGACGTCGTCGGGCTCGAGGTGGCGGGTGAAGACGTCACGCAATTGCTTCGAACCCGTGGCGTCGTCGTCGCGGTGACGCGACTGCCCACCTTCGGCGGCGCGTACGCCCACGCCCAGATCTCCGCTCCACTGCGTGACACCTTCGAAGGCCGCGTCGCCGGAGGGTGACGTGGCGCGCATCCAACCGCCGGTCATGGCCGCCTCGCCCGGACGCCAGTCCTCCCACGGCAGACGTTGGGGGTAGCCCTCATCGTCCACCAGCAGCTGCGCCTTGGTGTAGATGGCGTCGGCTCGATTCGTGAAGGAGAATTCAAACATCTTGGATTCCGTGATCGCCTGAGTGGGACACGCCTCCACGCAGAGGTCGCAGTGGATGCAACGTAAGTAGTTGATCTCGTAGATGTAGCCGTAGCGTTCGCCAGGCGACACCGGGTGGTCGGGCGGGTTGTCGAGACCGCGCACGAAGATGCAATTGACGGGACAGGCCCCGGCGCACAACTCGCAGCCGATGCATTTCTCCATGCCGTCTTCGTAGCGGTTCAGCACGTGGCGCCCGTGTTGACGCGGCTGCTTGGGCCGCTTGACCTTCGGGTACGAATTCGTGACCCGCGGCTTGGCGATGTGCGCCAACGTCAACTTGAAGCCACCGAAGAAGTCAGTCCAACCGGCCATTACTCCTCCTCGTCTTCGTCGTCGAGCGAATCGCTGATCGCGCGAATGACGTCACCGGGCAGCGGGCGTTCACCCACGACCGGCATAAGGGCCCCGGGGCCACTGGCACGCTCGCCGCCGAGTTCGAACGCACGACTCAGGAGAGTCCACGCGATGATCACGGCGGCGGCCATGGCGAATCCGTCGGCCGTGCGGATCAAGAAACCCGCCACGATCAGCATCCACCCGAGCGACAGCGGGATGAGGCGCTTCCAGCCCAGATCCATGACCTGGTCGTAGCGAAAGCGCGGTAGCGCCGCGCGAAACCAGATATAGGCGAAAGCAAATCCCGTGGTCTTAGCGAGGAACCACAAGATCGGAAAGAGCCAGCGAAGGTGAGGGATGTTCGGCACCCACCCGGCCGGTCCCCCGAGAAAGAGGGTCACGATCAAGGCCGACATCGTGAGGGTGTTCATGAACTCGGCCATGAAGAAGAGTGCAAAACGAATCGAGGAGTACTCGGTGTGAAAGCCACCGACCAACTCGCTCTCGGCCTCGACGACGTCAAAGGGCGGTCGATTGAGTTCGGCGGTGATGGCGATGACGAAGACGACGAAAGGCACGATGCCCAGGCGAATGAGGTTCCAGTGCCAGATTCCGTCCGCTTGGCTCGTCACGATGTCGTGGGTCGAGAGTGATCCGGTCACCAACGCCACCGTCACGATGGTCAACCCGAGGGCGGCTTCGTAGGAGATCATCTGCGCACTGGCGCGCACTGACGACAACAACGGATACTTCGAACCCGACGCCCACCCGGCCAGCATCACGCCGTAGACAGAGATGCCCGACATGGCCAGCATGACCAAGATGCCCATCGGCGGGTTGGCGATCTGTAACTCGATGACGTGCCCGGCGACCGTCACGGTGCCCCCGACCGGGATCACCGAGAAGGTGATGAGGGCGGGGATCAAGACGAGGTACGGCGCCAATTTGAAGACGAAACGATCGGCCTCGGCGGGCATGAGGTCTTCTTTGGCGAAGAGTTTGATGCCGTCGGCCAAGGTCTGCAACAGTCCGAAGGGGCCCCACCGTTGGGGTCCGATGCGACTCTGCATTTGGGAGATGGCCTTGCGCTCGAACCAGATCATCATCGTGACCGCGCCCATGATGACGGCAAATCCCACGACGACCTTCACCAGGACGATGATCAAGATCGCGATCGTGACGTGTACTCCGTCGTTAAAGAGCGGATCGACGGTCGCGAGATTCATCGCGTCTCCAGTCGCACTTGGGTGACGGGACTCGACGGGTCGATCAAGAGGGCAATCACGTTCGCGCCGTGGGCGTCGAGGGTGCCGTTGGGCGCCACGCACGTACCGCGCAGGACGGTTTCGTCGGTCACCACCTCCATCTCGAGGTCTCCGCCGGGAGCGCGCACCATCAACTTCGCGCCACTGGCCACGCCCAAACGATCGAGGTCACTCGGGTGCAGCGTGAGACGGGTGACGCCGATCAGTTCCGCGATGGCCGGCGAACCCTGCATCGCGATGCCGCGATCGTAGAGCCGGCGCGCCAGGACGAGTCGCAACGCGTAGGCGTCGGCCAGGGGAGCGTCGACGCGCGCGAGCGCGATGTCGGCCGGGGTCGCCGAGTTCGTCGTCGTCGTGCTGGTGACGTCGAGCAAGGTGGTCGTACCGGTGGACTCGCCTAGTCCCGCCGTCTTCGTCGAACGAATGCCGGGAAAGGCCATCGGGTCCATCGCGTGACGCGCGACGGGCGTCACCGCGAGGCCCATGACCACGCCATCAAAGGCCTGGTCCTGAAGTACCGACAACGCGGCGTACCCCGTCGTCTCCTCGATCGCTTGGGCGCAGCGCTCGACGGAATCGAGTCCGAGGTTCTGGCCCCACTCCAGCGCCAGCTCCGAGGCAATGGCGACGTCGGACCACGCCGAGCCGGGCGCACCGATCTTGGGTGCCACGGCCGTCACGCGGCCTTCGAGATTGGTGACGGTGCCCAGGCGTTCGTGTTGCACCGTGGCGGGCAAGACCACGTCGGCGTAGGCCAAGGTGGCGCCCCCGTGTCCGGTGACGGCGATGACGCTGGACGACGCCAACGCGGCGCTCGCGAGCGACTGATTGACGACGTTACCCAGAAGACAGCCGCCCAATACCACGGTCACCCGTTGCTCACCGGCGGCCATCGCCACCAGTTGGGCCGGGGTGTCGCGACCCGACGCCGAGGGGTCAACACCGCGACCCGGGCGTAGACGCGGTCCCAGTCCCATGTCGAGGGCACCGCGTACGTTCGAACGACGCAACGCCACCAGGAACGTGGCGCGCGGAAATCCGACGGCGAGAATCTGCACCGCTTCGTCGACGAGGCGCTGATCTTCGGCCAAGTTGGCCCGTCCGACGACGAAGACCACCCCGGTGCCGTCGCCCAGTGCGCGGCGCGTGGCGGCGAGTTCCGACTCGGTGACCAGGGTGCCAATGGGCACCTGTCCACTGACGAGGGCGTGCGCAATGGCGGGCGTCTCCCCCGGTCGCACCGGCACCGCGTGCGTCGCTAAGGTGCGCAGCGCACTCGGCCCACTCGACAGCTCGATGAGGGTGTGCTGACGATGCGCGAAACTGTCGCGAAGACGTAGGAACAAGACCGGAAGTTCCTCACGCAGGTCTCCGGTCATTGTCACGACCACGGGGGCCGCCGCCGCGTCGTCGATGGTGGCCAGAGGTAGCGTCTGCAACAAGACCGGATCCAGGCCGTCGCCGAATTGGGCGTCGAGGTTCTCGGTGCCGATTGTCCCGCGCAGGAATCTTTCCCACGCGAAGGCGCCTTCGTTGGTCAACGACGCGCCGCCGATGGCGCCGATGGCGTTAGCGTCGCCCGCGTCGTGCAGGAGTCGGGCCGCTTCGGCGAGGGCCTCGCCCCAGGGAACTGCGGTGAGGACACCCTTGACGCGCACCATGGGATCGGTGATCCGCGTAGCGGGCGACAAGACGTCGCTCGACTCGGCGTTGGCGTCAATGGAGTCCAGGGTGAAGCGTCCCTTGTCGCAGAGCCATCCGTGGTTCACTGGCTCGGAGTCCACGCCCAAGACGCGCGTCAGTCGATTCCCGGAGGACTGGACCGCGACGCGACACCCGACCGCGCACGTGGTGCACGTGCTCTCGACTTGTTCGAGGTCCCAGGGTCGTGCACTAAATCGATACGGCTTGGCGGTCAGGGCCCCGACCGGACAGATCTGAACGGTGTTGCCCGAGAAGACCGAGTCAAAGGGCGTGGTTGGCGACGTCGCCACTTCGATACGCTCCCCGCGTCCGGAGAAGGCGATCTCCGTGTCGCCGGCGACCTCGGAGGCAAAGCGCGTGCAACGCGCGCACTGGATGCACCGCTCGCGATCAAGCAGGACCAATTCACCGATGGCGACGGGCTTGACGAAGTGCCGCTTCTCCTCGACAAAGCGGGTTTCGCCCGAACCGTGCGTCAGCGTCTGATCCTGGAGCGGACACTCGCCGCCCTTGTCGCACACCGGACAGTCGAGCGGGTGATTGGCGAGGAGGAATTCGAGGACACCGTCCTGGGCCTTCTTCACCTTCTCGGAGTCGGTGATCACCTTCATGCCGTCGGCGACCTTGATGTAGCACGCTGGTTGCAGCGTCGCTCCGCGCGGTCCCTCCACCTCGACGAGACACATGCGACACATGCCGACCGGCTCCATTCGCGGGTGATAACAAAAACGCGGGACGTACGACCCGGCGCGCTCGGCGGCCTCGATGATCAGCTCTCCCGGCGCGGCCGCGATCTCACGGCCGTCGACCGTGATGGTCACGCTGGTGCGAATCACGTCAGTCATGGGGGCAACCTCCGTGGTTCACGTGGGCCACGAAGTCGGCGCGAAACATGCTGATCGCCGAGTGGACCGAAGACGGGATGGAGGGCCCGAGCACGCAAATGGTGGTCTGCTGCGGGGGCCAGGTGAGTCCGGGGGCGATGTTGTCGCACAGGTCGAGCAGCAGATCGAGATCCTCGAGGCGCCCGCCGCCGTGCTCGAGTCGATACATAATCCGTTCAATCCAGCCCGAGCCCTCACGACAGGGCGTGCACTGGCCGCAGGATTCTCGCGAGAAGAACTTCGTAATGCGCCACGTCGCGCGCACGACACAGCTCGCGTCGTCCATCACGACCACCGAACCTGATCCGAGCATCGAGCCGAGACCGGCGACTTCGTCTTGACCGAGTGGCGTGTCGAGCAATTCGGGACCGAACCAGGGGGCGGAGACGCCGCCGGGGATGAAGGCCTTGACGGTGCGGCCATCTCGCAGTCCTCCGCCGAGCGCGGGGTCGAAGATCAGATCACGAAAGGTGTTCTTCACCATCTCGAGCTCGTAGACACCGGGATTCTTCACGTCGCCCGCCAACGCGAAGAGGCGCGTTCCGGTGGAACGACCGGCACCGAGAGCGGCGAAGGCCGCTCCCCCGTGGTTGATGATCCACGGCAAGTTCGACATGGTTTCGACGTTATTGACCACCGTCGGTTCACCGTAGAGGCCGGTCACCGCCGGAAAGAACGGGGGCTTGATCCGGGGAAAGCCGCGCTTGCCCTCGAGCGCCTCGAGCAAGGAAGTCTCCTCGCCGCAGATGTAGGCGCCCGCACCCGGGTGCAACACCACGTCGATGGAGAAGTCGGACCCGAAGATCTTCGATCCGAGGGCGCCGTAGGAGTAAGCCTCGTTGATCGCTTGTTGCACGCGCTCGAGTCCGAGGGCGAATTCGCCGCGCACGAAGATGAAGGCTTGGCTGACCTGCAAGGCGTAGGCGGCGATGATGACGCCCTCGACCAACTGGTGCGGATCACGCTCGACCAGGTAGTGGTCCTTGAAAGTGGCGGGTTCAGACTCATCGCCGTTCACCACCAGGTACGAGATGGGCGAGCGGCGCAGCATCGACCACTTGCGGCCGGCGGGAAAACCCGCGCCACCGCGTCCGAGTAACGACGCCGCATCGACTTCGGCAGCGACGGCTTCGGGGAACATCGTGAGCGCCTGACGTAGCGCGACGTAGCCGCCCGTGTCGAGGTAGCGCGCCAACGTAAAGGAATCGTCGTAGTCGCGCCGTGACGAGACGATGGCGGGGGCGTCGAGCATCGCCATTACTTGGCCTCCCGGGCGGTCGCGGCCTGGACCGCGGTTTCGGCGCGCGCGGTTCTCGCCGCGAGCGCGACGGCACGTTCGGCGGCGACCTCGTCCTTACTCACGCGAAGCCCGCCTTGGCGCTTCACTCGAATGAGCGTCCCGTGGTGGGGCACGTCGTGATCCAGTCGTCCCTCGCGCAGATCCTCGACCATCGTGTCAAAGGTCGCGGGAGTCGTCGTACGCACGAAGCGGTGATTGACCTGGACGCAGGGCGCGAGGTTGCAATCGGCCAGGCACTCCGTCTCTTCGAGGGTGAAGAGTCCGTCGGCCGACGTGGCGCCCACAACGCACCCGAGACTCTTGGCGGCGTGCTCGAGCATCTCCTCACCGCCAGCGAGCAGGCACGCGATGTTGGTGCACACGCCCACCACGTACTTGCCGACCGGTTCGAGGTGGAACATCTCGTAAAAGGTCGCGGTCCCACGCACGTCGGCGGGTGTCGTGTCGGTCAAGGCGGCCACTTCGGCAATACCCTCGTCGCTCAAGTAGCCGTCTTGTTCTTGGGCCAGGTGAAGGAGCGGCAACATGGCCGAACGCTTGCGTGGATACAGCGACACCAGGTCGTCGGCGCGTTGGCGGATCTCGGCGCGAAAGTGGCTCATCGATCCACCTCGCCCAAGACGGGATCGACGGTCGAGATCATGGTGATGGCGTCAGACACCGAGGCGCCGCGCATGAGCAGCGGCATGGCCTGGAGGTTGGTGAAGCTCGGCGCGCGCACGTGAATGCGGTAGGGCTTGGGTCCCCCGTCTGCGACGATGTAGCAGCCGATCTCACCGCGCGGCGATTCGACGGCGGAATAGACCTCGCCGGCGGGCACTTGGAAGCCCTCGGTGAAGAGCTTGAAGTGGTGGATAAGCGCCTCCATCGATTCGTCGATACGCGCCCGCGGCGGGGGGGTGACCTTGGGGTCCTGACTACGGTAGTCACCCTTGGGCATCTGCTCAACGCACTGACGGATGATGCGAATCGACTCGCGAATCTCGTTCAAGCGAATCGCGTACCGGTCGAAGTTGTCGCCGTAGGTGCCCACGATGACGTCGAAGTCCACCCGGTCGTACGCGAGGTAGGGCATGGTGCGTCGCAAGTCCCAGGGCACGCCCGTCGAACGCAGGAGCGGTCCGGTCAGTCCGAGGGCGAGGGCCTCTTCGGCGGTGATCGCCCCGACGCCAATGAGGCGGTTGCGAAAGATGGGCTGACCGGTGAGTAATTGATCGTATTCGTACGTGCGTTCGTCGATCGTGTTACAGATGACGTCCACGTCGTCCTCCCACCCGTCGGGCAAGTCGGCGGCGACACCCCCGGGGCGGATGAAGTTGAGGTTCAGGCGCAGTCCCGTCGTCTTCTCGAAGAAGGCCAGGATCAGCTCGCGCTCGCGTAGCCCGTAGATCATCATGGACGTTGAACCGAGGTCCATCCCGTTCGTGGCCATCCACACCAGGTGTGAGGAGACACGGTTGAGCTCACTCATGAGCATGCGAATCCACGTCGCGCGCTCGGGGATCTCGACGCCCAGTAACTTCTCGACGGTCAAGGAGTAGGCCAGTTCGTTGATCACCGGCGATAGGTAGTCCATACGCGTCACGTTGGTGCCGCCCTGGACGTAGCTCAAGGTCTCGCCGGTCTTTTCCATCCCGGTGTGCAAGTAACCAATGACGTTTTTGGTGCGCAGGACGAATTCGCCGTCGAGTTCGAGCATCAGTCGCAGCACACCGTGGGTCGACGGGTGCGCCGGACCCATGTTGATGATCATCGTTTCGTCGTCGTGACGTTCGTAGTCGACTTGGCGCGGGTCCAACGTAACGCCGTCGAGGCGCAAGACGGCGCCGACTTCGCGACCCAGTTGATCCGAGGGTGTGTCGCTTCGTCGGGTGAGCTCCTGGGCGCCTTCGGAGGTCTCGCCGGTCAGGCGCTCGGGCCGTTCGGCGACGCGGGTGAAGTCACTCATCGTGGCCCCGGCGCTTCCTTGAATTGGATCGGGACGTGACCCACGCTGTAGTCCTTGCGCAGGGGGTGACCCTCCCAGTCCTCGGGCATGAGGATACGGGTCAAGTCGGGGTGTCCGTCAAAGAGGATGCCGAACATGTCGAAGGTCTCGCGTTCGGGAGCTTCGCTCCCGGGGTAGACGTGGAACAACGTCTCCACGCGTGGTGCGTCGTTGCCCGCCTGCACGCGGATACGCACGCGCTGACGCTTCGAGAGCGACAACAGATTGACGACGACCTCAAAGCGCGTGCGCGTCACGCCCTCGGGCACGTAGCGATCGAAGTGCTCGAGGTAGTCCACGCCGCACACGTCAAGGCACATTTCGAATCCGTCGTCGCGAAAGGCGGCGACGAGTTCGACGTACTGTTCGCGCGTCGGAAAGCACGCGACGTCGCACGCGAGAGCCTCATCGGTGAGGACGCCTGGGGGGGCCAAGGGGGGAAGGGGGATCACTTCGGCGTGCCCATCCTTACGGTCACCGGCACTTCGGGCGTCCAGATGCCGCCAGCGTTGTCCAGGTGCGTGGGAGTGCCGTCGTGGCGTCGCTTCATGATCTCGCCCGTGCGAATCTGTTCGTGCAACGTCAAGATCGCGTGCATCAGCGTCTCGGGGCTCGGCGGACAGCCCGGCGCGTAGACGTCGACCGGCACGATCTGGTCGACCCCTTGCACGATGGCGTAGTTGTTGAAGAGTCCGCCCGTAGAGGCACACACGCCCATCGAGATGACCCACTTGGGTTCCATCATCTGGTCGTAGACCTGGCGTAGCACCGGGGCCATCTTTTGACTGACCCGGCCGGCCACGATCATCAAGTCAGCTTGGCGCGGCGAGTTGCGAAACACTTCCATGCCGTAACGCGCGAGATCGAAGTCCGCCGCGCCCGCTGCCATCATCTCGATCGCGCAACACGCCAATCCGAAGGACGCCGGCCACACCGACGCGCGTCGCGCCCACCGGACCAAGTCCTCGATGGGCGCGGTTAAGAAACTGTGCTGCAGGTCTTCGAGCGCCACTACGCCGCCCTTTCGGGATCGGCGCCGATGCGCACGATGGTGGAGGAACTCGTGCGCTCGGGCATGCCGACGGTCAAGTGCTGGGTCGGACCCCACGAAAGGGCGCCCTCGCGCACCAGGTACAGCAGGGCCGCGAAGACCGTGAGGGAAAAGACCACGATCTCGACGAGGCCGAAGCCCGCGAGTTGGCGAAAGACGACGGCGAAGGGGTACAAGAAGACGACTTCGATGTCGAAGATCACGAAGATCATCGCCACGAGATAGAAGCGAACCGGAAAGCGTTGGGGCGGTTCGACTTCGGGGACGATCCCACATTCGTACGGGGCAATTTTGGCGTCAGTGGGTCGCTTGCGCGGTGCCAGCATGGCCGACGCGACAAACGATCCCGACGCGAATATCGCTCCCAGAATCAGGAGTCCCAGTATCGGTAAATACTGGTTCACGAAATCAGTTCTATCACTCCTGACGGGGCCCTTCGAGACGGGCGCCTCCGACACACGACGTAATCTGTCACGATGCCTACTCTGCTAGAAGCCACCACCCGGTCCGTTCAATTTGATGTCGTGATCGTGGGAGCGGGACCGAGCGGCTCGGCGTGCGCCTACTGGCTCGCTCAGGCTGGCTGGTCGGTGTGCCTCATCGAGAAGAAGACATTTCCTCGAGAAAAAACCTGTGGCGACGGTCTCACGCCGCGATCAGTGCATCAAATTATCGAGATGGGCCTCGAACCCGAGGTGGCCAAACACGCGCACAAATTCCAAGGGCTACGCTCCTTCGGCTTCGGCGCCTCGCTCGAAATGCAGTGGCCCGAGCACCCCATTTTTCCCAATTACGGCTACACGATCACCCGATTCAACCTCGACGGACTCATCGCCGAACACGCCGTCGCGCACGGCGCCACATTGCTCACGGGAGTCGAGGCCATCGATCTCGTGGACGCGGTTCCCTCTGACACCGGCGCCCTCAATGCGGCGGCGGGCGTCATCGTCAAGGACAAGGCGACCGGCACCACCGCCGAGGTCCGTGGTCGGTACCTCGTCGTGGGGGACGGACAGAATTCGCGCATGGGTCGAGCTCTCGGCACCACTCGCAATCGAGAGTGGCCCATGGGAATGGCGCTACGCGGGTACTACACGAGCGATCGTCACGACGAACCCTGGATCGATTCGCACCTCGACATCCGCGACACCTCAGGCACCGTGGTGCCGGGCTACGGGTGGATCTTCCCCTTGGGTGACGGTCGGGTCAACGTCGGCGTGGGACTCTTGTCGACCGGGGGCGCCTGGAAGGGTGTCAACACGACCAAACTGCAGGAGTACTTCGTCGCTCAGACCGCGGACGCGTGGGGCCTCAGCGACGAAACCTCCCAGGGGCCGCCCACCGGGGGCCGCCTGCCGATGGGACTCAGCGTGGGTCCGCGCATCGGTGCCAATACTCTCGTGATCGGCGACGCGACGGGGACCGTGAATCCCTTTAACGGCGAAGGGATCGCCTACGGCTACGAGTCGGGACGCCTGGCCGCGGGAGCTCTCGGTGAGGCACTGCGCTCGAGCGACGCGAGCGCGTTGAAGCTCTACGACGAGCGAATGGACGCCGCGTACAGCGATTACTACAGAGTGGCGCGCGCCTTCGTGCGACTGATCTCGGAACCGAAGATCCTCTCGGTCTGTGTCGGTGCGGGACTGCGGATCACGCCGCTCATGAATGAGCTCCTGGCGATTATGGCGAACCTCATGAGTAACGACAATCAGGGTCCAGCCGAGGTGGGTTATCGCACCATGGTGCGACTGGCGCACGCGATGCCCGAACGGGCCTTTCGCATGCTGTTCGGTGGCGACACTAACGACTAAAAACCCGCGTTGAAGTCGCTTTGTGAGCGGACGCCGGTAGGCACATCGAGGGCATCTCCACGCAAGGAGTTGGCGTTAGGCCGACACCGCCGTGGTCGAGGTAACGCGTAGCAATAGCGCATTGGCCAAATCGTTGATCGTCGCGCGAGCCGACGCCAGATTGTCCACCAGTGCGCTCAAGGTGGCTTCGTAGTGACCCGACGCCTCGACGACCACGACCAAGTTGGCCCGCGTGATGCCGATTTGAGGCAGGGAGATGAGGGCCGCGCCCGCACGACGCCACCCCTTGACGAAGGTGGGCGTCGCGAGACTCACTCCCGACGTGACATCGGCTGCCGCGGCGGAACTCTGCCCGATCATCAAGTCGGCCGTGGAGTTGGCGAAACACCGTCCGAAGGAGGGGCGCGACATTTCGGCCACATCGTCGGCGACATTTTGAGTGGAGGCGTAGTACTGAGCACTCGACTCGACTTGCACCCCGCCGAAATTGGAGGACGAGAACACCGGAGAACTGACCTGGTACGTCGGCGCGCGACCGGCGAGGCCGTAGACGCGGTCGTCGACGTTGGAGATCCCCAGACAGCGCTGAAAGTGAGTGGCGGCGACGGAGAACACCGAGTTCTGGGACCCGATGGTCGTCGACGTCGCGGGATTGTTGTAGATCACCTGACCGGGTGGCGACATAACGGTATTCAACTCCGACGTTGCCGACGCACTCGATGCCGCCCACGTGCCTGACACGTCGCGAGCGCTGAGGTTGACGGCCTCGAGGGCTCGCAGCGCGCCCGGAGTGGACGTCGTGTTGAAGAGACTGCCAAAGTACCCACCGAAGGACGCCAGACTCACCACCAGGGCCACGGCCAGCGCGGCGTTTCGTCGCGACCGCGGCATCTCGCGACCCCCGTGGGCGTTGACCACGACCGCGAGCTCGTCGAGTTGAGCGCGTGACACCGGTGAGGTGCGCCGCCACTGGTACAAGACGTTGGCGATCACCGCCACGATGGTGACGTTCGCGCGCCGGCGCACGAGACGCAGGTGCGTCACTTCACTCCAAGGTGTCTGCCACGCCACCTCGGGAGAGCCCGCCAGTTGCGTGATGCCGACCTCGTCGAACAACAGCGAAACCGGCGCGGTCGGACCGTGGGGACTGAAACTCGGACGAACGATCCACCCGTCGCTGCGGACGGCACTCACGAGATGACGTCGGCGCCGCGAGCGACCCGCGCCGCGACCGCGGCCGCCTCAACGGTGCGCGCCAGATCGTCGTCGCTGTGGGCGAGTGAGACGAAGAGTATCTCGTAGGCCCCCGGCGCGAGCGCAATTCCCTGGTCGAGCATCGAGTGAAAGAACGGGCGGTAGAGCCCGTTCTCGCAGAGTCGTCGCGCTTCGTCGAAGTTCTCCGGCTCCACGAAGTCCTCGCGCGACAGGTACAGTCCGAGCAACGGCCCGCGTACGGGCACGCGAGCACAGAGGCCCGCGCCGCGCACGGCGTCGTTCAGTTGGGCCGCGAACGCCGCCACACGGGCACTGAGGTGGGCGTAGTCCTCGGGTTGTACCCGACCCAAAACTTCCGCGCCCGCCGCGGTCGCCAGGGGATTTCCCGACAGCGTCCCGGCCTGGTAGACCGGACCCGCCGGCGCCAGGACGCTCAGCACCTCGCGCGATCCGCCGAAGGCGCCGACGGGCAGCCCGCCTCCGATGACCTTGCCGAAGCAGTAGAGGTCGGGGGTCATCGAGAAGTACGAGGCGGCGCCGGCGTAATCGAGGCGAAATCCCGTGATGACCTCGTCAAAAATGAGCAGAGCCCCCACCCGGTCACATTCCGCGCGCAACTGATCGAGGAACCCGGCGCGCGGCGCCACCATGTTCATGTTGGCGGCCACTGGTTCCACCAGGACCGCCGCGATGGACTCGTCAAGGGTCGGCACGACGTTGTAGGGCGCGACCACGGTATCGGCCACGGCGCCGGCGGTCACCCCCGCCGAGCCGGGCAATCCCAATTGCGCCACGCCGCTACCACCCGCCACCAGCAGCGCGTCGGAATGTCCGTGGTAACACCCATCGAACTTCACGATCCGGTCACGGCCCGTGAAACCTCGCGCGACCCGTACGGCGCTCATGACCGCTTCGGTCCCCGACGAGACCAGTCGTACTTGTTCGAGTCCGGGTACCCGACCCGTCATGATCTCGGCCA
>Ga0208357_1001074_pt1 | contig 20668 bp, 7 predicted proteins | sample NGESurdeep092012_6_FD_184487 | JGI IMG/M metagenome (GOLD analysis project Ga0208357, IMG submission 184487) | Arctic peat soil microbial communities from Barrow, Alaska - NGEE Surface sample F52-2 deep-092012 (SPAdes) | ecosystem: Environmental > Terrestrial > Soil > Wetlands > Peat ... | reverse complement strand
GACCACGGCTGCCAGTCAATTCCGCCCGACGGTTCCGCCAAACTCGTCGTGTCCGTCTCGTCAATCATCTCGCGCCAATGCAATTTGTCTTCAAGCGCATAAACATAACCGCCGGCCAGCAAAATTAAAATAATCGTGAACGCAATTCCTTTTCGTTTGCGACCTCGCTGGACAAACTCGCCGAAAATCCAAGCGGCAAACGCGAGAACGACCAAAAAAACTCCGAGCCAAAAAACGCGCGATCCATAATCGCTTGTGGCGACGCTGAACAGCCACACAACCGTCGCGAGCATTGGGAAACCCATAGCGATCTTGAATTTTTCCATCCACGCGCCGGGCTTCGGCAGAAATTTAAGCCATGCCGGATTCCAGCTTAACAAAACGTAAGGCGACGCGAGGCCGAGTCCGACGGTGAGAAAAATTGAAACAATAGTAAATGCCGTTTGCGAAAAAGCGAAGCCGAGCGCCGGCGCGAGAAACGGCGCGGTGCAGGGCGTCGCCAAAGTCGTGGCGAGAACGCCGTTGAAAAATGCGCCGCTCGCGCCGTGCCGCGCCGCGAGATTTCCGGCGGCGTCCAAAGTGCGTCCGCCCAGCGTGGCTTCAAACACGCCGAACAGGTTCAGCGCGACGAGTGTGACAAGCGTGGTGAGGCAGACGAGGAAAACCGGACTGCCGAACTGCATTCCCCAGCCGGCCTGATGTCCGGCGGCTTCGACGCCGATAACGATTGCGGCGAGAACCAGAAATGAAAACAAAACTCCGACGGCATAAATCCCGCCGAGCGCGCGGACGCGGCGCGGCGAACTTCTGGCCTCGCTGACGAAGCCGAGGATTTTCAGCGCGATGACCGGCAGCACGCACGGCATGATGTTCAAAATCAATCCGCCGATGAAGGCGTAGAGCAGCATCAAAGGTAGGACGGGCGTCGCGCCTGTCTCCGCATTTTTTTCAATCAAATTAGAGACAGGCGCGACGCCTGTCCTACTCTCTGATGACGAATCCGGTGCGGAAGTTGTTTCTCCAACTGAAGATTGGCCGACAACAGGCAAGTTGACTTCAATATTTTCGTGTCCGATGCTGCCTTCCAATGTGACGATACCGGAAATCTCTTTTGGCCAGTTGCCCGAAAATTTTTTGACGATTTTCCGAAGACAAAAAAGAGCATTTGTGTTCGGAACTTTTTCGGTTGCGGCTTGGATTTCAAAATTGTCGCTCGCGTCAGGAAAAAAATCTGCCGTATCAATTCTAACTATTTTTGTTTGCCGCAGCACAGTTCCTTCAATTATCAACGAACGGACATCGCCACCGGCTTGTTTTTCCCATTGCGCGCGGATTGCCCAATTTTCATCACGTCGAGGAATTTTGCTTTTCCACGATTCAATCGTCGCAGCATCCGCAGAATTTTTCGCCTCGTTGCCGATTTTTAATTTCGCTTCGACATCTTGATTGGCCGGAATGCAAACGTCCTTGCATTCGAGCCAGGAAACATTTGCTTTCAAATCAATTTCGCCGGACGGCAAATTCGACGCAAGCGTCAATGGCACGATCAGCATGACTTCGTTTGTGTAGCCGTAAGTGGTGACTTCGATGGGCGGGAATTTTTCCGGCAGTGGCCATTGGATTTCGTCGGCGGAAATTCCCGGCGGAAGTTGCCATTTGATTTCAGTCGCCATTCCAGCCGCGCCGGGATTTTTCCAGTAAGTGTGCCAGCCGGGTTCCATCTTCAAATCCACGCCGGCGTAAATCGTGTCGCCGGGCTTCGCGGTGTCGGCGGATAAAAGCAATTTCACCTGCGTGTGGTGCGCGGACGAAAAGCCGCCGCCGATGGACGGCAATGCCGGTTGCGCCCGTGAAGAAATCGCGAGACAAAGGCAGGCTGAAAAAAGGAAAACGATGCGTCGCACGCTTATTAGATGCCAGATTTGCGCGGACGTTTGAAGTTATTTCAGTAAGAAGACGTTTTCAAATTCCAATTGTTCAACAAATCGGCGGGAATTTCCGACAGGAAGCGCGATGGCGATTGAAAGGCATCGTTGCCGGAATTTCCGTAGCCGCTGCGAATCAGCGGATAACTTAAATACAATTCGTTTTTCGCGCGCGTGATGGAAACATAAAACAGTCGCCGTTCTTCTTTCTCGCCGTCGGTGCTGTCCATCGAGCGCGCGGACGGAAACATCCCGTCGCACAACATGATGACGAACACGACCTCGAACTCCAGGCCTTTCGCCTGATGGATGGTCGAGAGCCGGATTTTTTCCGAATCATCTTTTGGATCGTCCTCGGCCTCGACATTGGTGAGCAGCGCGAGTTGCGTCAGAAAATCCTCGACGCTGCCGAATTGAAACGCGAACTCCGCCAGTTGCTGCAATTCCTCGATTCGCCGCGCGTAATTGTCGTAGGTCTCCTTCAGATAATCGTCGTAGCCCGCGTCAATTACGAGCCGCAGCATTTTTGCCGCACTCTTGCGGACGGTTTCGTCTTCAAGCTGGGCGATCGTCGCGGTGAATTGCGCCCACGCCAGCGTCGCTTTTTTTGGAACGCTCGCGATGGAATCCTGCAACGCGACGGCCAGCGGCGTTTTGGATTTTGGCGTTTGGATCTCGATTTGAAACGACCGCCATAATTTCTCCGCCGCCTTCGCGCCGACGCCCGGCAGCAATTGCGCCAGCCGCTTGAACGCGATTTCGTCGCGCGGGTTCGCGATGAATTTCAGAAACGCCGTCGCGTCCTTGATGTGCGCCTGCTCGAAAAAGCGGATGCCGCTAGTGATGGAGAACGGGATTTGCCGTTTCGTCAGTTCAAGCTGCAATTCCAGCGCGTGAAAATGCGAGCGATACAGCACGGCAACCTGGTTCATGCTCACGCCTTCTTCATGCAATTCCAAAACGCGCTGCGCGATAAACGCCGATTGTTGCGCCGCGTCGGTGCAGGCGATGAGCGCTGGCTTCAAACCGGATTTGCGCGACGGCGCGAGTTCTTTCGCAAATTGATTTACGTTCGCGGAAATCGCGGCGTTGGCGACTTTCAGAATTTCCGGCGTGCTGCGGTAATTGGTTTCGATCTTGAAAACTTTCGCGTTCGGATAACGCTTGGGAAATTCCAGGATGTTCAAAAAATTCGCGCCGCGCCACGCGTAGATGCTCTGCGCGTCGTCGCCAACGACGGTGACGTTTTTCGTCCGTGCGGCGAGCAGGTCAATCAGGTCGCCCTGCAACTTGTTCGTGTCCTGATATTCGTCCACGAGGATGAATTGAAATCGCCGCTGATAATGTTCGCGCACGTCGGCGTTTTCCTGAAGCAGTTTCAGCCACAGCGCGAGCAGGTCGTCGAAGTCCATGCCGTTCGTCGCGCGCTTGCGTTTGACGTAAAGTTGAAACAAGCGCGAAATATCCTCGTCGAGTTTATTTTCACCTTCGTATTTTTCGAGCAAGTATCCGTATTGCTCATCCAAAATTTGTTCAACGGTCTTGTGCGTGTTGACCGCGAGCGAAAAAATCTCGTTGAGGACTTCGGGTTTCGGAAAATGTGTGCCTTTCGTCTCGATGCCCGCGTCGGCGACGCACGCCTTGATCAAATCCTTCGCGTCATCGCGGTCGAGGATTGTGAAATCGCGGTGATAACCCAGCGCGTCCGCATGCGAGCGCAAAATCCGCGCGCCGATGGAATGAAATGTGCCGCCCCAAAGATCGCGCAGCTCGCGTCCGATCAAATCCGAGACGCGCCGCATCATTTCCCCGGCGGCCTTGTTCGTGAACGTGAGCAGCAAAATGCGGTCGGGCGGAATTCCCTGTTCCAAAAGATAGGCGACGCGGTAGGTGAGCGTGCGCGTCTTGCCCGAACCCGCGCCGGCGATGACGAGCGCCGGGCCGGGTGGCGCGGTGACGGCGGCGAGTTGCTGCGGATTGAGTTCGCGCGCGTAGTCAATCTGCAGATGAACTGCGGAGTGATACGGCTCAAGAACGTAGTCGCGCGACATGAAACACAATTCAAAGCCGAAACGGGCGATGGCAAAAGGAAAAACTTAAACGAACTTGGAAAGCATGAAATGAGGAAAATCCGTTCCTCGGTTCCTGGCCTCATTATTCAATCAACCGGACGTTGTCGCCCTAACCGTCTTGAAATGTGGGCGGAATTTTTCCATCCTGCGCCGTAACCCTGGCCGGCACAATTGCAATCTCAACGGCGAATGGAAATGAAACGGCCAAAATCACACGTTAAACATGAGATGGCACGCCAAACCCGTCGCTTCCGCATTTAGATTATGCCGATGGATAATTTTGTTTCGATTTATCCTAATAAACCGGGAACTCGCGTGTCATACCAGTGAACACGATGTCCTTTGGGACGGCACGCCGGAAAATTTGACCCCGGCCTGACTGTGAAGGCAAGCCGGACATGGCCGTGATGCGACCAGACCAAGCCAGCGCGGAAACGCCCAGGTGGGAAACGATCGAGGAGCTGTTCACGGCTCTGGAGGCTCCGCTGTTGAGTTATGGCCTGCGGCTGACCGGCGAAATCGGCCTCGCGGAGGACGTGGTTCAGGAAGCGTTCATGAAACTTCATTTGCAATTCAAGGAAGTCCGCGAGCCGCGACGCTGGCTCTACCGCACCGTCCACAACCTCGCGCTTAACCAGCGCCGCCGCACCGCAAAAATCGTCTCGTTCAATTCATCCTCGTCCGTTGGAAATGAAAATTCTCCCGTCACCGCCGACACCGCCGATCCCGCGCCGCTGCCCGACGAACAAATCTCCCGCATGGAAGGCATCGGCCTCGTGCGCTTGAGTTTGGGAACGCTTGACGACCGCAGCCGCGAATTGATCCGTTTGAAATTCAACGACGAACTTTCCTACCGTGACATCAGCGCGCGCACTGGAATTTCCATCAGCAACGTCGGCTACATTTTGCACAACGCGCTGAAAACCATCGGCGATGAACTCGCCAGAACGGGAGTTGTGCCATGAATTTTAACTTTCAAATCCAAAACAGTGATCATCCTCGTCCTCATCCTTCATCCTCAATTTTTTCTGTTTCGATCACGAGGATGAGGATGACGAGGAAAACCCAGCCTGTGCCATGAACCCCGAAAAACCATCACGCGAAGAAATCAAGGCGAAGCTGACCGTGCTGCTGCTGGGCGAACTGCCGGCGGAAGAGGCGCAGTTGCTGCGCTGGGCGATTTCGCAGGATGCCGCGCTCGGCCAATTGCACGACCGGCTGAAGCTCACGGTTGGTTTCGTGCGCGAAGTTGCCGCGCATCCGGCGGAAGCAGTGCCGGCGCAGACCGAGCCGCTCAAACTTTCCGGCGAAAAGCGGGAAAAATTGCTCGCGCATTTCAAGACGGTTCGTCCGATTATATTTCTGCCGCCGCTACCGCCGAAACGCCGTCAATTCATCTCGCTCTTGGAAATCGCGGCGGTGTTGACGATTGTCGCGGTGCTGGCGGCGATGCTGCTGCCGGCTTTGAGTTCGGCCAAACGCAAGGCACAAAATATTTCCGCCATGAATCTGGCAAAAGAGCGGGCACTGCAAAATCAAGAAGATCAAAATTCCATGTCAGTGCTTCGGGCAAAAGCAGCGGCAAACACATTGGATTTGGCAATTCCAAAAACTTCATTTGCTGCGACTGCAACTCCGCCGTCGGCTTCACCGTCCGACGAATCGGAACGCCGTGTGGCTGGACTCGAAGCGCATTTTCAAAACGCCAATCCATCCGGGGCGCAGGGAGCGTTGACGCAAAATGTTGGAGACGCCTGGAAAAACCAGACGAAAATCGTTCTGCCCGCAGGCGGAAATGAAGATAAAGGACTGGCCGCAGCGAGTCCGGCTCCGCCCGAACTTTCAAGCATGGATTTTTCCGGTGGTGCCGTGGCGAGCGACCGAAATGCTTATGCCGTGCATCTGGATTTTGCCAGTCCTACAGAAGTGACGGAGGCATTGCAGAAAACATTTCCAAGCGGCAACAACTCGCCCGGCGGTGTATCGCAGCCACAATCCGACGTGTTGATAACCCGCCAGCAGCAAATGAATTCCTCCAGTTCTTCGTCCACTGCTTCAGGCAACGCAAACGGAAATTCCGGTGGCAACCCGTTTACGGCACGTTTTGGCGAGCTTGATGGAAATGGCGGCGCACGCGGTGGCGCAGGTGCCGGAGGATTTGGCGGCGGCGGACGCGGTGGCAGTTCTGCTGGTCCAGTTGGCAACTGGCAAACTAGATCAACTGTAACTTTTTCTCCGTCGCCGGTGGAAAAGCTGAGAATCTCCGGTTCGGCGCGCGAACTGGAGAACTCAACTCTTTCAGGAGAAGTTGCAGTGAATGACACCGGCGCGCAACCGTCTGACGACAACGGTCGATTTTACGCAAGCACGAAGTCCTATTCCGATGCCGACCAAAAATCGAAAGAGCCGATGCTCGGTGACTCACCCGCAGCGGGCAGACTTTTTCAAAACGGTCCGGCAAACAAGGGCTTTTACGACGACAATTATTCCACAACAGCCAACAGGCCGGCTCCTGGGGTTGGCGGCAGCAGTCCTTCGCTCACCGTGCCGGCTTCGGCGGCCAATCCTTTGAGTGCGTTTCCGGGGAACACGGCAAGCGGCGGCGGCGCTTCTTCGGACTCGGATCAGTTTATCACCAGCGGACTGCGCAATTCCCCTGAACGCGCTCCTGTTTTTGACACCACCGCTGGCACGCGAGTTTTAGGAGATAATACCATCACTTACAACTACGGGAACCTTGTTGGCACATCCAAAATTGACACCGGCAAATTTTATTCCGGCCAGACGATGGACGTTGCCAGAGGCCAGCTATATTTGATGGCCACCAACAAATTTGAAAACAACGGAACGATTGCGACAACGGATGCCGGCACATTGGTTCAGGATGGAAAATTGCTTTACGAAGCGGGCAACGTTGACGAATCCGAAGCCAAAGTGCGGCAGGCTTTGAAAAAGGATCCGAACAACGAAGCTGCATTTTATTATTTGAATCTGGACGAGCAGGCGCGTTTCGACCGCGATAAGCGTGCGCAGCAAACCGCTTCGCAAGCCGCATTGATGCCACCGCCGCCGGTTGCTCAAAATTCCATTCAGGCGCGATTGACGGACGTTGGTGCTCAAAATCAAGCGGTTGCTTCGTCCGCTGCCGCGCCAACCGTTTCGCCATTACCAGTCGCAGCCACGCCGCCGCCGGTTGTTGGTGAACCAAAGGCAAAACTCGGAATTGATCTCCAAGGTGGCACTACTGTTACAGTCAATTTGGATCGCACTGCAAATTTACCCGCGTCCGCGTCAGCCGAAGACCGTCCGCTTCCCAAAACACCTTCGCCCGCGCCGATTCCGCAGCCGGAATTTTTGACGGGCGACAATGCGTTCTCCACCTTTTCGCTCAATGTCAGCGATGTGTCGTTCAAGCTCGCGGCGGCGAGTTTGCAAAAGAACGTCATGCCGGACGCGGCGTCCATCCGCAGCGAGGAATTCATCAACGCCTTCGATTACCGCGATCCCGAACCGGCGGCCGGCGTGCCGGTGGCGTTCGTCTCGGAACGGGCGCGCGACCCGTTTGCGCATAATCGCGATATGCTCCGTTTTTCCATCAAGACCGCCGCCGCCGGCCGTGAGGCCGGTCGTCCGTTGAACATCGTTTTGCTCCTCGACAATTCCGGCTCGATGGAGCGCGCCGACCGCGTGGCGATCATCCACGAGGCGTTGAAGGTGCTGGCGTCGGAGCTTCAGCCGCAGGACACGTTGAGCATCGTCACCTTCGCGCGCACGGCGCGGTTGTGGGTGGACGGCGCGCGCGGCGACCAGGCGGGCACGGCGGTCAATCAAGTCAGCGATCTCACTCCCCAGGGCGGCACGAACTTGGAAGAGGCGATGAATCTTGCCTACGCAACCGCCCGCCGCCATTACCTCGCCAATGGAGTGAACCGCGTCGTCCTGCTTACCGACGGCGCGGCCAATTTGGGAAACGTAAATCCCGATGCGTTGAAACAAAAAGTCGAGTCGTTCCGCAAACAGGGCATCGCGCTCGACTGCTTCGGCATCGGCTGGGAAGGCTACAACGACGATCTGCTCGAAGTGCTTTCGAGCAATGGCGACGGCCGTTACGGTTTCATCAACACGCCAGAAGCGGCGGCGACGGAATTTGCCGCGCAGCTCGCGGGCGCGTTGCACGTCGCGGCGGAGGACGTGAAGGTGCAGGTGGAATTCAATCCGCAGCGCGTGATTTCGTGGCGGCAGATCGGCTACGCGAAGCATCAATTGACGAAGGAACAGTTCCGCGACAACACCGTGGCCGCCGCGCCGATGGCCGCGCGCGAGGCGGGCAACGCGCTTTACACCGTCGAAATAAATCCGCAGGGCGAAGGGCCGGTGGCGACCGTGCGCGTGCGTTTTCGGATTCCCGGCACGACGGACGTGAGCGAGCACGAATGGGAAGTGCCGTTCGACGGCACTGCGCCCGCGCTCGAAAAATCCAGCCCCGCGATGCGCCTCGCCGCCACTGCCAGCGCGTTTTCCGAATGGCTCGCAGCGAGTCCGTATGCGCAGGAGGTGACGACCGACCAGTTGCTGAATTATCTGAACGGCGTGCCGCAAATTTACGGAGCCGACCCGCGCCCGAAACAACTGGAGACGATGATCCGCGAGGCGCAGAGCATTGCGGGCCAACCGAGCCGGCCGAATCGGTCGAGTGGAGGATTTTGAACTCAAAATTGTATGAATTCTAACGCTCAACAAATTCTTAAGAAAATTTCCATTTCATTTTTGCTGCTGTTGGTGGGCCAGCTTTCATTTTCAGTCTTTGCGGCGGACATTGCCGGAACTGTGCTTCTTCCCAACGGTCAACCGGCAGCAGGGGCGCAAGTGGCGCTGGCTGTTCCAAATTATCCGCTTTATTTGCTTCAAGCGAAAATGCAGTTGGGAGGTGGCTCCAAGGACACTCTGGTCTTGGCGGATGAGGGCGGACACTTTTCCCTGCCGGCAAATGAGAGCGCGTGGGCAATTGTCGCCATGAATGAAACCGGCTGCACACAAGTTGAAAAGATGGATTTTGAGAATGGCTCAACAATCACGCTCCAGCCATGGGCGCGAATCGAAGGTGTTCTGCGCGTCGGCACCGGAGTTGGCACCAATCAACAAGTGGTGTTGCAGTCAACCGGCGGCGCAAGATTCTCTTTTGAATTAGAGGCATTCCAAGACTGGACTGATCGCGATGGTAAATTCGTCTTCACTTGCGTGCCGGCTGGCAATTGGATTATCTCGCACTCGGGCGAGATAATCTGGTCAGGCGCGAATGTTACCGTGAAGGCCGGAGAAACTAATCGTGTCACCATCGGCGGCACAGGGCGTCCGGTCATTGGCAGATTGCAGATTCCCGCGACCGTGACAAACTCGCCCAACTTTGCGTCTCTTCCTCCTAGTCGCCCGTATGTAAAATCTTCAGATTCAGCGACGAACAGGTCGTTTAATTACCAAGTAGAATCAACCCTTTATGGCACCAATCGCCAGATTAATGCAAAGATGAATCTCGACGGGACATTTCGCGTGGAAGATGTCACGCCGGGGAAGTGGTGGCTTCTGTCTGACATCTTGAGTTTCCCTGCTCAGGGTGAGAGCGCAACAACCGTGGCCACGGCTGGCAAAGAATTTATCGTTCCTGAAATGTCCGGTGGTCGCAGTGACGAGCCTCTGGACCTGGGAACGGTGGAACTACCAATGATTCATTCCCCGCAAGTTGGCGAAGCGGCTCCACCGCTCGAAGTGAAGACCACGGACGGCAAAACCTTCAATCTTTCCGACCATCGTGGACAATATGTGTTGTTGGACTTCGAGCTTATGGATTTGGGGTTTGGCAAAACAAACCAATCGGTTCAGTCAGCGTGGGATGCGTTCGGAAAAAATGGCCATCTGGCGATGCTGACTTTGCAGGTGCCATATTTGTCTGGAATGACGGTCTATTTAATCGGCCACGAACCTCAATATTCATGGCCACAGGCAAAATTACATGAAGTGCCGTGGTATGAATCGAAGCCGTTGCGCGCCAGTTACGGTCTCCAGACGGATCGTGTTGAAATGGACACTAATCTCCCGGCCATTTTTCTGGTCGGCCCGGACGGAAAAATTGTCGCCAAGGGCTTGCGTGGGGATGCCATCAAAGCCGCCGTTGCCGTGGCACTGAAGAATAAGTAACACAACGAACGTCACAACTTTTTTACAAACCTTTGACCCGCGCCTGACAGCTTGCGGTCGTTGCGACTGCTAAAAGAACAGATTGAATTATGAAAACAAAAATCGCCGGCTTATTTTCCGTAGCGCAGAATTGCATTCTGCCGTATCGCAGATTTTTAATCTGCGGCACGGCCGGACTTCAAAAGCGGTTTGGAATGTTGGATGCCGTGCCGGATGCAATCCGGCGATACGGCAGATTGAAAATCTGCGCTACGCTTTGCGCGCTGGCGTTCCTCGCCACCTCGTGCAGCACCATGACGCCAACGCAGTCGCGGAACGTGCCGGTCGGTGGCACCGCGGTGTCGGATTTCAAACTCGTGGGCGATCTGGGCAGTAATGACATCGCGGCGTTCACGCTCACGGCCAATGTGCGTGTGGAAAATCCATCGGGCGGCTCGCTCGAACTGCTGGCCGGCCCGGTCGCGCTCACAGCCATCGGCGCACATCCGAATTGGCAGATTCAGGCAAGCGACAACAAATTCATCGCGACATTTGATCACGGCGGCGTTTTTCCCATTCAGATAAAATTCAACGCCGCCGTCGGGAAGAATGACGGCTGGAGCGCGGTCAATTTTCGCGTTGCGCCGGGCATCTTGCAACCCATCGTGCTGCAAGGCCTGCCGGCGGACACGCAATTTCAGTTCGCCAACGCCGCGCGACCGGAACGCAGCGGCACAAACTTCACGAGCTTTCTGCAAGTGGACGGCGCGGTGAAATTTTCGTGGAAACAGGCGCGCCCCGAAGCCGAGGGGAAACTTTTTTACGCCGCCGAAATGGAATCGCAGATCAGCATCAGCCCCGGACTCATGAGCCAGACGGCTCTGCTCGACGGAAAAGTGATGCAGGGCGAAATGAATCAAATCACGTTGCGATTGCACGGCGACGGCGAAGTGACGCGCGTGGCGGGCGACGAGGTGCTGGCGTGGAACGTCCTGCCGGCGACGAATTCCGCCGACCGCCTGCTGGTCGTGCAGTTCAACCAGCCGCAGAAGAACGCTTTTGAAATCCAAGTGCAAATGCAAACTCCGCTCGGCGCGTTTCCGCAGTCGGCGGACGCGATGCAAATCCAGCCGGAAGGCGCAACGCGGTTCGCCGGGCATTTCCGCGTCGTGAACGACGGCGCGGTGCGGCTGGAAGTGTTGCAGGCGAGCGGGCTTTCGCAGATTTCGCCGGAACAATTTCCCGAGAGCGACGCCGCGCGCGCGGCGTTTCGCGTGACGGGCAGCCAGCGTTTTGCGTATCAATTTTCCAGCCCGGATTTCGCGCTGAAAATCCAGGCGGACCAAATTTTGCCGGAAGTCTCGGTCTCGCAACTGCTCGCCTATAATCTCGGCGACAGCGAACTCGCGATTGACGCGGAGATCGAACTCGACATCCGCGACGCACCGTTGCGCGAAGTGGTGCTGAATGTTCCCAAGGGCTACGCCGTCGCGAGCCTCAATGCCTCGGGCATGAGCGATTATTTTTTGCGCGACGGCGAACCGGATTCCGAATTGCGGATCGTTTATGGCCAGCCGGTTTCCGACCGCCAAGTGATCCAACTCCGGCTCGAACGCAATCAAGCGCTCGGTGAAACGAATTGGACTTTGCCGCGCATTGAAGTGGCGAAGGCAAAATCCACGCGCGGATTCGTCGCGGTGTCGGCGGATGCGGGTTTTCGTTTGACGGCGGAACACACGCAGTCATTGACCGAAACATCGACGGCATTTTTCCCGCGCAAGGTTGCCGGAATTCAAACGGCGTTTCGTTTGAGCGACGCCGACTGGCGCGCGACGCTGCGCGCGGAACGTCTGCCGCAGACCGTTTCGGCGGATGTGTTCCATTTATTTTCCATCGGCGAAGGCATCGCGTATGGCAGCAGCGTAATGAATTATGTCGTGAGCGGCGCGCCGATGGCGGCGTTCCGCGTGGAATTGTCGGATGAATATTTCAACGTCGAGTTCACCGGCAAGGACATTCGCGGCTGGCAGAAAACTACGAACGGCTATCTTGTGCAATTAAATACGCCGGTGGCCGGCGCTTACACGCTGCTCGCAACTTACGAGCGGCCGTTCAAACCGGCGGGCGAGACGCTCGCGTTCACCGGCGCGCGCCCGCTCGACGCGCAATCCGAGCAGGGCCACACCATCATCATCAGCGCGTATCAATTTCAAGTGAAGGCCGTGGATGTCTCGCCTGGACTGCTCGCGCTGGAACCGGCGGAAGTGCCGTCGGAATACCGGCTCTTTTTCGACGCGCCAATTCTCGCGGCGTATCAGTATTCGACGCGGCCGTTCGATTTGAAACTCGCATTGAGTCCGCTCGCGCAGGGTAATTCGCTCAATCAAGTCGTGGACCGCGCGGCGCTCGACACGCGCATCTCGAAGGAAGGCCAGGTGCTGACCGACGCGAGCTACTTCGTGAAAAACCGCGGCAACCCGAATTTCCGGCTGACGCTGCCGCACGGAACGGATTTGTGGTCGGCCACGGTCAACGGCGCGGCGGTCGTGCCGGTGATTGACGGAACGAATGATTTGATTCCGTTGCCGCAGCGCGCCGACCCCGACGCCGTGCTGATGATTGATTTGAAACTGGCCGCGACCAATTCAGACAGCGCCACGCGCGCGACTATCGCCGCGCCCGTCGTGGCCGCGCCGGTGATGCTCGCGCAATGGAAGATTGAACCGGACGAAGGCCAGCGCCTTGATTATCTCAAAGGTTCGCTCACGCCGGTCGGCGGCGTGACTGACGTTTCAGGTTTCGCGCAACTGGCGCGGTTATTCAGCGGAGACGAAAGCGGACGCGCGGTGGTTTCGCTTTTTGCGGCGCTGGTATTGATGCTGCTGGCGATGCTGGTGTGGCGTTGGACGGTTCGTGAAGGCGTCCACAAATTCAGCGCACAGCATATTTTTGGGGCGATGATCGGGCTGGCGGCGATTGTGCTGGCGGCTTTTGTCTTCGCAAATCTTATGGACGGAGCAGGCCTTGAAAAAAGTTCCGCGCCGCGCGACGTCACGTTCCTCGCGCCCGTGCAACAGTCCGGCGACGCGTTGACTGTGGAAGTGGCGAATGTTTCCGAGACGGCTTCGACGGTTGGATATGCCGCGCCGATTTTGCTTTTGGTGCCGGCATTGATTGTTTTGGTCATCGGCTGGATTAAACAAAATTCTTTGGCGCGAATTCTTGGCTGGATCCTGCTTGCGTGGGCGGCCTTGCGCTGGCAGAACGGCGCGGCGGCGTTTTTTGCCGTGATCGCCGCGTTTCTATTTTTGCAAGTTTTGATTCCGGCGCTGAAACAATTGTGGCAGTTGCCGGAAAAATCAAAGTCCGAATTGCCGCCGCCGGAAAGCGGTGCGCCGCGCGCCGTCGCGTCGCTGATCGGTTTGCTGCTGCTTGGCGGCGCGATGGCCGGGCATTGCGAAAGCGCACTGGCGCCCGCCGAGTCCGTCACGCAGCAAATTCGCATCGAAGACCAGTTCGCGCTGGCGACGGCGAAAATCCGCTGGCAGGCGGAGAAAGGCCAGGTGCTGCCGCTGCTGTTCGAGCCAGCGGTGATGACCAAAGTTACTTATCCGGCGAGCGCGCTGAAACTTGTCCAGGATTCCGATGGTTCAAAACGCGCGCAGCAATTGATCGCACAAAGCAGCGGCACGTTCGACATCGAGGTGCAATATCAAATCCAGGTGACGAAGCTCGACAATCAGAGCGGCTTCACGCTGCCGGTGCCGTCCGGGGTTATCAATCAATTGAATCTCACGCTCGTGAATCTGGACGTGGACGTTTTTTCGCCGCAAGCCATTTCCGTGCAGCGCACCACGAGCGGCGCGAACACCGTTGCGACGCTTGTGCTGGCGCCGGGAAATAATACCTGGATCAGTTGGCAGCCGCGCAGCCGCGACGTGAAAAATGAGAAGCCGGTTTTTTACGCGGACATTTCGCAGCTTTATGTGCCGTCGGCGGGTGTGATTGAAGGCGCGCATTTTGTTTCCATCCGTCCGGCGCAAGGCGAATTGAACGAATTGATTTTCAACGTGCCAGCGGGGGCAACGATCACGGATGTCACCAGCGGCGAACATATTTCCCCGGCGGATGGAAATTTACAACCGAACTTCCATTACGGACGGATCGTCTCGCTGTGGCGGTTTGATCCCGACACGCGCAAACTTCGCGTGACTTTGAACCCGCCGCAATCACGGACGTTCGCAATCGTCATTCGGTCGCAAGTGGCGACTGGAACTTTGCCATTCGAGCAGCGCGTCGGATTGATTTCAGTTGAAGGCGCGGCGGGACAAATCGGCTTGCTTGGGGTCGCCACGGGAAATGAAGTTCAACTCGACGCCGTTGGCGCTGAAAAATTTTCGGCGATCAACCTGGAAGATTTTCCGAACGGAGCCGCGTCGGTGCTCGCGGCGCAATTTCCGGGACTGACTGTGCGACGCGCATTTCGTTATTCCGATTCGCAGGCGACGGTGTTGCTCAAAGCGTCGCCAGTCGAGCCGGACGTGCGCGTCGAGACGCAGGACACGCTTTCGCTCGGCGAAGACCGCACGGTGCTGGCCTCGGCCGCGAACGTCAACATCACGCGCGCGGGAATTTTCAAATTAAGTTTCGTGATGCCGCCGGGCTTTGACGTGGACACCATCAGCGGCGCGGCATTGAGCCAGTGGACAGAATTGAAAACCGGCGCGGGCCGCATCATCACTTTGAACCTGTCCGGCGAGACGGAGGGCGAACAGCAATTCAACATCAGCCTGTCCGGGCCGGGCGTGAAGGCGACGAATGAATGGATTGTCCCGCAAATAATTTTGCGCGAGGCCGGCAAGCAGCGCGGGACTTTGCTCGTCGTGCCGGAACAGGGAATGCGTTTGCAGGCCGCGACGCTCGACGGTGTGTCGCAGCTTGACCCGCAAAAATCCGGCATCAGCCAGCCGGGCGTGCTGGCGTTCCGCGTGTCGCAGTCGCCGTGGAACCTCGCGCTGGACATCGAGCAGGTGGATCCGTGGGTTCAAGTGACGAGCCTGCAGAACGCGACCGTCAACGAGGCACAGGTGAAAATCGCCGCGAACCTGCAATATCAAATTGAGAACGCCGGGCTGAAGGCGTTTCACGTTTTGATTCCGGCCAACGCATTGAGCGTGAATTTTCAGGGCGACCAGGTCGCCGGCTTTCAACAGGTTGAAGGCGCGGTGACGAACGGTTTGCAGGAATGGGAAATCAAATTGCAGCGGCGCGTCATCGGCCAGTATCTGCTGCAACTGGCTTATCAAACGCTCATGCCCGACCAGTCGCCGGAAATCGTTTTGCGCGGCGTGCAGGCGGCGGACGTGAACACGCAGCGCGGCTTCGTGACCGTGCAATCCGGCGGACGGCTGCAATTGCGCGCGGACGACACGCCCGCGTCGCTTCAGCCCGCCGAATGGCAGGGCATCCCGCGCGCGTTGCAGCAGGATTTGCAGACGGTGTCGGCCGGTTTCGCATATCGCCTCGTCGAGCCAGATTTTCAACTGCCGCTAAAACTTGAGCGCCACGAGGCCGTGAAGCTTCTGCCCGCGCGCGTCAACAACATCACGTTCACGTCCGTGATTTCCGACACGGGCGTCATGCTGACGCAAGTGCGGCTGGAAATTCTGCCCGGCGACAAGCGCCTGCTGCATCTCACGCTGCCGAAAAACGTGGACGCAAAATACTGGTTCGCGTTTGTGAACCAGAACGGCGTCTGGCCGTGGCGCGAAGGCGACGACATTTTAATCCCGCTCGAAGAACAGTCGCGCGGCAACCAGGCCATTCCGGTGGAAATATTTTTCAGCAGCGACGCCGGCAAGGCGGGCGCAGGCGCGCTCGATCTGGATTTGCTCGCGCCGAAATTTGACCTGCCGCTGGAAGACATCACCTGGCGCGTGTTCCTCAACGACAAGTGGCAGGTGAAAAAATGGAGCGGCACGCTGCAATTGCAGCAGCAGGAAATTGTTTCCACGCCGGAGGCGATTGACCTTCAAAGTTATCTGGCGAGCGAATCCAGTTTGTGGCAGAAAAAAACGCAGGAAGCCGAACAAATGCTCGCGCTCGGAAATTCCGCGCTGCAAAACGGCGACCCGCAGCAGGCGCGGCGCGCGTTCCAGTCCGCCTGCGGGTTGTCGCGCAACGACGCCGCGTTCAACGAGGACGCGAGGGTGGAACTGAACAATTTGAAAGTCCAGCAGGCGTTGGTGGGATTGAGCGCGCGCCAGTCCGCCGTGAACGGCGACAACGACGCGCTCGGCAGGAAGTTCCGCGACCTGCGGAACAGCAAGAACAACAATTACACGCAGCAGGATGCCCAGCAGATCATTGACAGCAACAGCGCCGACGATAACGCGGCGTTCATGAAGCTGGCCGACAAGCTCGTCAGGCAGCAAGGCTACGCCGTGAGCAGCCCCGCCGTCATCCGCGCGAACATTCCCGAACAAGGCCGCCTGCTTACATTTAAGCGCTCGGTGGACGTGGATGAAGAGGCGGATTTGAACATCGGATTGCAAGTGTCCGCCGCCAAAGCCGCGTCGCAGAGCGTGCGTTTCTTCGTGTTGGCGATGACCGCGCTGGTGCTGGGCGGGTTCGGTCTGCTCGCGCGGGGATTTCGCGGCCAAAAATTTTCATAAATATGGGGAAAATAATCGCGCGATGGCGTCGCGCAATTTTGCAGGAAAAATCCTTGCGTCCACCTCGGCCTTCGTCACTTCGTGTGCGGTGGATATTTTTCCCTCGACGATTTTTTCCATTTCCCGCGCGAATTCGCGGTTGTAGCACTCGACGTTCAATTCAAAATTCAAACGCAAACTGCGCGCGTCCCAGTTGGCCGAGCCGAGCAAAACCCAGTGGCTGTCCACGATCATCAGCTTGGAGTGGTCGAATGGCGGCGGCGTGAGCCAGGCGTGGCAGCCGCGTTCGAGCACTTGCCACCACATCGCCCGCGACGCCCAATGCACGGGCGGCAGGTTGTTTTTGGCGGACAAAATAATATCCACGCGCACGCCGCGCAGTGACGCGAGGTTCAGCGCGGTGATGAGCGCGTTGTCCGGCAAAAAATACGGCGTGATGATTTTCACGGAATTCTGCGCCTCGGCGAGCGCGGCCAGCAGCGTCCAGCGCGCATTTTCGAAATCGGCGTCCGGCCCGTCGGGAATGACGCGGGCTATGACGTCGCCGGTTTCTTTCAATTCCGAAAACCAGATTTCGCCGTCGAGAATTTCCCCGGTCGTGAACGCCCAGTCGTTGGCGAACACCTCCTGCAATTCGCCGACCACCGGCCCTTCCACACGGAAATGCAAATCCTGCACCGGGCTTTTCGGCTGGTCGGCAAGCACGTTTCCGTGGCGGATGTTGATGCCGCCGGTGAATCCGGTTTGCCCGTCCACGACGAGCGATTTGCGGTGATTGCGGAGATTGATGGTGGCCGCACGCCACGGCGTGAAGATGGACGCAGGCAGAAATTTTGCGAACGGAATCTGCGTGCGCCGCAATTTCCAGGTGATGGGCGGGAACGAATAGCGCGTGCCGGCAGAATCAACCAGCACACGCACGGCCACTCCGCGTTGGACGGCGCGTTCGAGCGCGGATACAAATTTTGCCCCGCTCGCGTCGTTGTCGAAAATATAGGTGCAGAGCGTGACGGATTTTTTCGCGGCTTCAATCGCGGCGAGCATGGCGGGAAACGCGGCGTCGCCGTTGACGAGCGGTTCTATTTTATTTCCCGCCGTGAGCGGCTGATTGGCAACGCGGTTGACGACGCGGGCGATGTGCTTGAGATGTTCCGCGCCGTCGTGTTCCGGTTCGCCGAGATTTTCAGGAACGGCGCGGCTGAAGGTTTTATGCACGCCGAGTTCGACGGCGCGGCGGCGGATGCGGTTGACGCCGAGCGAAAGATAAAGAATCGCGCCGAGAACCGGCACAAACCAGATGATGCCCAGCCAGAGCGTGGCGGCGCGCGAATCGCGCTTGTTAAGCAACGCGTGAACGGAAGCGAGCAGCGCGGCAAGAAAACCAAAGCCCGCAGCCAGATGCGGCCAGAACTTGGAAAGTTTATCAAGCCAGTCCATCGCGCACAGTTTCGGCTGAAAATCCGTTGTGCGCAAGTGTTTGGAAAGCTTTCAAAAAGCGGCGATTCTGTTGGGCCACGTATCACACGATGCGACATTCGGTCGCGACGCATTTGCTGGAGCCGGGTTATGCCATCCGGACGGTGCAGGATTTGCCGGGCACGAGGATGTGAGGACGACGCAGATTTACACGCACGTCATGCAGAAGCCGGAGATCGGGGCGAGGAGCCCGCTGGACAATTGAAAATCACTGCGCGGCGTAAAACGCATCCACTTTGGCCGCGACATCCCTGTAGCCGATGTCGGTTTCGTAGATGATCTTGAACTGCTCCACGGCGTCCTCTTTTTTGTCCGTCTCTTCGAGCACGCAGCCGAGGTTGTAGATCAAATCTTTTTTTTCGTCGTCAAAGACGAGTTTTTCCTTGATGGCGTTTTGCAAAGTGCGCGCGGCGAGGTCGAACATTTTCCGTTTGGCGAAGCATTGCGCGAGGAGGCTCATTGCGGCGAGGCGCTTGTGCGGGTTGCCCTGCGCCTTCTGCAATTCGGAAATCGCCTCGCTGATTTTTCCGGCCTGAAAATAAAGCTGCCCCATCTCGAAGCGGACCGCCAGGTCGGTCGGGAATTTTTCAACGCGCTTCCGACATTCGGCGACCTGAAAATCCAGCTTCTCCGCCTGAAGCCTCGCCAGTTCGTCGGCGTGTTCCGCGGCAAAAGGGTTCAATCCCGCGATCTGGTGGTCGTAGCGCTTGACGATGGTGTTCGCGATGGCCTGCGCGAGCGAGGAGTCCCCGCCGCCCATCTCGGAACTCTTGATGCGGTCGTAAAATTCCAGCGCGCGGTCGAACTCCTTTTTGTCCGTGTAAAGCTCCGCAAGCTGGCGCAGGAGCTTGAGGTTGTCCGGCTCGGTCTGCAGGCGCGCCTCGTATTCTGCAATCAACCGCGCCGCCACGTCTTCTGTCTTCTGCGAGCGTTTTTCCTGTTCGAGGGAGACGGCCTCCTCTTTGTTCTTGAGGATGTCGCGGTAGGAGCCTTCGCCGCCTTCGAGCGCGTTGTAGCCACCCTCGTCCAGAGTCTTGCGCGCGGACAGGTTTTTCAGTGCCTGGCTTAAATCGCCGTCGCTGGGATTGTCGCGCAGCAGGTCCAGCACGATTTGTTCAGCGCGCGAACCTTCGCCGATTTCGGAGACGGCGTGGGCGAATTCAATCGCGAGGTCTTTGTCTTTGGGCGAATTTTTCGCCAGCGTCTCGTAGGACAGCGCCGCCGTGCGCGGCAGTTCCAGCGCAGCCGCCGCCTCGACGATGATCCGGTGCGCGGCGGAACTGTTCGGGTCGCCGTTCAAAATCTGCTCGGCGATGGCCATGGCCTCGCCGGGATTTTTGCCCAAAACCATCCTGGCCCTGGCGACCTGCGGCGACGAACCCGCGCCGCTCATCATTTTTTTGAAGAAGCCGCCGCCGCCGCCGCTGCCGGCCTTCTTGAACTGCTCCGCGCGCAACGCCTTGCGTCCGGCGTAAAATTCCGGCTCCCTTTGGAGCACCTGGTTGAACAGGTCAATCGCGTAATCAATGTTCTGCCGCTGCGCCGCCTCGGCGGCCTTGGCGAACAAGGTGCGCGCGTCGCGCGAAATGTCATTGATGTTTTTTTCGGCCATGGGATTTCAGTGTTGAATTAAAATTGCGCGTGCAGCCGGAAAAATCAAGCGCATTGCGCCTTGTGCCGGAGCGCATGGTCAATTAGAACCAGCGCGGTCATCGCCTCGACCATCGGCACGGCGCGCGGCAGCACGCATGGATCATGGCGTCCGCGGCCCTTGAGCGTCGTGTTTTCAAATTTTTCCGAAACCGTATCTTGCTCGTGCATGACGGTGGCAACGGGCTTGAACGCAATGCGAAAGAAAATCGTCTCGCCATTTGAAATGCCACCTTGAATGCCGCCGGAACGGTTCGTCGTCGTAAAAACCTTTCCGCCGCGCGAACGAAACGCGTCGTTATGTTCACGGCCCGTCAAAAGAATTCCGCCGAAACCCGAGCCGGTTTCAAACGCCTTCGACGCCGGCAGGCTCAACATCGCCTTCGCCATATCCGCTTCGAGCTTGTCAAAAACCGGTTCGCCCCAGCCTGCCGGAACGCCGCGCGCGACGCCTTCGACGATGCCGCCGACGGTGTTGCCTTCGCGCCGCATTTTTTCAATCAGCCGGATCATTTTTTCCGCCGCGATTTTGTCGGGGCAGCGGACGATGTTTGATTCGACTTCGGAAAATTTCACCTTGTCGGGATTTATTTCCGCCGAAATTTTCTGGACTTGCTTGACGTAAGCCAGAGTTTCCACGCCGAATTTTTCGCGCAGAATTTTCTTCGCGATTGCGCCCGCCGCGACGCGGCCAACCGTT
>Ga0208357_1001073_pt1 | contig 20677 bp, 17 predicted proteins | sample NGESurdeep092012_6_FD_184487 | JGI IMG/M metagenome (GOLD analysis project Ga0208357, IMG submission 184487) | Arctic peat soil microbial communities from Barrow, Alaska - NGEE Surface sample F52-2 deep-092012 (SPAdes) | ecosystem: Environmental > Terrestrial > Soil > Wetlands > Peat ... | reverse complement strand
AGATTCTCGACGGTGCGAATCTCCACCATCTCGCGCCAGTAATCGTCGAGATAGGGCAACAGCACGTCGCTGTTCGGCAGCGCCGGGTGAATGTCGCAATCGATGCCGCCGCTTTCCGCCGAAATCAACCTTGCCTCCCGGCTGTGAACACGCCCTATCATAGCATCCGGGCTGGTCCGAACGGCAATTCGCGAATGGATGGTGACATGTACGATCTCGCGGCACCGCGCACCAGCAAAGTTCCCCAAGTGACGCTGGCCTTCTGGATCATCAAGATTTGCGCCACCACGCTGGGGGAGACCGGCGGCGACGCCGTGTCGATGACCATGCGGCTTGGCTATGCCGTCAGCACCCTGATTTTCTTCGCCATTTTTCTGGTCCTGGTGTCGGCGCAGATCGCGGCGCGATCGTATCGCCGCTTTCTCTATTGGGCGGTCATCGTCGCCACCACCACCGTCGGGACGACCATGGCGGATTTCGCCGATCGCTCGCTAGGGATCGGCTATGTCGGCGGCGCGTCGATTTTGTTCGCGCTGGTACTCCTCGTCTTGGCGGTCTGGTATCTCTCGGTCGGCTCGGTCTCCGTGGCGCGCATCGATTCACCGAAGGTCGAGATATTCTATTGGCTGACGATCGTCGCTTCCAACACGCTGGGTACCGCGCTCGGCGATTTTCTGGCGGATGATGGCGGCCTCGGTTTCGAGGGCGGTGCCCTGGTGTTCGGCGCGGCGCTGGTGCTGGTCGCCGCCGGCTATTTCTTCACCCGAATTTCTCATACGCTGCTGTTCTGGGTGGCCTTCATCCTGACCCGTCCGCTCGGCGCGACGGTGGGCGATCTCCTGACCAAGCCGCGCGCGGATGGCGGCCTCGATCTCAGCCGCATCGGGTCATCGGCGGTCATCGCGGTGGTGATCGTCATCGGCATCGCGTTCACCTCCCGGCAAGCGGGCAGTCATCACCCGCAGACCTAGCCGCTTGCGGCGCCGGCGTGAAACGTCTACCCACGCAAGGGTGGAGGAACAGGCGTGGCCGATCCCGACCCAATCAAGCGATATCGCGGCAATGTGCAGGACGAAATCAACAGCGCCGCGCTCTATCGCGCGATGGCGGAAGCCGAAACCAACCCCGAGCTGCGCCAAGTCTATGCACGCCTTGCACAAGTCGAGGAGGCGCATGCCGAGTTCTGGAAAAAGCGCCTCGCCAGCCTCGGCGCGCCGGATCGGCGGCGGGGGCCGGACTGGCGCAGCCGCGCCCTCGCCTGGCTGGCGCGGCGCTTCGGGCCGGAGGCGGTGCTGCCGATCATCAACGCAATGGAGCGCACCGGCAGCGCCGGCTATGACGGCCAGCCGGAGGCCGTGCTGGCAGGCTTGCCGGCGACCGAGCGGTCACATGCCCGCATCATGCAGGCAATGGCGCAGCCGTCGCGCGGCGGCGTCTCCGGCGGCACGCTGGCGCGAATCGAAGGCCGGCACCGCACCGGCTCGGGGAATTCGCTGCGTGCGGCGGTGCTCGGCGCCAATGACGGTCTCGTCTCCAATCTCAGCCTCGTCACGGGCGTGATCGGCGCCGATATCGCCGCCCACGACGTCTTGCTGACCGGCATCGCCGGGCTGCTGGCGGGCGCTTGTTCGATGGGCATGGGGGAATGGCTGTCGGTCAACAGCGCGCGCGAATTCTATCGGGCGCAGATCGCCACCGAAGCCGACGAGCTCGCGGAATTTCCCGAAGAGGAAAAATTGGAGCTGATGCTGATCTATCAGGCCAAGGGCCTGCCCCAGGCGCAGGCACGGATTCTGGCGGACCAGATCATCGGTAATCCCGACACCGCGCTGGAAACGCTGGCCCGAGAAGAGCTGGGCATCGATCCCGACGAACTCGGCGGCTCGCCCTGGACCGCGGGCGGCACCTCGTTCCTGCTGTTCGCGGCGGGTGCCCTGGTGCCGGTGATTCCGCTGTTTTTCGCCGAGGGTATCCGCGCCGCCGTCTATAGCGCCGCGCTGAGCGCCATCGCCATGTTCATCATCGGTGCCGGCACGACGCTTTATACCGGGCGCGGCATCCTGTTTTCGGGCGCGCGCCAATTGGCGATCGGCATCGCCGCCGCCGCCATCACCTTCGGGCTCGGCCGATTGATCGGCGTCGCCGTCAGTTAGCGATCTTCGTCGCCATAATGCTGGCAATTGCGGCCCCCGCCGGTGGCGCAGGCCTGTTCCTTGTTCCAGTCCGAAAACGCCCACATGAAGCGGGTCAACAGCACCAGCGCGACCAGCACGGCGAGCAGGGACGCGATGAGCGCGGGCGGACGCATGCCCCAAGTATCGGCCGCCGCAACCAAATGAGGCAACGCTATTCCGGGATCGGCCTTAGGCGGCGGCAGACTCGGCTTTGGCCTCGACGCGCGTCACCCGCGCCGCCGGCAGTGAGACCGTGACCAGCGTCCCTTCGTCGGGCGCGCTTTCGATGACCAGGTGCCCGTCATGCAACTCGACCAGCCATTTCGCCAGCGGCAGCCCCAGCCCGGTGCCGGCATGCCGCTTGGTCCAGCTATTCTCGACCTGGCCGAAGGGCTGCAGCGCGGTGGCGACGCCGGCCGCATCCATGCCGATACCGTGATCGCGCACCCCGATGACCAGACCGCCATCGGGCCGCGGATTCAGCGACAGCACCACCTCGCCGCCGCGATGCGAGAATTTCACCGCGTTGGACAGAAGATTGAGCAGCACCTGTTTCAGTCGCAACTCGTCGCCGATGATGCGAAGCGGCATGTCGGGCCCTTCGATCCGCAGGTGGATATCGCCAGCGTCCGCTTGCGGCCGCAGGAATTTGACGCAATCGCGCGCCAGCGCCGCGGGCTCGATCTCGTCCTTTGACAATTGCATGCTGCGCGCCTCGAGCTTCGACAGATCCAGCACGTCGTTGACGATGCCGAGGAGATGGCGGCCCGATGAATTGATATCCTCGATATAGTCCGCATAGCGCGGATTGCCAATCGGGCCGAACATTTGCGCGCGCATCACGTCGGAGAAGCCGATAATGGCATTGAGCGGCGTGCGCAGCTCGTGGCTCATATTGGCAAGGAACCGCGATTTGACGTGGCTGGCCAGGTCGGCGGCCTCCTTGGCCTCGCGCAGGCTGGCGACCAGCCCCGAACGCTCGACCTCGAGGCGGATCAGGTCGATCACGCTGCGATTGCCGAACAGCGAGGCCGAGCGCGCGACCATCGTGTAGACGAGGCACATCGCCGCCATCAGCAACGAGAAATAGGTGCCGCGCGTCGCGAAGGCGATGACCATCGGTACCACCATGCCGATGACATAGCCCGCATTCGCCGGCATATAGGATGCCACTACCACCGCGCCGCTGGCGATGTTGGTCGTGACGATGAACAGCATGAAAAAACGCGCGTCCGAGTCGGGCGCGACGAAAAATGCCGCGCCGAAGAGGCCCCACAGTAATCCCGAGAAGGTCCAGATCAGCGTGACCAGCCGCGCCTGGCGCGCGACCTCGGCATCGGTGACGAGGCGCTTGAACCGCCGCCACAGCACGAACCTGATCCCCTGCCAGGCCAGCATCAGCGCCGCCCAGCCATCCAGCAGCGCCGGCGGCAGCTGACTCTGAAGGCATACGAGCGCGATCATCGTGAGGACAATGCCAAAGCAAATCGGCGCGCCGGAGCGCATGACGATTCGCAATTGTTCGGCAAGAATGCTGACTGATTTGTCCGGCAAAATGATCTCCGTGCGATGGCGCGGAATTTGGGGTTAAGATTATTGAGATTTCGTTAGCCTTAAGGGGGCATGCCCGGGCGGCTTGAAACCGCGCGGTTTCGTCGCGATCTATCGCGGCGGCCGCCCGGTTATTTCTCGTGTAATTTCCGCGATCCACGGCACTAGTGGATTTCCGGCGCGAGCCGCTCTAGATTGGCGCGCTTTTGGAGGCAAGAGAGTCGGTCACGACGGCCGTTCCCTCGACTAATCATGACATCTTCGAATTTTCGCGCCTTGGCAATCCGGCCGGCCGCCGTCCGGCCGCCGCCGGCGCGATGGCAATAGCATGGCCCACGCCGCGATCCCGGAAACCAACCCGGTTGCCGCGTTCCGGGCTCGCCATGGCCTGATCGTCGGCGCGCTGGGCGTCGTCTATGGCGATATCGGCACCTCGCCGCTTTATACGGTGCGCCAGTGTTTCGACGATGTCGGCTCGGTCAATCCGGAATCCGTCTATGGCGTGCTATCGCTGATCGCGTGGGCGCTGTTTATCGTCGTGACGCTCAAATATGTCATCGTGATCATGCGCGCGGATAATCACGGCGAGGGCGGCATCCTGGCGCTGAACGCGCTGGCGCTGCGCTCGGCCAAGCGCGGCAGCCGCGCCGCCCGCTGGATTCTGGTCGCCGGGCTGATCGGCGCCTCGCTGTTCTACGGCGACGGCGTGATCACGCCGGCAATTTCGGTGTTGAGCGCGGTCGAGGGCCTGAAGGTCGCGACGCCGGTGTTCGAGCCCTACATTCTGCCGATCACCGTCGTCCTGCTGGTCGCGCTGTTCAGCATCCAGCGTCGCGGCACCGGCATCGTCGGCGAGTTTTTCGGCCCGGTGATGGTGGTATGGTTCATCATCCTGGCATGCCTCGGCGGTGTCGAGATCGCGCGGCATCCGGCGATTCTCTATGCGCTCAATCCGGTTCACGGCATCCGCTTCCTGCTGGCCGACCCAAGCCGCGGCTTCCTATTGCTGGGCGCGGTGGTCCTGGCGGTGACCGGCGCCGAGGCGCTCTATGCCGATATGGGCCATTTCGGCGTCAAGCCGATCCGCACCGCCTGGCTATATTTCGTGTTTCCGGCGCTGCTGCTGAATTATTTCGGCCAGGGGGCGCTGCTGCTGCACGATCCGACGGCGTTGCAGAATCCGTTCTACCTGCTGGCGCCGCCTTGGGCGCGCCTCCCCCTCGTCATCATTTCCGCGGCCGCTACGGTGATCGCATCGCAGGCGGTCATTTCCGGCGCGTTCTCCATGACCCGCCAGGCGGTGCAGCTCGGCTATCTGCCCCGGCTCGAAATTCGCCATACCTCGGAACATGAGATTGGGCAGATCTATGTGCCGAAGCTCAATCTCTTCCTCCTGGTCGCGGTGCTGGCGCTGGTGCTTGGCTTCCGCTCGTCCGACAATCTCGGCTCCGCCTATGGCATCGCCGTCACCGGCACCATGACCATCACCACTATCCTGGCGTTCGTTTACATGACGTGGGGACTGAAATGGCGATGGTATTGGACGATCCCGCTATTCGGCTTCTTTCTCGCGGTCGATCTCCTGTTTTTCTCGGCCAACATGCTGAAGATCGAGGAAGGCGGCTGGTTCCCCCTCGCGGTCGCCGTGATCATCTATATCGTGATGACGACATGGCGCACCGGGCGCCAGCGACTGAGCGCGGTGCGCGCGCTGGCCGGGCTGCCGCTCGAAAACTTCATCACCTCGTTGAAGCCCGATCATCCGATGCGGGTCCCCGGCACCGCGGTCTTTACCACCGCCAACAACAATACGGTGCCCAACGCGCTGTTACATAATTTGAAACATAACCATGTCCTGGCCGAGCGCGTCATCCTGATGACGGTGATGACCGAGGATATTCCCCATGTCCCCGACGATCAGCGGGTCGCGATCCGCCATCTCGACAAGAATTTTCACACCATCACGCTGCATTACGGCTTCATGGATCAGCCAAATATCCCCCGCGCGCTGGCGCAGTGCCGCATCATGCATTTTCAATTCAAGCTGCTGGAAACCTCGTTCTTCGTCGGGCGCGAAAAGATCGTCGCCGGCAAGAAGACGCGCATTTGGCGATGGCGCAAGGGCATCTTCATCTTCATGTCGAACACCATGCTCGACGCCACCGAGTTCTTCCGCATCCCGCCCAACCGCGTCATCGAGCTGGGCGGCCAGATCGAGATCTAGCCCCTCCGCGCCGCCGGCCCTGAATCGAGGACGCGCCGCATTCCACCCATGCGCCGCGGTGCTTGGCCTTTATCACGATGGCTGCGACAATGGGCCATGAGCATATCGGCGGAAATGAAGCCGCGCATCCATTATGGCTGGATCGTGGTCGGCGTGACGTTTTTCGTGCTGCTGGTGGCGTCCGGCGTGCGCGGGGCGCCCAGCGTGCTGATCGTCCCCCTGGAGCAGGAATTCGGCTGGAGCCGCGCCGGCATTTCACTGCCGATTTCGATCGGCCTCCTGGTCTATGGCATCGTCGGCCCGTTCTCCGCCGCCTTCATCGACCGGTTCGGCATGCGCAAGGTGGTGCTGAGCGCGCTGGTCCTGCTGCTGATTGGCTTCGCGCCGACCGTACTGATCACCGAATCCTGGCAGCTCATCCCGCTGTGGGGCCTGGCGACCGGGCTGGGCACCGGCATCGCCGCGATGATCCTGGCGGCGATGGTGTCGACGCGCTGGTTCGTCAAGCGGCGCGGCTTGGTGATGGGCCTGCTGACCGGGGCCGCCGCCGCCGGCAATCTGATTTTCCTGCCGCTGCTGGCCAATGTCGCGGTGCATATCGGCTGGCGCTGGGCGGTGGCCATCGCCTGCGTCTTCGTCGTTCTCGCGATTCCCGTCGTCGCGCTGTTCCTGCGCAGCAAACCGTCCGATGTTGGGCTCGCGCCCTATGGCGCCGCCGCCGATCATCAGGAAATGGTGATCCCGCGCGTCAACCCGATCACCGAGACGATTTCCGCGCTGGGCCAGGGGATCGCCTCGCGCGATTTCTGGCTGCTGGGCGGCAGCTTCTTCGTCTGTGGCTTCAGCACGCTGGGCCTGATCGGCACCCATTTCATTCCGGCCTGTATCGATCACGGCATTCCCGAGGCGACGGCGGCCGGCATCATCGCCTTCATGGGGATTTTCAACTTCATCGGCACCACCGCCTCGGGTTGGGCGTCCGACCGGTTCGACAGCCGCTATCTGCTGTTCTGGTATTACGCGCTGCGCGGCGTGTCGCTGTTGTTCCTGCCCTATGCCTTCACCATGTCGCTGTGGGGCCTGTCGCTGTTCGGCATTTTCTACGGGCTCGATTGGATCGCCACGGTGCCGCCGACCGTCCGCCTCGCCGCCAACGCGTTCGGGCCACAACGCGCTAGCATCATGTATGGCTGGGTGATGGTGTGCCACCAGGTCGGCGCGGCCGCGGCCGCCTATGGCGCCGGTCTGGTGCATAATCTCTATGGCGATTATTGGAGCGCGTTCATCTTCGCCGGCCTGCTGTGCTTCGTCGCCGCGCTGCTGGTGCTGCGCATCGGCACCGTGTCGCACACGGGCCGCCGGCCGGCGCTCGCCGCCGCCTAGTTCCGCCCGGTGCCGGCCGACCACAGCGAACGCCTGACGACGCTCGGCGCCGTCACGCCGGCGCGAAATTTCCGTACCACCGCGCTGATCGTCGCGGCGGCGCTGCTGATGGAACAGCTCGACGTCACCGTGCTGGCGACGGCGCTGCCGACCATGGCGCGCGATTTCGGCGTGTCGCCGGTGAATATGAGCGTGGCGCTGACCTCGTACCTGCTCAGCCTCGCCATCTTCATTCCGGCCAGCGGCAAGATCGCCGACCGCTATGGCGCCCGCAACGTGTTCTGCGCGGCGATCGTCCTGTTCACCGGCGGCTCGATCCTCTGCGGCCAAGCCGGCAGCCTGCCCTTCCTGGTGATGGCACGCCTGGTGCAGGGCCTCGGCGGCGCGATGATGGTGCCGGTGGGGCGGCTCGTCATTCTGCGCACCGTGTCGAAGGCGCAACTGGTCAGCGCCATGTCGTGGGTGCTGGTGCCCGGGCTGATCGGGCCGGTGCTGGGGCCGCCGGTCGGCGGCTTCATCGTGACCTATCTGTCGTGGCGCTGGATTTTCTATATCAACGTGCCGATCGGCATTGTCGGCTTCGCGCTGGCAACGCGGTTCATCCAGGATATTCGCGAGCCGGCCTCCAGCCGCTTCGACGTTCCCGGCCTGCTCCTGTCCGGCATCGCGCTGTCCTGCCTGATCTTCGGCTGCGAGTTCGCCAGCCACGGCAGCGGATCGCTGATCTTGACGCTGGTGCTGTTCGCGGTCGGGATCGTGACCGGAACCCTTTATGTCCTCTATGCCCGACGAGTGCCCGACCCGATCCTCGATCTCGGGCTGCTGCGCATCCCGACCTTCGGCCTGTCGTTGATCGCGGGGTCGCTGTCGCGGGTCGCGGCGGGCTCGATGCCGTTCCTGCTGCCGCTGATGATGCAGGTCGGGTTCGGCATGTCGGCGGCGGCGAGCGGCGCCATCACCTTCATGACCGCCGCCGGCTCGCTGGTGATGAAGGCATCGGCCGGGCCGGTGCTGCGCCGGTTCGGCTTTCGCAACACCCTGATCTGGAACGCGATCATCGCGAGCTGCCTGGTCGCGACCTGCGCCCTGTTCCGGCCGGGCTGGCCGGAATGGGCGATCTATACCGTGTTGCTGGCCGGCGGCTTTTTTCAGTCGCTGCAATTCACCGCGTACAACACCGTCGCGTTCGCCGACATTTCACCAGGCCAATCGAGCGCCGCGATGAGCTTCTACAGCACCTTCCAGCAATTGATGCTGTCGCTGGGCATCTGCGTCGCCGCCACGGTCCTCAACACCTCGGTGGCGGTAGGCGGCGAAACGCAGGCGAGCCTCTGGGATTTTTCGGTGGCGTTCCTTGTCGTCACCAGCGTCTCGATCCTCGCCGCACCCGTCAGCGCACGGTTCGACCCCCGCGCCGGCGAGGAGATGAGTGGGTATCGGGGTAGGCGATAATCGTCAGCGAATGACAATCAGTCGACCGCCGAAATCCACTTTCCCCCAGGCACGATCCGCGGTGATGATCAGTGCATCCAACGACAAACCAAGCGCAATGCACGCTCTATCGCCCAAAGACAGGCCCGCAGGGCGCGTCACCGGCCACAACTGCGCGGCAAGCTGAGCCGAACGCTCGTCAAAAGGAAAGATTTTCAAATCCAATTGCATCGCGGCGTTGCTCGCGGCGTCGTTCGGCATTCCGTCCGAAATAAGCTTCGTCATTACTTCCGCGAAGTTCACCGCGCTGATCGCGGAACCCGCGATACGCCCTCCATCGAAATTTCCCATGGGTTCATCGTGCAGCAACGCCAGCACAACCGAAGCATCGACGACGACGGCATCACTCACGGGCCGCTTCCTTGCGGCGTTCGACGATCAGTTCCGAAACGAGATCGCGATCCTTAGGAATATATCGCGCGACGATCGCCTGGGCTTTGCGGATCGCCTCCGCCTTGGTGCGCAAACGCAACTCCCCGACGCCAACAACCTCGACCATCACTTCGGCCCCCGGCGCCATGCCCGCCGCTTCCCGGCATTCGGCGGGAAGCACGATCCGGCCCTGATTGTTAATCTTCGCTTTTGCGATCATGATTTCGATCCGTTATGTCACTGCAATGCATAAGTGACATCAAATAATGTGTCTGTCAATTACCTCGGTTACGCGAACGCCGGGCGCACCTCCGCCGCGAACCGGGACATCTCGTCGAGCACTTGGCTATGCGGTTTCAGGCCGACATTGAAATAGAGGATCACCTCGTCGAACCCCGCCGCCTCGACTTTTTTCAGCACATCGGTGATGCGCTGGGCCGAGCCGAACAGCACCGCGTTTTCGGTCAAATCCTCGGGCTTCACGGTCCGCAGCTTCTCCACCATGCCGATGAAATAGCGATAGCTGGGCGGCGCGGTGGCGGGGTCGCTGGGGAAGGACGGGATCACGCATTCGCGGTAATAGCGCACCTGGCGCTCCCGCGCCGCCTGCTCCTGTGCCGGATCGTCGGCGAAATGGGTGAAATAGCTGCACATCAGCCGGCCGGGCTTGGTGCCGAACTTGGCGCAAGTCTCATGATAGAGGTCCGCGACCTGGCGCAGCCCACCATAGGAAATCGCCGCCGCGAACGGTGCCACGATCAGCCCGCAGCCGAGCCGCGCCGCCAGCTCGATCGACGGTTTCGAGAACGAGCCGATATAGGCCGGCATCGGGCGCTGCAGCGGCTTGGGCGTGATTTCGATATCGTCGAACGAATAGTATTTGCCGCGATGCGAGATTGGGCCGTCGGCATCCCACAACCGCCGCACGATCTCCATGCCCTCATCGAAGATCGCCTGGTTGTCATCGAAATCGACGCCGAACGGCTGATATTCGCGCCGGTCATAGCCACGCCCGGCGGCGAAATCGACGCGCCCGCCGCTGAGCACGTCGAGACTGGCCCATTGCTCGGCGACACGGATCGGGTGGTGGAGCGGCAGCACCGTCACCGCCGGCGCCAGCCGGATGTGCTTGGTCCGCGCGGCGGCATAGGCCAGCACCAGATCGGGACAGGACAGGACGCCCAGCGCGTTGAAATGATGCTCGCCGATCCAGGCCGAATGATACCCGAGCCGGTCGGCATGCAGCGTCTCCGCGACGATGTCGGCGATGAACTGGGCGCCACTGCGCCGGTTGCCTTCATAGTGATTGTCGCTCAGCGTGAAATAGCCAAAATCCATGACATGTCCTCCCGATCGTCAGCCTAAGCGAACTGGCGTCACTCCGCCACGCGCTGGCGCACGGCATAGGCCGGTTCGTCCCGCAGCGCCTTTTCCCGCATGGTCGCGAGAAGAATGGCCGCGACCGCGCACAGGCCAGCACAAGCAAGAAACACCAGACGATAGGAATGCGCCAGCGCCGGCACCAGCACCAGGCGCGACGCCTCGGACAGCGACCCGGCGCCGCCGGCGCGATTGAGCACCGCCTCGCCCAAGGCGGACGCATGCTCCGACGCCAGTTGCGACGACAGCGTGCCGATCAGAATCGACCACAGGATGGCGATGCCGAACGAGCCGCCGAGGGTGCGGAAGAACGCGATCATCGAGGTGACGATGCCGATGTCGCGCAGCTCGGCGCCGTTCTGGCCCGCCACCATCATCGCCGGGAAGGTCGGGCCGAACCCCAGCCCTAGGAGCGCCATGCCCGCCATGATCGCCGGCAGCGACAGCGCCTGTGCCTCATAGGCGAGCAGCAGCATGGCGCAGGTGGCGAGACAGATCGCACTCACCGCCACCGGCTTATAACGCCCGGTGCGGCGCATGATGGTGCCCGAGCTGAACGAGCCGATCACCGTGCCGGCCATATAGGGCAGGATCAGCAGTCCCGAGCGCCCGGCGCTGACCCCCAGCACCAATTGCAGGAAGCTCGGCATCAGGATGCTGGTCGCCAGTTGCGCCATGGTGATGACGAAGCTGGCGAGCCAGGCTTGGCGCACGACATGGTTGGCGAACAGGCGCGGCGGCAGAATCGGCTCGCGCGCGCGCCGTTCCTGCAGCACCAGCAGCGCCGCCAGCACCAGCCCGCCGCCGATCAGCGCCGCCATCGTCGGCGAGGTCCAGGCGATCTGATGCCCGCCCGAGGTCACCACGAATAGCCAGCATGTCACCGCCGCCATCAACAGCACCGCGCCGACATAATCGATCTGGCGCCGGATATGGGGCACCGGCAGCAGCCGCAACGCCCGCCGGCACAGGATGAAGGCGACGACCCCGAGCGGCGGATTGATCCAGAACACCCAGCGCCAGCTCAAATGATCGACCATCAGCCCGCCGACGACGGGCCCGGCGACCGTCGCCAGCGCGTAGATGCCGCTGAAATAGGCTTGATAGCGCCCGCGCTCGCGCGGCGCGATGATGTCGGCGATCACCGACTGCGCCATGCTCAACAGCCCGCCGGCGCCCAGCCCCTGCAAGGCGCGAGCGGCGATGATCTGCGGCATGGTCTGGGCGAGGCCGCACAGCGCCGAGCTGACCACGAAGATCAGGATCGCGGTCATGATCATCACCCGCCGGCCATAAAGGTCGGACAGCTTGCCGTAGATCGGCGTCGAGGCGGTCGAGGTCAGCAGGTAGACGGCGACGATCCAGGACAGATCCTGGAGGCCGCCCAGCGTGCGCCCCATCGCCGGCAGCGCGGTCGCGACGATGCTCTGGTCCAGCGCGGAGAGGAACATGCCCAGCAGCACGCCGGACAGCACGCGGTAGATGTCACGCTGGCTGAGCGTGACTGGGGTGGCGGCCGGCAGGTCGGGCGCGGAATCGGGCAAGGAGCGGCTTTCGGGCGGTGGCGCGGACAGCCACCTTATTTGCGTAACTTGTCGCCGCGCGCAACCCGATAACGCGCAGGGCTGGCCTGATCCCGCCCCGCGCGGGGCGCCGGGCTACTGTGCCCGGGCGCGGGGGCGCAATCCATAGACCATGGGCGTGAAGCGCGGCGTCCAGAATACCTTGCCCATCCCGCCATAGACGAGGGCCAGATAGCGCTGGGCGCGCGCCCGGTCGATCAGCCACCACCACAGGCTCAACGGCGCATAGATCGCCATCTGTACCAAGCCGATCGCCATCCATTTCGCGATCGCCGGCCGGTTGGGCGGATTGTTCCAGGAATAGGTCTGGATGAACAGCTGGCTCTGCCGCATGCGGCGGCGCAGGCCGTAGGCGAGCTGGGTGCGCGCGGGCGGCACATATTCATGGACGATGCCCTCGGCGCACCACACCACCTTGCGGCCTTGCTGGGCCAGCCCGTGGAAGAAACGGGTATCGCTGCCGCCGGTCAGCCCCAGTGCCGGATCGAACGACGTGTCGGTCGGGCAGCAGCGCGATTTATAGAACAGGCAATTGCCGGTGCCGGTCGCGCGGAACTTGGAGCCCGACGGCTTCTTTTCGTCGTAATCGTAAATCCAGCTCCAGAACGGATCGTCGTGGGCGCGGCCATCCTCGAAGATCGGCAGCACCGGGCCGCCGACGGCATCCGCCTGATAGCGGTCGAGCGTCGCCATCATGCTGGCCAGCCAAGTCGGATCGGCCTCCTCGTCATCGTCGATATAGGCGATGAGATCGGCGCCGGCATTGGCGATGCCGCAATTGCGCGCGCGGGCGATGCCGGGGCGCGTCTCGTGGACATAGCGCATCAGATAGCCGGCCCGCGCCGCCGTCACCGTCAGCTCCTCGACCGCCGGCCGCGCCGACGCTTCGGCCGAATTATCGACGATCAGTATTTCGATCGCGCCGGGGTCCACCCCGCGCTGGGCCAGCACGCTGCGCACCGCCCGGCGCAAGCCGAGGTCGCGGTGAAACGTCATGATTTGCACGCTGATCTTCATCGCGGACTCCTTACCGTCGCCGGCCGGCTGCGGCGCGACGGGTTGCGTGGCACGGCGGTCGCCATAGCCGATCAAGGTCAAGCCAGGGAACCAGAACAATTTTCCGAACCCGCCCGCCGCCTTGGCCAGGTACTTCATGGCGGTCGGGCGGTTGAAGGCGGCGACGATCAGCGCCAGCGGCGCGAACGTCGCGACTTGGCAGAATCCGATCGCCATCCACAGCAGCACGCTGAAAAATTTCGGCGGGCGCTCGGTCAGTAACAATTGCAACAGCAGCTGGCTTTCGCGCATCCGGCGATGCCAGGCAAAGGACCAATGGGTGCGCGCCGCCGGGATGAACTCGTTGATGATCGCCTCGGCGCACCACACGACACGGCCGCCGCGCTGGCGCACGGTCTGGAAAAAGCGCGTGTCCTCGCCGCCCGTCAGGCCGCGCGCTGGATCGAACGGCTGATCGTCGGCGCAGCAGGTTTTCTTGACGAACAGGCAATTATGCGTGCCGGCGCCGCGCTTCGCCGATTCGCCGGACACCTGGTGGGAATCGGCGGTGAAATACCAACGCCAGAACGGATCGCGCGCCGCGTGATCCAGCTCGAACATCGGATAGACCGGCCCGACCACGACATCGGCGTTGAAGCGCGCCTGGCACGCCAGCATGCGGCTGAGCCAATGCGGATCGGCTTCCTCGTCATCGTCGATGAAGGCGACGAGGTCCGCCGCCGCCGCCGCGACGCCGGCGTTGCGCGAATGCGAGATGCCGGGGCGCGGCTCATGCAGATAGCGCATGATGATGCCGCGCCGCGCCGCCTCGTCCTGAAGCCCCGCCACCAGGGACCGCGCCGAACAGTCGGGAGAGCCGTCGACCACGATGATTTCGAAATCGCGGAAATCGATGTCGTTCTGGGCAAGACAGCTCAACAGCGTGCGGCGGACCAGGTCCTCGCGATAGAAGGTGACGATAACGACGCTGACTTTAAGGGCCATGATGCGGCTTGAGTCCCCTGGCTACGCGGCGAACCGCGATTCGTTAACCGACATGGTAAATCGACGTGTTTCTTGGGTATTCGACAGCAATCGCGGCCTTTTTTGGCATGATCGCGCGACCAATTGCTGCCTAGCAAAGTAATGGGATGCCGGATACATTCTCCGTCTCGATTTAGAGCAAAATGATCAACAAATTATTACGACGCATCCCCCTAAAGTCGCTGCTGACTTCCACCATCGCCGGCAATACCGGCGTGATGACGATCGGCATCGCGATCCAAATCCTGTTGCAGGCGGCCTACTTCATTCTGGTGACGCGGACCATGGGCGCCGATTCTTATGGCGCCTTTGTCAGCGTGTCGGCGATGGCCGGGATCGTCGCGGCGTTCTCCGGCTGGGGCGGCGATCAGTTGCTGATCCGCAGGGTCGCCACCGCGCGCGACCAATATCCGCGCGCGTTCGGCGAAGCCCTCGCCTATTTCGTGCTCTCGGCGCCGATCCTGACGCTTGGCGCCGGCCTACTGTTGCCGTTCCTGGCGGATCCCAGCATTCCCCTTACCGCCATCATTCTCATCATCCTGTCCGAGGTGATTTTCGCCCGCGCCAATTATTTCGCGGTTAATTGCTTCCAGGCGTTCGAGCGCGGCCAGGACATGGCGGGGCTGGGCATCCTGCTCTATGCGATCCGGGCGATCGCGGCACTGATCTGGAGCACCACCACGAACGACCCGAGCCCGCTAACCTGGGCGTGGTTTTACGCGACGGCATCGCTGATCGCGGGCGTGCTCAGCATGCTGATCACCCTGTGGCGGCTGCCGCGCCCCGTCTGGCAAGTGCGCTGGTCGGATTGGAAGGACGGCGGGTTCTTCGCCTTGCAGATGGGCAGCTTCGTCGGCTTTCGCGACATCGACAAGCCGCTGGTGGTGGCGCTGTCGGGCCTTTCCGAGGCCGGCCTCTATGCCGCCGCGTTTCGGGTGGCCGACGTGCTGGCGGTGCCGGTCCGCGCGCTGATGTATTCGACCTATGTGCGCTTCTTCCAGCGCGGGGCGCAGGGCACCAAGGGCAGCCTCGCCTTCGCGCATGATCTGGTGCCGGTGGGCGCGGCGCTGGGTGTCGCCGCGGGCATCGGCATCGTGGTGTCCTCAACCTTCGCTGTCTATATCCTGGGGCCGAATTATCACGGCGTCGGCCGGGTCCTATTGTTTCTGGCGCCGCTACCGCTGCTTTACGCGCTCTATTATATCGGCGCCGATGCGCTGATCACCGGCGGGCATGTCGGCTATCGCACGCTCATTCAATTGCTGTTGCCGGCGCTCGATGTCGGCTTGTGCGCGGTCCTGGTTCCGCGTTACGGCGCGGTGGGCGCCGCCATGGCGGCGAGCTGCACGCATACCGCGCTGGTGATCGTGCTGTGGACCAGCCTGCACTTCCTGGCGCGCGAGGAACAGCGCGCCACCCCGAATTAGCCCAGCGCCACCGGGCGGCCGCCGACCAGCCAATGGCTGCAACCGAGGCGCCTTGCTTCGGCTTCGCCCTCGCCCTCCGCCAAGGCGGTAACCGTGATCCAGCCCTCGGCGCGCAAGCGTCGCGCTAGCGCGCCATCGCCGCCCACCGGCACGAACACCCGGCGCGACGCGGCGGGCCGCGGCAGCGATTCCATCACCAGATCGGTATAGATGGTGAAGCCGGTAGCCGGCTCGCCGCCGCCATTGCCGGTGCGATAGCGCCCGCCGCGCCCCAATTCGCCCCGCACCCCGCCCGCGAAAAACGTGAAGCTGATGCCGGTGTGATATTCAAAGCCGCGATTCTCCACGGGATCGATCGTCAGCGCGAGCGTCGGGACGCGCGCCTTGACCGCGGCGACGAAGGTCGCGAGGCGCGCCAGCTCGGCCCCCGCCTCGTCCGGCAGCGTCAGGCCCGACAATAATTTCAGCGTGCGATCGGCGGTGCCCGCCGCGGCCAGCAGCTTGCCCAGCAGCGCCGCCGCCGTGCCGCCCACGGCCGCGACCGCCGCCGCATCCTTATGGTCGAGCGCGGCGCGGATACGCTCGGTCCGCCCGGCGTCGAGGCCGAGTGCCGCGCACACCAGCGGCACCAGCCGCGGCAGCGTCAAATCGACCGAGACCTCGGTCATGCCGGCGGCGTTCAGCGCCTCGGCCGCGACCGTCAGCACCTCGACATCGGCGGCGATTTCCTCCGAGCCGATCAGCTCGGCGCCCACCTGCCCCAATTGGCGTTCGGGGTTGAGCTGGCCGCCTTTCACCCGCAGCACCTGACCGGCATAGGAGAGACGCAGCGGGCGCGGCGCGTCGGCCAGCCGCGTCGCCGCGATGCGCGCCACCTGCGGCGTCATGTCGGCGCGCACGCCGATCATGCGCTGCGATACCGGATCCATCAGGCGGAATGTCTCCTTCGCCATCGCCGCGCCAGCGCCGGAGAGGAGACTATCCTCGAATTCCACCAGCGGCGGCTCGACCCGCTCATAGCCGTTGCCCGCCAGCACGGCCATCAGCCGCTCGACCAGCTCCGCCTCCGCCTCGGCCTGCGGCGGCAACAGATCGCGCAGCCCTTGGGGCAAAAGGCCCTGATGCACGGTATCGTTCATGACGATTCGGCGAGCGCGGCTTCGACGGCTTCGGGATTGCGCTCAATGACGCGAAACAGGGCGCGCACCGCGAGTTCGGGTTGGGTGCGGCCCTGCTCCCAATTCCGCAGCGACGCCACTTCGAGACCATAGCGTAGCGCAAATTCCTCCTGGGAGAGGCCCAGTCTGTCACGGATCGCCTTGATATCGACATGGTCGGGCGGATCGCGGAACTCGACGCTTACGCCGCACGCCTTGAGCTCGCGGATCAAGGCATCGCGGCTCTCCAGCATCGGGATTTCGATGGCGACATGCTCGCCGACCATCATCCGCTCGACGATGCGCTTCGCCTGGGCCAGCGTCAGATGACGCTTCGCCAGCGCCTCGGCGGCGGTCACCGTCCTCCGAAATGGAAGGCGTGCCTCAAGAACGACTCGTGCGGGTAAACCGGATGGGACGCGGTCGATGACCCGGACCGGCACCCGTTGTCCGAGTTTCTCCCATAATGACGAGCTCATCGAGGTCGAACTCCTCTAACACAGCCTGACACAACCATTTAAGCCGATGACCACCAAACACGTTCCGCTCAACGTCCAATCCGTGAATATGCAGCCGCGCCAAAGTCAATCGCCGCTCAACCAATTCGATTTCCGCCATCACTTTGACTGAACCGACGGGCGTGCGGATAATCGCGGTGCCGATCGAACCTTCTGTTTCGTCGTGCGATAGCTCAATACGGATATCTTTCGCCGACCACACGCTCGCCCCCGAAAAATACGCTATCAGCGCAGTAAAATCAACTCACCCCCAACCGTGTCAAAAGCTCATCGGCTTCGCCTGCACCACGTTCGGAATCGCGTGGACCCGCGCCAGCACCGCGTCGTTCAGCTCGGTATCGACCGTGATCAGGCAGATCGCGTTGCCGCCGGCCTCGATGCGGCCCATGTTGAAGGTGCCGATATTGATGCCGGCCTCGCCCAGGGTGCGGCCGAGATTGCCGACGAAGCCGGGCTTGTCGATATTGCGCACGAACAGCACGCGCGGCCCGAGTTCCGCCTCCAGCATGATGCTTTCGATGTCGATCAGCCGCGGCCGGTCGCCGAACAGCGTGCCGGTGACGGCGTGGCGCCGCCCGCCGACAATGGCCGTGACGCGCATCAGCGTCTGGTAGACCGGCGGCTCGGTGCGCCGCGTCTCGCTGACGCGGATGTCGCGCTCGCGACACACGATCGGCACGTTGACGATATTGACCGACGCCAGCGTCGGCGCCAGTAGGCCGGCGAGCGCGATCGCGGTCAGCGGCTTCACGTTGAGGTCGGCGACATGGCCCTCATAATCGATCTCCACCGCGCTCAGCGGCCCTTCGATCAACTGGCCGACGAAGCCGCCCAACTGCTTCGCCAGGTTCATATAGGGGCCGAGCCGGACCGCCTCCTCGGCGGAAATGGAGGGCATGTTGACCGCGTTGGTCACGGCGCCATCGAGCAGAAAATCCGCCATCTGTTCGGCGATCTGCACGGCGACATTCTCCTGCGCCTCGCTGGTCGAGGCGCCGAGATGCGGCGTCGCCACGACATTGTCGCGGCCGAACAGGATGTTCTCCTTCGCTGGCTCGACCGGAAAGACGTCGAGCGCCGCGCCCGCGACCTTGCCGGAATCGAGCGCCGCGCGCAGATCCTCCTCCACCACCAAGCCGCCGCGCGCGCAGTTGATGATGCGCACGCCCGGTTTCATCTTGGCGATGGCGGCGGCGTTGATGATGTTGCGGGTCTGGTCGGTCAGCGGCGTGTGCAGCGTGATGAAATCGGCGCGCGCGAACAATTCGTCGAGATCGACCTTGTCGACGCCCAGCGTCACCGCGCGCTCCTCCGACAAGAACGGGTCGTAGGCGATGACCTTCATTTTGATACCGAGCGCGCGGTCGGCGACGATCGACCCGATATTGCCGCAGCCGATGATGCCGAGCGTCTTGCCATAAAGCTCGACCCCCATGAACCGCGACTTCTCCCATTTGCCGGCCTGGGTCGAGCGGTCGGCCGCCGGCAGATCGCGCGCCAGCGCGAACATCATCGCGACGGCATGCTCGGCGGTGGTGATGGAATTGCCGAAGGGCGTGTTCATCACCACGATGCCGCGCGCCGTCGCCGCCGGCACGTCGATGGTATCGACCCCGATGCCGGCGCGTCCGATGACCTTCAGCTTCGCCGCCGCGTCGATCACCGCCTTCGTCACCTTGGTGGCGGAGCGCACGGCGAGACCGTCGAAATCGACAATCAGCGCCTTCAACTCTTGCGGCGAGAGGCCGGTCTTCACCAGCGTTTCGATGCCGCGATTCTTGAACACGGCGACGGCTTGAGCCGACAGGGCGTCGGCGATCAAGACTCTCGGCATGGCGAGACTCCCGTATATGAAAAGGTTGCTGGTTCAGGCGGCGACGGGGTTGCGGATTTCGCCATAGGCCCAGTCGAGCCATGGCAATACCGCATCGACGTCGCTGGTTTCGACGGTCGCGCCGCACCACAGGCGCAAGCCCGGCGGCGCATCACGATGACCGACGAAATCAAAGGCGACGCCTTCCTTATCGAGCAGCGTTTCCATCTTTTTCAATGCGGCGCGCTGGGTCTCGTCGGGCTGTTTCTGAAACCATTCATCGACGATTTCGAGACAGACCGAAGTCCATGACCGGATGCTCTCGTCGCGCACCAGGAAATCGATCCACGGCGTGCGCGTCACCCAACGCGACACCGCGTCGAGATTGGCCTGACAGCGCATTTTCAGCGCCGCCTGCCCGCCGATGCCTTGCGCCCATTTCAGACCGTCGATCGCATCCTCCACCGCCAGCATCGACGGCGTATTGATGGTCTCGGCCTGGAAGATCGCCTCGCTGAACTTGCCCTTCGCGGTCATGCGGAAAATCTTGGGCAGCGGCCAGGGCGGCGTATAGGTCTCCAGCCGCTCGACGGCGCGCGGGCTCAGCGCCAGCATGCCGTGCGCCGCCTCGCCGCCCAGCACCTTCTGCCAGGACCAGGTGACGACATCGAGCTTGTCCCATGGCAAATCCATCGCGAACACTGCCGAGGTGGCATCGCAGATCGCCAAGCCCTCGCGGTTCGCGTCGATCCAATCGCCATTCGGCACGCGCGCGCCGGAGGTGGTGCCGTTCCACGGAAAGACGACATCATGGCGCCAATCCACCACGCGCAGATCGGGCAGCTTGCCATAGGGCGCGTCGAGCACCCGCGCATCCTTCAGCTTGAGCTGCTTCACCACGTCGGTGGCCCAGCCCTGGCCGAAACTCTCCCAGGTCAGGATATCGACGCCGCGCGCGCCCAGCATCGACCACAGCGCCATCTCGACCGCGCCGGTATCCGACGCGGGCACGATGCCGAGGCGATAATCCTTGGGCATGTTGAGCAGCGCGCGCGAGCGGTCGCACACTTCCTGCAGGCGGGCCTTGCCGATCTTGGCGCGATGCGAGCGGCCGGTCAGCGCGTTCGCCAGCGCTTCGGGCGTCCAACCGGGACGCTTGGCACAAGGACCGGACGAGAAATTGGGAATGCGGGGCCGCGTGTTCGGCTTCATCATCGCTATTCCTTCCAGAATAGTTGCGACCCGTTGGGGGGCCGTGTCCCGCCGACGAACCTAGGAGGCGTCGCCGCGCCGGTCAACCCTCGATACCGACGAATTTGTCGCAGTCGCCCCCGCATCTGGCTTGTTCCGGTCATCCACGAATTTTTGCCCACAGGCGACAAAAAGAAGCAACCGCGAAGACTCAAAGGTGCGAAGGGCGCGAAGACAGCGTCCCTCTCCGGCGGAAAGCCGGAGTCCATGGTTGCCATGTTGGGGTGGACGGCCCCCGGCGGCATCGATGTGCCAGAGTGAGGTCGTTGAGATCTCAAACCACGGGAGCCGTCCATGGAGAAGATTATCGGAA
>Ga0208357_1001071_pt1 | contig 20692 bp, 13 predicted proteins | sample NGESurdeep092012_6_FD_184487 | JGI IMG/M metagenome (GOLD analysis project Ga0208357, IMG submission 184487) | Arctic peat soil microbial communities from Barrow, Alaska - NGEE Surface sample F52-2 deep-092012 (SPAdes) | ecosystem: Environmental > Terrestrial > Soil > Wetlands > Peat ... | reverse complement strand
GGGCATCGATGCGGACTGGGTGATTGAGCACCCGGACTGGTTTCTGTCGCGGTGGGAGAGCCCGTTTCCGAGTTACAGCTTCAACGGACCGGTTCTTTCGACGGACTCGCGCGTGGAGATCAAGATCGAGGACCATTACTACGATCAGTCGGATGCGGCGGTGGTGTTTCGGCTGCGGCATCATGCGGACGGTGCGACGCGCTACATGTACCACGGCAACGACGGAACGACGTTTGCGTGGAACGATACCGCGCAGATCGATTACTCCAAGGCGCACGTGCGCGAGCAGGTGATCCAGGCGATTCTGCATGTAGCGCGTCTGTTTCCGATTATTCGTTTTGACGCGGCGATGGTGCTGGCCAAGCGGCATGTGCAGAGGCTGTGGTTTCCGCTGCCGGGTGCGGGCGGGTCGATTCCTTCGCGCGCGGAGAACGCGATGTCGCAGGAAGAGTTCGATGCCCTGATGCCGCATGAGTTCTGGCGCGAGGTTGTGGACCGGGTTGCGGCGGAGGTTCCGGGAACGCTGCTGCTGGCGGAGGCGTTCTGGCTGCTGGAAGGATATTTTGTGCGCACGCTGGGCATGCACCGCGTGTACAACTCGGCGTTCATGAACATGCTGCGCGATGAGGAAAATGCGAAGTATCGCAGCTACCTGAAGAAGACCATCGAGTTCGATCCGGACATTTTGAAGCGCTATGTGAACTTCATGTCGAACCCGGATGAGCGCACGGCGATCGACCAGTTTGGCACAGGAGATAAGTATTTTGGCATAGCGACGCTGCTGGCGACCTTGCCGGGGCTGCCGATGTTCGGGCATGGGCAGGTAGAGGGCTACATCGAGCGCTATGGCATGGAGTACAAGCAGGCCAAGATGGATGAGTGGCCGAACGAAGGACTAGTTGCGCGGCACATGCACGAGATTGCGCCGCTGCTGAAACGCCGCCGCATCTTCGCCGAGAGCGCGAACTTCGTGCTGTACGACTTCTGGACGGACTACGGGACGGTTGATGAGAATGTGTTCGCGTACTCGAACCGCAACGGCGGTGAGCGCTCGATTGTGCTCTACAACAACAGCTACGGATCCACGCGCGGGACGATTCACATGTCGGCGGCCTCGATGGACAAGGGCTCGGGCGAGCTGCGGCAGCGCACCCTGGCTGAGGGGCTGGGTGCGCCGTGGGATGACTCGCTGATTCTGCGCTATCGCGATCATGCGCGAGGACTGGAGTATCTGCGGCGGGCGACGGAGATTCATCGGCATGGGCTGCGGCTGGATCTGCGCGGGTATCAGTATGCGGTGCTGCTGGACTGGCGCGAGCTGCGGTCGACGGCCGAGCAGCCGTGGGACCGGCTGTGCGATTCACTGAACGGGTCGGGCGTTCACAGCGTTGACCACGCTCTGTCGCGGCTGCGGTTGCGTCCGCTGCATGAGGCGCTGGAGCATACGCTGCATCCCGGCGCGCTGCGGGTGATTGCGGAGCTTGGCCGTGACCTGTTGCGTGCGGAGGACGCGAAGACGATGCCAGTTGTGCCGAGTGATCCCGCTGTTGCACAGGCGACGCTGGAGATGACGAAGCCGTTGCAGACGAAGAAGACGCGCGGGCGATCCGGCAAGGATGCAGCTGGTGGGGACAAGACGAGCTTGCGGCCGGAGCTGGCGCCGCACGAGGAACTGCGGCTGGGGGATTGGATATTGTCTGCCGAGGCATTTGCGTGGCGCGCGTCCGAGATTCTGCAGCCGCACTCGGCAGAGGGGTTCGTAGGCGATTTTCGCCGTGAGCTTCTGGCGCTGGTGGCGGCGGCTCTGCGGCTGCCTTCGATCGAACGCGAATTTTCGCCGGAGTGGCCTGCGACTGTGCGCACGCTGCTGCCGAGCTGCGAGCCAGGCGCGCCGGTCGAGCGCACGTGGGCGCCGGTGCTGGCGTGGGCGTTGCTGCGCAGCGTGGCGGAGCGGGAGTCGCCGACCGAAGCGTTCGATCAGTTGCAGCTTCGCGAGGCGCTGGGCGCGATCTTCTCGACCAATGGGCTGGAGGGCGAGGATGTTTGGCGCGCCGCGGCGCGGGTACGGGTGCTGCTCGCGCACGGGATGCAGCCGCTGGGCGATCTGGCGTACTCGCCGTCGTTCTGGAGCGATCCGGATGTGGACTGGCTGGCAGGCGTGAATGAGTCGGGCGGAAGGAAGTACTTCAACCAGGAGGCGAGCGATGAGTTGCTGGCGTGGATGGCGCTGCCCTCGCTGGTCGCCGCGGTGGAGGACACCGACTCTGTGACGCATCTGCGCGGGATTGAGGACACGCTCAGCACGGTGCGCGAACACGCCAGGGATGCGGGGTTTGAGTTGGAGCGCTTCCTCAGTCGGCCATCGGCGGTGCAGGCGAAGCCGAAGCCGAAGCCGCTGCAAGCGACTGGAAGATCCGAAGAAGCATCTGGTAAATCCAAAGAGGCAACGGTTCAACCCGATGTGAGCGAGAACGGAGCCACCACAAAAGTCACCAAGAAGCGCAGCAGGACCGTGAAGGCGGGCGCGGGAAAGTAGATCGATTTGCTGGGGTTTCGCCTGCGTGGGAGGGAAACTCGCAGCCTAAGCCAATGGCTTTGGGCAAGTTTAGGCGCATCATGCAGGTTGAGGCGCATCATACGGACGTGCCCTCCAAAACCAATCCCGCGCGCCGTACGATCACGATCATGGGCCTGCTGCGGCCCCACAGCAAGGCGCTTTGGATGGGCCTGCTGGCCATTACGGGCGAGAGCATCGCCGACGTTCTCGAGCCCTGGCCGCTGAAGGTTGTTCTGGACAACGTCATCACGCACAAGGGTAGTCACGGGTGGCTGACGCGCACGCTCGATCGCACGGTGGGTACCAAGCCAATGGAGATTCTGGTCGTTGCCTGCGTCGCGGTGCTGGTGATTGCGCTGCTGGATGCGGTGTGCACCTACGGCGAAAAATGGGTGACGACGACGGTTGGGCAATGGGTGACGCACGATCTACGCAGCACGCTCTACTCGCAGGTGCAGAAGCTGTCGCTGGCCTATCACGATCAATCGAAGACCGGCGACCTGATCAGCCGCGTGACGGACGATATCGATGCGATCCAGACGTTCATCGTTTCGGGACTGCTGAGCATCGTCGTGGATGTCGCGACGATCGCGGGGATGATCGGCGTGCTGTTCTATCTGAGCTGGCAGATGACGCTGATCGCGATGACGGTTGTGCCGGTGCTATTCGCCATTGTTTACACCTACACGCGGAAGGTGAAGAAGTACTCGCGCGCGGTGCGCAAGCAACAGGGCAAGATGCTGAACGTGGTGCAGGAGGTGCTTGGATCGATTCGCGTGGTGAAGGCGTTTGCACGCGAGAATTACGAGATCCAACGGCTGGAGGGCGAGAGCCTGGAGGTGGTGGAAGCGGCGCTCAAAGCGCGGAGATTGAAGGCCAAGCTTGTGCCGCTGGTGAGCATCGTGACGGGGGTGGGGACGGCGCTGGTGCTTTACTTCGGCGGCATGAGCGCGTTGAAGGCGGGCATGACCGCCGGCACGATCATCGTGTTCCTGAGCTATATCCGAAACATGTACAAGCCCATGCAGGACATCTCGAAGATCATGGACTCGTACTCGAAGGCGGATGTCGGCTATGAGCGCATCAAGGAGATTATCGAGACCGATGACGAGATGCAGGACGCTCCTGATGCGACGAAGGCTCCGCCGTTGCGCGGCGATATCGACTTCGAGGATGTGAGCTTCTGCTACAACTCCGAGACGCCGATCCTCAGCGATGTCAATCTGCATGTGAAGGCGGGGACGACGGTGGCGATCGTGGGGCCGACGGGCTCGGGCAAGACGACGCTGATCAACCTGATTCCGCGTTTCTACGATGTTTCCAAGGGCGCGGTGAAGGTGGATGGCATCGATGTGCGCAAGTTCAAGCAGAAGTCCTTGCGCAAGCAGATTAGTTTTGTGCTGCAGGATGTGGTGCTGTTCAGCGGAACGATCTGGGACAACATTGCGTATGGCCGGCCGGATGCGAGCTCCGCCGACATCGTGCGCGCGGCGGAGGCGGCCAATGCCACGGAGTTCATCGATAAGCTGCCGCAGAAGTACAACACGCTGGTAGGTGAGCGCGGGCTGATGCTCTCCGGCGGCCAGCGCCAGCGCATCGCGATTGCGCGGGCGATCGTGCGCGACAGTCCGATCCTGATTCTGGATGAACCGAGCTCGGGGCTGGACGCGGCGAGCGAGCAGCTGGTCTTCGACGCGCTGGACAAGCTGATGGAGAACAAGACTTCCATCGTGATTGCGCACCGGCTTTCAACGATACGCAAGGCGAGCTGCATCTATGTGCTCAAGGACGGGCGCGTCGTCGAATTCGGAACGCACGATGAACTGATCGCGCATGAGGATGGCGTCTACCGGCAGCTGCACGATATTCAGTTCAACGAAGAGGCCGAGGCGCAGCCGGCCTGAAGACCGGCGTGAAGAGCGACAAGGTTAGAGCGCCTTCAGTTGCGCGATCCGGCTCTCCACGATGGAGACGTACTGATCGACCTGCTGCGGCGTGAAGCGGCCGGCACGGAAGGCGTCCTCGATCTGCTGATGGGTGAGCTGGCCGAGCAGAGAACCGATCCAGCGGGCGTCTTCACGGGGTATATCGTGGCCGATCCAGTCGAAGCCCTGGCGGGTGAAGTAGCCCTTGGCAAGGATTCCGCCACTCTTGAGCAAGACCCCCGTCGGCGCTGAGGGGGTGCCGAAGTCGACTTCTTTGGCTGTCTCATGGGTGATGAATTTTGAGTTTTCGTAGCTCTTCAGATTGCCCTTGTCCTTGGCGCGGCTGGTCGCCAGAGCGTTGGTGGCGAAGGTAGCACCGACGTCGCTGATCAGGAAGATCTGCTGACCGGTCTTCTTGTCGGTATAAACGGCGTTGTTCACATCCTTCAGGTCCCAGTTGTTCATAACGGCCATCATCACGCGCAGGCCATTGAATTCGCGAGTGCCAAAGAATGGATTGCTCTTCCACTGCCAGATGGCCTGCTTGGATTCTCCCCCGGGCTTGCGTTCGAACCTTGCGTCGATCACCTGTGTGCCGTTGTGGACGCGCTTGGTTCCGCGCTTGATGTCGAGGCCCTCGATGGTCGCGACATGAAGGACGTAGTCGTCATTCGCGTAGTAGCCGACGGCCCAGAGAAGACGCGAGGCGACCACCTCGGGGCGAGCTTCCTCGCCCAATTTCACGCGCCATTTTTTCCCGCCGGCCGCGCTCACGTTGAACTTGGGGTTTGTGCCGTTCATATCCTCGTCGATAAATTTGAATGGGGGCCTGGGCTGACCGTCTTCGCCGCCCTGCCCGTAAAACAGGTCTTTGGAGGCGATGTCGCCGGGATCGTGCCAGATCACAGCATCGTGGATGTCGGCGGCGGCGATGGGCTTGTCGGTGTCGATCTTGTCCTGTTTATCGCTCTTGTCCGCTGCGGTTTGGGCGGCGCCATCCTTTGGGGGTTCGACAGGGGTGGTGGCCTGCGGCTGCGTCGGCTGTTCGGCGGGAGTGACTGTTTGTTGGGGAGCTGCCTGGCCGGAAGGCAGAGGCACCTGTTGGGGCTGGGCCTGCGTTGCCGGCGGAGGCGCCGGCTGCGGCGACGATTGATCTGCCGAGACAGGCTGCGATTGGGAGAGCAGCGGAAGGGAGGTAAAGGCGAGACAGGTGACCGATAGAACCGCGAGACGCGCGAGGCGAAACATCGTGGAGACACTCCAGAGCTGCAGACGTTCATCAACTCATCTACTTAGAAGCGTTTGGGAGGTCCGGAGACTATCTAACGTGTGCAAGAAAAACATCCTCTCGCGGGCCCAACGCATCCTCATTAGCAGAGACCCGCGGCGGCAAACCTGAGACGCTGCAAGATAACTGCCTCAGGAAGGGACGACTGTGAAACTTTTTGTGCAACCTGAGGCCGGCCTCGAGCCGATTCTCCAAGCTCTCCGCAAGGCTAAGAAAAGTATTCAAATCCTCATATTCCGGCTGGACCGGCCGGAGATAGAGAAGGCGCTGCTGGAGGCTGTGGAGCGCGGCGTGGCGGTGCAGGCGCTGGTGGCCTATACCAATCGCGGCGGCGACAAGGTGCTGCGCCGGTTTGAGATGCGGCTGCTGGAACGCGGCATCACTGTGACGCGCACGGCGGATGATCTGGTGCGCTACCACGGCAAGATGTTCATCATCGACGGCAAAGAGCTTTTCCTGATGGCCTTCAACTTTACTCACCTGGACATCAACCTGAGCCGCTCTTTCGCGATCAGCACAACGCGCAAGGAGGTCGTCGCGGAGGCCGTCAAGCTGTTCGAGTGCGACTCCAAGCGCACGACCTACGCGGCTGGGAGCAAGGACTTCGTCGTCAGCCCGATAAATGCGCGCGAGAGCCTTATGGAGTTCATTCGCGGAGCGAAGAAGCAGCTATTGATGTACGAGATGAAGATCAGCGATGCTGAGTTCGTCAAGCTCCTTAACGAGAAGGTTTCGCAGGGCGTGGATGTGCGCGTGATCGGCACTACAACATCCAAGGGAAGCGCCCTGCCTACGCGCAAGCTGCAGATGCGTTTGCATGCGCGCGCCATTCTCCGCGACGGGGGCGCGGCGTTCGTGGGCAGCCAGAGCCTGCGCAAGCTGGAGATGGAGGCGCGGCGTGAGATTGGGCTGATTGTGCACGATCCCAAGACTGTGAAGAAGATGGTCGAGGTCTTCGATAAGGACTGGAGCGCCGCCACGCCCGCGGCGCAGCCGAGCGAGGTGGCGAACATGCTCAACGTGCCGGCCAAGAAGGTCGCGAAGAAGGTTGCCAGAGAACTGAACGTGACCTCCGCAGTGGAACAGGTGATCGACCGCGCGATCGAGAAGTCGGACTCCGATAGCGTCGGAGTGGAGGCGAAGGAGCTCGCCGAGAGCGTTCGCGACGTCATGCGCGATGAGGTGCATGAGGCGGTGACGAATGCTCTGCATGAGATGGTGGCCGCAGCGGCGAATGCGCCCGCGGAAAAGTCGACAAAGGCATCGAAGGCAGCGAAGTAGGCAGTGTTTGCCATGCAACCCGCAATGATTGCAAGAGGCTCTACCTGAAGAGGCAGATGTGTGTGCCGGTTTGTGATGGTGCACGCCGGTGTCGAACAGGAGCGAAGCATGGCGGCGAGTCCGGTGGTGGTCGTGACGGGGGCCTCGGCAGGTTTAGGCCGTGCGATTGCCCACGCGTTTGCGCGCAAGGGAGCCCGAATAGGTTTGCTGGCGCGCAATCCCGAGGCGCTCGAAGCATGCAGGAGAGAGTGCGAAGCGTTGGGCGGCGAGGGCCTGGTGCTGCCCACGGACGTGTCGATTGCCGACGACGTCGAGGCTGCCGCGAGCCGCGTCGAAGAGGCTTTTGGCCCTATTGATGTGTGGGTGAACGACGCGATGGTCAGCGTGTTTTCGCCAGTGAAGGAGATGGAACCCGCGGACTATAAGCGCGTGACCGAGGTGCTCTATCTGGGCTTCGTGCATGGCACGCTCGCTGCGCTGAGACGCATGCAGCCGCGCGAAGGCGGACGCGGCAAGGGCACGATTATTCAGATCGGTTCCGCGCTGGCCTATCGCTCGATTCCGCTGCAGTCGGCTTACTGCGCGTGCAAGCATGCGATCAATGGCTTTACCGATTCGCTGCGCTGCGAGCTGTATCACGATCAAAGCGATGTGAAGATCACGGCGGTGCATATGCCGGCGATGAACACGACGCAGTTCGGTTGGGTGAAGAACCGGCTGCCGAATGATCCGCAGCCTGTGCCGCCGATCTTCGAGCCGGAGGTGGCGGCGAAGGTTGTGGTGGCGGCCGGGCTCGCAAGGTCGCCGCGCCGCGAGTACTGGGTTGGGTCGCCGACGGTTGCCGCAATCGTTGGACAGAAGTTCGTGCCGGGGTTACTGGACCGTTATCTGGGCCGGACGGGATACAAGTCGCAGCAGATCGAGGGCGAGCCGCGCGATCCGAATGCACCGAACGATTTGTACAACTATGTCCCGGGTGTTCACAGCGCGCGAGGCAAGTTCGATGACCGGTCCAAGCGCTCGAGTGTGGAGGTCTTTCTGACGTTGCACAAGCATTGGGTGCTGGCGGCAGCCGCGGTTGCGCTGGCGGCGGGCGGCACGTTGCTGGCGCGGAGATCTTCGTGAGCGCGTGCGCGGCGATGGAAGATGCACGTGAGCGTAGTTGTGACGAGCAGGCTCTTTTGCTCGCAGCCTGCTCGGCGGCGTTGATAACACTTGTGCCGATTGCACTGCATCAGCTTGGCGCGATCCCGCATCTGCCCGATCCTGCTGGCGGCTGGTTCGATTCGGATCGAATTACAGAGTCACGCATGGCGCATCCGCTGGGCGTGCCGGACAGTTTGCCGGGTATCGCGAGTTACGGGACGACGCTTACGCTGATTCTGCTCGCGCGGCGTTCCCGAACGGCGCGAAGAATGCTGGGCGGCAAGCTGCTGGTGGATGGCGGTGCGGCTGCATTCAATGTTGTGCGGCAGGTGGTCCGATTTGGGAAGCTGTGCAGTTGGTGTACCGGCACTGCGCTGGCGACTGCCGCGATGGTGTATGCCGGGCGTGGAGCGATCGCGGAGAGCGCCTGCGCTGTGCTTGGCCGCGTGAAGGAGTGAGGAGAACAGGCTGTCTGCATCGTGTGCAGTGGATTGAAGCTGCATCGATGATGACCTGTTCCTCAAGTTCTTTCTCACTCTGTCGATAAACGAAGAGTGCGCATTCCCTTCATCTCCTTGCTTCGTCGATGCTTCGCCTCTGCGGCCCTGCCGGTGTTCGTGCTTTGCGCGGCAGCTTGTGGCGCGCAGACGGTCACAGCCTTCGGCGGAACTACAGCTGTGGGTCAATCGTCGACGCCGCTGACCGTGACGGTCACCATGACGGCTATCGGACAGCCGGGAGATCCGCTGGCGGTTACCCAAGGCGTCCCTGCGATTGATTTTTCGCTTACGGGCGGAACATGCACGCTGGACCTGCCCGTAACGACCATTGGGCAGACATGCACCGCGACCATCGTCTTCACGCCGAAATATCCGGGAGTGCGCTCGGGCGCGGTGCTGATCGAGACCACCGACGGCAGGACGCTGCTGGGCAGTGTGCCGGTGGTGGGCATGGCGACGGGATCGCTGGCGGTGCTGGACCCGGGTGAAATCGATACGGCGGCCGGCGATACGGAGTGGAACTATTCAGGTGATGGCGAGGACGCCACGGCCGCAGCGATCTTTCTGCCCTACGGCGTGACCGTCGATCCGGCGGGGAAGATCTATCTCTCGGACACACTGAACAGCCGCGTCCGTCTTGTCGATACGGTTGGCAAAATTTCGACGATTGCGGGCAATGGCACCTTCGGGTATTCGGGGGATGGTGGACTGGCGACGGCGGCGGAGGTTAATCAGCCTGCCGGGCTGGCGATGGATGGGGCGGGGAATGTCTACTTCGCCGACAGTGGCAGTGACATCGTTCGTCGCATCGATGCGGTGAGCGGAGTCATTACGACGGTCGCAGGCGTGCCGCAGACGATGGGCGACTCCGGCGATGGTGGCGCCGCTACTTCCGCAACCCTTGGTTCGCCGGAAGCCGTGGCGTTCGATGCCGCCGGCGATCTCTACATCGCCGACACGGGAAATGGGGTGATCCGCGAAGTAGACGCCGCTACCGGCGTGATCAGTACTGTTGCCGGGGTGGCAGGGAGCCAGGGTTATAACGGCGAGGGCACGGCCACAACTGCCGAGCTGAACTTCCCGTGGGGAGTCACCGTAGGTCCGGACAACTCGTTGTATATCGCGGACACATACAACAATCGTATCCGCAGGGTAAGCGGCGGCGTTATCTCCACGATTGCTGGGACGGGCTCTCAGGGTTCCGCAGCCGATGGGACGGAGGCGGGCGCAGCCGCGCTGAACCAGCCCTATGGAGTGGTTCTGGATCCGGCAGGCGATCTCTATATTGCTGATTCAAGCAATGACCGCGTGCTCAAGGTCAGCGCAGGTACCGGTAGCGTCAATGCCGGGACTGCCACGATTCAAATGATTATCGGGACCGGCAGCGAAGGTGACTCCGGCGATGGAGCGGCAGCCAACCTGGCGAAACTGCACGGGCCTTACGCTCTTTTCTTTGCCCAGAATGGCGATTTCTATTTTGCGGATACGCATAACGATCGCATTCGACGTGTGCTCGCCACACCCTTCAGTCTGCCGCCATTTCCCGCTACGAAGATCACGAAGGTCTCCTCGTCGCAGGTTGAGGGGCTGGACAGCGATGGCAATGCCGACCTGAATCTTTCTACGCCCACGCTGCTCAATGCGGCGCTCGACGTCGCGACGACCACGTGCAGCTTTATCGCCGCGACACCCAAGGGATCGAGCTGCAGCCTCGGCGTGGAGTTCGCACCGGCGACCGTCGCACCAAATTTGCCCGGCTCCGTCACGTTGAACTCCGATGCGGGAAACGCTCCGGCGGTGATCGACATTTCGGGCAATGCGCTCGATGTCAATCCGACCACGATGACTCTAGTGCCTAATGTCAATCCGAGTGTGGTTGGCCAGCCGGTGATCTTTACCGCGACGGTGAAGAATGGCGACCCTTCTCCTCCTAGCGGGCCGGTAACTTTTCTGGAAGACGGATCGACGACTCTCTGCAGCAGCGTCAGTCTGAACAGCGGAGGCGTTGCGAGCTGTTCGACCTCTGCGTTTACGCTGGGAACGCATACGATCAGCGCAAACTACGCGGGCGACGCAAATAATGAGGCGAATACCGTCAGCATGTCGCAGAAGGTGCTGCAACTGGCAACCGTCGTTCTTGCAGCTTCGCCCAGTCCGGCGACTGTAACTCAAAACGTGACGCTTACCGCGACGGTGACCGCATCACCGGCAGCGCCGACAGGCAATGTGGTCTTTTATGACGGCGCGACGGCGATCTCCGGCAATGTAGCGCTGAATGGCAGCGGGGTCGCGAGCTTTGCGACGACGCTGCTTGCTCCGGGCACGCACGGCCTGACTGCGAAGTATTCAGGCGATACGTCGAACGCGAGCGGCGTGTCGGTCGTCTTTAGCGAGGTGATCGATCAGGCGACGACCACGACAGCGATTGCGACTACCAATGCAACGCCCACGGTCGGCGACTCAATTACTTTCACCGCGACGGTCGCCAGCACCGGTGGACCGACACCGACCGGCTCCGTCACCTTCAGCGACAACGGAGCACCGCTTGCCAGCCAGCCGCTCAACGGGTCTGGTGTGGCCACGCTTGCGATCAGCTCGCTCACACCCGGAGCGCATTCCGTTGTCGCGAGCTATGGCGGAGGCACCGACAGCGCGATCAGCAGCTCTGCGCCGCTCACGGAAACTGTCGCGCAGATCGCGACCGTTACAACGCTAACCCCCGACGCGAATCCGCTATCCGCGGGGGCCACGCTGCATCTAACGGCGGCCGTTGCGCTCGCGCCAGGCGCGGTGGCCGATGGCGCGCTGACTGGGCAGATCACTTTCACGGATGGAACGACTACGCTCGGCACTGCCGCGCTCGATGGCTCCGGCCACGCGGCGCTCGCGGTCAGCGCGCTCACCGTTGGAAGTCATACGATCGTCGCGAGCTACGGCGGCGCGACGAACTATGCTGTCAGCAATTCGGACCCACTCGCGGAGCAGGTCCAAAAGACTGCCACGAACATCACGGTCCAGCCGGCCGCGACTACCGTGCTCACAGGCGAGCCTGCCAGCTTTACCGCGACTGTGACCAGCTCTACCGGCACGCCGACCGGCACGGTTACCTTTCATGACGGCGCTACTGTCCTGAGCATCGCAACACTGAACGCGCAGGGCGTTGCCACGTTTTCATTGAGTACGCTCACGACCGGCACGCACACGCTGACCGCCAGCTACGACGGCGATGCAAACTACGCTACGAACACGTCTGCACCCTGGACCGAGACGGTGAATCTTGCGCAGCCGGTGCTGACGCTTAGCGGGCCGGTGAATCCAGTGGATGCCGGGACCGTGGTCACGGTCACCGGAACGTTCACGAGCTCTGGCATACCGGCGACTGGATCGCTCGCACTCCGCGATGGAACGACGACCATCGCGATGCAGGCTGTCTCCGGCACGTTTAGTTTCATCAGCAGTTCGCTCGCAGTCGGCGCTCATACTCTTTCGGTCTTTTACAGCGGCGACAGCAACAATGCCTCGGCGAGCTCACCTTCCATTACGGTCAACATTCAGCAGGCGCCGACAGCGACGGCGCTCGGCTCCAGTGCAAATCCTGGAACATTCGGCCAGCCGGTGACGCTTAGCGTGAGCGTGGTGAGCGACAGTCCATCGCTTACAGGCACTGTCGCGTTCTTTGATGGGGCCACGTCTATCGGCACGGAGACGCTGGCGGTGAACGGCACGGCTGCGCTGACCACGTCCGCGCTCGGCTTTGGCGTGCACAACATCACAGCGGTCTACAGCGGCGACACGCCGCATGCGAGCTCCATCTCGGCTGCCGTGAGTGAACGCATTGTCGAGCCCGCTACGGCTACGCTTGCCTCCAGCCTCAATCCGGCGATCACGGGTGTCGACGTTGCGTTCACGGCTACAGTCTTTGCGAACGGCGGTCAGACGCCGACGGGGAATGTGACGTTTCGCGACGGCTCGGCGACGCTCGGCACTGTCGCATTAGATGGAAACGGCGCGGCTGTACTGCATGCGTCCACGCTTGCGGTTGGGGCGCATACGATTACCGTGAGCTATGCGGGCGATGCGGATGTTGCGGCGGCTTCGTCCTCGCTTACCGAGACTATCCAGGCTGCAACGACGGAGGTCACGCTCGCGGCCAGCGCCAACCCTGTAACCTATGCGGCTCCCCTGACGCTCACTGCGAATGTGAGCACCAACGGAGGCGCGGCGACCGGGCCGGTTGCGTTTACGGAAGCCGGAACGACACTCGGCAGCGGCGTCCTCAATGCGCAGGGGATCGCGACGCTGACACTCGGCACGCTCACGCCGGGATCGCACAACATTGTGGCGAGCTACGCAGGCGACGGGCGGGCGAGCGTCTCGGCCTCGCCGCCGCTGACGGTTGTGGTCAAGCAGACCACTTCGCTCGTGCTGGCCTCGTCTGCGAATCCCGCGCTGACGCTGAGCCCGATCACGATTACGGCGACGCTGACCAATAGCGGAGCTGCCAGAGCGACTGGCACCGTGAATTTCAGTGATGGAAGCATGCAACTTGGAACAGCGGCACTCGATGGAAACGATCATGCTTCGCTGACGCTGCCATCGCTCCCCGCCGGAGTCCACGCGATCACTGCGAGCTATACGGGTGATGGAGGCGACTTTGCCAGCCCTTCCGCATCACTGACGCAGACCGTCAACTTGCGTGCGACGACGACGACGCTCTCGGCGTCGCAGACTGACGCGGCGAACCCGCAACAGGTGACGTTGATCGGTGTCGTGCACCCCGATGGAACGGCCCCTCCCACTGGCATGGTCAGCTTCACGAGCGGCAATCTGGCGATTGGCAGCGTATCTGTGGATGCGACTGGCGTGGCCACGCTGACGATTCAGCTGCAGAGTAAGAGTGAAGACATCGTTGCGAGCTATAGCGGCGACGCGGTGTATGCAGCCTCAAGCTCTGCTGCGACCGCAGTTCAGAGCGGCCCGGCGACGCAGTTCACGCTGACGATCGCTCCCGCAGTCGTCAGCATCGCAAGCAAGCAGCATACGACCATCAGCCTTGGCCTGGCGTCGATCAAAGACTTCAGCGACACGATTCAGTTCGGCTGTCTAGGCCTGCCGTTTGCCGCGACGTGTGTCTTCTCAACTCCGCAGACCAAGCTCGCGGCCAATGGAACGGCAACTGTGCAACTGACGCTGGATACAGGTGACCCGCTTGGCGTCGGAGCGCAGGCGAGCGCAAGGATACGGAGTGGAGAATCGACCGTGCTGCTCTGCTTCCTGCCCGGGATGCTGCTGGCCGGCCTGGTGTTTCGGCGTCGCGCGCGCCGCAAATTCCTCGGCTTAATCCTGGTGTTTTGCGCGGCTGCGTTGACGCTGACCTCCGCAGGCTGTGCAGGATTGCAGGGAAGCGGCACGCCTCCGGGGACGTATGCGTTCAAGGTCACGGCTTCAGGCCAGGGCTCCGGAGCCACACAGTCGCAGGTGCTTACGCTGACGGTGACGCAATGAATCAGCGGTGTGCGCGGCGCGTTGCGCTCGCAGCCGCCATCGGGCTGATCGTCGCGTGCTTCAACGGGCGTGCTTCCGCGCAGGCCAGTGCGACGGCTACAGGACCGGGTGCGTCCGTCGTAGTCGGCGGCGGCGTGTCGATGTTTCAGTCGGTATATGGTCAGCGTGATCTGGGCGGCGGCTTTGTCTTCGTCGACGTCCAGCCGCAGTGGCGATTCAGCATTGAGGCTGAAGCGCGTTATCTTCGCCTGCACACTTCAGAAGATGTTTCGGAGAAGAACTATCTTGTGGGGCCGCGGGTTCTCGTGCGTCCGGGACGATGGCAGCCGTATATGAAGTTTCTGATCGGCGATGGCCATATCGATATGCCCTTTCAATACGGCCGGGGCGACTTCCTCGCGCTGGTTCCGGGTGCCGGCCTGGATGTGGAGCTCAACAACGTCGTCAACGTGCGTGTCGTGGACGTCGAATATCAACTATGGAGAGATTTTCCGTACGGCAATCTGCGGCCCTATGGGATCAGCGCCGGCCTGAGTCTGCGCCTGACGCCGATCGTGCGTTTTCCTAAGGGACCGCGCTTCCATCATGGGCGCGTGCATCTCAGCGCCCCGAGTGACTAGAACGCGCGCACACTTTCTTCGGTCACCAACTCATCGACGTTGATGTTCATGATGGTCCCGAGCTTCAAAAACCCTTCGCGCCATTCGCGCGACGAGAGCCGGCTGTCGCTGCGGCGCAGCATGTCGTTCCAGATGTTCTGCGCCTGCCAGAGGTTAACATCCATCGGCAGCGATTGGAGGCTCTCCGCGATGGCCAGCGTCTCATACAGGACCGAGAGATTCTGGCTCTCCACAGCATCTTCCAATTGCACCATCGCCCGCTTCATGCGCTTGTCAGCCGTGAAACTCAGCAGCGCAGTCTCCAGAGTGACGTTGTCGATGTCGGCGCGCCGCAACAGCCGCGTAACTTCGGCCGTGTCGTAGACGTCCGCTTCCAGCGCGCGGCGCAAGCTCGCATTAATGGCAAAGCTCGCGGTCAGGGCAAGCGCGGGCGGTGCGGCCACGTTGTTCTCGCCGAGGAAGTGCAGCAGCGTCGCGTGCTCCTCATAGATACGCATCAGCGAGCTCTCTACCTCTTCGAGCGTCTGGTTCAGGATGCTGGTCAGGATGCGATGCTGCTCGTCGGCAAAGAGCGAAGTCAACGAATAGAGCGTGCCGCCGAAGTAGCCATCGATCAGGCGAATCAGTTCGGGCAGGTTGGCGCGGCGGACGGCGGTGCGCGCCTCGTCGAGGAAGAGGTCCCACGCGGGCGCATCTCTCAAGTGAAAGCGTTTGACGGCCGCCGAGAGGTTCTGGTCGCCAAGATGTAGCACCGCGAAGCAGATCTCTTCGGTGGCCTCGGTGATGCGCGAGCGCAGCGCCGCGCGTCCAAGCGCAACCCGCCCGCGGCCCGAGGTCAGCAAGTCGTAGCTGTGACGCTGTACATCGAAACAGAAGAGCTGCCCCGACGCAGGATAGTTGCGAAAGATGGAGCTGATGGCGTAATGCGCACCGACATGCTCAAGATCGAGTCGCGCGTCGGTGACGAACCGGCGGTAGACATCGGCACCGTTGCCGATCTCGCTCACGTTGCTCTGCGCGTGCGCGAGGACCGAGAGGAATTCGGCTTCGAGCTCGTGGCCCGGCTCTCCGAAGAGCCTTGCGGCGAGTTGAAGCACGCGGCCGGCGTACGCGATGATCTGCACGGTCTCGATACCGGAGATGTCGTCGAAGAACCATCCGCAGCTGGTGTACATGAGCTGCGTGTGGCGCTCAAGCTCCAGCAGTTCCAGCGTCTTGACGCGCTCTTCGTGCGAAAGTGCGTGGGTTGCGTGCTCGGCGAGGAAACGATCGACGTTCTCCGCACTGCGGTCGAGCACGACGCGGATGTAGGCATCGCGCGCGGCCCAGAGGTCCTTCAGCAGCGGCTTTGCCGCAGCTTCAGCGAGCGGTGCAGTGCGATCGCGCAGCAGATCGAGCGCTTCACGCAGCGGGCCGCGCCATAACTGGTTCCAGCCCTGCTTGCCTCCGTTGCAGCCGCAGTTGGCGCGCCAGCGTTCAACGCCATGCGCGCAGCTCCAGGAGCTGTCATCGAAGACCTCCGCCTCCCACGCGGGCGGAAATTTCTCCAGAAACTCGCCGTAGTTCGTCAGCGTGGCAAGATGGTTCTCTTCGATCCAGTGCATCGCATAACTCAGCGCCATCTCGCCGTGCTTGTGATGATGTCCGTAGCTTTCCCCGTCGGTCGCAACATGCGCAAGTTGAGGCTCTTCAGGATGTTCGTCGGCGTACTCTGAGCGCAGGCCGCTTACCAGCCTTCGTCCGAAGTCCTCACCGGAGTTGAGCAGGCCTTCAAACGCAATCGCGCGCGAGGCCGGACCATCGTAGAAAAATATGGCGATGGAGCGGCCCTCATCGAGACGCACGAGATAGGGCCGTCGGGGATCGACGCTGGCGTTGGAAGTCTCAGTCCACTCTGCGTGCATCTGGTCCTGCGAGGTCTGGTCGTGCTCCTCGCCGGGGCCCTGGGGCGGCCCTGCATTCGGGCCATGACCATTGGATGAGTACGAGTCGGCCCGCGCGTACGCCGCAGCCTCTGGAGATGTCAGCGGCCGCACGCGGGCACATTGATGCGGCGCAAGAATCGTGAAACGAATGCCCTCCTGCGCCATCAGGTCCAGCACCTTGCGCGAGACGGCGGTTTCAGCCAGCCACATGCCTTCGGGGCTTCGGCCGAAGCGATGCTTGAAGTCGGCGATGCCCCAGCGGATCTGGGTGCGCGCGTCGCGCTCGCTGGCCAGCGGCATAATGATGTGGTTGTAGACCTGCGCGATTGCCGAGCCGTGGCCAGAGTAGCGCTCCATGCTGGCGGCGTCGGCGTCGAGGATCATGCGATAGGCGCGCGGCGCGAACTCAGCCAGCCAGCTCAGCAGCGTCGGACCGAAGTTGAAGCTCATGCGCGAATAGTTGTTGACGATGCGGGTGATCTGGTTCTGCTTGTTGGTGACCCGCGAGGCGCCGTTGGGAGCGTAGCACTCGGCAGTGATGCGCTCGTTCCAATCGTGGTAGGGCGCGGCGGAGTCCTGCACCTCGACTGTTTCGAGCCACGGGTTCTCGCGCGGCGGTTGATAGAAGTGCCCGTGCACACACACAAATCGTGTCGGGCTCGCTGAGCCGTGCGCGGTCCGGGCCTGGGTGTGTCTGCGCACCATCTCTTAGCATGCTAACTCTTCACAGCGCACCCGCCGCGAGAGGCACGACGATCGATCCACGCGGCGCAAAGAATTGCGATCCAGTACACGGCGATGTCCTTGAAGGAAAAGAAACGGCCCAGCAAAACTTTGCCTGCAAATGTCGCGCGGATGATATCGAGAGAGGGCGACTGAATCAGTTTCACGCACTCCACGACGACTGCGATAGCAGCAGCGAGTGTGCCGGCGGCGATTGGCCGCAGTCGTGGGAGAAGCGCTGCGACGAGCAAATACACCATCGCCGCCCACAGAAACGATCCGCCGTACTTGACGACGGCCTGCGGAAGTCCGATCGGCACGAAGCGGCAGAGTAGGCCGAGTGGAATCAGGAGCGCCATGACCGCGGCGCAGAGAAGACGGCGATGGAGGTTTCGGCTCACATTATTGAACAGGGCGGCTACTGCGGCTGCACGATTTTGTCCGCGGCCAGATCGCAGGCGCGCCACATGTACCAGCTTGCGACGGAGCGCCACGGCGCCCACTTGCGCGCGCGGCGCTCCATCTGCGCGGGCGTTGCCAGCAGGCCGGGCGTGACCTTCTGCGTGGATTTGAGTCCGAGGAAGGTCAGCGCGAAACCCTTGCGCACGCCGTAGTCGCTTACGGGCAGAACGTCGGGCCGGCCAATGCGAAACATCAGCATCATCTCCACGGTCCATCGCCCGATGCCGCGCACCTGGACGAGGTGTTCGATGATGTCTTCGTCGGACATGCGGCGAATCTGCGCGAGCGTCGGCACGGTGCCATCCAGCGTCTTCGCGGCGAGATCGCGCAGAGCGAGCGTCTTGTTGTGCGAGAGCCCGGCGGCGCGCAACTGCTCGTTGGGGCAATCGAGCAGATGCTGCGGCGAGGGATGCTGTCCCAGGCCACACACGTCTTCGAAGCCGGCGATGAATTTCGCATGGATCGAGGCGGCGGCTTTGCCGTTCAACTGCTGGAAGACGATGGAGCGGGCGAGGGCTTCGAAGGGCGATTGCTGCGCGGGAAGCCGCAGCGTGAAGGGGCCCGCGCGCTCGATGAGTCTGGCGAGCTTTGGGTCGGTGGCGGAGAGCGCGGTGACGGCGGCGTCACCGTCGTAGGGGAGTTTGCGGGTGCGGCCAGCGGGCTGCGGCATGCGGACTAGTTTGTCATGAATTTCGTCTTGGAATTGCAGGATTAGTCCGTACAATAAGGAGATGGTTGCCCGTCTCCAGCGCGTACAGAATGGCTACGCCGTCGTGTTGACAGCGGAGATGGTGGAGGCGCTTCATCTGACCGAAGGGTCTGCTGTTGAAGTGCTTCCGGTGGCCGCGCCTACCGCAGAGCCGCAAACGCAGGTGCGGTATGCCACCACGGAGGACGCTCTGCGTGCCTTCGAAGAGACGCTGCCTCAACACGAAGCAGCCTACCGCGAACTAGCTAAGTGAGCTGGAGATTCCTCGATGTCGCGGCCATCGAGGCTTTGCATGAACAGCAGATTGTCCGTTTTGGAGGATCCCATGGCCTGCGGGACGCAGGCCTGCTGGAGTCAGCCGTCCTGCGCGCCGAAAACAAGGCCAATTACGATCCAGACGCCACGGCGGCCAGCCTTGCGGCCACGCTCGGGTGGGGGCTGATCAAGAACCACGCCTTTGTGGATGGCAATAAGAGAATTGGCCTTGTGGGCATGGTCGTGTTTCTCAGACTGAATGGGCTATCGCCTGACGTGCTCCGAGGTGGAAGAGACTGCGATGATCCTGCGCGCGGCGGCCAGCGAGATCACTGAGGACGAATGGACGGCCTGGGTCGAGCGCAGTATCGCCGCTATTTCAGCTTGAATTTGCGCGAAGAAATCCTCCGCAGAACTCGGACTTATGTGGACGTAGTTGACGGATCAGATGCCCCTTCGAGGCGAAAAAGCGGTCGTGTGCACACGCGAGTCCGGCGATGCTACGAGTGAGTTTTTCGCTGAGGTCATTCTTCGATAATCATTTTTCGGGTCGAACATCGGTCAACCGGGCTTCTACCCTCTTCGTAACGCGAGGTTTCGGCTGTTATACTTTGGCTTTTATAGGGCAGTGTCGGTCTCGTAGGATTCTTCTCACGGACAGATGGTTTGCTTCCCGCGTCCTTTCTTCAGGGCGGGGCAGCAGCATGCGAAGGTAAGGAAGCCAGGCAACGTGGCCTGGCAAGGGAGAGCAGGACTCACTCATGGCGCAAGTCTTTGACCGCAGTTCGAACGCACTGGTTCGCTTTAGTCTGGTGCTGACGGGCCTGATCGTCATCGCGCTCGGCGTAACGCTGAACGAATTGCAACGGTCGCCCTGGGTGACGCGGCAGGGGCAACGCCCGGATCAGCCCGTTCCCTTTAGCCATAAGCACCACGTCCAGGGCCTCGGCCTGCAGTGCCAGTACTGTCATACCTCGGTTGAAGAGAGCTCCTACGCCGGCATTCCGCCCACAAAGACCTGCATGAACTGCCACTCAGAAATATGGACCGATGCGCAGCTGCTGCAGCCAGTTCGTCAGAGCTGGGCGACCGGGCAATCCATCCCCTGGATTCGCGTGCACGATCTTCCGGACTACGTTTATTTCAATCACGAGATTCATGTGAACAAAGGCATCGGCTGCGCCAGTTGTCACGGCCGCGTGGACGAGATGCCGCTGATGTACGAACAGAACAGCCTGCAGATGGAGTGGTGCCTCAACTGCCATCGCAATCCTGCGGTGAACCTGCGGCCGACGGCGGAGATCTACAACATGGCCTGGGGCGGCCCGAGTGACAGGAAGCCGGTGTGGTGCACGACGACCGGCAAACCCGGTCCCACTTCAGGCGACGTCTCCTGCACGACAACCGATCCCGGCACCGGGCAGAATCCGGAGCTCGCGCAGGCTGAGGGGTTGAGGTCGATCGGACAGGGTAAGGACCAATCCGGAATAGGGTTGCAGCCGCATCCGCGGAATGAGCCCGGTTCGGTCTCGGATATGCCCGCGATCGCGATGCCGGCCAGCTATCAGAAATTTACCGACCAGGTCGATCTGGGCCATTACCTGATGCAGCAATATCACATCCGCACGGCCAACGAGCTCTCCAGCTGCGAGACATGCCACCGATGAACGACACACCGACGATGAACGAACAGACCAGAGCCGCGGGCTCGGCGGCAGGGAACGAAAGCACTGCGCAGGCGACTCAAATCGTCACGCGCATTGCGCCTGTGGCTGAGGCGCCCCAGCCGAAGATGA
>Ga0208357_1001070_pt1 | contig 20709 bp, 24 predicted proteins | sample NGESurdeep092012_6_FD_184487 | JGI IMG/M metagenome (GOLD analysis project Ga0208357, IMG submission 184487) | Arctic peat soil microbial communities from Barrow, Alaska - NGEE Surface sample F52-2 deep-092012 (SPAdes) | ecosystem: Environmental > Terrestrial > Soil > Wetlands > Peat ... | reverse complement strand
CTTCGGTCGCGAGCGTGGACTGTACGGCTTCGAGGAGTTCCTCGAGGTGAAGGCAATACAGCACAACTAAACCAATGGGTACCGGTCAGTGGTTAGACTCGTCTCGCGCCGGTAGCTCAATTGGCAGAGCATTTGACTCTTAATCAACAGGTTCCGGGTTCAAGTCCCGGCCGGCGCACGAAGGATTCGCTGATGAGAAGGAATGTTCAATTCTTGATTGTGGCGGGAGCAATGCCGATGTCAATGGTTTGTCAACAATGAGCGACGAAAAACCATCTCCCGCATACCCCGACCCAATGAGTCCCCTCCTTGCTCTCATAGTGCGCGGAGCGCTCGAGGCCCACCAATCCGGTGAAATTGACATTGAAGGAGCGATTCTCAGAGCCTCCGGAATTCCCAGGCCGATTCAGGTTCCGGGTTCAAGTCCCGGCCAGCGCACCAAAGAATTGCTGATCATGAGTGTTGTTCCATTCGCGATAGGGGCGGGAGTGATGCCTAGATCATCAGTGGGCCAAGCGACCTGTCCCGGAACTGCCGTCATGGTGCCGCGCAAGCCATTCCAATGACTGGTCAGTCCGCGTCACAAGAAGCTCCCGCAGGCAAGTTCATCTCGATGATGTTGAGCGCGTGAGCGAAACCTAGCGGCGCTCGGGCGTATCGTCGCGAACTCGTCACGACTCGAACGGACGAATCGTTGTGCGACACGGCACCCATATTCAACATCGCACGGTGAAGTGTCCGATCTTCTCCAGTGCGCGTCGAAGTGAATCCTCCCGCCGCCAAGTAGACCTCCGCATTGAATCCCAAATTCGCCCCGTGAATCGGAACATGTTCCGCTTCATAGTCGCGTTGCCACCTGGAGGCCGTATCACTCAGGTGGAACGACCAATCGTCGACCGAAACCCGACCGGACCAAAGGTCGACGCCGGTATCGTGACGCGCTACTTGTGCGCTGAGCCAATCTCTTGGAACCCGCGAGTCCGCGTCCGTGGTGGCGAGCCAGATTCTCGCAGGATTAATGAGTATCCATTCATCCAGCAGGGCCGCACAGCCGAGTCCGCGAGCGACACCGACGCTGTTTGCTGAGCATGTTCTCACAACACTTTTCACGAGATGCCGCTTACGACCAAGTCCGAACTCCCACATGGCAACGACCTCGGCGCTGGCGTCGTGACAATCGTCGAGAACGACTGCCAATCGCAGGTCGAGACCCTGTCCGCGTAGATCCGCGAAGGCGTCGGCCAGCGACGCGAGGGATGCGCCCAGCAACTCCTCTTCATTGTGGACCGGTATCACGACACCTACGGCCAACGTTCTGGCAAGTGACGGTCGCAAGGGGTTCATGTCACTCGCACCCATAAATCGAGGACGAACTCCTTTTCGAGGTAATGCGCAACTCGAGACAACCCCACGTTCTCGTCTATCACTGCGTGCGCACCGTCTCCAGAGAGTGGGTAGTCCGTCTCACCTCGCCAATGAACGCCGATGACGTGAGATCCGGGATCAGTTGACTCGACGACAAGGTCGACGATGCGCCGCAGTGTCAATGCGTCGAAGTAGTACGCAATCTCACTTAACACGACAAGATCGAACTGCTCCTTTGGCCACTCCTCGGGGATGGCTCGTCGTTCAATGACGACGTTGTCGAACCTTCTCAAGCGAGTGGTCGCACCTTCTAGCGCACAAGGAACAATGTCCGTGGCCAGAAGTCGCTCGCAGCGTGGCGCTAAGAACTCGGTGAGAACGCCGACGGAACATCCTGGTTCGAACACGTTACGAAAGTGATCTCTCGGCAGCGCGGCCACGGTGAGTGCGTACTTGCGCTGTTCGTACGAGCTCGTGGCAAAGTTCCAAGGGTCAGAATTTGAGGCGTACATCGACTGGAAGTAGGCGCGATTCGTCGACGACACTATGCACCCGCCATCTCGTCAACGAACACCTCATAGCTTCGCCAGAAGCGGCGCATTATCGGCGCTGGTAGAACTGGCGCGTCGGCGTCGTCCGGCCCAATCGGATACGTCTGTGATTGGAAGGCTCCCGTCGCCCAACGTTTTCGCGCACGGGCGATCCGACTCAAATCCAATCGTTGGCAGCGTCCCCAAGGAATGTCCGTTCCATCAGGCTCAGCCCAGTGCCAAGCCCACACCAAGTAGCCAATCGCCGTGGCGCCCACGGAGCGACTCACCGCGAGCGCCGATTCACCGCACGCGTCGTGATCCGGATGTCCGTCACGTCGCCAGGGTGCGACGCACAGGTCCCCCGGCTGCACCATCCCCGCGAGCGCCTCGTCCAATTGCGCTCGTCGCTGCGCGATTTTTCCATCGGGCAGATGAAGTGGCACGATCCGAGGTTCGTCCCAGCCCAGTCGACGGAGCGCCACGTATGACTCTCGAGAACGTACGGCGGCGAGATCGAGATCCCTCGTCACTTTCGAAAGAGGATGAGATCCTTCGCCGTCGGTGACCGCAACAACTTCGACCGAAATGTCCTGCGAGAGCGCGGCTTGGATAAGACCGCCAGTTCCCAATACTTCGTCGTCGGGGTGTGGCGCCACGATGATGATCCGCCGGGTCGACAAATTAAGTGTCGTCAAAGTGTCCTGTTGACCAGATTCTTTCCACAGCGCTTCTGATCGCCCTAGATGATTGTCGTCGACGATTAGCTCCACGGGAATCTATCCCTCGCGAGTCGCCCCAATGCGGCCGCGTCAACTCCACCGTGGTGTTGCGTCAGATATACGAAGAGGTCGGCCGACCGGCGTGCCTGGTCGAGGTCGTGGCAAAACGGTCGAGCTCCGCCAGCGGTACCCATTCGCGCGAGCACCTCCATCGAAGCGTCGTGAACGACTTGGCGCGTAACCTGCGCTCGATAACGAGCCTGGTCTTCGGCGTCCGTCGGATCGCTATCAATGATGTCAGCCGTCTCCTTGAGCACCGCTCGCATTGCTTCAAGGGCCGACGTGGCGACGCCGAGGTCAGCGAGCACGTGCTCATTCGGTTCAAGAGCAAGTGATTTAACTAGGTCATTCACGAGACCGACGGCGCCCCCGTACCAACACGCGGCAACGCCCGACGAACCGAACCAGAATCCAGGGCGTTGGATATAGAAATCCGCTGGACCCACGACCTGCGCTTCGCGAATAATGGGGCCTCCAAAATCAAGTGTTTCACTCACCGAATCGGCCATACCCACGGCTGGCCACGAATCGTGATCGACCATAACGACGTTCTCAGCGATCGCTATGTCAAAGAGTCGACTGCCGTCATCCGTGTCCGCCGCGACTAATGCCCGATCGATGATGCCGCTTCCCGAACAAAACTCCTTACGTCCGGTTAGTTGCCACCCGCCCGGGACACGCTCGGCAGACGTGCCACCTTGTCGAGATCTGGCGGCCCACACCCCGTACGACGCCGTCGCGTCGAATGGCTTCATATCAGCTTCTGCCAGGATTGCGAAGGCGTCAACGTGGCCTTCTGACAACCTCCCCACCGAGAGATCAATTGACGCCCAGCGAGCAAGCGCCTCGAAGCGACGCCACGTGTTACCCGATCCGGGCGTTGGCAGATCGATCGCGTCGGTGCGAACAAATTCTTCAAAGAGTGACCGCACGCGTTGCATCACCGGGAGTTTACGGTCTCTGCGGCGGTCTTCGCCGGAGCGCCGAATCGCAATTGGTAGCCGCCGAAGGCAATGGGGGCAGAGCGCGAACCACGCCCACCCCAGTGCCAAGCCGCCGAGCACGTCGGTCAGCCAGTGCACACCGAGCATCACCCGGCAGCAGGCGATGCCGGTGGCGAGACCGACCCTTCTTCTATGGGTCATTGTCGCAAGGATCAACGCGATACTCGCGACGAGTCCGTCCGACGCCCCGAAGATCGTAGTTGTAAGAGTTACGGAATCTGTATTTCCAAAGACTTTCGCTTCGTCACAGTGAAGAATCATTGCCCTTCAAGTTATTCAATACCTATGAGGATGCTTGAAGTTTGTGATGGGGGAAAGACGAATCCGTTGGGTCCCCAAGCAAGTTGTCTCGCAAGGTGCTGTGAACGATCGGCACGAATGTGCGGTGGCTCGGTCCAGTCACGGGTCCCAACGCATTCAGCTGCTCAACGCTCCAGGTGACGGGCGTGGTCGAGTCGACTTCGCCATCTCCCGCGCCCGTGAGTTGCGACCGCTCCGGATGGGAGCGCGCCTCGCGCTTACTTCGAAGTCGCATTGGTTACCTGCTCGCCGAGGAGCATCAACCCGCTCTTCGGGTCACCCGCTGGGCGCCGAACCTTGGGTTCGGTGAGGCGAACCGGCCGCTCCACCACCGCGCGCCACTGGCCGTCGCCCTTTTTCTCAGAATTCGCATGCGCGTACCGCCGCCGAAATCACACTCAAAACCATTCCTGGTAATCCCACGACACACCTTCTACTCAACGACCTGACTGAATGCCAGACGAGTAGGAAGCGGGGCCTTGACGTCCTGGAACTCACGTTACTATTTGGCGCTCAGACCCGAGCACCTGGGATCCGGAGGAGACGCACCACGATCGCGCTCGCCCCGTGCTCGGAATCCAATCGCGGAAGAGAAAGCCGACGAGAACGAACTCGTCAAGGATTCATGGAATGGCTACCGCATCGTAGGGCAACAGGTGCGGCGTTTCAGAAGGACGTAACTAATAACTCCACAATTGAAACTGGGGATAGGTGATAGCGACAGTCGAAACGTCCGCTTTCCACCACTGTTCAGCAGACACCCCCGCTCACCTCGGTTTGGGCCGCCGGGCAGAAACTGCAACTCGGCGGCGTAGGAACTTGGATCCTTGACACGCCGCCCATGCCCTCTCGAATCTGCTTCCTTGGCTACATGATTTGCCACATAGATCCGGAGGTGGGGTTTCCAATGTTGTTCAAATTTGAGGATCTGATGGGCTTGAAATCGAGGTCTGTGTAGAGGGAGGGCGAAGTCCAAAGATCGGTGCACAGTCCCAATCATGATGACCGGTGCTATTGACCGTCACCGACCGTTGGAGAACACAAGATGTCACGCGCGCCGCTGCCCCTGTTTACACGAGAAGAGATCAGCCACAGCAGGGCGACGTACCCGGCAAAAGGTCTTAAGAGTTCTCGTGCGTCTCTCGTCCAGCGCGCCCCATCGCAAATGCACCGAAGGCAGCGAGCAGAACGCCCGGCCCGGACGCAGACCCCATCCAGTAGGCCAGAGTCAAAGACGGCGACGCATCACGGAAGTAGCTGCCGACGAGTACGGGCCATACCACCGGGAGCGACGCGAACCACGCCCCACACAGGAAGATCAGGAGCCCCGCGCTGACGAGCCGACTGGGGACAAGTGTTCCGCTCGGGTGACGCGCAAGCATGACGATGATGAGACAAGCCAGCAGACTGACCAGGCCTGGCACGAGCGCGCCGAGCGCGTGGGCACGATTCCAGGTCCACGAGGCCGTCCCGTCTGGCGAGAAGCCAAAGCTCGGGCCGACAAAGGGAACGATTGCCGCCCACGCCGACACCAATAGCGCGAGGAAGCCGCCGAGAATCAAGCTGAGCGGTGCGCTTCCTGGCAAGGTCGACAGGGCAGGGACGCTGTCAGAATCAATTGGCGACGAAACACTGCTTCCCTCAGCCGGTGCGTTGAGAGGCGATGCAGACTCGTCAATAGTCGATGCAGGCTCGTTAGTAGGCGTGTCCATGGACACCTCCTTAACCGTGTCACGATCCTAATACTGCCGACGATCCGGCTGCAAGGAATACGGTGATGAAATCGCCTCGAAGGGATGGTCCCTAGGGTTATCTCGCGGGTCTCGGAGCCGCCGTCCGCGTGCGCGTCTGCGCAACGCCGACGGCGACGGGGCCACGAAAGGACTGGGACAATCCATCGCTGCGATCGCGTCTTAGTTCGCTGGGTTGGGTCGCATTGAGTGAGGGTCCACGTCGTACCACTGATTCAAATCCGCATGTTCTTGAAGCCGCGGATTCAATAATCGTACAAATCATCCCCTTACTTGCTCGTCTAGGTCCGACCAACCCGACGTCGTGAGACGTCGTTCCCTTTGAACCGGTCCATCCCTACGCTGACAGCCCACGCTAGTCATCCGTTCCCCTCTCGCGGAAATCACTTCGAGTCACCGCATCCAGGTTGCCCCCGAGGATTTGGCCCTAACTTGAACCGAGCCGAGTTGTATTCCACTCATAGTGTGACACCTCCCGTAGCGAACAGTGCGATTGCCGCCGCGGCCATGATTGCGGCGGTGAGCCATCCCAAAATATTGGCCGTGAGACCGTTTACGTCTTTGCCCATGAGGCGCTGACTGCTCGATATTCGCATAACGACGAAGAGGAATGGTGCAGCGGCCACACCATTGATCACTGCGACTAAGACGAGCAGTTTGATTGGATTAACGTGCAGGAGGCTGAACGCGGTGCCGCCAACTGTTCCTAGGGCGAGAAGGCCGTAAAAGACAGGCGCTTGGCGAATCGAACGACTGAAGCCCCATTCCTTTCCGAGGAGGCCCGCCATCCCGACCGACCCCGAGGCCGCGAGCACGGGGACTGCCAAGAGGCCACTCCCAATGAATCCAAAGGCAAAGATCGCGCTCGCGAAGCGTCCTGCGAAGGGTCGGAGCGCTTTTGCGGCCTGGGCCGCGCTTTGAATGTTGGTGAGGTGGTGGATATGGAGCGTCTGAGCGGTGGCCACAATTATGGCGAACATGACCACGTTGGAGAACGCCATACCGGTAAAAACATCGAGACGACTCATCCGCTCTTTTTTTCCCGCTCTGCGACGACTCAGCCGTTTGAGTGGTACGGGCTCAGCGCCGCCTTCGGGTGCGTCGCGCATCTCTTCGATCCTGTGAGCACTTTGCCAGAAAAAGAGATAGGGAGAGATCGTTGTGCCGAGCACCGCGACCAATAGTGCCAGATACGTCTTGTTCAACTGAATGTGCGGAATGAAAGTGTGGGAAAGGACTCGGCCCCACTGATGGGTGACCAAGATCGCGACCACCACGTACGCCAAAAGCGGCGCGCACAGCACTTTGAACACAAGGGCGATTCGAGCAAAGGATCCAATAACCAGCAACAACGTAATGGTTCCGCCTGCCAGGAGCGCCCAGAGCCAAGTGGGACCAGCATTGAGAAGGGTCATGCCCGAGCCAATGGCGACTACGTCAGCGGCGATATTGAGGGCATTCGCAATGATGAGGACGATGAGAAGTACGCCAAGGACCGCTCGACCCGTCCTGTGAAAACGCTTGACAGCCAATTCGCCCAAACCCTCGCCAGTTGCGAGGGCCGTTCGATCGCATATCTCCTGGACCGCCGACATGAGAGGAAAGGTGACGAGGGCGGTCCAAATGAAGGCCAGGCCGAATTGTGCTCCGGCTTGAGAGTATGTTGCGATTCCGGAGGGGTCGTCATCGGACGCCCCGGTCACCAATCCCGGCCCCATGGCCCTCAGGTACTGGCGCCAGATCGGTCCCTCATACTCGGGGGTGAGATCGAATTCCGATCGGCGCGAGGACGAATGGGCGGATTGAACGTGAGATCTTCCGACGCTCGGTGTTGGCTTGGGCTTCTTCGCCATCACCTACGAGCGATCAAGGGAGAGCATCGATGGAATTCCAGCTGCCCCGCGCACGGGGTCTTCCCAACCAGTGAGGTATTGGTTCACGCAACTTTGCCCCAAGAAGAAAAACTTGCCGAAAATGTTGCGCTCACCCCTTGAATGCGCCAAGTCCAAAATATTGCATGATCATAGCCACCGCATCTCCGAAGAGCAGGTTTCTTCCAAAATGGAACTCAGTACCGATCAACCGGTTGGCCATCCGGTCGCGCGCGATGAATCTGTGGCCAACGACAGCGTCAACCTGAATGTCATTGGAGCCGCACCTCGGTGCCCACGTCGACGCCGACTCGCCTTCTCGACCCCAAATTCGCATTCCCGAAGTTCCGTAAGCAACGACGACGAAGTTGAGTGAACTTCCCTAACCTCCGGCGAACAGAAGCGCCAATATTTCGACCGAATACAGTTGCCTTTGAACACCGTCGACCTCATTCAGATGGAATGGCGCGCAACGGGTCACTGGTTCAAGTCCTGTACGACTTCAGACGCTCGGTGCTCTAGTCTCCAAGGTGGAAGATTTCGAATTCGACGATAATTTCAGGAAAGTGAGGACGCAATGGGTCGAGGTTTTTTCAGTTCGATCGTCTCACTCATCTATCTCGTTGTCGGCGCGATAATTGCTCACTCCCACAAGTATTTTGCGCACCTTGCCAATCTCAAGGCCGTTGTGTCAGCCGCACTCGCTGTCATATTGTGGCCGCTCATCCTCTTTGGCGTCAATCTTCACATCCGATGAAGTGGTTCAGTGCTTCTGGAAATGGTGTGGTCCGTTAGGACTGGCAGCCAACCGTCGGTGCTGAATGATGAGGCATTGAGCCTGTGGCACCAGAGTCGAAAGGCCCTGGTCACGAGTAAGCGGCATTTCTAGAGTAGAAATAGGAGGAAGTTGATTCTTGACTCTTTCCTATCTGACAAATGGTCAGGTACACGAGGAGGAGGTGCGATATGGGTCTTGCCGGAATGGCATTGAGCGCCATTGCAGCTGCCGCGGGGGCGATTATGTACTGGGCCGTGACGTATCAAGGTCACGGTTTTCGTCTTTCTACCGTGGGGCTGATCCTGATGATTGCGGGAGCCGCCGGGTTCGTCGTTTCGACGATTGTTTTCGCCGTTTCGCGACGTGAGGTGAGCACGGGTACTCACTCCATGGACCGTCAGGTCACCGACCCGCAAGGTGGCTCAAGCTCAGTGCACGAAGAGCGCAAGTAAAGGATTCTGGCGCACGTTGAGTTCACGTTGCGAACGAGCCGAGTTCCTCATCGAAAAGGACCTGGTTCGCGCGCAGCCGAAGTTGACGGACTGTTTTCAATCATCACAACCAAGAAGGATGGTGCATCATAGCAGGAAAAACTGAGAAGTCGAAGGGCAAGGTTAAAGAAGCAGTCGGAAGCCTTACCGGCAACAAGAAGTTGGAATCCGAGGGCAAGATCGACCGTCGCGCTGGCGAGACCAAGGAGAAGATTGGCCGTGTGAAGGGCAAGGTCGAAGGGGTGGTCGAAAAGGCAGAACGCAAGGCCACAAAGGCGGTTGACAAGGCCAAGGACGCTGCGCGTCGCAAGTAATTTCTGGTCCCCGCGCTCGTCTCCGTATCTTCTCAGGCGGCGAGCCGGCGGCAGGTAGCAATATGAACAATAGGTACTAGGAATGGAGACGCTGTGATTATTTTTGGTTTGATTCTTCTCCTCATTGGGTTCGTCACGGGGACTGCGATTGTGTGGACAATCGGAATGATTGTGCTCTTAGTTGGACTGGTTCTCTGGCTCCTCGGAGCGATGGGTCACGCCGTTGGAGGTCGACGGCACTACTACTGAGCTTCAACGCGGGCGCAGGCTCCGCTGGAACCTTTAGATCCCGCATTTACTGGGAAGCGGTTAGCACATCTCCTTCTCTCACTTGACCATAAGTGTCATGGTGAGCACCACGCACGCTGTCGCGGCGCACAGCACGGGCTCATGACATCAAACCTCATTCAGATGTTCTGTGGGCTGAGGTATTTCGAAAAGCGCGAGGTCGCACGACTCTTGACGTTGATGCCCTCGCCACAAACACTCCCGACAAAATGGGCATTGGCGCTACGCGCGTCGCGGGCTCTGTCGTCGCAACACCGTATTGCTGCGCGACCTTACGCTCCCAGGACGAACTCGTCCGAGTATTCTCGTAACACATTACGGCGGCCTTGACGACGCGCGGTCTCCTTCAAATACTCGACGAGTTTGTCGACGGAGCGATCAAATTTGTTTATCGCGCATGAGGGTTAGGTACGCAAAGGCGTTTGATTTCTTGGCTTACATATGCGAGTATTCAGTTGATTCGCAAAGAGGAGGAGCATGGACAATATTGGGAATGGTACAGAGAACGTACCGCCGGATGATTCACCCAGTGTGATGGGCAAGCCGGATGAGATTGATGCCGACGTCATGGGAGGCGGCGATCTCATCGATTCCGACGTTATGAGCGGTACAGATATCATCGATGCCGATGACATGGGAGGCGCCGATCTCATCGATTCCGATGACGTGGGAGGTACGGATCTCATTGACGGCAATGAAATTGAGGGCCGCGATAAAATCAATCCGGTGGTTCTCGGCACGGAGTATTGAGTCACTGAACTCTTCGCGGTTTCGTTCTTTTGAATTGTGCACCTGCGAATGCAACTTGTGTGAGATGCGTTCATGATCCATTGCCTTTGCCCGATTGATCACGTTCGTGAAAGCATCTTGCCAATTTTGATTTGACTCTTCATGAGGCTCAGATCGCCCTTTGAATCGTTCACAATGTGGACACACATAAGGCATATCCAACGTTCAAGCGGAAGACTTGCGCTGATGTGATGGCGTTCGAAGCGTGTGTCAACGCATTTGTCAACAATTTTTCTGCTCACTGCACGTAAACTTCCGTAAACCTTGCTCACTCACCCGCGACGAGAATGCCAATTGATCAGCACATACACAAATTCTGCTCATCAAACGCAAGCCGATGAGGTGACTCTTAATCAACAGGTTCCGGGTTCAAGTCCCGGCCGGAACACCAAGATCGCTATCAATTCATGCTCGCGAACCCCAGCGGGAGCCTCACTCGCTGCCTCTACCAACTATGCATTCGCGCTGTCGTAGCTGGTGCGGTGGGTGGGCCGTAAGTCGGAGGTAGCGGCACTATTCGCTCGGCGAGGTTACATGTGCCTTAGCCCTATGCCGACGGGCCGGCGCCCTCGTCCTCTAGTCCGAGCAGGACAATCGACTGTTCGCGCATGACCACCTTGCGGACTTTGCCGGTGATGGTCATCGGGAATTCCATGACGACATTCACGTAGCGCGGGATTTTGTGGTGCGCGATCTTCTCGCGACAGAAGTTTCGCAAAACGTCCGCATCCATGACGGCTCCTTCGCGGACCACGACCCACGCCATGATCTCCTCGCCGTAGCGCGCATCGGGCACCCCAATAACCTGCACGTCGATGATGTCGGGGTGCAGGTAGAGAAACTCCTCGATCTCGCGTGGATACACGTTCTCGCCGCCACGGATAATCAGATCCTTGATTCGCCCACCGATGTCGACGTAGCCATCCTCGTCCATCGTGGCCAGATCGCCGGTGTGCATCCAGCCGGTCTCATCGATTGCCTGGGCGCTCATCGTGGGTTCACTCCAGTAGCCGAGCATCACCGAGTAGCCCCGGGTGCACAACTCGCCCTTCACGCCGCGCGCCACCAGACGGCCAGCCGCGTCGATGATCTTCACCTCGACGTGCGGGTGGACGCGTCCTACGGTGCTCACCCGCTTGTCCAGCGGATCGTCCACAGCGGTCTGGGTTGACACCGGCGAAGTCTCGGTCATCCCGTAACAGATCGTCACTTCGGTCATGTGCATATCGTTGATGCATCGGCGCATCACTTCCGTCGGGCACGGTGAACCGGCCATGATTCCGGTACGCAGCGATGACAGGTCGTAGTTCGCGAAGTCAGGCAGCGCGAGTTCGGCGATGAACATGGTCGGCACGCCGAGTAACGACGTGCACCGCTCCTCGGAAACTGCGCGCAATGCCGCTGCAGGCTCGAACGATGGCGACGGAATCACGATGGTCGCACCGTGAGTCGTGCACGCGAGGTTACCCAGCACCATGCCAAAGCAGTGATAGAAGGGCACCGGAATGCAGACGCGATCGTCCTGGCTGTATCGGCACCCTTCCCCAATGAAGAACCCATTGTTCAAGATGTTGTGGTGGGTCAGTGTTGCACCCTTCGGGGATCCCGTCGTCCCTGACGTGTATTGGATGTTGATGGGATCATCGAACGACAGTGCTCCCTCTCGTTGATACAGCACTGCTTCGTCGACCTCTTCGCCCAGCAATCCAGCCCAATCCTCAGTACCCAGGAAGACCACGCGTTCAAGCTGCGGCAGTTCATCGCGAACGGAGTCGGTCATGGTGCGGTAGTCGCTGGTCTTGAATGTCGGCACGGCGAAGAGCATCCGCGAGCCCGACTGGTTCAGGGCGTACTGCAGTTCATACGTCCGGTAGGCGGGGTTGATGTTGACCAGGATCACGCCTACGCGCGCTGTTGCGTACTGCAGTAACACCCACTCCGGGCAATTCGGAGCCCAGACGGCAACGCGGTCGCCTTTGGCCATTCCGGCGCCGAGCAACGCCCTAGCCAGGTTGTCGACGGCTGCGTCGAACTCTTCGTAGGTGTACCGTACTCCCTGGGCAAGATCTACGAGGGCGTCAGCGGTCGGCCACCGTGACGCAGTCCGACGCAGATTCTGGCCAATCGTCTCGCCGAGCAGAGGCAACTGCGAAGTGCCTGAGGCGTAAGACGTCGAGGCAAGAATCTCCCCTCCCGAGTCACCGGAAATCATCACTCACCGGGCCCGTCTCGTTGGTTCCATGGTTTTTCACCGTTCCTCCCAGCACACCAACTTTCAGCCGGTTGGACGCGCCCGACGGAGACTTCGTGATTCACGAAGTCCTCCCTCATCTCCTATGAGTATCTAACTCGACATCAGGCGACCGCACGCTCATAGATGGCCACGACAGCGCGCGTAGGCGTGATCCTGGTCGACGCCGCGCGACATAACGGGCCTCATTGTGGGCCTCATATTTCTGCAACACCACGAAACCAGAACGACACCACGCAACGCTGTTTCATTCAAAACAAGGACATAATCGACCAGACCGACACCTCGCAACCATCGAAAACTTCCTCTTAATCAACAGGTTTCGGGTTCAAGTCCCGCCCGGCGAACCCACCGAAGAAGATTGGCGTCGCCTTCTCGACGCATATTCCCTCATACTCAAGCAATAATCTCAGCGGAGAATTGTGAGGGGGCGCCTCAACTCGATCGATTCAATTGCGTGTGATCTAGTTGCATGTCTGGCCCAAGACATCCTTAACGAACTCCGCGGTCAAAATCCGGAAGTAGCGCTAGAGATCCACTTTGCACCTGTCACGATTCACGCGCTGCGAGCAAGTTCAATGTCAGAGGGGAACTGCTCGACTGATGGCTTCTACGATCCGTTTATTGATCCGGGTTGTCCACGAATCTTCTACGCGAACGACGTAAGCGCCCGTCGCGCTCACTTTACGATATTGCACGAGTTGGGTCATCACCTGCTTCAAACGATCTCAAGCCATTTGATTGACGACATTGATCAAATCTCCTCATCGCCCTCCGAAGCAATTTCCACGGAGGAACTCATCTGCCACAACTTCGCCGGCCGCATTCTTGTTCCTGAGGAACTTCTCGACAACGTAGTCGGAACGGGGTTGGTTCGACCTGAGCACATCCGCGACGTTCATGATCTCGGGTCCGCATCTTGGGAGGCCGTTGCCATTCGAATATCGGGGAAAATGCGGCATCGCGGAGCCATAATCCTCATCCGAGACCGCGTCACGATAAGCTTTTTTGCTCCTTCTCCGTTGATGGGATGGCTCGGCTGGCGTCGAGGAAGCCAAGTCGAGACCAATGGTCCGCTATCCCGCGCGATTCTCGAGAACCAAAATGAGGAAGTTGACACTTATAGATTCGGCCTCAGTTACGCACAATCCATGACGTGTCAGTCCGCGATGATTCGAGAGGGATTCGCCGTTGCGGTTCTTGGCGAACTCCCGAGTGACCGCGGCAACTCTGTGAGCGAGACTACGTGGGAACGAGAGGTTCAGTTTTGCAAGTCATGCATGATTGTCGAACGAATCGTTGGGTGGTGCGACAATTGCCGTGGCCAATTTTGTCCCGACTGTGGTGAGTGCGGCTGCACCATTCAAGTCAGGAATCCGGTGTGCCGCTCGTGTCATATCTGCAAACCGCATAGGCGCGGTTCCGACGTTTGCAGAGATTGCGAGTAATTTCATACACGTCCACGGCGCAGGATGGTTTCCGGAAAGACGGGCCTGCTTAAATCTTTCAATCCAATAATACGGAGGGTCAACCGTTATTTTTCGTCGCACCCAGCGCCGTATATACAAACGAATTCGCCTCCTCGCCTTCATTAAGGCAGCACACACGTCCCAAGGAACCGGAGCAGGTCGGTCGCGTCGTCATCCGAAAACAGGACGTCGAGGGCCTGGTTGAACTCCAACTTTCGAGCGACCGGTACGCTGACGACATCAAAGCCCGACGTCATCAGTTCGCCAGTCATCATCAATCGAGCGGTTCGTTTATTCCCGTCAAAGTAGAACTGGCGCCGAACAGCAGAGGCGAAGTAAATCAGAGCTCGCTGACGTGGATCTTCGACCGTGTCAAGGTACAGGTTGAGGTCGTCAAAGTACGCCCGCAGCGTTTCGCCACCCACTCCGTGTGGTGTGCCTTCCACCAAGCCGCCGCTCGCCAAGTGGACAGTGCCTCCTCCAGTAACGGTGCCCTCGCCGCGAAAGGACCCCGATTCGATAGCTTCGTGTTTTGCCAGTAACCCGTGCAACTCGTCTGACACGGACTTGGTGAGCGAAAATTCACCCGCACCCACCATCTCATCGAGTCGGTTGTAAGCGTCGCTTAACGCCCGCACCTGCTCTTCGTCATCGAGCCTCTTGCCGCCCACAGTGATGCCTTCTAGGAGCGTCTTCACTTCTGGCAACGTGAAATTGTTGCCCTCGAGAGCAGCCGTATTCCAGATCAACTCTGGCAATTGGGCTCGAAACCGGTGTCGGATGCGTTCGACGTCGCTGGGGCGTATCCGTTCGACGTCGAACGTAGACCACGTGATGCCAGTGTCCTTATATACGCGCAGTATCTCGTCTCTGCGCTGACTCAAATTCAATGCGGGCTCCAGGCGAGAATCGGGACCCGTGCGCGCCCGCTTCACGTACTGATTCGAGCCTCGTGCCCATTTCGGATTATTCACCATGTCATCGCCTCTTTTCGCGCATCGTTCGCCACGACTCCCCCGAGCGACAGACAGTCGATGACGATCTGAATCGGGGCGGCGTAGTGGACGAGCCCTCTCGTAAATAATCCCTCGAACAGTTCCGCTTCGCCATGCACCACCGCAAGAGTGACGCGGTCAAAGCGGTCTGTAGAGCGGACGTCACTTGCGACTAACAGTTGTGAAACCGTTCGCACGTCACTGCACCACAGCACGGTGATCGCGGGGGTGAACTCTCCAAGTCCAGGGAGGTACAGTCCGGCTGCACCTGAGAGCGCCCACTCTCCGCCCGCAGCGTCTCCCGCTGACGCGACAGAACCAACTGTCATTGTGCCGGTGTACCAGGCGGCACCATCACGAAGCAGCGGGGCCGACGCACGAGCTGCGGCGTTCACGAGTTCGATGGGATCATCCCCCTCCGCTAGCCGAATCAGTCGAGTCTGCCATTCGTCGATCTCAACCTCGGGCGCGACGTACCCCTCTTCGAGCATCGACCGAGCCGCTGCCGCTGCTCGCCAATTACTGATCGTCCGCGATGATATTGAGAGGTCCACTCCACAGCCGATGGCGATCTCGCGCAATGTTCCCACCGATGGGTCAACTTGGTCGGTGAGAATCCGGTGGAGGGTCGAAGCCGATACGCCAGCGCGTCGGGCCGCAGTCGCCGCGTTCAGGCCTGACTCAAGGAGCCATTCACGCACAGTGTCGCCAATTGATATTTCCATATGCGGAATTATAGCAGATTCATTCCGTATATGGAAGATTATTCCGCTCATTGCTTATATGGAATTGGTCCCGTTCATGACGCTGTTTCTTCCTAGAAGTAGTTTCGCGATAGCGAACGATCATCAATTGTCCATCGACTCAGGAGAATCAATCATATATAGTGTTTTACGCGTCTAACCACTTATATATAGAAGAAACTAATGCGCAAACCACATACTTACACTCCCCAAACCTCCGACGCCGCGAAGATGATTGGGCTAGAAATTGCGCGAGGCCGTCGGAAGCGCCGATGGACGACCGTTGAATTAGCCAGCCGTGCCGGCATCAGCACCGCGACGCTATTCCGCGTCGAACGTGGCGATCCGACAGTGGCAATCGGAATCGTCTTTGAAGTCGCAACCTTGCTCGGCATTCAATTATTTGGTGCGGACCGCAACGAATTGGCAGCGCTGGTCGGTCGAGGCCAAGAGCGATTGGCACTTTTGCCAGCTCGGGTTCGCGAGCCGGAAGGACCCGTAGATGACGACTTCTGATATCGCTCCAAAGAGGGTGTACGTGTGGGTCTGGCTCCCAGGATCGACGGAATCGGTTCCCGCCGGCGTGATTGAACAGAGTGGCGAAGTCGCTTACTTCAACTATGGCCGCAGTTATCTTGAGCGAGAAAACACAATCGCGATTTATCTACCGGAACTGCCACTCCAGCGCGGGCGCATTCGCCCCCTCCAAGGCTTAACGATCGCTGGATGCCTCAGCGACGCTGGACCCGACGCTTGGGGCCGACGAGTAATTCGATATCGAATGCTGGGTACAGACCTGAACTCGGAGGATGACGACCTCACCGAATTGACCTACCTCCTGGAATCCGGCTCCGATCGAATTGGAGCCATCGATTTTCAATCCAGCCCTGAAGAGTATGTCCCTAGGACTAGTGAGGCAACTCTCGCTGAAATGCAAGACGCCGCAGAGCGACTCGAAAAGGGCATTCCATTCTCTTCTGAACTCGAAATGGCACTCCTTCACGGTTCCTCGGTAGGTGGTGCCCGACCAAAGACGCTGCTCAAGGACGGCGTGCGGTCACTCATCGCCAAATTTTCTTCGACCACGGACAGTTATCCAGTCGTCAAAGCTGAGGGTGTTGCGATGGAACTTGCCCGACGAGTTGGATTGAATGTGGCAGCAACTGAAGTTGTCGAGAGTTTGGGTAGAGACGTGCTGTTAGTGGAACGATTCGACCGAACTTCTACTCTGGGCCAACGCCTGTCGATTGTTTCCGCATTGACGCTCCTAGAACTCGACGAGATGTTTGCACGATACGCCACGTATTACGACTTGGTACCAATCATTCAAGAGCGCTTTACTGACGCACATCCAACATTGCGCGAGCTGTTCTCGCGCATTGTCTTCAACATATGTGTAGGAAACACCGATGATCATGCCCGAAATCACGCTGCATTCTGGGATGGCACGTCGCTCACTTTGACGCCCGCTTTTGATATATGCCCGCAGCAACGCTCAGGAGGCGAGGCCGTTCAAGCGATGGCTATTGCGCCAGGCTTCAAGTACAGCCAACTTGCTGGATGCATCAAAGCCTCCGAAATATATTTCCTATCGCAAGTTGAGGCACGACGGATTGTTGACGAACAGCTTGAAATCATCCAATCGCAGTGGAGGGATGCGTGCGACGCCGCCCGGCTCACTGAAAGTGAACGCTTACAATTCTGGCGACGACAGATCCTCAATCCTTACGCGACAGAAGGTCTCTGAACTTCTTAGGTTCGCCCGCGAACAGAATAAGCTTCCGCAACTTTCGTCGTCATCATCGTCATCATCGTCTTCGTCGTCTTCGTCGTCTTCGTCGTCTTCGTCGTCATCGTCGAAACAGACGCGACCCCTTGACTGGCAGGCGCCGCCAAAAGAGCCGCAGTGTTCGCGGAAGCAAGCGCGAAGCACAGCAGGCTCAACGCCCTGGTCGTCGGAGCCGACGCTGGCGCCTATGTCGGTACTTCAACGACTTTCGAGCAGCTATGCCGTCAGTGGCTCGATTTGACGGAAAATAACCTCAGACAACTCTTCGAGACGAGCCGGCCGCTCCAGTCGCGCACCTATCGAAGGAAATCAGGTGATCCAGTGATATCCAATCGTAAAGTCCAGTGTCACCGCGAACATCATGTACAGGAGCCAAAGACCCGTGCCGAGATGAAAGAAGCCAAGCGCCCGCCCGCCGAGGGCGCCCACCCTGGGTAGATCCGGCTTCATACTCGCAACTAAGTCAGCAACGTACACGCAGATCAGTCCGATGAACACCCCCGCGACCGGATCGTCGTGCGCTCCCAAGAAGACGAGTGTCCCGAGGACCGAAATCGCTGCGAAAGCAATCGTCATTCCTACGTTAATTCGCGAGTCACTCTTTCCTCGAATTCGAATCCAGCCAATCGCAAACCAGTGAATGCCGTAAGCCGTAAACGCAAGTGCCGCCATGTACAAAGGTGCCGCAGTAAAGGTTCCAAACAGCGTCATGCCGGCGAACAGAAACAGACCCGCCACGAGCTGAAAGAAGCCCGGCAACCAAATCCCCCAGATTCCAGTCGCCACATCATTCTCGGCGTCGCGTTGTGGGTAATGGAATAATTCCTGCAACCCGTAGATCAAATAGCCCGTCCCGAGCCCCATAAATCCGAGCGCCAATGGCGGAAATGAAGATACGGGCAAAGTAACCGTCGTGCTTAGCACGAATACCTCCTTGGTTAGAGAACCCTCAATAAAGAGGGATTTAACGTCTTCGATTCGACGCTAAGAGTCTCGATACGATATGTCAAAGATTTCGTTAGCTCCTCATTGAGCGCGGAAAATGTGACCGCTTTCGATTCGGGAGAGACTTCGGTCAATGTGATTTGCGACGGACCTAAGTCCGCTTCCTCTGTATTCGTCGCGAGAAACTGGACGTTCACCATTCCCAGATCGTGGCTGCTCCAACGCATAGTCAGTTACACCATGGATGTCGACCTCGATAAGTCGCCTCCGACGGACCTCAATGATGGGGACTCATGACATTACATATGTTGCGTCACAGCCTGCCCGCCGCCTCACTGAACACAGGTCTGACACACTCTCGTTCGTGCGACGTCGAGACGTTAACCCCGATGCTGAAGCCTGAGGCTAAGGGCGAAGTTCGTCGTCGACGTCGGGGACGACAATTTGCATTGCCAACGAGCGCGCCTCGTTCGTAGTCACTCCCGCCCGGGCCGCCAGCCAACACGCGATGGGCGCAGCCGTTCGTTCCGAGGCGTGCGCGGCAACACCGGCGAGCGCCAAAATGGCGTCTCGTTCGTCTTCACTGGGTGGGTCAATATTAAGTTGCTCCGCAAAGGCGTTGAGCCACTCGGTGGCCGACATACTCACGCTGAACAGTGTAGCGACGAGACCCCAAGTTCCCGCGAGCTACCCGCGCGAGTCTGGGAAGCGCACCAACTGTGTAGTGCGTGAGAATCGTTAGGCTCGATAGAAATTGGTTCCGCGAATACTCGAGAGCGTTCGTGGCAGGTTTCTTGCAGAGACAAGGAGACCCCGTGAGTCGAATATCGCCAGTACGAAGAGTCGTTCGAATGACCGTGGGGTCAACGCCATTACGTGAAAGCGACACACTCGCTGGCGAAGAACCGCTCGAGCTACGAGTCAGTGGACGATCAATGGCGGTCACGATGAGAACGCCGGGAGCTGACTTCGATCTAGCCGCAGGTTTTCTGGTGAGTGAGGGCGTCGTTACCCGCACCGACGAACTGGTCTCCATGCGCTACTGCGCGGGGAAAACCGTAAGCGACGCCAACCGGTTCAACGTTCTCGATCTCGAGCTCGGACACGGTGTGGCCCCACCCCATGATTCTGTAGCGCGGGCGTTTTTCACGACAAGTTCGTGCGGACTTTGTGGCAAGGCCTCGATTGATGCGGTGCGGACACGATCAAACTTTGACGTGCACGGCGACGAGTTGCGCGTGACTCCCAAGATGTTGGCATCGTTACCCGAGCGACTGCGCGCCGCCCAGAGGGTTTTCGAGCGGACCGGCGGGCTCCACGCGGCGGCGCTCTTCGACGGTGCGTCGAGCAAACTGTTGGTACTTCGTGAAGACGTGGGACGGCATAACGCGGTCGACAAGGTCATCGGCTGGGCACTACGCCAGGGACGGCTGCCGCTACGTGGCGCGCTATTGATGGTTTCGGGTCGCGCTTCGTTCGAACTAGTGCAAAAGGCTGTCATGGCAGGCGTCCCGATGCTCTGTGCGGTGTCCGCGCCGTCGTCACTCGCCGTAGATCTGGCCGAGGAGTCTGGCATGACTCTGGTCGGCTTCTTACGCGACCCGTCAATGGTCGTCTATTCCGGAGCCGAACGCGTCGTCGACGAACTCACGCAGTAGAACCAATTCGTCTCCGTCCGACGCCCGCTACGACGCCGCTTCAATACGGATGATGATGGACTTTGACGCCGGCTGGTTACTGCCCAGCGCCGTTGAATCCAGGGGCACCAACACGTTGGCCTCGGGGAAGTACGCCGCCGCGCATCCCTTGGGAGTCGGATACGCGACTGCGCGAAAACCCTTCGCGTAACGTTCACCGTCGGAGAAGACACTGATGAGATCCACCTCGTCCGCATCGTGCAGTCCCCGATCAGCGAGGTCAGTTTCATTGACGAACACCACGCGACGTCCACCTCTAATGCCGCGGTAGCGATCGTCGTATCCGTATATCGTCGTGTTGAACTGGTCCTGCGCGCGCACCGTCTGCAAGATGAGGTGTCCCTCGGGCACCACGATCACGTCGAACTCGTTGCGCGTGAAGCGCGCCTTCCCCGTCGCGGTCGGAAAGGTGCGCGAGTCGTGCGGACCCCGGGGCAACATGAAACCACCCGCTTCGCGTACACGCCGCTCGTAGTCGTCGAAACCAGGGACCACGTGCTCGATATGACGACGAATGACCCGATAGTCATTCGCCATGGCACTCCAACCAACGTCCT
>Ga0208357_1001069_pt1 | contig 20745 bp, 15 predicted proteins | sample NGESurdeep092012_6_FD_184487 | JGI IMG/M metagenome (GOLD analysis project Ga0208357, IMG submission 184487) | Arctic peat soil microbial communities from Barrow, Alaska - NGEE Surface sample F52-2 deep-092012 (SPAdes) | ecosystem: Environmental > Terrestrial > Soil > Wetlands > Peat ... | reverse complement strand
GAACCGGTCACGGTGGCGACGACGCCACCAACAAACCGCAAAACGACACCACTACCGGGCCCGTGGACATGCCCCATAAACGCGACTGTAGTACTAGCCCGGACCGGAGAGCGCGTTCCGGTCCGGGCTGTCGTCAAGACTCCGGTCTTGCGTAAAGGCTGGATGTCCGGCGCCGAGAATCGCGCAACGAATTCGGTAATCCCATCACGGACGCCGTCCGGATCCCATCACGGACGCCTTCCCGGATCCCCTTACGGATGCCGCATGGCGGCTCGGACACGGCCGCATCCGTTACCACCAGCGCGTCAACCGATAACATCAAAACATGGTCGCGGGGACGGCACGGACACTCGGAGCGTCGGCGCGTCCGGCGAACCGCTCGCGAGCGAAGGACGCGCGGGCCGGTTTCGGCAGTGGTCGGCTCGCTGGGATCGGCATGACGCAGGGCCGTTCGGTGTTTCTGTCCCAGCTGCCGCTCACCGGGGTCACGGCCCTGCTCACGTTCGGAATCGCACTGTTCGCACCGGAGCTGCTGGCGTCGAACGTCTTCGTCGTCGGTGTGGTCATCGTACTGGTGGTCACAGCGCTCGCACTGGTTTTGCCGTGGAGCCGGCTCCACCCGACCTGGGCGATTGCATTGCCGATTCTCGACATCGCCGCGATCGGCTTCATGCGTGCGGGCAACGGCACCCTGGGGCTCAGCTTGATGCTCATTCTGCCGACGATTTGGCTCGCGAGTTCCTTTCGTTACATCGGAGCGATCGTGGCGTTCGTGCTCGGCTCGGCGGCGGCGTGGGGTCCCGCCGTGGCTGATTCGTCGGAACACACGATCGGTAACGCGTCGCGCTTGTTCCTTGTGCCATTGCTCATAGCGTTCGTCGGTGTCACCATCGCCCTGATGTCCAGCAGGGCGCAGGGGCAGACGAAGATGCTGGCTCGACAGGGCGAACTGGTTGAGGAGGCACTCGAAAGTGCGAAGCGCGACCGCCGTGTTCTGCGCGGCGTTTTGGACGCGGTCGACTTCGGCATCCTCGGGCTCGAGGCTGACGGCACGCAGTCCTTTTCCAACTCGCGCAGTGCGGCGTTGCTCGGTGTGGCTGCGAACAGTGTGCATGACCAGTTCATCTTCTACGGGGCCGACCGCACGACGCGTGTGCCGCAGCAGAATGACCCGGTCGCCCGTGCGCGTGCGGGGGAGACTTTCGATCGCGAACTCGTCTGGGTGGGCGAACCCGGAACGCCGCAGACGGCGCTGTCTGTCGCAGCCCAGCAGATCACAACGGATGCCGGCGTGCGCACCGGCGCGGTCGTCGCGTTTCTCGACGTCACGGCCGAGGTGCAAGCCCAGCGTGCAAAGGAGCAGCTGATCTCCGCGGTGTCGCACGAATTGCGCACGCCGCTGACCTCGGTCGTCGGCTACCTCGAGCTGGCGTTGGATAGCCCCGGCGTTCCCGACGATGCAGTCTCCTACACACGCATCGCGGCGGACAACGCCGACCGGATGCTGCAACTCATCTCGGACATGCTGGTCGCTGCGAGCAGCGAGGAGGGCAAGCTCGCCGTGCTGCGCCGCGACGTCGACCTTGGGCAGATCATCCTCGACGCGGTCGAGGCGCAAGCGCCGCGTGCCCGCGAGGTCTCCACCACCATCACCACGAACGTCACCGCGGGCACGATGGCGTTCCTGGATCCGCTGCGCATGCGTCAAGTGCTCGACAATGTGCTGTCGAATGCGCTCAAGTACGGCAAACAGGGTGGAGCTGTCTCTGTGCAGTTGACGAAGAAGGCCGATGAACTGACGATGGTCATCACTGATGACGGCACCGGCATCTCCGCAGTTGACCAGGGCAAACTGTTCGATCGCTTCTATCGCGCTCCGGCGGTGCGTGGCGGCGCGATCGGCGGCACGGGGTTGGGCCTCAGCATCAGCCGAGCGATCGTGCGGGAGCATGGAGGCGACATCCGAATCTCAAGTGAACTCGGCGTCGGAACGACCGTGACGATCACTGTTCCGGTCGCCGAGGATCAACAACGACGACCGCCGACGAATAAGAGTGCCTCGTGATCCGCCCGATCACGCTGGACATACCGACGCTGTTCATCGCGTCGGCGCTCGTCGTGACGTTGGCGACTGTGTTGTTCGTCATCGACAGCTTGAGCAGGGGAGAGGATTCCGTCGGGCGCCTCTGGTCACTCGCCTACATTTCGGCCACGACGACGACGTTCTCTTACCTGTTGTCCTCTGTGGATACGCAGATGTGGTGGGGCATCCCGCTCGGCAACGGCGCGGCCGTTCTCGGGTTCGGCGCGATCTGGGCGGGCGCGCGCCGGTTCAACGACCGCGCGATGTTGTTTTGGGTCGTGGGCATCGTGGCCGCCGGCGTCGCGGCGGTGCCGCTGGTGCAGGGGCCGGCCGGCGGATACTGGGCCGGCTCCGATGTGATGTTCTGGGCGATGTCCGCGTTCGGGCTCTTGGCCGGCGTCGAATGTCTGCGCCCCCGATTGCTGAGTTTCAACACTGCACGATTTCTGAGCGTGCTGATGCTGCTTTCCGGCGTGTATTACCTCGGCCGGGTGATCGCGTTCTATCTGGTTGGGCCTACGAGCGTTATCTTCACGACGTATTTCGGCTCGGCCGTGACCGCACTGGTGCTCGTCGCGTTCGTCACGGGCGGTGCCATTTCGATGGTGAGCCTGCGTGGCGAGGATGCCCGGCAGACGTTCACCAACCGGCGCAGCGCTGATGTTCTCACCGAGACGGCCAGCCCCGATCAATTCACGGATGTCGTCACCCCCATGCTCAACGCCGCTCGCGAATCAGCGTGGCCGATTGCACTTGTGGTCGCAGACATCGACGAACTCGCCGGCATCAACGCGGCGTTCGGGCGCGCATACGGCGACCAGGTGCTGGTGCGATTCGTCGAAGTGCTGCGGTCGGCGACACCGCCGGGCACCCCACTGAGTCGGCTGGTGGCGAATCGGTTCGTGTTCCTGTTGTCCGACGCGACGGCGACCGAAGCGGCGACGCTGGCCGAGCGCATCCGTCTGTATTTGATCGAGACGCCGCTGGTCGGCGACGGCACCGGGGTGCGGGTGACGGCGAGCTTCGGGGTCGCGGATTCTGCGACGATCGGTTACAGCCCGCGTTGGCTGCAGGACAGCGCCGAAGAAGCGTTGCTCGCTTCGAAGAAGGCCGGCCGCAACCGCATAGTCGTTGCGTCCGCCAAAGCTTGAGCAAATCTTGAGCAGACCTTAGCGCAACCTCTGGGTGCTGTTGAGACTGGCCGCGCAGACTGTTGTCAACCCGCAAGGGCCGGCACGGTGAACTTTAACCCGAACGAATCACCGGAGCCGCTTGACCCCCAATAGCCCCGGGGTGCAGACCCGAACAATGCACCCCGGGCCCTATGACTGAATGTGCCTGAGACTGAACGCACCCGAGACGAATACAGCGCCGAGCACCAGCACGACAGCGCCTTACCCGAACAAGACAGCGCTAAATGAGCGGCAATAACGTGGCGAACGATGAGTTGATCGACCCTCAGGCCTGGGACGCTATTGTCACCCAGCTCTGCGGGTCAACCGCGATCGCACGTCAGTTCATTGCCGACTTCGTGAAGGCCTGGCCGGTTCGGCTCGATCGCTTGAACGCGGCACTCGACGCGGCGGATGCCGAGGAAGCCTACGTCACACTCCTCAGCATGCGCACCGGCAGTGAGATGGTTGGGGCCGTTCGACTGGCCCGTCGGATTGCGAAACTCGAGCGCTTCGCTCGTGCCGACCGTCTGGATGACTGCAGGCTCGGCATGGGCAAATTACGCGCGATCGGCGAGCAGACGATGTGTGCACTACTGGTCGAGTAGCCGGCCCTGTTGGTCGCATGGGCCGCCCCGTTGGTCGAGGAGCGAGGAACGCGCGTCTCGAGACCTCCCAGGCAGGTTGATACAGTCGCTGGCGCTCCTTACTCGACCACCTGGGCATTAGCCATGCGGTACCCAACGCCGCGCACCGTCTCGATCCAGCGCGGCCGCGCACTGTTGTCGCCGAGCTTGCGACGTAGATTCGCCAGGTGCACTTCGACTGTTCGGCGGTCGGAATCGGACACCCAGTCGCCAGTGTCGTACTCGTCCGCGCGCATCGCCGTCGCCAGCACGGACTTGGAGACGACCCTGCTGCCGTTGGACATAATGCACAGCAGCAATTCAAACTCCGTTCTGGTCAGTTCGATACGTGCACGGTCGATTTCGACCAACCGCATCGACGGGCTCAACCGCAGGGCACCATGTGTGATCCAGTCGTCGATTGCGCCGCCGCCAGGGCTCGCGGTTCCGCCGCTAACAGCACCGCTGGTCGCGCTCGTGGCTGGGCCGCTGCCGGCGACCCCAACGGATGCGGATGCCGCGGATCCGTCGGCGGCTCGGCCACCGGCATCCGCTGCGCTCGCGCTGGGTACGCCGCCTGCGGTCGGGGCGCTGCCTGCGCTCGGTACGCCTCCCGCGGCCGGTAGCTCTCCTGTGGTCGGCATGGCGCCCGTCGTCGGCGCTGCGCTTGAGGACTGGCCCAGGCGGGGTCGCCGCATCATCGCTTCGATGCGCGCACGCAGCTCTCGCGGACGGAACGGCTTGGTGACGTAGTCGTCGGCGCCCGCGTCCAGCCCGACGAGGGTGTCGATCTCATCGTTTCGCGCAGTGAGTATCACGATGTAAGTCGAACTGAAAGCACGTATGCGCCGCGCGACTTCGAAACCGTCGATACCGGGCAGACTGATGTCAAGCGTTGTGACAACAGGGTCGTGCGCGCGCACCTGTTCGACACCGTCGAGCCCAGTGGCAGCGGTGTAGGTTTCGAAGCCGGCCTGTGTCAGGACGGCCTCAAGTAGATTACGGATGTCGGCGTCGTCTTCAACGACCACGGCGACACGACGGAGCCCCGCGTCGGTCATGCTTTTACGATAGCAACGTTCGAGGCGTTCTCGGGCCAGCTGGGCGGGTTGGGCTGCCGGGTCGGCCTGCTCGAGTCAAGATTGTTCAGGCAGTGCTGATGGTCCAGGCTGTTCGGTTGGGTCGGGGAGCATCCGGGACGCCAAGTCCTGATGCGCGAGCCGGCGCAGTGCGACGATGACCGGCTCGTAGAGCGCCGTACCAAGAACGGCATACTCGACCGATGCCTGCGCGGAGGATGCCGGCATGCGACTGAGGTCGAAGGCGGCAATGGCGCGCAGGTGCTCGGCGTACGCGGCGAGGCGGTCATCCGTCAGCGGGATACCGGCATCCGCAACGGCGTCGAGAGCCCGATCGAGTTGCGCGACGGCGATGAATTGCGGGTCGTACACCTGCCCGAGTTTCTCCAGAGCGGCGCGCGCGAGGGAAGTCGGGAATGGGCTCGTCCGGATTGTTTTCGTCGGTGCGGCCCTCGTTGAGGCCGCCGTCGGTGCTGCCGCCTTCATTCAGGTACGGGGGGAGCGCCGTGATGGCGCGTCCGAGTGTCTCGAAGAGATCATCGCCCGGATGTTCGATCAGAGCGAGCACGATCTTGATCTTGTGCAAAGGGAGCCCGGCGACATCCGAAAGGGCGCGAATTACGCGCAGCCGACGCATGTGTTCCAGGCCGTAGTCAGCCTGAGTCGCACTGACCACGGCACCCGGCATGAGCACGTGCTCGCGAAGGTAGTACTTGATCGTCGGCCGGCGCGTTCGGCTGGTAGCGTCGGCTGGTGGCATAGGCCGGCGGCATCTGCTGAAGGATGGCCTGGTACCGAATTCAGGTTGGACGGCCGACTGGGGTGTGCTCGCGTCTTCAGCCGTCGGTTGAGCCTGAATACGGTGCAGCACAAGCACCAAAGGATGCAGCACAAGCACCAAAAGCAAAAGGAGGAATGGTGACGATGATGCTCGAACCCAGTAGCGCGATCACGGCGGGTGCCGTGTTCCTGACCGTGATCGCAGTGGCGTACGGCGGCACGTTCATGCTGAGAGTCGTGACCGGAAAACAGGGCACGAACGCACTGCAAAAGAGCTTCTTCCGTGCTGGCCATGCGCACGCGGGTGTGCTGATCATCCTCGGACTGCTGTTCGTAGACGCCGCGAGTGCAGGTGTGTGGGGGCGCGTTGCAGCGGATGGCGTACTGGCGTGCGCGATCCTGATTCCGGCCGGCTTCTTCTTCTCCGCGATGGGCAGAGACCCGCAGAAACCAAACCGGCTCGTCGCCCTGATCTGGATCGGCTTCGGCGTGCTGACGGCGGCCCTTCCGACCGCTGGAATTGCGCTGATCGTCGCTGGCGCGTCCGCACTCGGGTGATGCCGGCATGCTGCGGATGGCTCGCCGGACGCCGGGTGCCAGGTGACAGGTGCCAGCCGCCAGCGGCTGGGCGCCAGGTGCCAGGAGCCAGCCGCCGGGTCCGTGCTGCGGATGCCTGCGCGTCTTCGCGACCGCCCCTCGATCTGCGGCGCTGCGCCGCCATCGTTCGTGCGCAGGAGCGCAGCAGCGCAGGGGCGCAGGCTCGCGGGCCCGCCGACGGTAAGGGTCGCGGATTGCCGCGCGATCTTGGGCGCTCTGCCGCCAACCCTCACTCGCAGGCTCGCTCGGCGCTGGGGTCGCGAATCGCTTCGCGATCCTCCAAGCTCCACCGCGCAATAGAATTGAGAGGTGAGTAATTCCCCGATCGACGTCGTCCTCATCGGTGGCGGCATCATGAGCGCCACGCTGGCGACCTTTCTTCAGCGGCTGCAGCCCGACTGGTCCATCCGCATCTATGAGGCCCTCGGCGACGTGGCGCAGGAGAGTTCCAACCCGTGGAACAACGCGGGCACCGGCCATTCGGCGCTGTGCGAGCTCAACTACATGCCGGAAACCGAAGACGGTGTGCTCGACCCGGCTAAGGCGATCAGCATCAACGAGCAGTTTCAGCTGAGCCGCCAGTTCTGGGCGACGCTGGTCAGCCGGGGCGATCTGCCCGAACCGAACTCGTTCATCAACTCGGCCCCGCACATGACGTTCGTGCGTGGAAAGAAGAATGTGCGCTATCTGCACCAGCGCTATCTGGCGCTGAAAGATCAGCCGCTGTTCGCCGGCATCGAGTACTCGGCGGATCCTGCGGTGATCGCCGAATGGGCGCCGCTCATGATGAAGAAGCGCAATCCGCGCGAGGCTGTCGCAGCAACGCGCGTTGTGGCCGGAACGGATGTCGATTTCGGAGCGCTGACCAATGCGCTCATGCAGACTCTCAATGAGCGCGGGGCGCAGGTGGCGCTGAACAGCCGGGTGAAAGGCATCCGTCGCACGAAGGAGGGGCTCTGGAAGTTGCGGGTGCGCCATATCGTCGGCAACACCCCGCACGACGTGACGGCTCGATTCGTGTTCGTCGGTGCGGGTGGTGGCGCACTGCAGCTGCTGCAGAAGTCGGGCATCCCTGAGATCAAGGGATTCGGCGGATTTCCGATCAGCGGGGAGTTCCTGCGAACCACCAACCCCAAGCTCGTGGCGCAGCACCATGCGAAGGTGTACGGGAAGGCATCCGTCGGCGCGCCGCCGATGTCCGTGCCACATTTGGACACTCGTGTCGTCGGCGGTGAGGCGTCCCTGCTGTTCGGGCCGTACGCGGGATTCAGCCCGAAGTTCCTGAAAAAGGGTTCGTGGTTCGACCTGCCCGGTTCGATCCGGCCGAGCAATATTGGCCCGATGCTGGCCGTCGCGCGCGACAATTTCGACCTCATGAAGTACCTCATCGGCCAGGTGCTCGCATCCCGCGCCAAGAAGGTCGCCGCTCTGCGCGAGTTCGTGCCGACCGTGAAGGGCGCCGATTGGGAGCTCATCACTGCCGGCCAGCGCGTGCAGGTGATGAAGAAGGATGCGAAACGCGGCGGCGTGCTGCAATTCGGAACGGAGGTCGTCGCATCCGCTGACGGGTCGATCGCCGGCCTGCTCGGTGCGTCGCCGGGGGCGTCGACGGCTGTGCCGATCATGCTCGACGTGCTGAAGCGGTGCTTCCCGGAGCAGTACGCGGGTTGGGAGCCGACGTTGCGTGAACTCATCCCGACGGTTGGGACGACGCTGAACGGGGAGCCGGCGAAGGCGAAAAAGGTGATGGCGGCATCCGCGAAGGTGCTGAACCTGCAGGCGTAGCCGCACACATATTGCCACTGTTCGAGCGGCGCTCCCGGGCGTACCCTGGGCCCCGAGTGAAAACGGGGGGCATCTCATGGCAAATCCAGGACAACCGACCATTCAGCAGGGTGCAAGCGGCGACGCGGTGCGGCGCTTGCAGCGCGCGCTGAGGCGTACACCGAACCTGTCGATCGTCGTCGACGGAGTATTCGGCCCGGCAACACACACCGCGGTGATCGAATTCCAGCAGAGCAGCCCGCCGCTGGTCGTCGACGGCATCGTCGGCCCGCTCACCTGGGCGGCGCTCCCAGCGGGCGGACCGATGCCCGTGCTGCAAGTGGGCTCGACCGGAGCGGTTGTCTCCAGGCTGCAGACCGTGCTCAACGAGGGTGCGCCTCAGTGGGGCGGCCCGACTCTCGTCGTGGATGGCGACTTCGGCCCGCACACTCGCGCCGGAGTCGAAGCGTTCCAGGGCTGGGGGCACGTGAGTGTCGACGGGGTCGTCGGAGAACACACGTGGGATGTGTCGCTGCACGCGGCATCCGCCACACTGGAAAGCACGGTCGGGCTGTCGTACATGCTTCCGTGAGGGCGGTGCGGTTGGTGGTGCGCTGACCGCGACGCTTGCCGAAGTGGCAACGACCTGTTAGTGTCGTCTCCGCTATGAAGAGCTAACATCTTTCGTCCCGTGCCCGAGGCTTCCGCTGTGCGACGCCCGCCCATCTGGACGGCGTCGCGGCGCCGTTGATCGAAAGACTCTTCGCATCGTGTTCCGTGCTGGATTGCGGAAACGATCGTGACGTCATCCGATCGACGACCCCAGGTTCGTGCCCGACGGGAATCAGCGCTCCGCGTCAGGAGCATCGCCCCGCATCGCATTCGCGCGCCGCAGGGTAGGCATGAACGGCGGTCATCCTTGTTCACTTCCGAATCCACTTGCGAATCCGCGTCACAATCCGCTGCACATCGCACCGCTGCGCACGGCGCCGCTGCGAACGGCGCCGCTGCGAACGGCGCCGCCTCGACAACGCGACCGGATGCTGCGGTGCCGGCACGGACATCCGATTACCTCCGCGCAGATGGAATCTCGCATTCCTACGGCGACCGACGCGTGCTCACCGATGTGTCGTTCACCGTTGCGCCGGGCCGGCGACTCGGTCTGATCGGTGAGAACGGTGCGGGCAAATCGACCCTGCTGCGCATTCTGGCTGGTGTTGAGCGCGCCGATCGTGGCACCATCGCGCGTCCTGTCCGAACGGGAATGCTCTGGCAGGACGTGCAGTTCGCGCCGACGGACTCGCTCGGCGACCTGATCGAGCACGCTCTCGCCGACGTGCGTGCCATCGAGGCCGAGTTGGCGGATGCGGCCTCTGCCCTCGCCGCCGATGCGTCGATTCCCTCGTCGATGCTGCACCAAAACGACGGAGATATTCCGGATGCGCTGCGTGGCGTCCGCGCGGAATCGGTGCGGAGCGAAGAATCTCCGTCTTTTTCGACGCCGGCGGACCGGTACGACGCCGCGCTCGCCGCCGCTGAGCGCGCGGAGATCTGGTCTGTGGATGCGCGTCGCGACGAGGTGATCGACGGGCTTGGCGTCGGCGGCGTGTCGTTGAACCGGCGGCTCGATGAGGTTTCCGGCGGTCAGCGCAGCGGGTTTGCGCTCGCCGCGTTGCTGCTGAGTCGGCCGGAGTGCCTTCTGCTCGATGAGCCGACGAACCACCTCGACGACGCGGCCGCGGTGTTCCTCGAGCGACACCTCAGCGGGTGGCTCGGGCCGGTGCTCTTCGCCAGCCACGACCGCGCGTTCCTCGACGCGGTCGCGACGAACGTGCTTGACCTCGACCCGACGAGCGCAGTCGGCGGCGCCGCGGCATCCGCCACGACAGCGGCATCCGCCACGACAGCGGCATCCGCCACGACCGCGCCATCCGCCACGACCGCGGCGTTCGGCGGCAACTACAGCGACTACCTGCTCGCGAAGGCGAATGAGCGGGCGCTTTGGGAGCGCCGCTTCGCCGATGAGCAGGACGAGCTGAAGCAGCTGAAGTTCTCGGTCGACGTGACGTCCCGCGCGATCAACCATAACCGTCCGCCGACGGATAAGAACAAGATGTCATACGGCACGCACGGCAACCGTGTCGAGAAGCAGATCAGTCGCCGGGTGATGAACGCGAGGGGCAGGCTTGAGGAGCTCCGCGAGATTCAGGTGCGTAAGCCCCCAGCGCTGCTGCGGTTTGCGGGCTTTCCGTTTGCGGGCAATCCAAGCGGGTCGCACGCGTTGGGTGACGCTTCCGGCCTGCTTCTGCAGGCGACGGATGCCCGCATTCCAGGCCGCTTGGATGTCGCCACGTTCCGCGTCGATCCGACCTCCCGTATCCTCATCACCGGACCCATCGGCGCGGGCAAGTCGACGCTGCTCGCGACGCTCGCCGGCACCCTGATGCCGAACAGCGGCTCGGTGCACCGCCGTCGCGGGTTGCGCGTCGCGTTGCTTGAGCAGGACGTGCAGTTCGCCGACCCGTCGTTGAGCCCACGCGCGATCTACGCATCCGTGTTGGGGGAGGAGCGGGCGGATGCGACTCCGCTCACCAGTCTCGGACTGATCGCCCCGCGCGACCTGGACCGACCCGCTGGGGTCCTGTCGATCGGCCAGCAGCGGCGACTCGCGTTGGCACTGATCGTGGCGCGGCCGCCGCACGTGTTCTTGCTCGATGAGCCGACGAACCATTTGTCACTGAAGCTTGCAACTGAGCTCGAGGATGCGCTCGGCACGTATCCCGGCGCGGTTGTCGTAGCGAGTCACGATCGTTGGCTGCGCTCGGCGTGGACCGGCGACCACGTGACGATGACGGATGGCCGGATCGTGTAGTCACACCCTCACGCGCCGATCACGTAACCCTGTTCGCCGTGCGCGACGAGATCCAGACCCACACGTTCCTCGTGTTCTGCGACCCGGAAGCCCATCACGCGTTGGATCACCGTGCCAATGCCCCAGGTCGCACCGAACGAGTACACCATCACAACGACCGAGACCGCTGCCTGCACGCCCAGTTGGTTCCACGAGCCGCTGTCGATCACGCCGATGCGCGTCCCCGCGATCCCGACGAACAGTGTGCCGACCAAACCGCCGACCAGATGAATGCCGACGACGTTGAGGGAGTCGTCGATGCCGAGCACGAACCTCAGATCGACGATGAGCGCGCACACGGCTCCGGCGAGCACACCCAGCACGATTGTCCATCCGGGTGTCAGCACGTTGCACGACGGTGCGGATGCCACCAGGCCGACCACGAGACCGGATGCTGCGCCAACCGACGTCGACTTACCCTCGCGGATCTTCTCCACGGCCAGCCAGCCGAGCATCGCCGCCGCCGGCGCGACGAGCGTGTTCACGCAGGCGAGCACGGTCACCCCGTTGACGGCGGCCTCCGAGCCCGCGTTGAACCCGAACCAGCCGATCCACAGGAGCGCGGCGCCGAGGAGTGTCAGCGGAACGTTGTGCGGCCGGTCGATTCCTTTTCCGAAACCGGCCCGCTTGCCGAGCACGAAAGCGAGGGCGAGAGCGGCCGCGCCGGCATTGATGTGGATGGCGGTTCCGCCGGCGAAATCGTTGACCCCGGCGGCTGCCGCCCAACCATCTGCGGTGTTGAAAACCCAGCGCGCGACGGGGAAGTAGACGAGGGTGACCCAGACTGCGGCAAAGACCATCCACGAGCCGAATCGGGCGCGGTCCGCAATTGCGCCAGAGATCAGCGCGACGACGTCGATCGCGAACGTGGCATAGAACCCGGCAAGCGCGAGAACATGCATGTTGATGCCGCCGGATGCGTCGACGATGCCGCTCAGCCCAACCTCTGACAGCGGATCACCCAGCCAGTGCGGAATCCATGCCGGACCGAACACCATCCCGTAGCCGTAGAGCACCCACAGCACGCCGACGATCGCCATCGCGCCGAAGCTCATCATCATCATGTTGATCACACCGGTGGCGCGCACGAGTCCGCCGTAGAAGAATGCGACTCCGGGAGCCATCAGCAGCGCGAGAACGGTGGCGATGATCAACCAGAGGGTGTCCGCCTGGGTGGCCGCGGCCGCGGCCGTCGCAGCGCTCGTCGCGGAAGCGCTGAGTGTGTGAGAAGTGCCGATGAGTCCAAGAGTGAGATTTATCACAGCGACATCCCCTCATAGATTTACGGTCCGGAAAACGCGGCGGCGCGGGCGCCCTCGAAAGAGCGTCCGCGCCGGCACAGCACGCTCAGATCACTCCCATGGCCAGCATCGCGTCGGCAACCTGCGTGAACCCCGAGATGTTCGCGCCGAGAACGTAGTTGCCCGGCTCGCCGTATTCTTCTGCCGTCTCGGCACAGCGAACGTGGATGCCGCGCATGATGTCCGCGAGGCGATCCTCCGTGTAGTCGAAACTCCATGAATCGCGTGATGCGTTCTGTTGCATCTCGAGAGCCGAGGTGGCCACACCGCCCGCGTTCGCTGCCTTGCCCGGCCCGAACAGCACGCCGGCGTCGGCGAAGACGTGTACGGCATCCGGAGTCGACGGCATGTTTGCACCCTCAGCCACGGCGATAACGGCGTTGGACACCAGCAGTTTCGCGTCGTCGCCGTTCAGCTCGTTCTGCGTTGCGCACGGCAGCGCCACGTCGATGTGCGTTTCGGATGCGATGCTCCAGATATTTCCGCCCGCCCGATATTCGGATGCGCTGCCACGCTCGTTCGCATACCCGCTGAGACGACCGCGGTCGTCCTCCTTGACGTGCCGCAGGAGCTCGAAATCGAGGCCGCCTGCGTCATAGACGACACCAGAAGAATCGGAGCACGCGACGACGTCGGCGCCGAGGTCTTGAGCCTTCTTGATCGCGTACAGCGCGACGTTGCCCGATCCAGAGACGAGTGCCTTCTTGCCGGCGAAGCCTTCGCCACGACTGGCCAGCATCTCTTGTGTGAAGTAGACGGCACCATACCCTGTCGCTTCCGTGCGCACGAGCGAGCCGCCCCAACCGATGCCCTTGCCGGTCAGCACTCCGGACTCATACTGGCCGGTGATGCGCTTGTACTGCCCGAAGAGGTAGCCGATCTCACGGCCGCCGACGCCGATGTCTCCCGCGGGAACGTCGCGGTATTCGCCGATGTGACGGTACAGCTCGGTCATGAAGGACTGGCAGAACCGCATCACCTCGGCGTCGGACTTGCCCTTGGGGTCGAAGTCGCTGCCGCCCTTGCCGCCCCCGATGGGCAGGCCGGTCAGAGCATTCTTGAAGATCTGCTCGAAGCCGAGGAACTTGACCGTGCCGAGCGTGACAGACGGGTGGAACCGGAGGCCGCCCTTGTAAGGCCCGAGTGCCGAACTGAACTGCACGCGGAAGCCGCGGTTGATGTGCAGGCGCCCTGCGTCATCGGACCAGGGAACACGGAAGATGATCTGCCGCTCCGGCTCGCACAACCGTTCCAAGATGGATGCTTCCGCGTACTGAGGGTGCTTCGCTTCCACGCGACCGAGCGATTCGAACACCTCGCGGGCGGCCTGGTGAAACTCGACCTCTCCCGCGTTGCGACGAAGCACGCTATCGAAGATGCTCTGGATGCGTGGCTCAAGTTCGGTCATGAGGAACCTTCCTAAAAGGGCTGATGGATCCCAACGGTACCGAATGTGCGCGACCGAAATAATCGTTGTATGTCTGAAAACCGCTAGTCGAGTCGGAAACGGGTCCGGATCGTGCCATGCTCAACACGTGCGCGCTTTCACTCAATCTGATCGGGTCGCGATGAGCGATCCTCTGTTTGCCGAGCGCTACATGCGCGCTGCGGCGCACGACCGCCGCTTTGACGGATACTTTGTGACCGGCATCCGCATGTCCGAAATCTTCTGCCGACCCGGATGCGCGACACGCGCGCCGAGGCCGACTCAGGTCACGTTTTACCCGACTGCGGCCGCAGCGCACGCGGCAGGGTTGACGCCGTGCCCGCGGTGCAGACCCGACATGACGTGTGCCGCGCCGGACATCGCGCGTGGCGACACTTTGGCGGCGCGGGCGCTTCGGCTGATCGCCGACGGTGAGATCGATCGCACCGGTGTGGACGGGTTGGCACGCCGTCTCAGTGTCACCACTCGGCAGGTGCTGCGCGCCGTGGAGACCTGGGCCGGATGCGGACCGCTGAGCGTCGCTCGCTCGGCGCGTGCTCATCTGGCCCGGCTTCTCCTGACGGCGACGACGATCCCGATCAGTGAGGTCGCAACGGCCGCCGGATTCACAAGTGTGAGGCAGTTCAACTCGACGATCCTGCAGTTCTACGGCACGACTCCCGGTGCGATCCGAGGTGGCGTTCGGGGTGGCGTTCGCGGCGGGTTTAGCGCGGGGACCGGACGTCTGGTTGGCGATCCGGTTGGCTATCCGGTTGGCGATCCGGTTGGCGCGGGGATTCGCGGCGGTGTCAGCGGCGGTGCCAGCGTCGGCGCCAACGCCGTGGTTCGACATCGCACGATCGCGACGAACGGGACCGGCCCGCTCGTGCTGCGGTGCAGCCTTCCGGTGCGCCAACCATTCGACGCCGCCGGGATCTTCGCGTTCCTGACCGCCTACGCCATCACCAACGTCGAAGAGGGTGGAGAGCGTTGGTACGCGCGAACGGTGCGCCTTCCGCACGGCGCCGGCCATTTCCGTGTCGATCGCAGCGGTGCAACCAGCGGTGCCAGCGGTGCAACCAGCGGCGCCAGCGGTGCCAGCGGTGTCGCCGGCATCCGAAGCGCCCTGCTGGTTCAACTCAGCGTGCAGGACCCTCGCGATATCGGGACCTTATATTCACGGGTGCGACGCCTGTTCGACGCGGACGCCGACCCAGTCCCGATCGACGCGCGTCTTGCACAGGATCCCGCCCTTGCGCCAAGTGTGGTGGCACATCCTGGCGTGCGCGTGCCCGGCACGGTCGACATTGAGGAAACGCTGTTCCGCATCATGATCGAGCAGCAAACGTCGGCGTTCGCCGCGCGAGCACTACTCAACAGGCTCGCCCGGCTGCTCGGCGAGGCGACACCGTGGGGCTTGCTGTTCCCCACGATCGATGCGATCGCGGAACACGCGCGTGCAGTTCTGACCGGCCCACCCGCCCGGATCGACACGATCATCGACATTGCACACGCTATCGTGGCTGCACGTTCGCACCTCCACTGCGGATGCTCGCGCGCCGAGCTCGCAAACCTCGTCAGCGCATTCCCCGGCGTCGACGCCTCAACTGCCGACCGTGTCATGGTGCGCGTTCTCGGTCAAGCTGATGTCCTTCTCGCCGACGACGCGGACCTCAGGCGTGGAGCGGGGCGACTGCGGATGCCGACCGACCCGGTCGCCCTCGCCCACCATGGCATGCTGTGGTTACCGTGGCAAAGCTATGCGGGAATGCACCTGTGGTACGCGGCGAGGGGCGCGCCGTAGTACATCCCCGGCCGTTCCGTGATCACTGTGACTGAGTTTGCGAGCAGTTTTCAGGATGGACCGGAGTCTGAAGACGCAGCCCCGTCGCATCCGCTCTGCATTCGCGTCTCTGCATTCGCGTCTCCGCAGCCACATCTCTGCAGCCCAGTCGCACCCGCTCACTCATCCTGGATACGGTCTGAGTACGGTCTGAATACGGTGGCATTCACCTGACGAACGCGACGAGGCTTCGCCCGGCCCGGCAAAGTAGGCTCCGGTTTTCCTTATTTCAAATCTGCCTTATGTGAGGCGCACTTGAAATAGCGAAAACGCACATGCTTTTTGCCAGCGGGCTGGCGCGGCAGCCCTGAGCGAGGCCGAAGGCCGGCCGCTTCCGTTCCCTGAGCGAAGCCGAAGGGCCACTCTGTGCTACCCGTTCGACTTAAAGCCACAAACGCTTGCATTGTCATCGCAGATATGTTCGAATAGCACCGTGCGTTGGAACACCCAAGAACTCACGGCCGAGCAGCAGAACACGTTGCCTGGTCTGGCGAAGTTGAACAACTTCGTCCGTTCGGTGCGTACGCCGGAGTTCGCTGGTATCACCTTCCACGAGATACTCGCCAAATCGGCGCTCAACAAGGTACCCGGTGGTGGTGGTGCGCTGCCCTTCGGCTGGACGATCAACCCGTATCGTGGATGCTCGCACGCGTGTGCCTACTGCCTGCATCCAGAGACACTCATCCTGATGGGGGATGGTCGGCAGAAACCTCTGTGGCAGGTCGAGGTTGGGGATGAAATCTACGGCACAAGAACGTTCGGTCGCTACCGGCGCTATGCCAAGACGACGGTGATCGCGTCATGGAACACGCGGAAGCAGGCGTTCCGTATCACTCTGGCGGATGGCACGCAGCTCGTCGCAAGCGCCGACCACCGATTTCTGACTGAGCGCGGATGGAAGTACGTCACAGGGTCGATGTCGGGTGGGTCGCAGCGCCCGTATTTGACGATGAATAACAAGCTCATCGGATTTGGTCAGGCGGGTTTCGACCCAGCCCAGTTCGACCCAGCCCAGTTCGACCCAGCCCAGGCCGAAGGCATCGAAGGCGCCGCAGTCAAGTCGGACGCAAAGCTGCAGATCGTCGCCATCGAGGATCTCGGCGAAACGATCGACATGATCGACATCACCACTGGCACTGGCGACTTCATCGCCAACGGGGTGGTCAGCCACAATTGCTTCGCCCGCCCCACGCACCGCTACCTCGACCTCAATATGGGCACCGATTTCGACAGCGAAATCATCGTCAAGGTGAACGTCGCCGAGGTGCTCGAACGCGAGCTTGCGAAGCCAAGTTGGGAGCGGCATCCGGTCGCGTTAGGCACGAACACCGACCCGTATCAGCGTGCGGAGGGCCGCTACGCACTCATGCCGGGCATCATCGAGGCGCTCGCCGGCTCGGGTACGCCGTTCAGCATCCTAACGAAGGGCACGCTGCTGCGTCGCGATCTCGACCTGCTGGCGGATGCGGCGACCCGCGTTCCCGTGGACCTCGCCATGTCGATCGCCATCTATGACGACGAACTGCAGCAATCCGTCGAGCCAGGCACGCCGAGTACCAAGGCGCGGCTCGCGACCGTGACGGCTGTGCGCGAGCATGGGATGGATTGCTCCGTATTCATGATGCCGATCCTGCCGTACCTGACCGACACGCGCGAACACCTCGACGAGGCGATGCGCCAGGCGAAGGCGGCCGGCGCGAGCTCGGTGCTGCACACCGCGCTGTACCTCAAGCCGGGCGTGAAGGAATGGTTCATGTTCTGGCTGGAGCGGGAGCATCCGGAGCTGGTGGAACGCTACACGGCGCTCTACGCCGAAAAGGCGTACGCACCGGTCGGGTATCGCAAATGGCTTGCTGCGCGGGTGAAACCGCTGATCGCGAAGTATGGGCTTCGGCGTGGGCGGGAGGATCCCACGACGGGTGGGGTGCTGTCATCGGCGCCGGTGTCGGCGTCAGTGTCGGTGTCGATGACACGCCGAACGGATGCGGCGAGTGCGCCGGGTGCCGTCGCCGCATCCCGGGTCGTGAAGTTTCAGGACCTACGCGATGGGGATGGTGAGCGCGCGAGCGCGCGGCGCCTGGGACAGTCAGCGGTACGGTCAACGACTCGGCCAGCAGCACAGCCAACGGCACGCGCCACGCCACAAGAAGACGGGCTTCAGCCAACTCTGTTCTAGTGAGCGCAAACGCCCGAGCCGCGATGCCGGTCACCTGAGTCGCCGCGCCGGTCACCGGAGTCGCCGCGCCGATTACCTGAGCCGTCGCGCCAGGTCACCTGAGCCGCCGCGCCAGATCAGCCCAATCCCTCCGCGCAGCCTGACCCGCGCCCGTCCGCCGCCCACCGTGGACCGTCTAGTCTGGGGTACAGTGGAGGCGTCCATGGGGTACATGACCGTAGCTGCCCCGGTGTCGTCTGCATCGATCGTCCCCGTCGGAGGAATTGACATGTCGCTCGGGCTGCCCGGCCACCTTGCACGTAAGGCGAACAGCCGCGCGCTCGCCGGCGCGACCCGAGTCGGCGGGCTCGCCGCCCTGGGATTCGCGGCCGTGTGCGCCATCGTGCAGGGAACGCCCAAGCCGAACTCACCAGAGCCGGGCCTGCTGATTCCGATCATCGGGCTGCTTACCATCGTGGTGCTCGCCGGGATGTTCGTCGTACTGATTCGCCACCATTCGACCGCGTTCATGTTCGCGACGCTCATCGTGGGGGCGGTCAGCACCTTCCTGTACACGGTGGCAGTGCTGATCCAGAACCCAATGTTCCCAAACACGGACCTCTTCGTGCTCGCCCTGCCGGTCGTCGCGCTCGCGCTGATCGGCGGCACCGGCACGGGCAGCCTGATGGGCGTGATCTGGGCGACCCTCGGATACGGCGTCGGCGAAGCGGCGGTATTCGTGGCGACGGCTGTCACCCAGCGAAGCTTCCTGCCGCAGGTGACGGCACTGTGGGCGTATCTGTTGGTCGTTGCCGTTCTTACCATGGACGGTCTGACCCGCAACCTCCAACGCGGTGTGCAGGCCAATATCCTTCGGGAGCTGCGCTTCGCACAGGAGGTTGTCGTCCGCAAAACTGTGGCAGCGGATGCCGCGGCCGACCTTCACGACACCGTCCTCAGTCAGTTGTTGGCGCTAGCTCATACGGCGCCGGGTCCGCTGACCGCGCGAATGCGCGAACGGATCGAAGACAGCCTCGCGAGCTGGGGACGTGACCGGGCTGCTGAGTTGGAACGCGATGCCGCACTCGCCCGCACGGTTGACGACGTGTGGGTCGAGAGCGGCCTCGCATCCGCTGTGGAGCAAGCCAGAGACCAGGGGCTCAGCATCACCGTCAGTGGTGATCGCGGTGCGCTGGCGATGCTCGACGGTGAACGTCGCAGGGCCGTCGCTCTGGCCGTTCGCCAGTGCTTCGCGAATGTGCTGGTGCATTCCGGCCAGTCCGCTGCGGAGCTCACCTTGGCGGCGGCGGAGCACGAAGTCTCTCTGATGGTCGTTGACGCGGGTCGCGGTTTCGACGAGTCGCAAACGCCCGCGGACCGCATGGGGCTGCGGCGCTCCATCCGGGAACGGATCGAACGAGTCGGCGGGCGGGTCAGCGTGTTCTCGAGTCCTGGGGAGGGCACGTCTGTTGCGCTCATCGTGCCGGGATCCACGATGTCGGCGCCAGGGGATGCTGACGCGCTGCCCGGGGATGCTGACGCCTCGCCCGGGGATGCTGACGCCTCGCCCGGGGATGCTGACGCCTCGCCTGGGGGTGCTGACACGCTGCCCCGGGATCGGCCCGGATCGTGAGCGTCGACATCGAGCGGACGCCGCAGCAATTGGACCCACTCGGCACCTACTCCGTGTGGCTGCTTGCCCCGGTGATGGCGCTGGTCGCGGTCGGAGTGGCTGTCGTGCAGACCCTGCGACAGCTGGATGAGATTTCGAATCCGGTGCTGGCCGTCGTGGCGTTGATGCTCATGCTGGGAGCTTCGGTCACGCTGGCGTGGGGTGCGTTGCCGCATCGAGCTCCGTTCCGTCGCGGTCAGTTCGTCGCGGTTTTGGCGCTCGTGTTGGCTGCCGCCCTGTGTTCGACCGCAGCCACCTGGGGTCTCAACCGACTGATCCAAGATGACTGGGGTCAACTCGTCGTCGCGTTGCTGATTGCGACGATGGCGCAACTGCGTCCGCCGCGGGAGCTGGTCATCGCGTCGATTGTGAGTGCTGTGTTGTTGGGTGTCGCAGCTGCGGTGCAATCCGGTTTTCTTAGCGTGCAGGCGCCACCTCTCACCTATGCGGTGGTCGCTGCCGCACCGCCCATCGTGCTCGGCTTCGGCGCTGCTGCGTATGGCCACAACATGCTTCGCGCGATCGAACGATGGCGCGGGCGAGCATTGGACGGCATCGAGCGACTCGAACCGGAGGTACGCGAAAGCGTCACTCGGTCGGTGCAGCAGGCATACGTCACGACGCTCAATGATGAACTCGCGCCGCTTATCGAGCGGATTCTGTGGCAGAACGAGCTCACTGCTGCGGACACGGATGCCGCAGCCACCATCGCGGACACGTTACGCGGGCGGGCGATCGGCATGTCGAATACAAGTTGGTTGGATGATGCGGTTGAGAGGGCACGCGAGATCGCCGCGCGGGGTGTTTCTGTTGATGTCTCAGCCGATCGGAATCTTGTGGATGCGGTCACACCGGACCAACGTGCGGTGGTCGGTGCGGTGCTGGGAGAGTTGTTGCGGGCATCCGAGCTGGTGGTGGAGCGTGTGCAGATTACGGCGCGTGTGGTTGGTTCGGTGTCGGAAGGGTTGCGGTCGGACGGTTTGGCGTCAGACGTTTCGCGGTCGGTCGGTTCGGTGTCGGGCACGCGTCGGTCCGTTGGCTCGGTGTCGTCCGAGTCTCGGTCGGTCGGTCAGGCCGGGTTCAAAAGCCGTGTACTCAACTCCGCAGGTATGGCACGATTCGAAGTACGGGTGGACGTGCCGGCGGGGCCCGAACGCTGGATGCGAACTCGGTTGCGGCCGTATCTTGCTGTATTGCGGGTGATTTCCGCCGATGCGCGCTTGCGTGTGACGAAGGGTCGAATCGAAGTGGAGTTCTCCTATGGCTTGGATCGGTGACGCCCGTGCTGTGCGGTCGACCGGGAAGGCGGTAGCACAGTTGATAGGGCAGTCGGTGG
>Ga0208357_1001068_pt1 | contig 20749 bp, 20 predicted proteins | sample NGESurdeep092012_6_FD_184487 | JGI IMG/M metagenome (GOLD analysis project Ga0208357, IMG submission 184487) | Arctic peat soil microbial communities from Barrow, Alaska - NGEE Surface sample F52-2 deep-092012 (SPAdes) | ecosystem: Environmental > Terrestrial > Soil > Wetlands > Peat ... | reverse complement strand
ATCGGACGAACCCTTTCCCATGGCTTTTACCGAGACCATGGTGTTTACGAAGAATTGTGACGTGGTTCATCGACGACCTCTCATCGTTCGGCTGGGCGCCAGCATCGATACCGACGACACTGTCACGAAATAGCCCCCGAATCGTCCCTCCCAGGTCGATTTCTCCCGTACCTCCCAGGTGGTACCCGGTGTGGGCTCGGGACGCTCGTGTACTCCTCCGGGAGTACGCGAGAAAGCCCCGCCAGGGCGATGAAGAGTCTCGGGCCGGTCAGTAGGCTCAATTGCGTGAGCGGACCGGCCCCGACCGAACAAGCTCCGCGGCCGCCTTTTCTCCATCGCGTCTCGTCGGGGCAGCTGCAATTCATCGACCTGGGCCTGGCCGCATTCCTGGTGCTCGTGATAACGCACCACGACTCGATTCTCAACAGGGGCAACCGGGTGACCGGGGTGGCCGTCCTGGCTTGTCTGGCCGGTCTGTCGATCATGGCCCGGCGTCGGATGCCGATGACGGCGCTCGCCCTCATGACCGTGGCCGTTTCGTTCGACTCGGTGATCGAGGGCAACGCCATCGTCGCCCCCTTCGTGGCCATCCCGATCTACCAGGTGGCTTCTGTTTACGGTCGGCGGTGGTCCCTCCCGGCGCTGGCCGTTTCGGTGGCCGCCTTCTTGTTCGCCTCGGTCATCCACTACTTCCCGCTCCATCAGGGTGGATTGGCCAGTGTGGCCGTGGTGGCGGCCGTGGCCGCGTGGTTCGTGGGTGACAGCGTCCGGACCCGGCGCACATACATCGACGGCCTGGCCGAGCAGGCGGCCCAACGTCAACGGGAGACCGTCGAACGCGCCCAGCGTTCGGTGGCCGAAGAACGCCTCCAGATCGCCCGCGACCTTCATGATGTGGTGGCCCACAGCCTGAGTGTCATCGCCGTCCAATCGGGTGTGGGCCGTCACGTGATCGACGACCAACCGGACGAAGCGAAAAAGGCCCTGGCCGCGGTGGAAGCCACCAGCCGCTCCGCTCTGGACGAGCTGCGTCGCATGCTGGGGGTCCTGCGACGAGACGACGGCGGGCCAGCGTCGTTGGCGCCGGCACCAGGGGTCGACTCTCTCGGTCCGTTGATACAGCAGGTCCAGATGGCCGGTTATACCGTCGACCTCGATGTGCGCAGCGTTGCCGTCAGAACCATTACGCCCACGGTCGGCCTGTCGCTCTACCGGATCGTGCAGGAGGCCCTCACCAATGTCGTGAAACACGCCGGACCGGCCAGCGTGCGCGTCGAGATCCGCGATGAGGCCGATGCCCTGGTGCTCGAAGTGAATGACAACGGCCACGGCCTCTCCGGCCCAAAAACGGCACACGCCGGTCCCGGCGACAGGGAAGCGCATCATGGGATCGTCGGCATGCGTGAGCGCGTGGCTCTCTACGACGGGGCCCTGTCGGCCGGCCCTCGCCCCGAAGGTGGATTTCGGGTACTGGCTCGTTTCCCCCTGGCCCGTCTGGCCGGCCCGTGATCACGGTGGTCGTGGTCGACGACCAGGCCCTCGTGCGCGCCGGCTTCAAGGTCCTGGTCGATTCGGCGCCTGATCTCGAGGTGGTCGGAGAGGCGGCGGACGGAAAGGAGGCCGTGAGCGTCGTGGGCCGGACCTGTCCCGACGTCGTGCTCATGGACATCCGCATGCCCGAATTGGACGGGATCGAAGCCACCAGGCAGATCGTCGAAGCGGGCCAGGGCGACCGTCCCCGTGTCCTCATCCTCACCACCTTCGAGCTCGACGAGTACGTCTACGCCGCACTCAAGGCCGGGGCCAGTGGATTCCTCTTGAAGGACACGCCGCCCGAGGATCTGCTCGAAGCCATCGCCGTCATAGCCGGGGGGAATGCTCTCCTGGCTCCCAGTGTGACCAAAACGCTCATCGCCGAATTCACCTCGCGGGCGACTCCGATGCGAAAAAGCACGGCGTTGCTCGGGACTATCACCCCACGGGAGCAGGAGGTCCTGCTTCTCGTGGCCCGTGGGCTCTCCAACGCCGAGATCGCCGACGAACTCCACATGAGCGCGGCGACGGCGAAAACCCATGTGAGTCGTATCTTGACGAAGCTAGGCGCCCGTGACCGGGCCCAGCTAGTGGTGATCGCCTACGAGTCCGGTCTGACGGCGGCGCGGTGACGGCCACGACGGCGCCGGAGGGCTCCTCCACCAGCGCGCCCGTCGATCGCCGCGGCGCGAGACGTTGCGTAAGGCGGCGACCCGCGCCCGGCGTTCGATCTGTTCCTCTCGCTCGTTCTGCAGATCGCGTACATGCGTGTGGAACATGGGCAACATGGGTCAACTCCTTCTCGATGGCCGGCACACCGATCGCTCGTCGTCGGCCTGTCCTCTGAAGGTATTGACCGGGACCGAGCGCCGGATTCATCGCGCCGGCCCCACGTGCGTCAGGCGGGGAGCTCGCTCGGGAGTCCAAAGCGGGGAAAGGCGTGAGCGGCCACGAAGCGGTCGCCGTCCTTAGCCTCAGCGCTGGTCGGCTCCGAGGTCAGAAAGCCGGTCACCTGGGCGATCCGCCCCCCGTCCAGGGTGAGTACATCGAGGACGCCGGCCACGTAGCAGCCCCGGTCGTCGTCGAAGAGGTAACAGCCGACGGCCAGTTGTCCGTTGGCCCGGGTGGTCTGGTGGCGCCAGCGTTCGGGGAACACGTCGCGCCGCAGGAAGTCGGCGATGGCCTCGTGGCCCCGGTACCAGCCGGCCACTGGGGGCATGGACCACGATGCCTCTTCGGTCAGCATGGAAAGCAGGGTGTCGATGTCCCCGTTCTCGATGGCCCGGCTGTAGCGGGAGGCAAGGTCGTTGATCTCGTCGTCGCCCAGAGAGCGCAGCGTCTCCTGCTGGCTCCGGCGGGGCAACGCGGTGGCGGCCACCCGGGCCCGTTGCAGAGAGCTGTTGGCCGCCGCCACCGTGGTCTCGAGCATCTCCGCCACCTCCCGGGCCGAGAAGCCGAGTACGTCGCGGAGGATGAGGACGGCTCTTTGCTGGGCTGGGAGGTGCTGTAGGGCGGCCACGAAGGCCAACTCCACGCTCTCGCGCCGCTCGTAGCGGGCTTCGGGTGAGGCCGACCCTTCGGACACCCCGAAGAAGGTGTCGGGATAGGGCTCCATCCACAGGACCTCATGGAGCTCCGGTCCCGGATCGAGGCCCGCGCTGGTGGGCGGGCCGAAGGAGACAGGCAGCTCCCGTCGCCCGCGCCGCGTGGCGGTGTCAATGGCCGCGTTGGTGGCGATCTTGAACAACCACGTCCGCACCGAACTGCGGCCTTCGAAGCGCGGCAGGGCGCGCCAGGCCCGCAACAAGGCGTCCTGGACGGCGTCCTCGGCGTCGTGGACGGAGGCCAGCATCCGGTAACAGTGTCCTTGCAGTTCGGCCCGGTGAATCTCGACCAGGTCCCGAAAGGCGTCCTCGTCGCCGCGCCGGGCCGAGTCGAGCAGCGCCTTTTCGTCGAGTTCTTGCACCCCGGGCCCGTTCATGTCACCCCTACAGACCGTCGGAGCGCGGGGAACTCATCGCGTTGCCGAATCCTTTTACACCGAGAGGGAGTCGGCGTAACCGAGGGCGATGGCGCTGGGGGCGTCGAGGTAGCCGCCGCGTCCCCACTCCTCTTCGATCTCGAGGACCGGTCGTCCCGTCCGCTCGGCCAGGAGGCGCTGGAACTCGGCCTGGAGTGAGGTCTGGGCCTCCACCATCCGGGCGATCTCGCCCGGACGGCCCGAGGCGCTGGTGTCGGGATGACGAAGGTGGAGCCGGGCGTGGGGGGAGACGGCCCGGTGGGCACCGGCGGCCAGGACCCCGACGGCACCCCCGCCGACCAGACCGAGACCGATGGTGTGGACGGGCACCCCGAGGACGTCGATGACGTCGATGAGGACGCCGGCCGCTTCCCACGAGGCCATCGGCACCTGCAGCCGGAGCTCGACGTGCTCGTCACCCAGGGCGTCGAGAGTCAGGAGGGCGGCCGCCGTCTCCGACGCCTTGTCACTGGTCAGCTCCCCGTGGACGAGGACGACCCGTCGGGCGAAGAGAGAGGACCGGACCTGGTCACCGAAGGGAGCCTGGGCGGCCATCTCAATCGTCCCCCCTGTCTTGGTGACCGGTGCCGAGGTGCCAGTCGATGACGTTGTCGACGGCGGCGGCGTAGCGCTCCAGGGTGGAGAGCCGGATGTCGACCTGACCCGTCTCCAGCCGGGCCACGGCCGACTGGGATGTCCCCATCCGGGCCGCCACCTCGGTCTGGGACAACCCCAGCGAGATCCGCCGCTCCACCAGTTCCTCGGCCAGGGCCCGACGGCGGGCCGCCATCTCGGCGAATCCGGGCAATTTCGGTTCGTGGCGACGTTCGTTCATGACATCATATAAGGTATCTCATATGAGAGATACCTGCGACAGCATGACCGAGGAGTGTGCTGTTCCCGATGAGAGGCGGTTGAAGTGCTGAGTCAATCTCTGATCCCCATGGTCATTGACCAGACGGCCCGGGGCGACCGTTCCTTCGACATCTACTCATTGTTGCTGAAGGAGCGGATCGTCTTCCTCGGCCAGGAGGTCGACGACCAGATCGCCAACCTCCTGGTGGCCGAGATCCTCTATCTGGATTCCGAGAACCCCGAACGCGACATCGCCCTCTACATCAACTCGCCCGGCGGGATGGCCTATGCCGGGATGGCCATCTATGACGTCATGCAGCACACCCACTGCGACGTCTCCACCATCTGCGTCGGCATGGGGATGTCGGCGGCGGCCATGATCCTGGCCGGAGGGGCTCCGGGCAAGCGTTTCGCCCTCCCCAACTCCAAGATCATGATCCATCAGGGTTCCGCCGGTACCCGGGGGGCGCCGAGCGACATGGCCATCCATCTGAAGGAGGTCCTGGCCACCACCAAACGGATGGCCGAGATCATCGCCTTCCACTCCGGCCAACCGGTTGAACGGGTCGAGCGCGACATCGACCGCGACTACTTCATGACGCCCGAGGAAGCCAAAACCTACGGGCTCATCGACGAGATCATCATGCCCAACCGGGGACTCTGCGCCCCCCGGGCCGGCGGTGCCGCCGACGCCGACGTCGACGAGCCGGCCCTCTCCGGTGCCCGGGCCTGAGCCGGGTGGCGCCGCCGCCGGTTCCCGCCGGCGCCCGGGCCCGAAGAAGCTGCGGTGCGAGGGCTGTCTCGACGTCCTCAGTCTCCGCCACGCCTGGGACGTCCGTTCCTGTTCCTGCGGGGCCCTCCTCCTGTCGGGCCGGCCCGCCCGACCGGTCATCCACTGGCTGTCGCGACCGGGCGGAGGTTGGACGGAGACCGACGACGACCGGGACCTCCCTGGTGCAGAGGGAGCCGACGTAGGCGCCGGGGGCGAGACGCCGACTCACACCGATGAGCCGGGTCGGAAATTGGGGTTCAGCCCCGCCCGGTGAGCCCGCCGCCCGGTGGTCAAGCCGGACGAGGAGTCAGCCCGACGGCCTGGTGAAGACGTCAGCGCCGAAGGAGGCCAGGCCGGGAGCGGCCGCCTCGCCCAGATGGGGCAGGCCGAAGATGTCCTCGATGCTGCGGAGCAGGGAGAAGTGGTTGTAGGGCGTGGCCGTGGTCGAGTCCGGCTTGATGAACGGTGACAGGGCCAGCAGGCCGACCCGGCCACCGCCCGGCCCGGTCAGCCCGGCCTGGCCGGTCTCGGTACCGGCGGTGCTGATGCTCGGGGGCTCGTCGCAGCAGGCGGTGGCGTCCTCGTCGGTGCCGCCGGCTTCGGCTTCGTCGAAGGTGATGAGCAGGAGACCGTCCTTCTTGTAAGCCGGTGAGGCCAGGATCTTGGGCACCCAGGTCTGGAGGAAGGTGTTGATCCCGGCGAAGCCGGCCGGTCCGCCGGCGGCGCAGGTGGCGTCGTGGCCGTCGTCGCACAGGTTGGGCGTGATGAAGGAGAAGTTGGCCGTGGTCGACACCTTGGCCAGGTCCGTGGTCATCGCGGTGAGCGGCACGTCATCTTGGGCGCAGGCCGATGAGCCGGTGAGGGCGGAGAAGTAGACGAAGGGGTTGTGCCGGGTGGCGTAGAGGCTGGTGGGCGTGGCCACCAGGTTGGGATCGATCTGGCCCACCACCGGGTGCTGGCAGGGCTCGGCCATCGACTCCATGTAGCCCTTCCAGGTCAGCCCCTGGCCCTGGAGCTGGGTGGCGATGCTGGCCACGGCGTCGGGGTAGATGCAGCCCGTCCCGGTGGCGATGCCGTTCACCACCGTGGCGGGCGTCACCGGCTTGTAGCCACTCACGCAGTCGGCCTGGGTGTTCGGGTTGGCCGGCTGGCCGCTGACCATCGAGATGTAGTTGCCCAGACTGTCGTGGGAGGTGGCGAAGTACTGGGTCAGGAGGTTCCCCTGGTTCCGCAGGGTGGTGCCCAGGTAGGGCGCCCCGGGGCTCGGACCCCAGGTCTCGGCGTAGGACTTGTTCTCGAGCACGATGAGAAAGACGTGCCGGACGGCCGGCAGCGCGGAGGCCGACGCCCGGGTGGTCGTCGGGCCGGTGGTGGTGGCGGTCGACCGGCCCGAGCTCCCGGAGCACGAGGCCAGGGCCAGCGCCACGGCCAGTCCGGCTCCCACCCCGGCGGCGGGCCGGCGTCCCCTACTCACGGCCCAGGATCGCTGTTCCGGTCGAGGAGATCCAGCCGCCGGTGGCGTTGACGCAGGCCAGCTTGGCGTCGGGGACCTGGCGGGCGTCGCACTCGCCCCGGAGCTGCTTCACGGCCTCGACGAGGAGGAAGATCCCCCGCATCCCGGGCTGGCAGGACGAGAGCCCGCCGCCGTCGGTGTTGGTGGGCAACTCGCCGCCCACCCGGAGGCGGCCGTTCTCGACGAAGGCCCCGCCCTCGCCCTTCTTGCAGAAGCCCAGTCCTTCCAGGGTGAGCAGGACGGTCAGGGTGAAGGAGTCGTAGACCTCGACCACGTCGATGTCGTCGGGGGTGACCCCGGCCTGGGCGAAGGCTTTCTTCCCCGACCGGACGCAGGGGGACTCGGTGAAGTCGGCCCACTCGGACATGGTGGTGTGGGAGATGGCCTCACCCGTGCCCAGGACCCAGATGGGGGTGTTGGCGCAATCCCGGGCCCGCTCCTCGTGGGTGAGGACGATGGCCCCGCCCCCGTCGGAGCGGATGCAGCAGTGGAGCTTGGTGAAGGGGTCGGCGATCATCTTCGACGACTGGACGTCCTCGACGGTGATCGGGTCCCGGTAGTAGGCGTCGGGATTGAAGCCGGCGTTGTAGCGGGCCGACACGGCGATCTCGGCCAGCTGCTCGATGGTGGTCCCGAACTCGTGCATGTGACGCTTGGCCGACATGGCGTGCTTGGCGATCAGGGTGTGGCCGAAGGGGGCGTCGAACTGGATCGGCCCCTTGTTCCCGAAGAAGAGGTTGGCCGTCCGCTGCCGTCGCTTCAGGTCGGCCCGGGAGGTGGAGCCGTAGGAGAGGACGACGGTGTCGATCTGGCCCTGGGCGATGGCGGCCACGGCGTGCTCGAGGAACATCTCCCAGCACGAGCCACCCACGCCGGTGGAGTCGATGTAGTCGATGTGGGGGGCCAGTCCCAGGTATTCGGCCAGCTCGATGGGGGGGAGAGCCCCGGTCCCATGCGACATGAAACCGTCCACCTCGCGGCGGTCGATCCCGGCGTCGGCCAGGGCCCGGGAGGTGGCCTGGTGATGCAGTTCGAACGCCGATTTGTGGTCCACCCGGCCGACATCGGACAGGGAGGCGCCGACGATCGCCACCTTTCGTGCCATCTGACTGTGCCTTTCGTTGAGAATCCGAGCGCTCGGACCGCCGCTGACGGCGCCTCAGAAACCTGACGCCGGCGTCGGAGAACGCGGCTGGAACGGTAGCGTGGCCCGGTGACTCCACGCACACCGGTGAGCCCCCGGGAGCCGCTCCCGACGGTGATCCCCCGGGCGCCGGGTTCGGTCCGGCGGACCATGTCCGTCGACATCGGGGCCCGTCGCGGCTTCAGCGCGGCCCTGGCCATGACCGGCCTGGCCCGGGACCTCGGCACCGGCTCGGACGGCCCCGACGACGTCACCGTGTTGGCCGAAGCCACGGTGGCGGCCGGTTTCGATGCGGCCCGGGAGCTCGTCTCCCTGGAGACGACACCGGCGGCGACGTGGGCCCACGACCTCATCGGGGCCCGGGCCGGCGGCGGATTCCGACGCCATCTGGCCACCGTGGTGCCCGAGGCCGACGCCGGGTCGCTGCTGCGCCAGGTCCTCGACGACATGCCGGCCGCGGCGCTCATCTCGGGCTACGCCTGGATGCGGTTGGCCCGGCGGGAGGGCCACGACCCGTCCAGCCTCATGCCGGCCAACCTGCTCGAGCGGATGAGCGATCTCTGTTCGGGCTGGCGGACCGGAGGGGAAGCGGTGGCCAGCATCGAGACCCATCACGGGATGCCCATCCAGGACTGCCCGCCCTCACCCGTGGACCGGTCGGACCGCTGGGGATGGCACGCCATGGAGCCGCTCGACCGCGACTGGATGCGCCGACGCCGGTGCCTGGACGTCACCGTCGACGACGCCGGGAGCTTCTCCATCTGGGCCATGTTCCGGGACACGGTGGGCGAGGAGGACGGCGCCGAGGTCGTCCTCCACGAGTACGCGGTGACGGCGTCCGGGGTGGGGACCACCGTCGGGGCCATCGCCGCCGAGCCCCGGGTCCTGCCCTTCTCCGAGTGTCCGGCCGCCGCCCTGGCCGTGGGGGACCTGGTCGGTTGCCAACTGGCCGAGCTGTCGCGGTCGGTGCCCGAGCTCCTCACCGGGATCCGTTCCTGCACCCACCTGAACGACCTTCTCCGGGCCCTCGGGGGGGTGGCCGATCTGGTGGCCGGCTTTTCGAAAGGGCCGTAATCACGCGTTTGTGAGGGCACAGACCGATCGCGTCAGATGAGGATTTCGCAGACGACGTGTTTTGGGCACCGGGCCATCACGGAAGTACGAAAGAGCGGGCCCCTCGTCGTTGTCGCCATGGTGACGATCCTTGCCTGACGGGTGTGTCACTGCCTGTACCCAGAGTTCGTCTCTGAGTTTTCGGTATTTGGAATGGATCCAGGCCGACGCTGCTCCCGGAGACGTCGTCCCAGCGCAGGCTTATGGAATCCGGACGTCGCGGTTCTCGGCCGCCGTCCGCTTCTCCTCCTCGGTCAGCGTCGACGGCTTCACCGGGGTGACGAGGGTCCAATGTTTGCCGACGGGGCAGCGCTGGAAGCGGGACCAGCCCAGCCGGAGGGACTTGATGGATGCCCCGGGGATCCAGATGGTGGTGAAGAGGTGACCCTGGCGGCAGCGGACGACGACGTTTCCACCCATGTTGTAACCCTTTCGCCGGGCCACCAGGGTCCCGAGGATGTGGGCCCCGACGACGGCTCCGATGACTTTCTTCCGGGAGCGCTTCCGGCGCGTTTTCCCAGCCGTGTCGGTCTGTGATGACTCTATTCCCATATCTAAGAATATTAACGAGAGTGAGATCAAAAAGCTAGAGTCGAGCTCTGTGACGAGCGCCGACCTGCTTCTCCACCCGGTCCGGCTCCGGATCGTCCGGGCTTTCCTCGGCGACCGGGCCCTGACCACCACCGAACTCCGGACCGAGCTCACCGACGTCCCCGCCGCCAGCCTCTACCGGCACGTGGCCCGGCTGGTGGCCGGCGGCGTCCTGGCCGTGGTGGCCGAGCGCCGGATCCGCGGCGCCCTGGAGCGGACCTACGTCCTGCGGACCCAGGCGGCCAGTATCGGACTGGACGAGCTGGCCACCATGACCCCCGATCAGCACCGTTCGGCCTTCCTGGTCTACATGGCCGGGCTCATCGGGGACTTCGACCGCTATCTGGACCGGGGGGACATCGATCTCCTCCGGGACGGCGTCAGCTACCGGATGGCCGGGTTCTGGCTCACCGATGCCGAGGCCACCGAACTGGTCCACGCGCTCATGACGGCCATCGAACCCCGTCTGGCCAACGCCCCCGGACCGGGCCGGAAGCGACGGATCTTCGGGACCATCCTGCTCCCGGGGGACACCGAACCGGCACCGAGGGACGGGGCCTGAGCGATCGGCGGAGCCCGGACCGGCGCTATTCGAGGACGCCCTCTTCGAGGAGTCGGGCCTGCTCGGCGGCGTCGAGACCGAGGATCTCACCCAGGACCATCTCGTTGTGCTCCCCCAGGAGCGGGCTCGTCCGCTCGTAGCCGGCGGGGGCGTCGGACAACCGGAAGCCGTTGCGCTCGTAGCCGCATTCCCCCATACAGGGATGGTTCAGCGTGACGAAATGGCCCCGGTGGGCCAGCTGGGGATCGGAAGCGGCGTCGCCCAGATCGGCCACCGGGACGGCCTCGACCCCAACGGCCTGGAGGGCCTCGGCCACCGCCAGAGCGGTCCGCGACTCCGTGAAGGACGTGACCAACCGTTCGACCTCGTCGATCTCCGACCGCCGTGACTCCAGGGTGGCCAGCCGCTTTCTGGTGGCGTCGTCGACGCCGATGACGTCGGTGAGGCGGCTCCAGTCGTCGTCGTCCCAGCAGGCCACGGCCACCCAGCGGTCGTCCCCGGCGCAGCGGAAGGCGCCGTGGGGGGCGAACCGGTCGGACCGGTTCCCCTGCCGGATCCCGGCGTGGCCGTTCACGTCGAAGTCGGCCACCCAGGGCGACAGCGAGTAGACGGCCGCCTCCACCTGGCTCACGTCGAGGTGGACCCCGCCGCCGGTCCGCCGCCGGTAGAGCAGTCCGGCGGCCAGGGCGGTGGCCACGAAACGCGGCGCCAGCGAATCGGTGATGGTCCCGTAGGGGCCGATGGGTTCCCGGTCGGGCCAGCCGGTGAGGGTGTTGTAGCCCCCGAGGGCCGACCCCTGGCCGCCGAAGCCGGGGTAGTCCTTGTGGGGACCGGTCTGGCCCTGGAGACAGGAGCTGATCATGACCAGGTCGGGCTTCTCGGCCGCCAGCGAGCCGTAGTCGAGGCCGAAGCCCCGCATGGCCCGGGGGGCGAAGTTCTCGGCCACGGCGTCGGCCCACCCGATCAGCCGCTGGGCCAGCCCCACCCCTTCGGGGTGCTTCAGGTTGAGGGTCAGGCCCAGCTTCCCCACGTTCAGGGCGTCGAACATGTCCGACCCCTCCAGCCCGCAGGGGTTCCCGGGCCCGAGCCCGTAGGTCCGCAGGAAGTCGGGCCGCGACCGCGACTCGATCCGTATGACGGTGGCCCCGTGCTCGGCGAAGTAGCGGATGGCGATGGGCCCGGCCGCCCCCGTCCCGAACTCGAGGATCCTGGTCCCCGCCCATGCCCCCCGGGCCGAGGGTCCCGAACCCGAGACCGACGACGAACTGGGCTTTTGTCCGGTCGACGGGCCGGTCGACGGTGCCGCTGACCGGGGACTGGCCGGGGTGGGTCCGGGCCGCTCGACGGCGTCGCCGGGGCTCGTCACCACCAGGAAGGATCGGGGCAGGTTCTGGATCCCGTCGAAGGCGCAGAAGTAGTCCCGGGAGGCCAGCTGCTTGCTCTCGATCAGCTGGCGGGGCGAGTTGGCCGGGGCCAACATCAGGTTCGTCTCCACCGCCGTCTCGTAGAGCTCGGTCATGGTGTGCCGGAGGAAGTACGCGGCGATGGGAGCGGCGATGGCGGCCAGTTCCTCGGCGCTCTTCTTGTTGTGGTCGTAGCTGGTCCAGTCCTCCCCGGTGAGCGCCGGGGTGGCCAGGCCGTCCTCGGTGACCAGCCGGGTGATCGTCTCCAGGTTCTTCACCCGGGCCTTCCCGCCCCGGAGGCCGAAGGAGACGAAGCCGTCGGCGCAGGGCCAGATCTCCCGGGTCACCCCGATGGAGGCCCCCGACCGCTTCCCCTTCATGTGGGTCTTCCCGAAGCGGCCGGCGTGGCCCATCGAGGCGATCATCACCGACTCCTGGGCCGAGACGTCGACCACCTGGGGCCGGCCCGAGGCCAGCCCGGTCAGCGCGGCCATGGCCGCTTCCGGTCCCACATGGGCCCAACCGGTCGGTTCCGTGCACCGGACCGGGGCCCGGTCGGGGTCACCGGTGCAGTACATGTTCCCGGTCGAGGCCATCACCCCGAGGTCGCCGGCTTTCCAACCAGCCCGGGGTCCGTCGCTCCCGAAGGGGGTGACGGTGACCCAGACGGCACCGGGAGCCGCTTTCCGGTCGGGTTCCAGAGCCCCGGGCCAACCCGGGGTGGTGATCACGATGTCGGCCCCGGCCAGGAGCGCGGCCAGCCGGGGGTCTTTGGTTCCGTCCACCTCGATCAGGGCCTTCCCGGCGTTCCAGACCACGTGCCGGAGCGAGCGGCCGTCGGGCCCGAAGGGACCCACTTTTCGGAGTGGGTCGCCGCCCGCCGGTTCCACCCGGGTGACGGTGGCGCCCAGGTCAGCCAGGATCCGGCCGGTCATGGCCGCCGGTTCGCCGGCCAGGTCGACGACCCGGACCCCGGCCAGGAGAGCGTCAGCCACTACCTCAGGAGGCGGCCTTCTCGAGGATGTGCACGGCGCAGGCCGAGCCCAGGCCGATGACGTGGGTCAGTCCCACCTTGGCCCCCTCGATCTGCCGGTCGCCGGCTTCGCCCCGGAGGTGGGTGGCCACCTCGTAGAGGTTGGCCACCCCGGTGGCCCCGATCGGGTGGCCCTTGGAGATGAGCCCGCCCGAGACGTTCACCGGGGTCTGCCCGTCGCGCCAGGGACCCCGCCGGTCGATGAAGTCGCCGGCCCCGCCCGGCTCACACAGCGACAGGTTCTCGTAGTGGAGCAGCTCGGCCGTGGCGAAGCAGTCGTGCAGCTCGACCAGGTCGAGGTCCTGGGGTCCGAGCCCGGCCTGCTCGTAGGCCATCTTGGCTGCGTTCTTGGTCAGGGTGGACACATCGGGCTGAGCCGTGTCCGACTCGACGTAGGGATCAGACGTCAGCACCGAGGCCGAGATCTTCACGGCCCGCCGCCGGATGTCGGGGTCGAGGGTCTTCAGCTTGGCGTCCGAGCAGAGGACGACGGCGGCCGATCCGTCACCGGTGGGGCAGCACATGAGCAGGGTGTTCGGGTAGGCGATCATCGTCGCCCCCATCACCTCTTCCAGGCTGAAGGCCTTCTGGTACTGGGCCAACGGATTCAGCGTCGAGTGGGCGTGGTTCTTCTCGGCCACCTTGGCGAACTGCTCGAAGCCCACCCCGTCATGGTGCGAGGCGTACTCCATCCCGGCCTGGGCGAAGACCCCGGGCATGAGCTGGGTCCCGAGGACCCCTTCGACCGGCATCACCGTCCCGTAGCGGCCCGACCGCTCGAAGCCGGTGGGCTTGGACCGCTCCCGTCCGGCGGGGCCCAGCAAGCCCATCTTCCCCATCTGCTCCACCCCTACGGCCAGGGCCATGTCGGCCTCGCCGGCCTTGATGGAGAGCATGGCGACCCGGACGGCGGTGGCCCCGGTGGCGCAGGCGTTGGCCACGTTGAATACCGGGATCCCGGTCTGCCCGATCTGCTTCTGGAGGTGCTGGCCCAGCATGTTCGAGGCTTCCAAGAGACAGCCCACGGCCAGCATCTGCATGTCGGCGATGGTGGCCCCGGCGTCGGCCAGGGCCCCGAGGGCGGTCTCCGAAGCCAGGTCGACAATGTCCTTGTCCGGGTACCGACCGAACTTGGTCATCGTGGCCCCGATGATCCAGATGTCGTCTGCCATCACCAACCTCCTCGTGCGAACTCCGGCTTCAAAGTGACTGTCGCTTTCAGGCGGGGACGAAGCCGAAGGCCACCGCTTCGGTGCCCTCCTCGTCCACCCCGCAGCCGAAGGTGGTGAGCTTCACGGCCATGCCCAGCTCGATCTTCTCCGGGTCGGATCCGGCCTCCAGGAGGTTCCCCTTGACCACGCCCCCGCCGTCGAGCTCGATCACCGACGAGACGTAAGGGACGGGCACGTTCGGGGCGGCCCGGTGGATGATCGTGTACGACCGGACCACGCCGGTGGTGGCCAGGGCCTTGGGCTCGAACTCGACTTTCCCGCACCGGGCACAGGCGTTGCGCCGGTCGAAGAAGAGGGCCCCACAGGAGGTGCAGGCCTGGGCCTGGAGGTGCGGTTCGTCACCGAGGACGAGGTAGTCGACAACCGACATCTGCATGCTCGGGGACATTAGTACGCCCGATCGCAAAGGTGACGTGCGTGTCATGCTTGGCCCCGCGGACAGCCCGGAGCGCCGTGACCAGAGCCACAGGAGGACAGACGTGTCGGACCAAGCCGAACAGCCCCTCGAGGACCAGGTACAGCACAAGGTCGAGAACCAGGTGGCCTGGATCACCCTGAACCGCCCCGAGGTGAGAAACGCCGTCACCCCCGACCAGCGCAACCGCGTCATCGACCTCCTGGAGGAGGCCTCGGCCTCCCTCGACGTCCGGGCCGTCGTCCTCACCGCCACCGGGAAGGGCTTCTGCACCGGGGCCGACCTCCGCGGCGGTTCCCGCCGCCCGGCTCCGAAGAAGCCCGAGGGGGCCCCCGACCGGGTCATGGGCGAGGCGGCCCGGATGATCCGCCGCGGCGCCCAGCGTCTGATCGCCTCGGTCCTCGACTGCGAGAAGCCGGTCATCGCCGCCGTGAACGGCACGGCGGCTGGCATCGGGGCCCACCTGGCCTTCGCCTGCGACCTGGTGGTGGCGGCCGAAGAGGCCCGTTTCATTGAGGTTTTCGTCCGTCGCGGCATCTCCCCCGACGGCGGCGGGGCCTATCTCCTGCCCCGCCTGATCGGCCTCCAGAAGGCCAAGGAGCTCATCTTCTTCGGCGACGACCTCTCGGCCGCCGAGGCCAAGGAGATCGGCCTCGTCAACCGGGTGGTCCCGGCCGACGCTCTGGCCTCGACGGCGGCCGAGCTGGCCGGCCGCCTGGCCACCGGTCCCACCAAGGCCCTGGGGATGGCCAAGTGGCTCCTGAACCGCTCCTTCGACTCCGACCGCCAGACGGCCTTCGACGACGAAGCCTGGGCCCAGGAACTGATCACCGGAACGGTCGACTGCGGCGAGGGACTCCGCTCCTTCGCCGAGCGAAGGAGCCCGGAATTCAAGGGTTTTTGACCCCTCTAAGGGGGGGTCGGGACCGGCTTTCCCGCCTTCCGACACTTCACTAAGCTGACACGAAAGTCAGAGAACTCCGGAGGCCTTCTGCGGTGCTCCGGCGCCTCCCCTACGGGGGCGGCCAAGGAGGACCTATGACTCGCCAGTACCGACTTATCTCGGCGGACGGCCACGTGGTCGAACCCCCCGACATGTGGACCAAGTACTTGCCGAAGAAGTTCCACGACCGCGCCCCCAAACTGGTGAAGGACGAGAAGGGCGGCGACGCCTGGGAGCTCGTCGCCGGCACCCCGCCCATGCCGCTCGGCCTGGTCACCAACGCCGGTCAGTTCGGCAAGCGCTACGAGGACCTCGAGTGGTTCGGCGCCACCTACGACACCATCCTCCGGGGTTCCTTCGAGGGTAAGGCCCGGGTCGACGAGCAGGACTTCGACGGGGTCGACGCCGAGGTCCTCTTCCCCTCCCAGCGGACCATGGGGGCCTTCATGGCCCAGGAGGACGACGACTACCACCTGGCCGGCCTGGAGGCCTACAACACCTGGATGCACGACGAGTTCATGGCGGCGGCTCCCGAGCGCCTCATCGGCCTGGCCCAGATGCCCGGCGTCGATATCCAGACTTCGGTCAAGTGGTTGAAGAACGCCAAGGCGGCCGGCTACAAGGGCGTCATCATCTCGGCCTTCCCCTCCGGCAACGCCGAGCTCTCAGCCGAGGACGACGCCTTCTGGGAGGCGGCCGAAGAAGAGCAGATGCCCATCCACATCCACTCCGGTCTCCGTCAGGCGGGCAAGCGCACAGCCGGCGATTTCCAGAAGGCGGCCGCCTCCTTCGGCCGGGCCATCGGGCTGGCCGAGATGGGCGGCGCCGTCGGGGACGCCTCGGGCTTCATGTCGAAGTTCATCTATTCCGGGCTCCACGACCGCTTCCCGGCTCTCCAGTTCGTGGCCGTCGAGTGCGGGGCCGGTTGGATCCCCCACTTCCTCGAGCACATGGACGACCACTACTGGCGTAACCGGACCTGGACCAAGACCACTTTGAAGATGACCCCCTCGGAGTACTTCCGCCGGAACTGGAAGGCCACCTTCATCCGCGAGCCCTTCGCCGTGGCCACCCGCCACTGGATCGGCGTCGACAACCTGATGTGGTCGACCGACTACCCCCACCACCGTCACGACTGGCCCTACTCCCGCCGGATCGTGGAGGAGTCCATGGGCGGTGTCCCCGACGACGAGCGGGCCCGCATGTGTTGCGAGAACGCGCGGGAGCTCTACCGGCTCGGCTAGAGCCCTCAACCCCTCTCACCAACCCTGACCAAGAAGGAGACCGGACACACGATGGGAATTCTCGAAGGCAAAGTGGCGATCGTCACCGGGGCGGGCCACGGCATCGGTCGGGGCGAGGCTCTGGAGTTGGCCAGCCAGGGGGCCACCGTGGTGGTCAACGACGTCGGTGGTTCGGTCCACGGCGGTGGTGAGGACAAGGCCCCGGCCGAAGAGGTGGCCGAGATCATCCGCCAGAACGGCGGCCAGGCCTCGGCCAACTACTCCGACGTGGCCGACTGGGAAGGGGCCAAGTCCCTCGTCCGGCAGGCCGTGGACGACTTCGGCCGTCTCGACATCCTGGTCAACAACGCCGGCATCGTCCGCGACGCCATGCTCTTCTCCATGAAGGAGGAGGACTTCGACTCCGTCGTCCGCGTCCACCTGAAGGGGACCTTCGCCACCACCCACCACGCCTCGGTCTACTGGCGCGAGGCCTCCAAGGCCGGCAACCAGCCCCGGGCGGCCATCGTCAACACCGTCTCCTCGGCCGGCCTCCAGGGCAACGTCGGCCAGGCCAACTACGGCGCGGCCAAGGCCGGTATCGCCGCCCTGACGGTGATCTCATCGCTCGAGCTCTCCCGCTACGGCGTCCGGGCCAACGCCGTCGCCCCCGGCGGGATGACCCGGATCACCGGCACCCTGATGAAGGACGCCACCATCATCGAGCCCGAGTTCGAGGAGGCGGCCGAGTTCAACCGCATGGACCCCCGTAACTCGGCCCCCATGGTGGCCTGGCTGGCCTCGGACGAGGCTCTCCACGTCACCGGTCAGATCTTCCGGGCCGTGGGCCACACCATCACCCACTACGAGCCCTGGTCGCTCGGGCCGACGATCGAGCCCAAGAAGGGACCGGCCAAGTGGAACCCGGCCGACATCGGCGCCGCCGTCAACGCCCAGATCTTCCACTCCCGGGCCCCCGGTCTCCAGATGGGCGGGTCATAGGGCGGTCTGCCCGTTGAGGCCGCTACCGTCGCCGCCCATGGCGGCACCCCGGTCGGATCCTTCCGAGAGTTGGCGGATCCGCCTGCCTTTCCGCCGACCCTGGTCGGGCCAGTCCTTCCGTGAGGCCACCATCATCCGGGGTCCCGCCGGTTACGGGGAGGCCTCGCCTCTGCCCGGCTTCCACTGTGATCCGGCCCTGGCCCTCCGCTCGGCCGAGGAAGCGGCCCGGGGAGAATGGCCCGACCCCGTCCGTGACCGCGTCCCGGTCAACGCCGTCATCGCCGCACTGGCTCCGGCCCAGGCGGTGGCCGCCGCCCTGGCCGCGGTGGCCGACGGTTTCACCTGTCTGAAGATCAAAGTGGGCCAGGGTGACGACCTGGCCCGCGTCTCGGAGATCCGCAACGCCGTCGGACCGGACTGCAAGATCCGGGTCGACGCCAACGGCGCCTGGGACCTGGACACGGCCACCCATCGCCTCCGGGCCCTGGCCGCTTCTGACCTGGAGCTGGCCGAGCAACCGGTGGCCACGTTGGAGGACATGGCCCGCCTCCGCCGTCTGGTCGCTGTCCCCCTGGCCGCCGACGAGGCCGTCCGGGACGTGGACGACGTCCGCCGGATGATCCGCCTGGCCGCGGCCGACGTCCTGGTGGTGAAGGTCCAACCCCTGGGCGGGGTCAGCGCCGCGATGGCTCTGGTCGAGGCGGCCGGTCTCCCGGTCATCGTCACCTCCATGATGGAGACCTCGGTGGGACTGGCCGCCGGTCTGGCCCTGGCCGCGGCGCTGCCCGACCTCCCCCTGGCCTGCGGACTGGCCACGGCCTCGTTGTTGGCCGCTGACGTGACGTCGGAGCCGCTGGTCCCGACCGAGGGCGCCCTGACCGTTCGCCCGGTGGTGGTCGACCCCGCTCTCCTCGAGCGCTGGTCGATCTGATCGGGCCGATCTGGTCGGGTGGGCCTAGTCGGGGAGCAGGTGCCGGGCCACCTTCCCGAGGGCGGTCCGGGGCAAGGCGTCCACCAGGGTCAGCTGCTTGGGGGCGGCGTAGGCCGGGAGCTGCTCGGTGGCAAATCCCCGCAGGGCCGCCAACGTCGGGGGCCGGGCCGGGTCGGCCGGTACCACCCAGGCGGCCACCCGCTGGCCCCATTCGGGGTCGGGCCGGCCGGCCACGGCCACCTGGGCCACGTCGTTGTGTTGCTGCAGGACGGCTTCCACGGCCTCGGGCCAGACGTTCTCGCCGCCGGTGATGATCATCTCGGCCCGCCGGCCGAGGACGGTCAGCCGACCCCGGTCATCGAGGGAGCCGGCGTCACCGGTGGCCAACCAGCCCGCTTCCGTCTTCGGGTCGTGGCCGTCCCGGTAAGAGCGCAGCAGCATCGGGCCCCGGAGGTGGACCTCGCCGTCGACCATCTTCACCTCGACACCGTCCAGGGGCACCCCGTCGTAGACCACCCCGCTGCCCGTCTCGGTCATCCCGTAGGTGGTGACCACGTTGGCCGCCACCCCCTCGTCCGGGGGCCGGCTCCCGCCCAGGACGACGGTTCGGAAGAGCGCCGGGTCGATCCGCCCGAGGGCGGTGGCCACCAGGGAGACCAGGGTCACGCCATCGTGCCGGGCCGCCTCCTCCACGGCGGTGGCGTCGAAGCTCTGGTGGACGGTCAGCGCCGTTCCGGTGATGAGGGCCCGGGTGACGACGCCCAGACCGCCGACATGGGCCAGGGGGAGACAGGCCAGCCAGCGGTCGGTCCCCGGGTCCACTCCCAGCCGGGCCGAGGTGGCCACCGCCGAGGCGGCCACCGCCCGGTGGGTGAGGACCACCCCTTTGGGGGCCCCGGTCGAACCGCTGGTGGCCAGGACTAGGGCATCGCCCTCCTCCACCGGCCGTCCGCCGGGCCGGGGATGGGGCTGGCCGTCGGCGTCGACGAAGACAGCCGGAGCCAGATCGGCCAGGAGCCGGTCCACGGCCGGAGACGGGAGCCGGGGATCGACCGGGAGAACGGCGTCGCCGTCGTCCCACACCCGGGCCAGGCGCTGGGGGAAAGCGGTGTGGCCCACGGCGGCGAGGGCGACGAGCTGGCGCACGCCCGCTACGGTACCGGCCATGATGCGAGTGATCACTCTCGGAGTCGTCGGTCGGTGAGCGCCACTGAGAAACTGAGCGGAACCGGGAAAGTGAGCGGCATGGCGATTCCGGCCTGGACCAGCTCCGGCGACTACGGGGACATCCGCTACGACACGGCCGAGGGAATAGCCAAGATCACCATCTGCCGGCCCGAGGTCAGAAACGCCTTCCGTCCCCAGACCCTGTCCGAACTCAGCCACGCCTTCAACGTGGCCCGTGACGACCCTGAGGTGGGCGTCATCATCTTCACCGGCGAGGGCCCCGACGCCTTCTGCTCGGGGGGCGACCAACGGGTCCGTGGTGACGACGGTTACAAGGACGCGGCGGGCGTGGGACGCCTGAACGTCCTCGATCTCCAGATCCAGATACGCCGGACGCCCAAGCCGGTGGTGGCCATGGTGGCCGGCTACGCCATCGGCGGCGGCCACGTCCTCCATGTGGTCTGCGACCTGACCATCGCCGCCGACAACGCCCGCTTCGGACAGACCGGCCCCCGGGTCGGCTCTTTCGACGCCGGCTACGGGTCGGGCCTTCTGGCCAGCATCGTGGGCCAGAAAAAAGCCCGTGAAATCTGGTTCCTCTGCCGCCAGTACGACGCCCAGGAGGCGCTGTCCATGGGTCTGGTCAACACGGTGGTGCCCCTCGACCGGCTGGAGCAGGAGACGGTGTCGTGGTGCCGGGAGATGCTCGGCCACTCGGCTCTGGCCCTCCGGATGATCAAGGCCGGTTGCAACGCGGCCGACGACGGCCTGGCCGGTATCCAGCAACTGGCCGGTGACGCCACCCTCCTCTATTACATGTCGGAGGAAGCCCAGGAGGGCCGCAACGCCTATCTGGAGAAGCGTTCGCCCGACTTCGCCCAGTTCCCCCGGCGACCCTGACCCCGGTGGGCCTGGCCGCCAATCGGTGGGTCCTCGGAGCCCGGCCCCGGACCCTGCCGGCGGCCGTGGCCCCCGTTCTGGTGGGCACGGCGGTGGCCGGCGGCGGGGGTTCGGTCTGGGTCTGGCGGGCGGCCGCCGCCCTGGTGGTGGCCCTGGCTCTCCAGGTGGGGGTCAACTACGCCAACGATTACCAGGACGGGGTCCGGGGCACCGACGCCGACCGGGTGGGACCGGTCCGACTGGTGGCCTCCGGCCTGGCCTCGCCCGGGGCGGTCAAACAGGCCGCCTTGGCCGCCTTCGGGGTGGCCGGCGTGGTCGGCCTCGGACTGGCCTGGGCCACCTCGTGGTGGGTGCTGGTGGTAGGGACGGCCTGTCTGGCCGCGGGATGGTTCTATAC